>ERZ1370068.10655-contig-9335_pt1 | contig 41366 bp, 56 predicted proteins | sample MGYA00561227_ERZ1370068 | MGnify/ENA primary metagenome ERZ1370068 (study PRJEB38410, sample SAMEA6850437) | metagenome | study: Metagenomic assessment of the ecological functions of the soil: analysis of the soil microbiota associated with the... | reverse complement strand
AGCCCGCTTCGTTCAGTTACGTATTGCTGGCCCGATCACCGACTCAACGAGGCATTGCCGCGCCACGGCTGACGGAGATGCGCCCAGCGCGCGTCGAACGGCGATGTCTTTTCTCCGGCCGGTCGCGCGGGTCAGCATCAATTCGCCAGGTTCGCGCACGCCAGCAGAAGCAACGCGCCGACGGAGCAAAGATCGTCAGCGAGCGCTGCGCGGAACGGACCCACGATGCCGTCGATCACGTTCACCAGTTGCACGCCGCGTTTTCTGGCGTTCTCGACCGGGAAACCGTTGCTGCAGCCGCCGCGCCATCCCCGCGAGTTCGTCGAGGGCCTGACGTTCACTCGTGCGGTCAGCGAGACGACCGACGCCGATGATGAAGTTCAGCGAGTTCCGCGCGCCCCGGCGCGGGGTCGTGGTCGGGGCTGAACGGCATCACGAATCCGACGTCGCGAACCGGCGTCACGAAGCCCAGTGCCAGCACGCCGACGACGACGTATTCGTCGCCATTGAGCCGGACCAATCGACCGACGATGCCGGCGTCGCCGCCGAAGCGTCGCATCCAGAGAGCGCTCGGTGAGCGACGACATGGTCCGCGCCCGGCGCTCGTCGCCAGGTTGCAACAGCCGCCGAGTCGAGGACGTGCGCCAAGGACGTCGAAGAAGTTGCCAGTGGCGCGCAGGCCCTGGAGCCGCTCGCCCGACGCCTCGTCGCTGAGGCTCGCGCCGTAGTTGAAGAACTCCGGCCAGGCCGTCAGGCGTTCGGGCGCCGTCGCGGTAGTCGATGAAATCCGGCACGTTGAACGGCGTTCGATCGCGCCCGGGCTGGTCGGACCACACCCAGAACACGTGATCGACGTTCCGGGTACGGCAGCTGGCGCAGCAGCACGGCGTAGACGACGCTGAAGATCGCGGTCGTGGCGCCCACCGTCAACGCAATGGTCGCGATGGCGCCGAGTGTGAACGCGGGCGTGTGTCGCAGGGCGCGAAGGCTGTCGCGGATATCGCGGGGCACGATCGCCACGGGTCAGCGTGACGTCGCATGCTGGTCCTGACGGAAGCACCGGATGTGACAATTCACTTAGACCAGTTGAAATGGCGCGCCGAGCGTAGACATGTTCAGCGCTGATGAAACACGACTGGCAGTTCGCGCTCGAGATCGACCGTGACGCGCCGCTCCCGCCGTTCCACGCAGATCGCGCGAACGTTGACCGACGACATCCGCCGCGGCGCTTGCGCTCCGGCGACCGGCTCCCGGCAGCCGCGATCTGGCTGCCGCCGTTGGCGTGCATCGCAACACGATCATCGCAGCGTTGAGGCTCGTCGCCGAAGGGTGCGGCTCGAGGCGTCACCGGGCCGCGGCACGTTCGTCGCGCGGCACGATTCCGGAGTCCGGGGAGGGTCACTTCGCAGGCGCATTCCGCGCGCGCCGCTGCAGCGGAGCGCGGGATTTCCGCTCGAGCGGGCCGGAGGTGGCCGGCCGCCGGTCCGCCGCGTGGAACGTTGGACTTGAGCAGCGGCGTCCCCGATCTGCAGCTGGTCCGAGTCAGCGATCATCGGCCGCGCCGTATCGGCGAGCCCTGGCCCGACGCGCCGGATCACTCCTCCAGATACGGCGACCCGGAAGGTCATCCAGCGTTGCGCGCCGCGCTGGCGTCGATGCTCGCCGCCACTGCGCGCTGCCGATCGGCGCAGACGAGGTCGTCGTGACGCGTGGGAGCCAGATGGCGCTCACGCGTCGTCGCGCGCGCTGGTGCGGCCGGGCGACGTCGTCGCGAGTCGAGCATCGGCTATCGACCGGCGTGGGAGGGCGTTTCGAGCCGCCGGCGCTCGCGTCGTGCCGGTGGCCAATCGACGAATCGGGCATCGACGTCGACGCGCTGGCCGCGTTGCACGCGCGAGCGCGGCTGCGCGCCGTCTACCTCACGCCGCATCATCAATATCCAACGACCGTGACGCTGACTGCCGCGCGCCGGATCGCGGTGATGGCCTAGCCGCGCGCGAACGGATCGCCCTGGTCGAAGACGGACTACGATCACGAGTTCCACTACGAGGGGCGCCCCGTGCTGCCGCTGGCCAGCGCCGATCCGGCGCGTCGTCATTTTGCATCGGCACGCTGTCAGGGTGCTGGCACCCGGCCTCCGCATCGGGTTCATCGTCGCGCCTCCGACGTCGTGTCGCGGATCACCGCAATCCGATCGCTGCTCGACATCAGGGCGATCTGGCGATGGAGGCGGCGATCGCGGACGTGATCGACGAGGGGGAGCTTCAGCGGCACGTGGCGCGCGCGCGGCGCGTCTACGCCGAGCGCCGGCACATTCTCGCGGGCGCGTTCCGCCGCGAGCTCGGCGATGCGGCGGAGTTCAGATATTCCCAGCGGTGGCATGGCGTTGTGGGTGCGGTTTCGCCGGACGTGGACGTCGAGCGGTGGGCGCGACGCAGCCTCGCGCGCGGCGTGTTGGTGGCACACCGGCAAGCGTACGTTCAATCGGAAACCGATCCCGTTCGCGCGATTCAGTTTGCGTGGCTCAACGAGCGCGAGCTGCCGGAAGCGGCGATTTTGCGCCGCGCGGCCGGCCGGCTGCGTTAGATAGTATCGTGGACGCGCTCGCAATCAGGGGACTTGATTGGCGATGTGCTGTCGCATAGAACAAGTTACGAGGGCACGGTGAAAGCCAAAGAACTTACGGAACGCTTCAGAGCATTCTCGAGAGAACTTCAAGAGCATCAGCGCCTGTGGGGAAGCTCGTTGAGTAGTTCGTGTGGATGGCTGACGGAATCGTGCGCCAACATGAAGCTGTTCAGCACCAGCGCTGGAATCTGGTCAGATGCTGGCGGTTCTAGACCCATTCATCAACCGATATGCACCGAGTCGAGTCATCGGGGGATCACGGCCGACATGGGACATCTTCGGCTCATCTACAACCGACGATCACCCACCTCGCGAGGTCTTCCAGGAGTAACGAAGCGAGGATTATCGCGTTTGAACTCGAGCAGCCGGAGCGTGACATTCCGGAGCGTATGTCCGCGGCAGCATCTCAGCCGAACCCGAGCGAAGCGTTCCACGATGATCACCCCTTCAGAATCGCCGAGGCTTCCAAGAGGAATTCGAGACAAGCGTGACTCAATCAAACGAACAGATGCTTGGTGATCTTCGACGTGGATCATTTCAAGGAGGTCAATGACCGACATGGCGGCCACGCGACAGGAAATGAAGCTCTGATAAGCATCGCAGAATCAGCGGCCACATGTGCACGCAGAAAAAGGGCGCATTCCGAATCGGCGGGGACATATTCGCGCTTCTATTGCCGAACCATACTCTCCATAAGGCCTTGCGGTTGCGGAACGCTTTCGACGAGATCGCGTCGCTACTCCTCGCACTCCCGTCAACTCGCACTCTCAGCGTGAGCGTCGGTGTCACGTGATCGCCTTTGACGGACGCGACCTGAAATCGCTGACAAAAGCGGCCGACGAAGCGGATTTACGACGCGAAAGCGTGGTGGAAATCGAGTGCGTTATTACGGCGAACAAGTAGAGGGATCTCCCGGCTAGCAAGCAGGGGAATACTGCCGAAGCAATCATCGACTTCTAGGAGAACTCTGAAGATCAGTAGCCTAGTTCTTCTGGCTCTACCCAAACCGTCTTACCGTTGCAGATCACGACCTGAAGGCCATCTCGCTTGTGACGAAGCATCGCCTCACGCACGCCTAGCTTCAGCCTCATGAATCAGAATGCGCACGAAGATGCGATGGATATCGTTTTGCCGATCAGTCTTCTCGTTCCGAGCGTTCTTGCCGCTGACCACACATCTTCATCGTAATCCTTTCCGCTCCGACTCCAAACGGCCCGCCACGAGCCGCGGCTCAGGTCTGGGAACTGTCGGCATCGTCCATGTCGACACAAGCGGTCGTACAGCGAAAGAAGTTTCGCAGACAGCCGCACCGCCGCTGAACGGTTGCGGCTAAGTACATCGTGGCCACCGGCTCGGACTCGCTCCGCAACGCGAAGCGCAAAGTCGGCGGACGGCAGCCACAGGAAAATCAAGTGCAGTTCATCCCGACGACCTGAGTTTGGTAAGCCACGAGGCAAATGAGCGGCTCGCCAATGCTGTCTCGAACGCAAAGCTGACTCGTTGCTCCTCCAACTCAGGCAGACGCCGCCGCATCACGCGACCGGCGGCGACAACGCCAGCGCTGGATCGAACGCCGATAGTTCACGCGCGATGATGTCGGCTTGACAAATTTGTCAACGCCCAGGACGTCACGGAGCAGTACTGGTGCCGCCGTCGACTTTCCGGCACCGTTTGGGCCAGCGAGAATCACAACGCTTGACGGTCTCACCCATCTTGAAAGCTATCGAGCGCGATCTTGACGTCGACGACCGGCGTGCCGTCGATCGCTTCGATCGGTCCGACTCGCAGGCGGCTGCGATCTCGCGCACCGTCACCCGATGCAGCCCCAGCGGGGTTGGGCCGGTGAGGCGAGCGCGTGCCGAAGGCCCCCGCGAGCGCGACGGCGGGGTCGCCGCGCGGGTGCACGTCGAGCACGTCGCGTTTCGCGCGATGCAGCCAGGTGATCACGATGATCTCGTCGCCGGCCGCAATCCCACGGAGGGCCGTCGATAGCGCCGGTTCGATCTCGAGCCACGCGTCGGCCTGCGTTGCCTGCCGCGGCGCCGACTCGAGGTCTCGCAGCGCCGATCGCCAGGTGCCCGATGGGTCGGGCAGCGTAGTCCATTTGCGGAATGGGCGGCGGAGCTCGACACTTAGCGACGGCGTTTGGCTCCCGAGGAAGTGTGACGGGTTGCCCGAGCGCCGCATGCTGCTTTCCGCCCATACCGAGAGCTCAGCTTCGTCGTCGATCCGGCCCCCGCCCCTTCACGCTGAGCGCGTATCGACGCGAACCGGCGTGTCTGGAACGACAGTCCGCTCCACGATGCCTTCCTCCTCGAGCTCCGTGAAGCCGTTCGCTGAGCATCCGATCGGTGATGTCTGGAATGGCTTCGCGCAGGACGGCGCAAATCGGCAGCAGTGCTCAGCGAGGACGTAGAGGATGGCGCCGGTCCACCGCCGGCCGATGAGCTCACTGGCGTGGTGGAACTTCCGGCAGAGCTGCGGCGGGTGCGCGCCCTTATCTCGTGCCACGCCATCAGGATAGCGCCGCAACTGAGATTTGCAATCTACTTCTTTACATATATTAACTATTCTTAGTATAGTTACTGACCAAGGAGATGGAAATGGACTTCAACGTCGGGGTGCTCATCGCGACGGCTGGTGTTCGGGCTGGCGATGTCGGCCCACGGAGCGCAGAAGCTCTTCGGATGGTTTGGCGGCATCGGCGCTCGCCGGAACCGGCCAATTCTTCGACGCAATCGGGTTCCGCCCCGGCCGCGTGATGGCCGTCATCGCGGGACTTAGCGAAGTTCGGTGGCGGCCTCCTCCTCCGCTCGGGCGCTCGGCCCAGGCGGCCGGCGTGCTGATGGTCGCCGTCATGATCACGGCGGCTGGCGGTGTCCACTGGAGCAATGGGTTCTTCGCGATGGTCAACGGCATCGAAGTGCCCACGCTGCACGCGCGACGGCGATCGGTTTGGCGTTGACAGGATTCGGGGCCTACTCAATCGACGCGCTTCTTGGCCTGACCCGGTTCTGGACGCCGGAGTTGGTCGCAGCCGCGCTGCCGTTGGCGTGTTGGGTGGCATCGGAAATCTCGTGTGACGAAACGCGTCCACGCGCGCGACCGTGAGTGCGTAGCACGCGCCACCGCGGCGGGAGGTTTCATCATGGATAGGCTGAGAATCGTTCCCTGGATGACACGGTCGTGTTTCCGGGGATGTCGGTCACGCTGCAGGTCGATCGCCGCCGACGAACGCATGCTGCTGGTGCCGCGACGCGACAACACATACGCCAAAGCAGGCGTCGTGGCGGAAGTGTCCGAGCGTCTGCGGCTGCCGGGGCGCGGGCTTGCCGTCTCGCTGACGGGTCGCATCGCGCCACCCTCGGCAGCGCAGCGTCCGATCAGGACGGCGTGCTGCGGGTCGACTACGAGGCCCGTCCCGACGTGAGGCCTCCCGCCAGCCAGACGCGCGAGCTGGAACGCGAATACCGCGCGGTGGTGGACGAAATCCTCGAACTGCGCGGCGACGACGGCCGGATCCAGCGCGTTCGTGCGGTCGATCACCGACGCCGGCGCGCTGGCCGACACCGCCGGCTACTCGCCCGGACCTGAACTTCGCCCAGAAGCTGCAGCTGCTCGAAACGCTCGACGTCGTCGAGCGGCTGAAGCTGGCGCTGCAGTTCCAGCGCGAGCGGCTGGCGGAGCTGCAGGTGCGCAAGCGCATCCGCGACGACGTCGAGGACGGCGCGCAGAAGCAGCAGCGCGAGTATTTCCTGCGCCGCCAGATGGACGCCATCCGCAAGGAGCTCGGCGAGAACGACGGCTCCGTCGCCGACGAATACCGGCAAGAAGATCGCGGACGCCGGGCATGCCCGAGCGCGGTGCGGCAGCAGGCCGAGCGCGAGCTGGTCGCGCTTCGAGCGGATGGGCGACTCGAACGCCGAGTCGTCGATGATCCGGACCTATCTCGACTGGCTGCTCGCGGTTCCCTGGGCGAAGCGGTCCGAGGAGCGCCTCGATCCGGTGCACGCGCGCGAGGTGCTCGACGCCGACCACGAGGGCCTCGACGACGTGAAGCGGCGCATCACCGAGTACCTGGCGGTCCGCAAGCTGCGCAGCCGAGCGCGGCATGACCGAGAACCGCCGGTCGGGCGTGATCCTGACGCTGATCGGCCCGCCGGGAACCGGCAAGACCTCGATCGGCGAGTCGATCGCCCGGGCGACCGGGCGGCAGTTCGTCCGGATGTCGCTCGGCGGCGTGCGCGACGAGGCCGAGATCCGCGGCCATCGCCGCACGTACATCGGCGCGCTGCCCGGGCGGCTCGTGCGCGCGCTGCGCGACGCCGGGCACGATGAATCCGGTGATCATGCTCGACGAGGTCGACAAGATCGGCGCCGACTGGCGCGGCGATCCGTCGGCGGCGCTGCTCGAGGTGCTCGACCCGGCGCAGAACCACGCGTTCCGCGATCACTACCTCGACGTCGAGCTCGATCTGTCGCACGTGCTGTTCGTCGCCACCGCGAACGTCGCCGACACCATCCCGGCGGCGCTGTTCGATCGCATGGAGGTGATCCGCTTCGACGGCTACACGACCGACGAGAAGGTCGGCGATCGCGCGCGGGCACCTCTGGCCGCGTCAGGTCGAGCGGAACGGCCTGCGCGCCGGACGAAGTCGACGATCGCCGACGACGTGCTGCGCCGCGTCGTGACCGACTACACGCGCGAGGCGGGCGTCCGGCAGCTCGAACGCGAGCTGGGCACGCTGCTGCGGAAGACCGCGACGCGGATCGCCGTCGACCGAGCGGACGACGCCGGTCGTCATCGATCGCGCGGCGGTCGCGCGACGCGCTCGGGCGGCCGAAGTTCTTCCACGAGGCGGCGGTCGCGCACGGCCGTGCCCGGCGTGGCCACCGGCCTCGCGGTGACCGGCGTCGGCGGCGACGTGCTGTTCGTCGAAGCGGCGTCGATGCCCGGCAAGGGCGGGCTGGTGCTGACCGGACAGCTCGGCGACGTCATGAAGGAATCGGCGCGGATCGCGCTGACCTACGTGCAAGAGCCACGCGCTGCGAGCTCGGCATCGACGAGCACGCGCTCGATGGCCGCGAGCTGCACGTGCACGTGCCGGCGGGCGCGATCCCGAAGGACGGGCCGAGCGCGGGCATCACGATGGTGACGGCGATTGCGTCGCTGCTGACGCGGCGACCGGTCAAGAGCACGGTCGGCATGACCGGCGAGAGTGACGCTGCAGGGCCGGGTGCTGCCGATCGGCGGCCTGAAGCAGAAGGTGCTGGCCGCGCACGCCGCAGGGCTGACCGAGGTGATCGTCCCGGAGCGCAACGCAGCCGACCTCGGACGACGTGCCGGCCGACGTGCGGGACCAGATGCGGTTCCACGTCGTCCGGGACGGTCGATCAGGTGCTCGCGCTCGCGCTCAGAACCGAGCGGGCTCGCGCTCGCGGCGTGAACGGCGTTGATGGCGATGCGGGGTCTGGTCAGGTTTGATCCTGGATAGTCCGTTTGAGCAGTTGCTCCTCGGATTACTCGCCTGCACCGTGTTCCAGTTCGGCCTGGGTGTCGCGATCGCGCGCGATCGTGGCATGGCTGCGCGTGCGGCGCCGCTCGTAGCTGACTGGCAGTCCTGCGTCGAGCGAGCCGTCGATCTTCACGTCATCCCAGCGCTCGGCGTGACCGACGTAGTCTGATCGTCGACGATCGTAGTGCTGGCTCCAGAAGAACGGCACCGCGTCGAACCGCTCGCTGGCGGCCCAGCATGTTCCGCGCCGCGACCTGTCCCTGCCGCTCGGCAACCACCCAGTGCTCGACGCGAATGCGCTCGCCGGTGTGCGGATCGGGCCATCGGGCCACGTCGCCGGCGGCGAAGATGCCCAGGCGCGCTCGTTTCGAGGTACTCGTTCACGGCGATGCCGCGATCGATCGCTCAGGCCCGACCTGCTCGGCGATCGCGATCGCCGGCTGACGCCGACGCCCATCACGACGAAGTCGGCATCGAGCGTGCGCGCCGCCGCTCAGCGTCACGGTGCGCCCGGCAATCGCCGTCGACCGTCTGGCCGAGATGAAACACGACGCCGTGCGCTTCGTGCAGCGGATTGGACGAAGCGGCCCGACCTCGGCGCCCATGACGCGCTCGAGCGGCGCGTGCTCCGGCGCCGACCACGTCGACGGCGATGCCGCGCGTCCGGAGCGACGCCGACGACTTCGAGGCCGATGAAGCTGGCGCCGACGACCACCGACGTGCTTGGCCGTCGCGCGCTCTCGACGATCGCGCGGCTGTCGGCGAACGATGCGGAGATAGAACACCTGCGGCGCCGTCGGCGCCTGGGATCGGCAGCCGCACCGGATCGGCGCCGGTCGCGATGAGCAGCGCGCCGAACTGCGCGCGCGAGCCGTCTTCGAGAAGCACCGTCCGCGCTGCCGGGATCGATCGACGGACACGCGCGATCGCCAGCAGCAGCTCGATGCGCCGCTCGGCGTAGAGCTCCGGCGGCCACAGCGGGATCCAGTCGTCCTGCGCTTCACCGGCCAGATAGTCGCTTCCGACGGATTCGGCCGATCGACCGGCGGGTCCGCGTCCGCGCTGACCATCGCGATCGGGCCGGTCGTAGCCCTCGCGACGTCAGCATGTCGGCGGCGGCGAGGCCGAACCGGCCGCGTCCGCCGCCGACGATCGCAATCACGGACAGGCGGCGCCTGCCCGCGCCTGCAGCATTGACGCGGCCGCCTCGCGGCCGGCGCCGTGACAACTTGCATCGCGCACTGGGACACCCGATCTCGCCCTCGCGCTCTGGCTCGCCAGCGCGCAATCGGATCGAGCGCCGGGCGCGAAACGCAGCCTCGCCGTGTCTCGCGCCTGTAAAGCTGAAGCGCAGCCGGTGCAGCGGGCAGCGGACCGTGTCGCCGAGCAGAGCAGAAGCCCTCGGCTTTGAGCGCGACTGCGGTAATCAGTTGCGTTGCACGCCGGCGCCGACGGCGAACAGTCGGTCCGCCGCGTCGCGCAGGCGACCACGTCGTCCTCGCCGACGCGTCCGAGCGGCATCCCCGCCGGCCTGGCGACGCCGGCGGCCCGCAATGCCCTTGCGCGAGATCGGGTCTTTATGCGTATCTTGTTCTTCTGAAAGCATGTTGCCTCGATTGTGGCGCATCATCGACGCCTTGTGGAAACTCCCCTGCGATGAAGCCGTCATCCTGGCCGGCTCTGGCCGCATCGTGCGAACCGGGCGCGGACCGTGGTCCTGGCCGCGACGATTCTCGCGGCTCGAGCTCTCGCGTTCATCGACGGCACTGTCGTGAACGTCGCACTGCCGCGCTGCAGACGTCGCTTCGACGCGACGCTGGCCGACGTTCAATGGGTGCGTCGAAGTCCTACGCGCTGACGCCTCAGCGCGCTGCTGCTGACCGGCGGATCGCTCGGCGACCTCCGCGGACGCGCCGCAAGGTGTTCGTCTGGGGCGTCTTCACCTTCGCGTGGTGTCCGGCGGCGTGTGCGGCTTGGCCGCGACGATCGGTCGAGCTGATCGCGGCTCCGTGCATTCCAGGGCGTCGGCGCCGCCCTGCTCGTTCCGGGCAGCCTGGCGCTGATCAGCGCTGCGTTCCGCCCGAGGCTGCGCGGCCGCGCGTATCGGGACCTGGTCGGGGTTCACCGCGATCACCGACGGCGCGTCGGACCGGTGCTCGGCGGCTGGCTCGTCCAGCACCTGTCGTGGCGCTGGGTGTTCTTCATCAACGCTGCCGCTCGCGGCGTGCGTGTGGCGATTGCGCTCTGGCGTGTCCCGGACACGCGTCGCTCACGCTGCGGCTCGCGTCGACTGGACCGGCATCGTGTTGACGACGCCGGTCCTGGCGCCGTTGTCTATGCGTTGATTGAGTCCCCGCCCGCTTGCCGGCGTGGCGGGCATCGCGCTGCGCTGATCGGTTCTCTTCGTGCGCGAAGCACGCTCCGCTTCGCCGATGCTGCCGCTGGCGCTGGTTCGATCGCAGAAGTTTCGAGCGGCGCCAACGTGCTCACGCTGCTGCTCTACGCTGCGCTCAGCGGCGTGCTCTTTTCTTCCCGCTAAGGACCTGATCCAGGTCCAGGGTTACTCGGCCGCACCGCTGGCCGGCGCCGCGCCGCTGCCCTTCATCGTGCTGATGTTCCTGTTGTCGCGCTGGTCCGGCGGGCTCATTCAGAGCACGGAGCGCGACTGCCGCTGATTGTCGGCCCGCTCGTGGCCGCGGCGGGGTTTGCCTTGTTTGCCCGGCCCGACATCGGGGTCATCGCTCGGACGACTGATTTCCGGCCGTGGTCGTGCTCGGTCTCGGCATGGCGATCGCCGTCGCGCCGCTGACGACGACGGTGATGAATGCAGTGGCGGCGCGGCTACGCGGGCATCGCGTCGGGCATCAACAGCGCCACGTGTCGCGCGTGGCGAGGCTTGCTCGCGTTGCCGTCCTCGGCTGCCATTGCTGTATCCGCCTTCAGCCGGACGCTCGATCGTGAGATGCAGGCGATGAGCCTCGCCGCCTGCAGTGAAGCCGGCAGATCGGCGAGCGTAACGCCTGCTGATCTCCGCGGCCACACAGACGCGAACGATCCACGCGGGCGCTGAAGCCATTCAGAGGCAGCTGTTCATCGCCGGCTACCGGACGGTCGCGTGGATCGCCGCGGCGCTCGCCCGATCGCCGGCGCGGTCAGTGCCACGGGCGATGATCCGGGATGAGACGAGGCGATGCGTCGTCACCGGTTCACTTTGATTCACAAGGCGCAGCTGCCGGATCGACGCGCCGCCGCCGCCAGGCGGGCCCGACGAGAGTTGACGACAGCGCGGCGGTGATGCCCAGCACGATCGTCACGAACGCGAACGTCGCCAGATCCAGCGGCCGCACGCCGAACAGCATCGTCTCGATCAAGCGGCCGCGAGAGCGGCCGACAGCACCAGCCCGATCGCCGTCCCCGTGGCGACGACGCGCGCGGCGCTGACGACCACGAGACGCAGCACGTCGTTCGTCGTCGCACCGAGCGCCCGGCGCACGCCGAAATCGCGCACGTGCTGCTGAACCGCGTAGGCCGAGCATCCCGAAGACGCCGACCATCGCCAGCACCAGCGCCAGCGCCGGCAAAGGCCATCACCATCACCGCGCGGAACCGATGACGGCCGGTCGCCGCCCACGCGATGTCCTCGAGCGTCATGACGCTCGTCACGCCTGACGAGCTGCTCCTTGTCCACGCGAGAAATCGCGCGCGCGGACCGAAGGCGCCAGCGCCTCCGCCCGTCCGGACGTTCGGCCGCACGACGAGAAAGATGTCGTCGGAGAGATCCTGCGCCATCGGCACGTAGAGCTGCACGAAGTCCTTCGGCCTCGTCCGGGCGGCCTTTCACCTGCCGCGCCACGCCAACGATCTCGCGCACGACCGGCTTCGCCTGCGGCGACGACGCCGGCCGCAGCGCCACCCGCTGGCCGATCGGCGATCGGCCGCTGAAACGTTCGAGCGAACGCTTCGTTCACGATGCAGACGGGAACTGCCGTCGCGCGTGTCGCGCCGATCGAAGGCGCGTCCGGCCAGGATCGGCAAATCGAGCGTCGAGAAATACGTCGGGCTGACGACCTGATACTCGGTGCTCGGCCGCTGACTGTCGTCGAGCGGAGGATCGCCGACGATCTCGAACGACACGCCGCCAGCATCGAAGAAATCGAGCGGCAGCGCGCTCGCCCAGGCGACGCCCGCGACACCCGGAACGGCGGCGATCTCGGCCTCGACCTGATCGTAGAACTGCTGCAGCGACGTCGGCGGTCGGGTACTTCGAGCCCAACGGATCGACGAGCATCGAGAGCACGCTCTCGGCGCGATACCCGCGATCGAACGCTTCGACGGCGATCGAGCGTCCGCAGCAGAAGGCCCGCGCCAAACAGCAGCAGGACCGCGGTCGCGACCTCGCCGATGACCAGCAGCCCGCGAAGCCGTCCACCGCCGGCCAGTGGTCGCGGCTGTCCGGACCGGATGACGTCCGCCGACGAGAAGTCGGTCGCTTTCCACGCCGGCATCACGCCGAAGAGCAGCCCCACCAGCAGCGCCGCGGCGGCGCAGAAGCGCGACGACGCGCACGTCGAAGGTCGAGCGTGACGCGTCGCCGGCAGCAGACCTCGCGGAATGAGCGACGGCGCCACGCTCAGAATGGCGCGCGCCGACGCCGATCCCCAGCGCGCCGCCAATCAGCGAGCAGCACGACGCTTTCGGTCAGCAGCTGCCGGACGATGCGCCGCCGGCCGGCGCCGAGCGCCGATCGGACCGCCAGCTCGCGCGTCCGCACGGTCGCGCGCGCGAGCAGCAGGTTGGCGACGTTGGCGCAGCAGATGAGGAGCACGAATCCGACGACGCCGAGGAACAGCATCGACGTGCAGCCGCAGATCGCTGCCGATCATCGAATCGTGCATCCCCTCGAGCGTCACGCCGCGGCCCTTGTTGGTCTGCGGAATTCGCGCGCGAGGCCGTCCGCGACGGTCGCCAGATCGGCCTCGGCCGCCTTGATCGAGACGCCCGGCTTCATGCGTCCGACCACCTGCAGCATGTAGGCGCCGCGCGCCCGCGGCGGAAGGTTGACGAACGGCCGCATCGCCCACAGGCTGGTCTGTCCCAGCAGCTGAAAGTCTTGCGGCACGATGCCGACCACCGTCCACAGCGATCCGTCGAGACGGATCTCGCGGCCGATCGACGCTCGGATCGGCGTTGTATCGCGCGCGCCAGAACGCCTTCGCTCATCACGACCACGTTCGCGCGCTTGCTCTCGTCGTCAGCGGAAAACGTCCGGCCGGCGATCGGCTTGACGCCCAGCACGTCGAAGATCCCGGCCGTGACCCACTGCCGCGAAACCGTTTCGGCGTTGCCGTCGGCGCCGGCCATCACCATCCTGACCGACGCTCGGCGTGAAGCCGGCGATCTTCTCGAACGTGCGGCTGCGGGTGTTCCAGTCGAGCATGTTGAGCGGCGACACGTAGCCGCGCGGCGTGTTCGCGCTGCGTTCCCAGATCGACACCAGCCGATCGGGATCGCCGTACGGCAGCGGTCGAAGCAGCGTGGCGTCGACGAGCGCGAAGATCGCGCTGTTGGCGCCGATGCCGAGCGCCAGCGTCAAGCGTGCGCGACCAGCGTGAAGGCCGGCGAGTTCCTCAGCTGCCGGAACGCGAACTTCAGATCGTCCCGGAGTTCCTCGAGCCAGAGGGTCACGCGCATTTCACGATCTCGCTTTCTGCCAAGGTTCGTCATCGTGCGCTTGAGGCTCGCGATGTCGCCGAGCCGGCTGATCGCCAGGTCGCGGGCGGTCGTGGGATCCATGCCGCGCTCGACGAGCTCGCGCGTCCGCATGTCGATGTGCAGCGCAGAGCTCTTCGTCGATCTCCTGCTCGATCGGGACTCGCCACAGCCACGAACGCAGGGAGCGCTTCATGTGGAGAGCAGGATCTTTCGAGACGCCGGCGGAGAACCGCCGCCAGGTGGCCGTTTCGGCGGCGAGTTGCTCGCGGCCCGCATCGGTGAGGCGTACAGCTTGGCCCGCCGGCCGAGCTCCGACGTGCCCCATTCGGCCTCGACCCAGCCCCGCCGCTCCAGACGGTAGAGGGCCGGATATAAGCGACCCTTCTTCGACGAGCACGGCGTCGCCGCTCGTCGTCCTCGATGAATCGGGCGATGGCGTAGCCGTGGCGCGGACCCTCTCGCTAACGTCTTGAGAATCAAGGCATCTAGCGCGCCGTAGAGGAGGGCGTTCGAGGTCTTGGATAGGATCGACATCGGCGTCAAGTTACCCAGACGCTCTGGGTAATACCTGCTGACGGAATCCCCGACGGAAAGGTTTGCCGCCCGATCAGCGGTTGAGCAGGCTTCGGTGCGCAATCGACGACGGTGACAGCCGCCGGGTCGCGGTGCAAAGCCCAGGACGCGGCGCGCCTTGTCCGACGACGGCGCGTTCCTGCGTCCGAGATCAGGCGTCAGCGTGCGCAAACTGCGGGATGAACAGGGACAGCGACCTGACGACGACATCCGGCAATCGACGCGTCGGCACGTCACCAGCACCACGTGTCCCACTGCTGCTCTAGTCGCCGCTGCCCGAGCCGTGGAACTGGTCGTCTCTCGTCGGCAAACAGCACGTTGAAACTCGTCAACGATCCGTAGCATCCGGTGATGTAACTCTGGAGCTTCACTTCGACATCGTCCGGCAGGTCGGAGCGCGTTGACGTGCTGCTCGAGCGTCCGCAGCCGGTTTGCGCAGCATGACGACCTTGTGGAAGAACGATTCGATCGGCCAGGTCTTCTCCTGCAACCCCGGCGTGCCCGGCCGCAGTACCAGCGTGCCGTCGCGCCACTTCTCGGCCGGTGCGACCGGACTGAGCCCGGTCTCTTCGCGAATGACGCGCCGCAACATCAGCTCGAGATCCTCTGAGGCATCCGACGGCATGGGTGGGCCGCGCCTTTCACCGGTCGCTGACGAGCGGAAACGCCGCCGCGGACGGCTGCACGCGGCGACCCTCGCGCGCAGACACGGTGACGGAACGCGCCGGAGAGCGCTGCGGACGTGCCCATCCTCGGCCCGCCGCGATAGTTGTGCCTCGCTGCGGCAATAGCCGCAGACGACGCGGATCGGCCGGCCCTCTGCATCGGCCGCGATGACCGTGTGCAGCCGATCGAGCGCGCAGGCCCGGCAATAGTCCTCGAGTGATTCACCGGCACGATAGGCGCGAGGCGGCGACATGAACCTGTTCGTCTACACGCAGGTTCTGCGTGCAGCGAAACGGCGGCGGCGATCTCGTCGATCTGCGCCGCATGGCGGGCTTCGTGGTGCGCCACGAACGCCAGCCAGTCGCGCAGCGTGAGCCGGCCGATCACGGCGTGGTGATACGTGCGCTGTTCCGAGCGCCACGGGATCGGCCGCTCGGGCGGCATCGAGCAGCGCCGCACGGCCTCACCGCCAGCGCCTCGATGGCGGCCGCGGCGGTCATCGTTCCCTTTGGACGCAGCGCGTCCGGCACGATCGATGCGCCGCCCGCGCACGCGCTATCTGCGCCATTCGCTCGGCGGCCATCGGCACCGGCGGCGGCTGATTCGGTGGAACCGGTTCGCGCCCGCGAATGGCGATCAACTTCGCCACCGACTGCTCGACGCTCGCGAGATGTTCCAGGATTTCCGCCGCCGACCAGCGGCTGTCGGCGGGCCGGCGCTCGCGGTCGGCCTCCGACAGAACGTTCAACTGAGGCCAGCAGTCCTCGCCGATCCGCGTCGAGCAGCGCCAGGGTTTCCGGTTGCATTCAAACTTCTCCTTAAACTGTCACTACGCGTCATCGGGCGGCCGCCGCTGAGCGCCATCCAGCCGCGGACGATCCGGTAGATGAACCACAGGCCGACCAGACCGATCGGCAGCCACGCGATCAGGATGCCGATGCCGAGTGTCGCGATGACGAACAGACACGCAGAGCACGATCCACAGCAGGCCAAACCAGAACGTGCGGATCTGCCAGCGGAAATGCGACTCGAGCCAGGTGCCGCGCGCCTCGCCGCGCTTCACGTAATTGAGGATGACGGCGATGATCGACGGCCAGCCGGTGAGGAACGCGCCGACGACGGTTGCGGCGCCGAGGATGCCGGTGAGCAGGCTGAACGCGTGCAGCGCGTAGATCACCTTCGTCAGGTTTCGAGCGAACTCGAGGGGCGGTCAAGCGGCGGCATCGTCGTCGCCGTGTCGCATCGTGTCGCACGACACCGATCGTAGCCAACCAGCCGCCGCAAATCCAGAACTACGACGCCAGTCAATCGCTTGGCGAAGCTCCGCGCCTCGAACGCGAGGAGAATCTGGATCGTGCCGAACAAAATCGCGTAGCTGGCAATCAGCCACAGCACCGCGAGCGCGCCCGCGCCAGGCTTCGCCACGAGGAACACGCCGAATGCGATCGAGATGAGGCCGCCGAGGTCCGATGCCCAGAACTCGCCCTCGATCTCGTTCCGCAGCTGGACCGCCGCGACGATCTCCACAATCCCGTGACAATCGCCCACAACGCGATAAAGAAGAGCACCGTCAGCGCGCGTCGCGCCGGGGTTGAAGAAGGTCAGCGCGCCGATGACGATTCCCGACGTGCCGGCGAGCAGCACCAGCCACCAGTTCTCGTGTACTCCTGCCCGCCGATCGCGCTCATGACATTGACGATCCCGTCGGCCAGCGCGAACAGGCCGAACAGGAACGTGAGCGTCACCAGCGAGATGCCCGGCCAGGGCGAACATGAGAACCCCGAACAGGACCCAGACGAAGCCAGCGAATCAGCGTCGCCCACCAGTAGCGCGACAAAATGTAGAGAGAGCATCCGACACCTCCTATTCAAGAGGGCTGCCCCAGGCGCGCCCCGCGCGCGCTCACCGGCCGAGCGTGCCGGATCTCAGGATTCCGTGATCGCTTCGACCGTCCGCAGAGTGGTCGAGCACCTGTTCATCGATGCGATCGCGAATGTGCCGCAGCAGTTCGCGAACGCCTATCGAGCGTCGGGACGACTCGCTCTTCGCCCAGGCCAACAGCTCGACCAGCTGCGCCAGGGAATTCCCTTTGACCCGATCGCAACGGTGGTCCCGCACGGGCAGTTCGCCAGCGACATCGGTCCGATCGGTTCGGCAGGGAATCTCTCCGCTGATGTCGTCGTACAGGACCGGCGTCGAGAGGTGGGTGGTGGCTTTCAGATACTCGCGCAGCGAGTCAAACCGGAGGCTGCACGTCGGACAGGCCTCGGGAACAGGCCTTCGATGTACGACCGCACGATCTGAACGACATCGTCTTCTGTCATCGGCTTCGACGCGAGATGTCGGGGACCTGCGTCCTTCAGTTACCGAGGCTGCCAATGGCATGCCACTTCGCTACAATGGCCTGCGGTGACCGATTCAGACGAAGATTTCGCCGCCATGTTCGAGGCGTCCGTCAAAGCCGAGGCGTTTCGAGCGGGGCCAGACCATCGAGGGAACGATCGTCGCGATTGGCGCGGAGGTCGCGTTCGTCAACGTCGGCGGAAAAGGCGAAGCGACCATCGATCTCGCTGAACTGAAGGACGAGGACGGCGCGCTCGAGGTCGCGGTCGGCGAACGTATTCAGGCCATCGTCGTGTCGACCGCACCTCAACTGACGCTCTCGCGGAAGCTGGCTCGGCGGGCCGCGACCGACGCGCCAGCTCGAGGACGCATTTCACGCGCGTCTTCCAGTCGAGGGCGAGGTCGAACGCGAGGTGAAGGGCGGATACGAGGTCCGCGTCGCGCGCCAGCGCGCCTTCTGTCCGTTTTCGCAAATCGACATCCATCGCACCGAAGGGGCCACGCACGCCGGACGCGTCTACCTGTTCCGGATTGTCGAGTACTCGGAAGGCGGCCGGAACATCGTCGTCGATCGCGCCGCGCCCTGCTCGAAGAGGAGCAGCAGGCGCGCGCCGCTGATGTTCGGCAAATCGCATCGTCCCAGGCGCCGTCGTCACCGGACGTGTCGCCTCGGTGCGCGACTTCGGCGCGTTCGTGGATCTCGGCGGCGGCGTGCAGGGCCTGTTGCACATCTCGGAAATGGGATGGTCGCGCGTGTCCGACGCGTCGCACGTGGTCAAGCCGGGCGACGAGATCACCGTCACGGTGCTGCGCGTCGACGATGACAAGCAGAAGATCTCGCTCGGGTTGAAGCAGCTCACGCCCGATCCGTGGTCACGGGTTGAAGACAAGTACGCGGTGGGTCAAATCCTGTCTGGACGCGTGACGCGCGTCGCGCAGTTCGGCGCGTTCGTCGAGCTCGAGCCCGGAATCGAAGCGCTCGCGCACGCATCCACGTTCACGCCGGCGGGATCGCAGAACTGGACGACGATCGTCCCGGCGGGCATGACGGCGCCATTCGAGATCCTGAGCATCGATCTCGCGAAGAAGCGGATCGGCGTCGCGCTCGTCGCCGAAGAGGAGCGCGACGACTACACCGTCCTCCGGACGAGACGTCGACGAAAGGCTTCGGATCGATGGCTGACAAACTGAAGGATGTCCTCGGCCAAAGCAGCGCTAGCATCACGCCCGCGGAAGGTGAGGGGCCCGTGCGCTCGGCGGCAACACCGTGATCTTCAGCATCGTGCGATCGGGAGCGCGGCGTATCGACAGGCACGGCTCTCCACGGTGCACCGCATGCCGGGCGATTGACGCGCGCAAGTTCCCGTTGGAGGATGGTGAGCCACCCGCTCAGTCATTCGTGTGCGCCTGGACTCGCGAGCGGCGTAACAGCGGCAATAACAGGACGGCGGCGCCCGCCAGACCTGAGGAACAACCGACTCGCTAGCCGACGGGCCTGCGTTCCGCGGACGTCGAAGTCGATCGTCAGCTCTCGCTGCACGGCGTCGCGCACCTGCCGCGCGATCGAAATCTCGATCGTTCTCAGGCATCAACGCATTCAGCCAGATACACAGCCGAGTCGAGGTCGTTGGCGTTGTGGAAGAACAGCTGGTGTCGACCCGCGGTCAGGAGCGGCACGACGACTGTCGACGTCGATTCTGATCGTGCCCTCGCCCCGCTTGACGGCTTCCACGTCCGGGAAATGTGCCGCAACCAGCGTCGCCTGAAGCGGTGTGCCGTCGACGCGCAACTCAGTGGCACTGAGCACCTGTCGCGCCATCGTCTGCTGCTCCTCTACCGACAGCGCGCCATCTCCATCTTTGTCGATGCGCTGAACGACGCGGTCCGCGACCGCAACTCCCGGCGTCAGGTCAATTCAAGGTGCGCGCGGTCCGGTTGGATCGCGATCCGCGCCGTCTGCAGGTACTCGTCGAGGCCGATGCGCCGACACCCCTGCGCCGAGAGCCACCGACAAAGCCGCACCGATCAGAAAGGTGGCGCCCCTACTTGCGCGCGAACTTTGCGCCATAGTCGTTGGTCGGATCGCGATAGATCGTGTGGATGTGATCGACGCCGTTCTGCGGTGCGTATTCGATGACGAGCGTCGGCCCCTGAATGCGGAGTACGCCGCGCTGCCGTTCGTCGTCGGTCCGCTCCACGCGAAGTAGGTGTTCGGCAGGTTCGCGCGAATCTCGGCCATCCGCGGCTCGGCGAAGGCGTCGTTCATGATGCCGACCCACTCGCGCGCCAGATCCAGCAGCATCGTCTGCTGCGCCGCCGAGAGCGCCGCCGCGCGAATGCCCTCCGGCTGAATCGTGCGTCCGTCCTGCCCTGGTCCGAGCACCAGGTCCGCGACGCGGGAGCCGAGAATGGCCTGGCCGCGCTGCTCCGCGTTCAACGCGTTGATCAGGGCAAAGGCCTTGTCGTTCTCGTTGCCCAACGGGCGTACCGTCCGGCCTTCGACGGTGTAGGTCGCCGGCTGGGCGGCGGGAAGACTCGGCGCCATCGTCGCCTGGCTTCCCGCGAGCGTCAGGTTGATCGCCAGGTGATGTCCGCCGAACTGCAGCATCCACGGCGCCGTAGCCGATGGCGTCCCGAGAAACGCCAGGTAGTACTCGGCCTCGCCGAACGCTACGCCACCGCCGGGTCCGCCGCGGCCGCGCCCGCCGCCGCCACGCTTGCGGTGCGCCACGTCCGCGACCTGATGCTGCTCCGTCCGCAGCACTTCGTCGCCGCGCATGATGTCGGTGACCTTGCGATAGCCGTCTCGGCTGAGCGCGACGCTCAGCAGATTGGTGACGGCGGCGCGCTGCGACGGCGTCAGATCGCCCATGCGCAAGCCCTGGCGCTGAAAGATGCCCGACGGCAGGTTCGACCAGCGCGTCTTCTGCGGTCCCTCGAATGGAAATTGCACCTTCGGCCCGACCTGCGTCGTCGAGCGTGGCCAGCACACCCTGCGCGGCCGTGACGATTCGAGCCGTGACCTCAGCCTGGGTGCCAGGCGGAGCCGCCGCCGGCGCAGCGCCACGTTGGGCGAACGCCGTAACCGCGACGATTCCTAAAAGACCCAACCCCACCGCTACCGCCGTCGAGCCGATGAGTGCATCGCGCCTCCCTGCCTGCCATCGTAGTTCCTGGCCGTCGAGTCCGGCTCAGCCATGGGCTTGTCGATTTCGCGTCACCCGGTTCGACGTATAGATAGGAGCGAGGAGACCACGACCATGCGCTACATGATGTTCATCAAGCACACCGAGGATTACCGGAACAAGGAAGTGCCCGCCGCCCTATGCGAAGCGATGGGCGAATTCGTCGGCGCGGGAATGAAAAGCGGGGCGATCATCGACACCGCCGGTCTGAAGCCAACCACGGACGCCAGCCGCGTCAAGCTCAAAGGCCGCACGATCACCGTGACCGACGGCCCTTTCACCGAGGCCAAGGAAGTCGTCGGCGGCTACGCGCTGATGGAGATGAAGTCGAAGGCCGAGGCGCTCGAGTACGCCCGGCAGTTCATGGACCTGCACCTGAAGCACTGGCCGGAGTTCGAAGGCGAGTGCGAGGTGCGCCCGCTGGAAGACCAGTAGCCTGGTCGACCAGCATGTGGGGCACCTCGCTGAGATCAGGCAACGTCGAAGCGATCGAGATTCATCACCTTGTCCCACGCCGCCACGAAGTCGCGCACGAACGCCTGCTGCGAGTCGGCGCAGGCGTAGACTTCCGCGATCGCGCGGAGCTGGAGTTCGAACCGAAGACGAGGTCGACCCTGGTGCCGGTCCACTTGTGTTCGCCGGTCGCGCGATCGCGTCCCTCGAACGACGTCCTCGAGCAGCGTGGAGTTGGCGAATGCGAACACGGACGCGGAGGTGGTCTTCCACTCGGTGTTCACGTCGAGCAGGTTCACGAAGAAATCGTTGGTCAACGTCCCGGGCCGCTTGGTGAAGACACCGAGTTCGGACTGCCCGACGTTCGCATTCAGGACGCGCATGCCGCCGACGAGCACCGTCATCTCGGGGCGGTCAGCGTCAGCAGGCTCGCCCGTTCCACCAGCAGCTCCTCTGCCGACTTTCGTGTAGCTGCCCCGGAAGTAATCGCGGAACCCGTCCGCAGTGGGTTCGAGGACGGCAAACGACTCCACGTCGGTCTGCTCCTGCGATGCGTCGGTGCGCCCCGGTGTGAAGGGCACCTGCACGTCGTGCCCGGCGTCCTTCGCCGCCTTCTCGACGCCGGCGCACCCGCCCAGCACGATCAGCGTCAGCAAGCGAGACGCGCTTCCCACCGGTCTGCGACTTGTTGAATTCCGTTTGGATCCGCTCGAGTGTCTGCAGCACCTTCCCCAGTTCGGCCGGGTTGTTCACTTCCCAGTCCTTCTGCGGTGCCAAGCGGATACGCGCCCCGTTCGCCCACCGCGCCGGTCGGTGCCGCGGAACGTCGACGCCGACGCCCAGGCAGTCGAGACGAGTTGGGACACGGACAATCCAGACGCGAGGATCGTCTTCTTGAGGGCGGCGATGTCCTGCGCCCCGATCAACTCGATGATCGACGTCCGGGACCGGGTCCTGCCATAGCAGCGGCTCCGCCGGCACCAGGGTGCCGAGATACCGGGACGCGGGGCCCCATGTCGCGGTGCGTCAGCTTGTACCACGCCCTGGCGAAGGCGTCCGCAAACTCCTGCGGGTTGTCGTGGAAGCGCTTCGCGATCGGCCGCGTACGCGGGATCCATCTTCAGTGAGAGATCCGTCGTGAGCATTCCTGGCGCATGCTTCTTAGACGGGTCGAACGGGTGCGGCACGGTGGCCACGGCGGATGCATTCTTGGGAGTCCACTGGTTCGCACCGCCAGGGACTCTTCTCCAGCTCCCACTCGTAGCCGTGCAGGTTTTCGAGGAAGTTGTTGTCCCACTTCACCGGGTTGGTGGTCCAGGTGACCTCTATCCCGCTGGTGATCGCATCGTCGCCCTTGCCGCTGGCGAAGCTGTTCTTCCAGCCGAGGCCTTGCTCTTCGAGGCTGCGCGCCTTCCGGTTCGCGGCCGACGTGCTTGCCCGCCTCGGCCGCACCGTGCGTTTTGCCGAACGTGTGTCCGCCGGCAATGAGCGCGACCGTCTCCTCGTCGTTCATCGCCATGCGGCGGAACGTTTCGCGAATGTACTTCGCCGCGGCGAGCGGATCGGGTTTGCCGTTCGGCCCCTCTGGATTCACGTAAATGAGGCCCATGTGATCGGCGCCGATACGGCCCCTGGAGTTGCCCTTCGGCGCTGTGGCGCTCGTCTGCCAAGCCAGCTTTCCTCAGCTCCCCAGTCAATGTCCTCGGGCTCCCAGACGTCCTCGCGCCCGCCGGCGAAACCGAACGTCTTGAAGCCCATCGACTCGAGGGCACAGTTGCCGGCAAAGATCATCAGGTCGGCCCACGAGATCTTGCGGCCGTACTTCTGCTTGATCGGCCAGAGCAACCGCGCGCGCCTTGTCGAGGTTGCGCGTTGTCGGGCCAGCTGTTGAGGGCGCAAAGCGTTGCGTGCCGCGGGATGCGCCGCCGCGGCCGTCGCTGATCCGGTAGGTGCCGGCGCTGTGCCACGCCATCCGGATGAAGAGCGGCCCATAGTGGCCGTAGTCGGCCGGCCACCAGTCTTGCGACGTCGTCATCGACCTGCTCGATGTCCCTCTTCAGGGCATCCAGGTCGAGCGTCTTGAACTCCTCGGCGTAGTTGAAATCCTTGCCCATGGGATCGGACACGGAAGAGGTTCTGGCTGGAGAGCTTCGAGGTTCAACTGATTCGGCCACCAGTGTTGATTCGACATCGGCGTTTCGTTTCTCCTTGTTGTAGCTGTTCAATTTAGATTGATTCCGTCAAGGCGATCAACGTTCCTGCAGCGACCTCCTGTATTAAACTCCGAGCCGTGGCTGGCGACCGGGCACAGACGATGACCCGCGATCCGAGGCTCGCTGGCCTGGCGAGCGCGATACCGGTCGGCATCTTTCAGACCGAACCTCGAAGGCCGCTGCCTCTATGTCAGTGAACGCGTCAGCGAGCTGACCGGCCTCTCCGTCGAACAGGTCCTACAGTTCGGATGGGAACAGTGCGTCCACCCGGACGACCGCGATGGCGATCTCCGTGACATGCGCGCCGCGCTGCTGGCCGGAGAGCCGCGGCAGGTCGAGTGCCGCTGCGTCGCTTCCGGACGGCAACATCCGGTGGCTCCTCTGTCAGTCGACGCCGGAGTTCGACGCACAGGGACACCTCGTCGGGTGCATCGGGACGCTCATCGACAGCACGGCAACCCGGGAGACGCTGCGCGCGAGCGAAGAGCGCTTCAGACTCGCCGCCGAGCGCGCGCGTGTTGGTGTGCTCGACTACGACGTGGCCGCGGACCGCGGACTCTGGTCGCCCCGTGCTCTGCTCGCTCCTGGGAATCCCTGTCGGCGGATTCACAACGCTTGCGCGGGGCTTTGATTTCTGCCACCCCGACGACCGGGCTCGCGTCGAGCGTGCCATGGCGGCCGCGCTCGATCCGAAGGATCGGGCACCTTTGCGGAAGAGTTCCGGATCCGTCGCGCGGATACGGGTGAGTCGCGTTGGCTGGCGTGCTCGTGCCAGACGCGTTTCGCGGGCGCCGGGGACAGCCGGCGGGCGGTGCGATTCACCGGCGTCGTGACAGACATCACCGAGCGCAAGATCCGCGAGGAGCACGACCAATTCGTGAGCGACCTCGTCACCATGTGGGTGCGGGCGCGGGATACACCGGCCCTGGTGCAGAATCGTCACCGACGCCGTCTCATCGCACCTCCACGTGAGTCACGTATTCGTCGGCGCCATTCCGCCTGACCGATCGGAGGGCGCGTGGGCCGTGGCCGTGGCCGATGACCTCAGCCGAAGCGGCCCGGGCCCATCTCGTCGCGGGCCGGCCGCTGATCGTGAACGATACGGCCACCGACGTACACACCGAATCACCGCGGTACGCCGCGAACGGCGTGCGCGCGCTGATCGTCGTTCCAATCCTCGGCGACGGCGAGACTCCGGGCCGTCCTGGCGGTCGCCACGCCTGACGTTCGAACCTGGCGGCTCGACGAGGTGCAGCTGCTGGAGCACGTGGCGACTCGTTTGTGGCCGAAGTTGGCACGGGTGCGCGCCGAAGAGGCCTTGCGGCGCAGCGAAGAGCGCCAGGCGTTCCTGCTCACGCTCTCCGATGCGCTTCGACCCTTGAGCGATCCGCTTGATGTGCAGGAAACCGCCGCGCGCGGCTCCTTGGCGAGCACCTGCTCGTCAACCGCGTCGGTGCGCGGAGATCGAGGACCACAAGTACGTCATTCGACGCGAGTACGCGAGCGGGGTCCCGCCGCTTGTCGGACAGGGGCCGGTCGGGACGTTTGGCACGGCGCTACGAGATGCGTATCGGCGCGGCGACACCGTCGTCGTGAACGATGTCCATGCAGATCCGAGGTTCACGGAACTCGAGCGAGTTTCCCTCCAGGAGAGACAGATCGCGGCGATGGTCGGCGTGATGCTGCTGAAGGGTGGACGGCTGTTGGCCGCCTTCGGCGCCAACAACGCGACACCGCGCCTCTGGACGCCGACGGAAGTCGCGCTCGTCCACGACGTCGCGGAGCGGACATGGGCCGCAGTCGAACGCGCCCGCGCCGAGGCGGCGCTGCGGGAGCGCGAGCAGCGGTTGCGCGTCGCGCTCGATGCATCAGGAGGGGGCTCCTGGACGTGGGACGTTCGCACCAATCAGCTGGATTGGGATGAAGCCTTTCGCGCGTTATGCGACTTCACGCGGGACGAACCGCCGGCGCCCGAGAAGTGGATGGCCGGAGTGCACGAGGAGGACCGCCCGCAAGTGCTCGGCCTTCTCGAGCGGGTCCTGCGCACGCCGACGATGGACGCATGGGACAACACGTTCCGCTTCGTGCGGCCCGACGGGACCGTGTTGTGGATGCAGGAGTCGCGGGCGCGCCGACCGCGATGCGGCGGGCGCGGTCACGCGGCTCACCGGACTCGATCTGGACATCACCGAGCAGCAGCGGGCCGACGAAGCGCTCCAGGCGCGCCGCGACGAGGGCGCGATCGCGAGCTGCGGCTCCTGCTGGAAACGGCCTCGCAGGGCATCGCATCGGTGGATGAGCGGGGCACGATCGTGATGGCGAACCACGCGCTCGAGTGGATGTTCGGATGGGCGCACGGCGAGCTCATCGGTCAGCCCCTCGAGCGGCTGGTGCCGAAGTCCCTTCGTGACATGCATGTCCAGCACAGGACCCAATGCACTGATGCAGCGCGGTCTGGTCCGATGGGTGTCGATATGGATCTTGTCGGCCTGCGGCATGACGGGTCGACGTTTCCAATCGAAGTCATTTTGAATCACGTCGCCACGCCGGCCGGCGCGCGCGTGCTGGCGTTCGTCACCGACATCACCGCGCGCAAGCGGGCGGCGGCCGCCCTTCGCGAGCGAACGCGCGGAGTGGAGCACCGGACAGCGCAGTTGAGCCGGCTGGCGTCCGACCTGACGCTCGCCGAGCAGCATGCGCGCGAGGCGCTCGCCAAGACGCTCCACGACGGTCTACAGCAGGTGCTGGTCAGCGCGGCGCTGAACGTCGAACGACAGGTGACGCGTGACGCGCAGCAGGGCGCGGCCGTTTCCGAACCGCTGCAGCAGGCGAAACGTAACCTCGACGAGGCGATCGCCGCCGCACGATCCCTGAGCTTCGAGTTGTTTCCGCCGGTCCTCCACACCTCGGGATTGCCCGACGCCTTGACCTGGCTGGGCGAGCGGATCGCGCACGAGTACGGGTTGGTCGTCCAGGTCTCCGCCGATCCGCTCGCCAATTCCGAGCGGAAGGATGTCCGAATCCTTTGTTCGAGTCCGTCCGAGAGCTCCTCTTCAACGCGGTCAAGCATGCGCAGGTCGATCGAGTCGCCGTGGACTTGGTATCCGGCCCGATAACACCCTGTGCATCACGGTGTCCGACAAGGGGATCGGGTTCGACCCGACAGAGCTCGTCCATCGTTCGAAAGCCGGCCAGGTCGGATGGGGTCTGTTCAGCATCCGCGAACGGCTGACGCTGCTCGGTGGCCGTTTCGACATCGACAGCGCTCCGCAGCGGGGCACGCAGTTCCGCTTGATCGCACCCCGCGGCGTCACCGAGGCTGTCGCGATTGAGTCGACGTCCGCTGGCACCGTCAGCAACGCACCGGCGCGCGCACTCAGGATTTTGATTGCCGATGATCATCCCGGCGTGCGAGAGGCCTTCCGCGAGATGCTCGAGGAGCGACGCGAACTGCGAGTCGTGGGTGAGGCCGCCGACGGACTCGAGGCGATTGCCAAGGCGCATGAACTCCGGCCCGACGTGATCCTGATGGATGTGTCCATGCCTGTGATGGATGGCGTCCAGGCCACGCGCCGCGTTCGCGCCGAACTCCCGTTCATCCAGGTGCTCGGCCTCTCGACGTATACGCGAGCGGACGCTCAGGCGATCGAACTGGCCGGCGCTGCGGGCTTCTACTCAAGGCTGTTGATGCGCAGCGCCTGATCGACCATTTGATCGTTCTCCACGCCACGACTGCTCCCGTGTGACGGTTCGTGCCACGACGCCGCGTGAGGGCCTGTCAAACCGCGACTGCTTCAGCGTCATGCGCCCCTGAAACAGGTATCTGACCTTCAACGTGGTCCCGGCGCCGGGACTGGACCGGATGTCGAGGGTTCCCCCGACCGCGTCGACCCGTTCCTCGACACTGAGCAATCAAGGCCTCTGCTCCACGCGGCATCTGGGTTGAACCCCACGCCATCGTCAACGATCGTCAGTTCGATTCCGCCGGATTTCCCGCTCAACTCAACCGACACGCGTCGCGCATGGCTGTGCTTGAGAGCATTCTGGAGCGCTTCCTGGGCGATTCGAAACAGACACAACTCCAGCGCGGGCGCGAGCGTCGATGGAATGTTCTCGTGTGTGAACGCGATGGTCATGTCGCTGCGGGCCATCTCGGCCTGAAGTCCGTCAGAGCGTCCACCAGACCGATCAGCTGCAGCCTGGCCGGATGGAGGCGATGAGAGAGATCGTGCACACTCGTGGCGATTCCCTCGGTCAGCTTCACTGCCGCTTCGACCGCCAACACTTCGGCACTGCTCTGAATCTTCCGACCCAACAACATGAGCTCGATATTCAGCATCGTCGGTTTCTGGCTGATGTCGTCGTGCAACTCCACGGCGATCCGCGAACGCTCTGATTCCTGGGCACTGAGCAGCCTGAGTCCGAGGTCGCGGACTCGTTCGTAACTCTTGCGCAGAGCCTCCTGGCTTCGCTGCACCTGCCGCTCGGCCGCTCGTCGTCGCGCCATTTGAACGAACAGCCCGGCGATCAACGCCGCCTGCGCCAGCAGCGCGGTCAGGACGCCGACAATGTAGACCTTGTAGCGTTCCCAAGCCGAGGGCTCCCGAAAAAGGATCTGCGACGCCGCGGGAAGACGAGAGCGGGGAATGCCCCAGCGCTGCACCTGACGCCAATCGATGACCGGCCCGACCCGTGCGTCTTCAATCGGAATGTCCTGTGCGCGCGTCCCGGTGAGTATGCGGAGCGCCATTTCTCCGATGCGATTTCCGGTCTGTCGCCCACTGCGCACCACGCCGCCGACGACGCCGGTGCCGATGTAGATGTCGCTGGTGCCGTACCGGGCACGGCAGCGGCATCGGCGACCAGCCGCGCAATGGTGTTCGGGTAGAGGAGGCTCCCCGAATCCGGCTGCGAGTGCCAAACGAACAGAATGAAGCTTCCTGCGGGGATGGCTTTGACGGCAGCCAGCAGGTCAGGCACGGTCCGCTCGTTGAGATATGTCAAGCTCACCGTCCGCGAAAAGGCGCTGAGTTCGGCTCGGACGGACCAGTCCGTCTGCTCCGCTTGGCCCTTGGCGACGACGAACACGCGCTGTGTAGACGGGTGAAGCGCCAGCGCGAGCTTCAGCGTCTCGCCGTGCGCAACGCCGGTTGTGATGCCTGTGATGCCGCCGCCGGCGCGGCGAGTCTCCTCGTCCGGGCGGACGACTCAAAGAACACGATCGGTGCGTCTGGAAACAGCTCTCGGCGCTGATCAGAACGAACCGCAGGCCCGTACTGGTCATCGCGATGACGACGTCTACCCGGCGACCCTGATATTTCCGTCGAATGTAGTCAGCGAACGCGAGCGACGCCTGTTCCCCAGGGAAAGATCGGCCTCCAGATACTCCGGCGTAATAGTCAATCGGCATGTCCGGCCGCGACGTCAGCGCCTCACGAATGCCCTCGTCCAGCGTGGGATTGGCCGGGAAAGACTCGGCGCCTGAATGGATCACCAGAACGGTCGGTACCCGATCCAGCGTGCGCATGTGGCTTCGCATGAACAGTCGGCGCGCAGAGCGTGACCGCGACCAGGAGCAGGGCGCGTGAACGCATGCGCATCTCCATTTCAGAAATACAGTCGCGCGGCCACCTGAATCTGACGAGAGGAGCCGGCCTCACCCGTGGGCAGTCGGGTCCTCATAATCTTGCCGAACGTCGGGCTGCCGACGATGTTGCCCGGCGGACCAAGGTTGGGATGATTGAACACATCGAAGATGTCGACCCTGAACTCCACGCCGAGGGATGTGCCCACCCGCGCGTTCTTGATCAGCGAGACATCCGTGTTATTGAACCCCGGTCCGATGACGACGTTGCGCCCCAGATTGCCGAAATGATCGGCCGCCACGAATACCGACGGATCGAACCATCGATCCACCGACCCAATGACGCGGATTGGTCCGATGACATCGGGTCGCACGGTGTTCGGCATGCCGTTCAAACGGCTGTTGCTGGTCACGATGTTCATGGGATTGCCGCTCTGCGCCTGAACCACCGCGGCAATCTGCCATCCACGCGTCAGGACGTGGCCCGTGAACGGGAGGGCATAGCTTCCGCTGAGGACGAACCGGTGGCGGGCGTCGAAATCCGACAGGCCGTACTGGTCGGGAATGTCGTAACTGTTCTGGACGGCGAAGCCCGAGGAATTCAGCGAGTTGGTGTCGAGCGACTTCGACCAGGTGTACGAGCTGTCGAACTGCAGACCGCGGGACAGCCGTTTGGTGATCGCCACCCAGGCGCCGCGATAGTTGGAGAAACCGCTGCTCTCGACCTGGATGATGGTGCCGAGCGGCGTGCCTGGAAGGATCGGGCTGGACGCCGCCAGCGCGGCGAAAGGTCGGACACCGCCAACCGGCTGGTTGATATCGCGCGAGATCCGAAGGTTGCTGCCGTGGGAGCCCGAGTAGCCCAGCGTCACCGCCACATCGCGGGCGAGCTGCCGTTGGAGGTTCACGTTCCACGACTGCATCGACGCGTTCTGAAACTGGGGATCGACGGTCGCCGGTGCGAGCCCTGCGGGCCGTGTCGTCGCGATCGCGCTGGCCACCGGGATTGAGCCTGCGGCCGTGACCGGCGCCGCGAACGGCGGATTGCCGGCGGTGTCCCGCACCGCCGTCGTGCCCGGTTCATCCACGGCCCGGCCAAAGGCAGCGCGCAAGACCGTGCGACCGTCCGCCGAGAGACTCCAGGCGACGCCGAGACGCGGCTCGACGTTCCGGTTGTTCTGCCGGAAAATCTCGTCGCGGTCGACGCCGACGCGCAACAGCGACGCGCTCGACGCGTCGAAGACGACGAACCGGTCGCCTCGTTCCGTGGGCGTGACGTGCCACTCGTAGCGCAGCCCAAGTTCAAGAGTAAAGGCGTTGCGGATCGTGATGTGGTTCTGCAGGAACAGGGCCATGGCGCGCTGGTCGACCGTGCTCCTCCGCTCACCGAGCGTGATGTTGAAGGCATTCGCCGTTCCGTTCAGGAATGCCTCCACGCTCGGAAAGTTGAACACGCCGGTGCCTTCGGCGAAGTTCTCGTTGACGAAGTGCCTGTACTCTCCGCCAAACTTCAACGACTGGCGGCCGACCGCGTGGCTGAATGTGTCGGCGACGACATACGACGTATCGGTGCGTCCCATCGGCAGCGTTCCTGGTCCGCCGAAGTTCAGGCCCCCGCCACGATCATCTGCGGGAGGCCGATCGCGCGCGTGACGCCGTTCCCGAGGTCGAAGTCCGCCGGATTGAGCAGCGTCGCTGGAAACGTGCCGCCCGACGAGCCGACTCCGGCCGAACCGCAGCTTCGTTCAGCGTCGCGCCGCCGAACATGTGCGTGGCATTGATGGTCAGGAGGCTGGCGAAGGGATGGAACACGCTGCCAAATCCAGGAATGCTGTTGCCCTGGGCGCTTGGCTCGACCGACTCTCTGTGCTGGCTTCCGTAGAATGCCTGGAAGCGATCCCGGCTGCCAGCGTTCTGCCGGAGGTCAATCGTCCACCGATCCATATCCGCAACGGCCGGAGCCGAGCCGACGAATCGCGGCGTGCCGTCCGCATCGAAGTAGTTCGCGCGAGGGATCAGCGGCAGCAATCGCCGAATGGCCGGATCGGTCGCCGCCGCGCGCTGCTCGTCGCTGAGGACGAGGCTGTTCAGATCGACGCCCTGCCGCTGTTTCAGGCCCTCGTAAGACGCGAAGAAGAAGGTCCGGCCGCGCCTGATCGGACCGCCCACGATCCGCCGAACTGGTTCCGGCTGAACGGGTGCGGGCCGGTCCGACGTGAACTCGAAGAAGTTCCGCGCGTCGAGCGCGTCGTTCCGCAGGAACTCGAACCCGTCGCCGCGCACCTCGTCGCTGCCCGACTTGCGTCACCATGTCGACGATCGCGCCCGATACGTGACCGTGTTCGGCAGCGAGCACCGAGTTGTCGATCTTGATCTCCTGCACGCTGGTCAGAGACGGCTCGAAGATCAGCGACCCGAACGTCAGGTTGTTCGTCGTCACGCCGTTGACGGCAAACGCGACAGCCTCCTCCCGGTTTCCCGCCGTGTTGAACGCGAGCGCGCCCATCCCGCGAATGGGTCTCGACGAGAACCCGGTCTGTGAAGGCGCGACCGATCCGGGCACGAGCAGACCCAGATCCACGAAATGGCGGCCGTTCAACGGCATCGCCTGCACGGTCTCGGCCGTGACGACATGGCCGAGGGTGGCGGTGGCGCGATCGATGAGCGGCACTTCCGAGCGAACGACCACCGCCTCGGCGAATTCGCCAACGGCCAGGTGAAAGTCGCGCACGAGCGTGCGGCCGACGTCGACGTTCAGCGCGTCGATGCGCTCGCTGCGGAAACCGTTCGCCTCGGCGGTCACCGTGAATTGACCGTTGGGAATCGCGAGGACGTAATACCGTCCCTCGGCATCAGCGCGAACGGACACATCGAAACCGATCGACTCGCTCTGCACCCGAACCGTGGCGCCGGGAAGGAGTGCTCCGGAGGCATCGAACACGCGGCCCTGCAGTGCCGCAAGTATCTGCGCTTCGCCCGGGAGCGGGAACAGCACCAGCGTCATGAGCAGCACTGCGCGCCGGCCAACGACCATCGGTCGACTGGTGAAAGAGGACGCCGCGCAGCCTCGCGAGTCAAGAGGTCCCACGTTGGATCGACCTCAAAAGCTATCAGGGGCGCAGCAAGGATCAAGAAGGAAATGACGCGCTAGCAGATCTGCTAGTCGGAGGCGATCGAAAACTAAGAGGTGGCTATCTGTAGCGAGGGGTGCCTCGATCTCACGGTTTATTCCGATCGCAGCGCCTGCATCACGTCGACACGCGACGCACGGGCAGCGGGCAGCAGCGAGGCGAGGAGCGCCGCGGCCACGAGCAGCGTGGCTGCTCCGGCGATCGTCAGCACGCCCGGCATCCGAACCACGCCGAACACCGCGCTCGCGACTCGCGAACGCGCATTTCAACTCGGCGATGAAGCTCATAGGGTTGCAGGCAGGGCAGCTTCCATGCCACGGGTATCAGACCAAACCGGCGGAGCGACAACAGGTTACAGCCACGCCCTTGAACGCGTCTACGTACGATCATGGGACGCGTGCGACCGGAAGTGCGAAAAACGGCGAATTCCAAGAGCGTTTTGCCGTAATGATATTGCCGGTCCAGGAACACTGATATGTCATGGACACTCACGAGGAGGTGTCATGCCCACGCCGCGAACCCTGCTCTCCACGTTCGGCGCCTGCGCCGTCTTTCTGCTGACGGCCTACAGCTACCCCGATTCACGCGCGACGTTGTCGGCGCAGACCGCCGCGAAGGTGGCGAATCCGATCACCGGTGAGGGACTGCCGAACCCGGCCCCGAAGGTGACGCGCAACTGGGGCGAGCTTCCCGCGGGGCGGAAATGGGGCACGTCGGCCGGCCTCGACGTCGATCCGAAGGACGGCAACATCTGGGGCTACGAGCGCTGCGGCGCGGGCACGGCCGGCGGCGGTCCTGTCGATTGCGACAACAACCCGGTCGATCCCGTCTTCAAGTTCGACCGCCACACCGGCAAGGTGCTGGCGAACATCGGCAAGGGCGTGATGGTGACGCCGCATGGCATCCACGTGGACAAGGACGGCAACGTGTGGATCGCCGACTTCGCTGGCAACAAGGAGGGCACCAAGGGACACCAGGTGCACAAGTTCAGCCCGAAGGGCGAAAAGCTCCTGAGTCTGGGCATCGCCGGCAAGCCGGGCAGCGCCGACGGCCAGTTCAACCAGCCCAACGACGTCGTCGTCGGGCCCGACGGCAGCATCTACGTGTCCGACGGCCACGACGCGCAGGGCATGACCACCAACCAGGCGATCGCCGACGGACTCAAGCGCGGCGCGACGTCGCGCATCAGCAAGTTCACGCGCGGACGGCAAGTTCATCAAGTCGTGGGGAACGATCGGCGTGCAGCCACGGCGAGTTCCGCACGCCGCACGCGCTGATGTTCGACGCGAAGGGCCGTCTGTGGGTGGCGGATCGCGGCAACCACCGGATCGAGATCTTCGATCAGGACGGCAAGTACCTCGAGTCGCGCTACATGTTCGGGCGCACCAGCGGGTTCTTCATCAAAGGCAACACTGCTCTACGCGATCGACTCGGAGTCGGGTCCGCTGAACCACCCGAACTGGCGCGACGGCGTGCGCATCGGTCCGCTCGACGAAGATCGCATCACCGGCCTTCATCCCGCCCTTCGAGCGCGAGGATCGGGTGTACCAGGGCACGGCGGGCGAAGGCATCGCGGTCGACGCGGATGGCAACGTCTACGCGGCGGAAGGGCCGAACTCGCTGACGCAGGCGGGCGGCGCGTTCACCAAGTATTCGGTGAAGTAAGCTCCGGCGTCGCCGCACTCTCGATCGCGCGGCTATTCAGCCTTGGGCGTTCGCTTGGCCAGCGACGGCGACGGCGATCGACCAGCTCGGCCGGGATCGACGGGCTTGGCGAGGTGCATCTGGAAACCGCTCTGAAGCGCCTTCATTCGATCCTCGGCAGCGGGCGTATGCGGTCAGCGCTGCCGCCGGTACCTCACGGACCGCCGGCATCCGTTCGATTGGCGAACGCGTTTGATCAGCTCGAATCCGTCGGTGTGCGCCATGCCGATGATCGGCGATCATCACGTCGGCTCGATTGCGCCCGAGCGATCGCCAGCGCTTCCTCCGCTGAATCGACGGCGACGACGCGCGCGCCACGCGTCTCGAGCGTCTCGCAGACGAGCGCTCGCGCGTCGGCGTCGTCGTCGACGGTCAGCACCGGACAGGCCCGCTGAGGTCCGGCAACTGCGGGATCCATGCGCGCGAGCATCCGTCGTCGGCTGAATGCGCCGCTCCGACCGGCGTTTCGCTGGTGGACGCTCATCGAGCGGCAGCCGCACGCGGAACGTCGATCCCTGGTCCCGCCCGCCGCTCGCCGCATGAATCGTCCCGCCGTGCAGCTCGACGAGGTGCCGCACGATGGCGAGACCGAGACCGAGACCGCCGTGCTCGCGCGTCGTTCCGCTGTCCGCCTGTCGAAAGCGCTCGAAGATATGCGGCAGGAAATCCGGCGCGATGCCGATGCCGGTGTCGGCTGACCACGATCTCCGACGTGCGAATTGACGCGTTCGAGCCGCACCTGCACGACGCCTTGCTTCGGCGTGAACTTCACGGCATTCGAGACCAGATTCCAGACGATCTGCTGCAAGCGATCCGGGATCGCCGGAGATCGGCGCCGCTCGCGGATCGAGAATCGTCTGCATCACGAATCTGCTTGGCGTCGGCCGCCGGCATGCACGGTCTCGACGGCGTTCGACGACGACGCGCGGGAGATCGATCGGGCTGAACGTTCAGACGAATCTTGCCGGAGATGATCCGCGACGACGTCGAGAATGTCTCCGACGATCTTGGTGAGCGACGTCGCGTTCCGTCTCGAGGGTCTGCAGCGCGTGCGTGCTGCTTGTCGGCCGTCATCATGCCTGACTGCAGCAGTCGCGAGTAGCCGAGGATGGCGTTGAGCGGCGTGCGCAGTTCGTGCGACAGCGTGGCGAGGAACTCGTCTTTGAGACGGTTGCGCCGTCGTGCGCTTCGTTCGTAGGCGCGGGCGTTGTCGACCGCGAGCGCCGCGCGGAACGCCACGTCTTGTGCGAATCGAAAGTCGTCGTCCGCTGTAGACGTCGCCCGGATTCCGCCGGTGGCCAACGTCAGGGCGCCGAACGTCCGGCCACGGGCCGGTCAGCGGCACGATCATGAACGACCGCACGCCGAGCGATCGGACCAGGCGCGATGCGCTCTTCGTCGCCGTGTGCCGCGGCGACGATCATGTCGTCGGAGATCTCCTTGACCATCGCCGGCGTGCCGCGTCCGGACGACCGATGCGGGACTGTACGGCGAACTCGGATCCTCATATCGCGACCGAATCGGTGCGCGCGAGATCGATTTTCGCGGGATCGACATGCGCCACGGCCAGGCGCTCGAGCTTCGCGCTCGTCGGTCAGGATGTCGACCGCACACCAGTCGGCGATCGGTCGGGACGGCCATGTTCGCCACCGTCTTCAACGTCGTCTCGTATTGGAGCGTTCCGGCGAGCACGGCACCGACTTCGGCGAGCAAGCGCCGCATGCTGGCTGGCTCGCTGCCGCTCGGTGATGTCACGGGCAATTTTCGCTGCGCCGGTGACCCGGCCCGCCTGGTCTCGAATCGGGGACAGCGACAGCGACGCCGGCAAAACAGGTTCCGTCTTTGCGGCAGCGAACCGTCTCGAAATGCGTGACGTGCTCTCCGCGCGCGATTCGATCGAGCACCCCGGACTCTTCGTTTTGTCGATCGTCGGGGCACCACCAGGCGAATCGATTGTCCTGTGGCTTCCGCGGCGGCGTAGCCGTACAATCCGTTCCGCGGCCTGATTCCAGGCGGTGATCGTCCCGTCCAGATCCATGCCGATAATGGCGTCGTCGGAGGACTCGACGATCGCGGCGAGCCGTGCGCGCTCGGCTTCCAGCCCGACGACGATCGGTGACGTCGCGGTTAGTCTCGAGCACCAGCGATCGCCCGTCACACCTGGATCAACTGCTGTCGGCTGTCGACGACGAGTTGACGACCGTCTCGCGTATGGTGACGCACGTTCACCGGACCACTGACGATGCTCCTCCAGACGCCCCAGGATGGCGTTCACCGGCTCGGGATGGATCGTGGCCAACAGTTCCATGGCTGACCCGCCCGATGGCTTCGGCGCGGGAGTAGCCATAGAGTCGCTCGCTTCCCATGTTCCATTCGACGATGCTCTGCGTTAGCGCCGAGGATCCCACGCAAGGATTGCCACGTCAGAGGTTAGGCGATCGCCGCCCGTGCGGCGTCTGGTCAAGGCGTTTCTTGGCCACTGATCACCTGCCTGAACCCGCGTGCACGCGGATGAGTTGCCGGACTGCGGAACCGACCCATCACGGTCGAGTCATCGCAAGCTTCGCGCCACACCCCGTTACCGTTAAGCGTCGCAGGCAACCGCCTGCTGCGACAGTGGCTGGGGAAGGTCCAAGTGACCTCGCGGATCATTTCTGCCACCGCCGCTGGTGCCTCCGCCGATGCGTTTCGACTGGTCGAGTTGGATCGCGATTGCGACATCGTCGCGCTTCTGGCGGGGCAACCTTGGCCATGTATAAGCTCTACGCAGACTGAGCGCTCTGATGCGACGACGTAGCGGACGATCGCTCCGAGGGCTTCACGCATGCCGATCTCGAAGCCTCGGCGCGCCAGCACGTGATCAATCAGCCACCGGGTGACGCGCCGCGTCATCCAGACCAGCGCCGAGATCAGCGTGATGACTGGTCAGCAGCCTCAGCGGGGTGAACGCGCTGCCCGCGATCCCCGACGTCAAGAAGATCATCAAGGCGGCGCCAGGAGTTCGGTGACGGGCTGCATGCGCATGACCTTCCTGAACGCCACTGTTACGTGATCGTGACGCTGCGCATCACTGGAGACGGTCGCGCGATCGCACGAAGGCGTGGACCGCACGAATCTCCTCGGACGTGAGCAGCGACTCGAAGGCCGGCATCAATGTCCCCGCGCGCCCCTTGGCGACGATAGACGGCGAAGTCGGCCTCGCTCAGGGCCGTGCGGAAGATGTTCGGACCGCTCGCTCCGCCCGCCTGGTGGCAGCCGACGCAGCGTCCGCGATACAGGCGCTCGCCCGTGCTGATCGCTTCCTGGGTTGCCGCCGGCGTCACCGCCGAGGACGCGGCCGTCGGCTGCGGTGGCGCCTCACCCTGGATTGGTGCCGTCCCGTCAGTCGCTGGAAATCCGCACCCGGGCAGGACGCGTCCGCCGAGCGTGCTGCCGGGCTCGCCCACTTTGGCAACGCGCCAAGGCGCGTGCTCAGATTCGTCTCGGTCCCCGTCGGCACGCGGGCGGGACCTCCGCCGTCGAGCGCGAACACCCACAGGTTTCCCGCTTTCCGGCTCCTTGTAGTAGAAGGTCATGTCGCCGCCGATGCCGCCGGAGGGACCGCGAGATACTGCCGTCCGTCCAGTTGATAGGTGATCGGGCTGCCGATGATGCCCGAGCCCGTCTGGAACTGCCACAGGATCGAGCCGGTGCGTGCATCGAGCGCCATGAAATAGCCGCGCATGTCGCCCGTGAACACGAGGCCGGCGGAGGTGGCGACCGCGCCCGCCCAGAACGGCGCCGGGCTGACCGCGCGCCAGCGCACCGTGCGGCGCGCGACATCGAAAGCCACGAAGTTGCCCGGATGCTCGCTCGTGAGAGTACTGCTGGTAGTCCGCGCCCAGGATACCATTCGCCGTTGGTCGGCGGCGGCCAACTTTGTCCAGCGCCCAGAACTTGAAGCCCATCGCCCACTGGTTCGACATGAAGTAGATGAGGCCCAGGTCCGGGTTGAATGCGAGCGGCTGCCAGTCGATGCTGCCCTCGAGGCTGGGAACGATCGGGCCGACCTCGGGACCGCCCGATGTCGCGATCATCGCCTCGTTCACGCGCGGACGGCCGGTCTCGGGATCGAGCCCCGCGCGTCCAGGTAATCCCGGGCACGATCGGCTCCGCCGTAGAGAAACCGTGCCGTTGGTGCGATCGAGCGCGTAGAAGAAGCCGTTCTTGTCGTGATGGAAGAGGGCCTTCACGAGGCCGCGATCGCCGAGCACGACGTCGGCGAGGACCGGCGTGCTCACCGCATCGTAGTCCCAGCAATCATGGGGCGTGTACTGGTAGCCCCATCGGATCGTGCCGCTGCTCGGCGTCGATGCGCGATCGTCGACGCCGTCCATTTGTTGTCGCCGTCCCGCACGCGGCAGTTCCACGGCGCGGCGTTGCCGGTGTTCCAGTACACGAGCCCGAGCGCCGGGTCGAGAGACGCCCGTCGTCCACGTCGGCCCCCCGCCATGCCGCCATGTCTCTCCCGGCCACGTCTCGTGTCCCGGCTCACCCGGTCCGGGGATCGTGTAGGCGGTCCAGCGTGCGGCGCCGGTCCTGGCGTCGAAGGCTTTGACGAACCCGCGGATGCCGAACTCCCCGCCCGCGACGCCGGTGAGCACCATGTCCTTCACCACCAGCGGCGCGCCCGTGATGCTGTAGCCCTGCCGCCAGTCGATCACCGGCGTTTCCCAGCGGACGGCGCCGGTCTCCCGGTCGAGCGCGACCATCCGGGCGTCCATCGTGCCGACGAAGACCGAGATCGCCCCAGAGCGCGACGCGCGCGATTGTTCGATCCGCAGCGGTACACTCGCTCCACGTCGTTGCCGATCTTCGGGTCGTAGGCCCATTCTTCTGGCCGGTGCGGGCATCAATGGCAAACACGCGCGACTGGTCGGCCGAGAGGTAGATCACGCCGTTGTGAGATCAGCGGCGTGGCCTGGAGGCCGCGATTGTCTCCGCCGGTCGCGAACACCCACGCGGGCGGAGCCGCGCGACGTTGCGCGGTGTGATCTCCTCGAGGCGGACGAAGCGCTGAGCGAAATAGTCGCGTCCGTAGGTGAGCCACGACGAGGTGTCCGCCGCGGTGACGCTCCGGGATTTCCGGCGTCACTCAGCTGCGCCGCGAGCACGCGGCCGAGGATGAGGAACGCGAGCAGCGAGTGTCGCCGCCAGAGATAGGCGCGGGCGGGTAGCGGGATCGCATGGAGATCTCCTCTGACGAGCGCGACGGATCATAGCATCGCGTCCGTGTGAGAATCGTGACGCTGCGCGTGGAAGGATCATGAGGAGACGCATGTTTCGGCCCGCCTGCGACATCGGATTCCCGCCTCGTCGTTGCCGGTTCTTCACCAGCGTCCGCTCAGACGGCCGACCAACTGACTCCGCACATGGTCAAAGTCGAGTCGGCCGAATACCTCGGCAAGGCGGCAGCGATCAAGATCACGGATGGCGCTCTGGATCGGACCCGGCTCTGAAGGTTATTTCACAGGTCTCGAGATCAAGGCCGCCAGGTAGGCTGTATTGGCAGGAGCAGCGACATGGATGATCGACAGCGCGCGATCGACTGCCGGCGGTTCGTCGAATGTTTGTCCGCGGCGGGCGCCGTGCCGCCTCATGCCGGGCGCGCTTTCGCCGCTGTCGCGCAGGATGCGAACACGATCACGCTCGAGATGCTGTGAGGCAGCGCAGCAGATCGCTGGTGTCGTGTTCTCGCCGGACGAGCAGCGCCGGTTGCTGGAGCTAAGCAACGGCGCGGCTACCTGGCCGGCTTCCATCGCCTCCGAACCATTGATCTGGAACGACGCCGCCGGCGATTGTCTTCAATCCAATCCCTCCCGGAAAGTCGATCCGGATAGAGCGGCGCCCACTGCGGAGGCAGTCGATGCCGCCGTCTCGATGCCCACTTTCTCCTCGAACGAGGCGCTGGCCTTTTCTCCCTCATCGCGCATCTCGTTCTCGGCTCGTCGAAACCGGCAGGTCACGCCGACGGCGCGCTCACCAAGCTCTATCTCGCCCGTCTGAAACAATTCGATCCGCGTCTGCACTGCGTCGTCAATTCTCAAACTCGAAGCGCATGGCGCTGGCAACAAGCCTGCAGAAGCGGACCGGGAGATCGCGGCCGGCCGCTACCGCGAGCCGCTGCACTGGCATCCTCTATGGCTTGAAGCGATCTCTTCGCCGTGCGCGGCATTGAAAAACGACGTGGGGCATGACGCCCATACCGATTCGCGTGATTGGGACAACACAGACGCCACCGGTGCACGCGTCTGATGAACGCCGAGCGCGAGTTCTCGTCGCCAAAGCTACGACAGTGCGCCTGGCGGCTCGGCGCGCAATGGTTCGGCTGGCTGGGTGCCACGCGCAACTCGGAACACGCGCGCAGGACGCGGCTGGCCCCTCTGCCGGCCCTGGTGCCGCGACCGCGGCCGGCACCCGTCGGGTTTTCCATCCAGGAGCGACACCGGCGTGGATCGATCATCGCGCCCCGGCGACGAACGGCGTCAGCGGCCTTCGGCCGACCTTCGGCCGCTGTGCGCCAGCTGGCCAGTGGCGGCGATGACGCGATTGGCGTGGACGCAGGATACGCGGTCGGACTCGATGCTGCCGTCCATCGGAGAGGACTGCGCGCTCGTCTTCGACACGCGACCTGGCTGGACCCGACGGCCGCGACAACACCGATCATCGGACGCACGCGTTCAACCGGCGATGTCCGGCTCGGATGTCTCGGCACTGCTGCGCGTCGGCATTGCCTCTGACCCTTCGCGCGGGCGCGGCCGACGACGAGACTCGCCGGAACATGGACGAAGCGCTGCGTGTCATCCGGCTCGCTCGGTGTGCGCGTCGTGCCGGTTCGCACGCTGCCGGACGTCCTCGATCCAGGAGGCGATCGACTCCCGTCCGGTACGCGGGAGATCGTCGGCGGCGTTCGGACGCCGCGACGCGCGCCGGCGTCCTGACCGCCGTGGAGCAAGGGCCGGAGCGAGAGCCGCCGGCCCGATCGAAATTCGCGCCGGGCACTTCGTCCCCGCGGTCGAATTCATCCAGGCGAACCGCTTCCGCATGCGCGTGATGCAGCAGCTGGACGAGGCGTTTGGCGATCTCGACTCTGTTCATCGGCAGCAACCAGGCGTTGACCAAACCGCATCGGCACAATCCAGTCGTCAGCGCGCCGAGGCTGGCGCATGGCGTGATCAGCCGACTGCGCAGCCAAACCGACCAACCGGCAAGTTGTTCGGCGAGGCCGGAGATCCTCCCGCCTGGCCCACGCGTTCCAGTCGGCGACCGACTTCACCTCCGGTATCCGCGGCTTTAGGTTGAGCCGGCCACTGTGGTGAGCGCTCACGCAAAAAGGACGCTGATCGCGCGCCCTGATTCGGATCGTCCCAGTCTTTCTGGCCACCGGGCTTTTCAGGATGGCGTGGCTGGCGGCAACCCTCAGCGTAATGACTCTGCGTCCCTTGCCTCTGGCGTCCTCCTGCACGGTGCGGAACCGGTAGTGGTCGTCAAGCCGCACCGCCTCCGATCATGCATAGCTCGTCGCCACCGCCGCGATCCTTGACCACATCACCAGGTTCTCTGCCGTTCTCCTGGTCCGCGGGAATCGAAGTTGTATGAGCCGAAAGCAATACGTAACT
>ERZ1370068.3910-contig-3006_pt1 | contig 41371 bp, 57 predicted proteins | sample MGYA00561227_ERZ1370068 | MGnify/ENA primary metagenome ERZ1370068 (study PRJEB38410, sample SAMEA6850437) | metagenome | study: Metagenomic assessment of the ecological functions of the soil: analysis of the soil microbiota associated with the... | reverse complement strand
GCTACGTATTGCTCTTCCACTAGATCAGCGAGAAAGCGAAGAGTCACGGCTTCCAGTCAAAACCCAGGAGAGCACCAGAGGCAGGTGGCGTCCGGACCAGGTGAAGCAGTCATGGTGCGCCCTCCTGGGGTCTGGAAACGATGTCGAGCCAACAGCCGCAATCGCGCCAGGGCAAGTCAGCCTGGAGAGTAAGGGCGCTGCGCTGCAGATAGCCGCGCCAGGGGGTGATCGGGGAACCGGCCCGCGGGCCAGGCCATGAGTGCCGCCAGTGGTGCGCGGCCCGGAGACCTGGCGCTGCAGGAAGGTCCGCGAAGTCCGTCCGCCGGCGGCATGCCCCCGCCCCAGAGACAGCGCGACATAGCGTGACGCCGCCCTCTTGCAGCAGGGTCGCGAGGCTATTGGCTTGTCCGCCCTCGAACCCCAGCCGCAGGTCGCTGGCCAGCGGCCAGTTTGAGATCAGCACGCCGCCGGCCGAGCAGACACCCTGGTAGTAGCTGTTGTCGTGTGTAATCCCACCGAACGTGCGCCTCGCCGCAGCTCAGCAGCCGGTCAGTCAATCGACCAGTGGTCTGCGCCACCGAGGTTTAGCGGATGAGTGCTGCAGGAAGATGTACTCGCCTTCGTCGAGTCGTTCGGGGTCCGATGATGATGTCCAGGGAACGTCCGCGGATGGTGCCACGGACCGATCAGCAGGGCATCGCGGACGATGATCCATCCGGTAGGTGTCCCCCAGCTGGCCTCCAGGATCATCGTGCCTGGCAGGTAACGCGACATCGGCCGGCACGGCAACGTCGACCGGCGCGACACGGAGAGACGCCAGCGTTCCGGACCCCAGCATCCGTCCGAACACCTCGGGTGAGTCAAACCGCGGCACGCACATCCATTCCATAGCGCCGCTGAGCTGCGATACGAGAGCCGAGACCTCTCCATCGCTCAGAAACCGGAGTTGCCGATCGGGGTCGATCGGATCACGTGCGCCAGAGCACCTGAGCCGCCGCCAGCTGGCTTGCTCTCTCCTATTCGCCATGGGGAAAGCATTCTCGCCTCAGCACGTCCTGCGAAGCACTGGCCGGCATCGTCGCCCAATGATCACTACTCTGGGCCGTCGGTCTCCTCGATGACCCACTCGAGGTAATCGGGGTTGCTCGCCTCTGACAGGCAGAGCGAGAACGCAAGGTAACATCCGTAGGGGTGTTCGCCTGAGTGCGATCGATGATGGCCAGCACCAGACTGGCACGGGTATGCGGTGCTACCCGATCTTCTGATCATCGTGAATCGTGCCTTCCCAGCGATAGATGGATCTGATCGAGCGCAAGGTGCTGCCACACGCCACGAGTCGGTCCTGGACTCAGCGAGCGGGTGAAGTTGATCAGCCAATCCTCGCTGTCTGGCGGTGATGATCACCTCACAGATCGGCTCGGTCGGCATCAGCCTTCGATCCGTCTGACCCGACGCTCTCGGTAGTGGCTGGGGCCGATATAATGATCTTCTTCGCTCCGACTCATGGGCCCCACCTTTCTTGACGAAGGTGGCGCAGGCCTCCTCGATGTCTCCTGCACGAGCGTGTCGACATGCTCGCGGCTCATCGTCTCCTTGACCAGAGCGCGCATGATCGTCGACGTCTTGGGCGTTCGGCGGAAGCGTGTACGCCGGCACCATCCAGCCGCGCTCGGCCGACAGCCGCCAGGCGACGTCGAACTTCGTTGTAGTCGTTGCCGTCGGTCGAGCTGGAACGCGACGAGTGGGAGCTGCTCCTCGTCGGGCCCGATCAACTCGAAACGGCCCATCGGCTCCAGCTTCTCGGCGAGCACCTCGGCGTTCTGCTGCATGTTCTTCATGATGTAGGCTGTAGCCGGCGCGGCCGTAGACGGACGAGGTTGTAGTACTGCGCCAGGACCATCGCAGAGCCGGTGGAGAAGTTCAGCGTGAAGGTGGCGTCGGTCTTGCCGAGGTAGTTCTCGTCAGAAGACCAGGTCCTCGGCGAGGTCGGCTGTCTCGCGGAAGATCAGCCAGCCGATGCCCGGGTAGACGAGCCCGAACTTGTGCCCGGAGACGTTGATCGAGCGCACCTGCTCGAGGCGGAAGTCCCACTCTGAGTGCGGGTAGAGGAATGGCCAGACGAAGCCGCCGCTGGCGCCGTCCACATGCAGCGGGACGTCAATGCCGCGCTGCGCTCTTGATCTCGCAGCAGCAGGTCGTTGATGCCCGACGATGTCGTCCTTGTGCCCGGTGAACGTCGTGCCGAGGACGGCCGCGACACCGATGGTGTTCTCGTCGATGTGAGGCCTCGACGTCCTCCGGGCCGATCGTGTACTTGCCCGGCTGCGAGCGGCACGATCCGCGGCTCGACGTCGAAGTAGCGGCAGAACTTCTCCCACACCACATGGACGTCGCCGCCGAACGACCAGGTTCGGGCTTGTCGTCGATCGCTCCGGCCGCCTCCGCGCGCGCTCCGCCACTTCCACTTCAGCGACGAGAGCGCCGAGCATGATCGCCTCGGACGAGCCCTGGGTCCGCGCGCCGGTCGTCTCCCCGGGCGCGTGGAAGAGGTCGGCGAGCATCCGGATGCAGCGCTGCTCGATCTCGGCCGTACTGCGGATACTCGGCGTGGTCGATGAAGTTGCGGTGCAGGTTCTCGGCGATGATCCGCTGCGCCTCGGGCTCCATCCACGTTGTCACGAAGGTGGCGAGGTTGCGCGCGCGGATCACCCTCGAGGGCGAGATCCTCGGAAACCAGCCGCATGGCATCCAGCGGCGGTCATGCCCGTCTGCGGGAATTCGCGGCTCGGCACTTCCTGGGTTGCGAAGCGATTGCCGAAGAGCACCGCGTCAGGAGTTTGGCTCCGGGGTTGCGGTCGTTGGCTTCTCCTTTGAGTTTGTGGATCTTCCGGGGTCGAGTGGTCTCGTCGCTGCTCGAACCGCACGCCTCCACTCCGGGAACATCAAGATCGCTCCGAGAAGGAAGCAGACGGCGCCTAACAAGGTGCCGCCGACCGAGACTGGATTGTTGATCAACTCGCCGCTGCTGGGACAGCACAAAGCTAGCAATGCGCGGAGGCCATGAAGAAGATCGATCCGATCATGTTCAACCAGGCAATCCACCAAGGGAAGGAACGCGTGCCGGAAGCTGGAGCAAACGTCCCAATGCGAGGATGGCGAAGAGACTCGCCACAGGAACAGCGTCGATCCGAAGAAGTCGGGCCGCTCAGACTCGGCGGTCCTCCTGCTCGACCATGAACGTTGTGCAAGAGCGCAGCGAAGCGTGCTGATGTTGAAAAAGATCGTGCCGGGAAACTGCGTAATGGCCGCCAGCCAGTTGCGATCGTGTGGCAGCCAGGCCCGGAATCGAACCAGCGCCCGCGTGTGCTGCGAGTCGGCGTCGACCTCGGTCATCGCCGGTGTCTGGAGCCTGCAGGAGCTGGGCGAATGAGGCTGAGGTGAAAAAGATGGAGCCAGCGAAATAGGTGACGCTGTCGGCAGTCTCGCCGACCGCATTCGCGTACGCAGGCACACTTCCCAACGCGGAACAGCGAAGAGCCAATGATGAACAGGCACGCGATCGCAGCGTTCAGCGCGACCGGCCTCACCGCCATAGCGCTCTCCTCACGGAGCCAGCGTCGGTTCCTGGACCCTGCACCCCCCACCTCTACCGAAACACGCTGTCGGCGCATCACCCATGGGGGATGAGAGCCGCCTGCGATCCGTTGCGGTGGGCGGCTCTCACTGCTGTGCGGAACGCGGTCAGTTCCTCGCTTGGCTACGCGATCCACTTCGGAGAGATGATCACCGGCTGCTTGAGGTCAAAGAACTCGGTGTCTCCAACAGTGAGCTTGCTCATCTCCTCCATCTGCGCCTGCAACTCCGGCGGTAGCTCCTTGCGCTCGCCTTCGCGCGCCTCGGCTTCGGAGGTGAAGTACATGACCATGGTGTAGCCACCGTCCTCGTGGCCTATCGAGACGCTGCCGAGCATGTCGGGGCGAAATGCAGTCCACTTGTCGGCGTCCTGGTCCATGAGCTGCCGAGCCCGCTCAGGGTCGCTGCTGCGGCCATCTGCATGACCTGAACGAAGCCGGCCTGGTCGGGATCGCCCTGAACATCGACTGTTACGTCATTGCTGTCTCGGAAGGTGGCTTCCCCGTCGAAGAGCTTGGCGGTCTCAGACCACCACTCGCCTTGCTCGGGACGATCACTGTTGCGACGGGCATCATCCTCGGACTCGAAGCGGACGACAGCGATGGCCCTTCCGTCTTCCGTGACCCCGCTGGTACTGCCAAGCCAGCCGGTCGCGCTTGGTGCAAGATCTTGCACCCACTGGTTGAGGGCAGCGTCAGCCCTTGCGGGTTCGATGTCCTGCCTTGGATGACCTGAACGAACATGGCGAGGCTCCGATCGATGTGGTTTGGGAAATTTGAAATGCTCTCCTCTGCGGACGTTACGACCGCAGGATGTCGGCGTCAATACACAGAAATGCTGGACGTTTTGGTTCTCAGGGCGGGTCGGGTGCGCGGCTGAGGTGAGTGGTGGCCGGTGGGTGTGGTGATGATCATGGTGTGGGGTCCGGTCGAGGAGATCCGCAGTCGATCAGCCTGGATCTGCCAGCCGGGCATGTCGCGGATGTAGTTGCCGCGTTCGACAGGCGCCGCGCCCGTTGACGTAGCTGGTGGGTCCGTCGTCGCTGTGCCGAATGATGTGATCGATGATGGCGAATCGGGCGCATCGCAGATACGGATCGCGTGCAGGTTTGATCACGGAGCCGAATCAGCTTGGCGAGGCGGCCACGGAAGGTACGGCGTGCAGGTGCTGCCGATGATCGGGCCGTTCTTGGGCGCGGTGAACAGGCGACGCCACCGCTGGTCCTTGCTGGTGATCGTGATGCTGCGGGCAAGGTCGACCGGCAACGCCCATATCCGGAATCGGTGGCCGGTTTGTTGCTGCTGGTCGACGAGCGCCTCCAGCGGCATCATTAGCTGCAGCTCGATGTTGATGTCGGTACGCGGGTTTGTCCGGTGATCGTTCCACCATCGTGTCGGCGATGATCTGATCCCGGGTCCGACCATCACCGCCGGCGACGGCGGAATCAGCGTGTGTGCGGAGTGCGGCGTAGCAGGCGATGCCTTGTTCGACCGGGAGATAGCCGGTGAGCAGGGCCATGGTGTCTGGTGCCGGCCGGATGCTGACGCGGCGATGCGTGCGTTCGGTGCGGCCCCGCTGCACATAGCCGTCGCGATCCGCCTGGTAGGCGATCCTTCGGATGCACCCGTCGCCGCCTTGAACCCCAGCTTGGCAATGCCGGCGGCGACGATCTGTTGGTCGACGTGGCCGCGCGAGTTGCGGGTCGAGGTGCCGGGTTTCGGTCACCACCTGCTCGGCGATCGGTTCACTCAACTCCCCGCTGGTGAGTTGGCGGTAGGTGTCGGGCAGGTCGAACCACCAGGCCCGCGCGGTCGATAGCCGGCGTGCCGCCACGCTCGAGGGAGATGCGGCAGGCGAGCCCGATCTGTTCGGCGATGCCGCGCCCGATGGCATCGGGATGCACCTCGGCGGCGAGCTGCCCGCCGACCTGAGATTGGGCGAACTTCACCGATTCGGCGGCCTGCACCGCGGCGGTGACGGCGCGTAGCTTCTCCAACCGCGCCAGCCGATCAATCCGTACCGCATCCGAAACCGCTGTGCCGTCGCCGACGACTGCGGCCAGCTCCTCCAAGATCACATCCAGACGCGCCACCACAGCGTCGTCCGATGGCAGCTCGACGACCGCATCCTCCCGGAGCACTGACATGCCAACGACCCTACGGAAGACCACTGACAAAAATAGAACGGACATTCGACTCCAGATTGAGACTGAACCCAATCAAGTCTCAGTGAGGGCTCCCACGCGGCCGACCTAGGCGGACTTAGCCACCAGCGATACCGTGTTCCTGCCGCTGCTCTCCACCACCAAAGACCCAGGAGGCTCCGACGTGCCCGAGGGCATGAACGTCGAGGTCGCTCACAAGCTGAGCGAGAATGAGAGGCTGAGCACCGCAAACACCGTTGGGAAGAGATCGCTGAGATCATCGAGGTGCTTGTCCTCGCGTTGGCGGCGATCGCCACCGCGTATACCGGTTTGCAAGCATCCCGATGGGATGATCGACCGGGCACTGCTGTATGGACAGGCAACCACGCAGCGCTTCGCGGCCAGCGCTGCCTCGACTCTCGGCGGGCAGCAACTCGCCGCAGACTCGGCGATGTTCACCGGCTGGCTAGAGGCTCACGCCGCCGGCAACACTGAGCTGGAGTCGGTTTTGTCCGCCGGTTTACCCCCGACTACCGCGAGGCTTTGACGGCTGGCTCAAGACCGACCCGTTGAACAATCCATCTGCGCCGCCAGGACCGGGGTATATGCCCGGGTTTCAGAACCCGGAGTTGAAAAAGCCGAGGAACTCAACGCCGAGGCGCAAGCAACATTCAATGAGGGATCTGAAGCAGGCGAGACTGCCACGAAGTACGTCCGTCTGACGGTGTTGTTCGCCCTTGTCTTATTCCTGATTGCGGCCGGTCAACGTTTCCGACAGCGGCCCGTTCGGATCAGCGCGAATGTGCTCGCGATCGCCCTGCTGATCTACACCCTGGTCTATCTGATCACGTTGCCTCGGGTGTAGACCCATCTGCTGATCAGGCCGTACTGATCAGGAGTACTGATCAGGCCGTACTGATCAGGCCGTGATGATCAGGCCTGGGAGCTCCCGAGCGCTCCAACGCGCGCCCCTAGGATCGTGCGCTAGCCGAGCGACGCGTGCGTGCCACGCTGGCGCTCGTATTCAGAGGAGCACACTCATGGAGAACCAGCGAAGCCGAGAACTGCGTACGAGCAGCTACGAGCTCTTCATCGGCGCCCTGTCCGTCCTTTCGATCATCAACCTGGTGTTACTGCTGCTACCGATCAGTGCTCAAGTGAAACAACTGGTCCTGATTGTCGACGTCGCGCTTACGGCGATTTTCTTGATCGACTTCACGGTTCGATTTGTTTCGGCCCCGTCAAGTCGCGGTATTTCTTCAGAGGCGGCGGCTGGCTCGATCTCATCGGTAGTCTCCCGTTGCTCAGGATTTTTCGACTCTTTCGAATACTGAGAGTCAGTCGTCTGCTTCGCCGGTATGGGCTGCGCAACGTCATTCGAGACCTCGTGTCCGCACCCGCTCAGGGCGGGCTGCTGCTCGCCGCCTTTTTCGCCATTGCGACGATGGAGTTCGGCTGCATGTTCGTGCTCGGAGTCGAGCACGGTGCGCCAGGCGCCAACATCCTCACCGGGCCCGAAGCGCTGTGGTGGGGAATGACCACCATCACGACTGTCGGATACGGCGACGCGTATATCCGGTGACCGATCCCGGCCAGGTGGCCGGGTCGATCACGATGCTCATCGGCATCGCATTGATCGGAACATTCACCGGCTACCTCGCCAACACCTTTCTTGCGCCGCGATCTGCCGCCACTCCCAGCGATGACGATGATCCACGCGCCCAACTCGAAATCCTCCTCCGCCAGATCGACGAAAACGCACGCAGGGCTGCCGAACTCAGGCAGACCTGCAAAGGTCGTGGCGCTGCTTTGATTAGAGCCAGCCGTTGTGCCTGGCAGTTCAACGCCCGCGGCTCTGCGGCAGGGTGACTCGCCGCGTGGCCGGCGCGGACGGCGGTGGGACCACCGGGCCGATGTCGCCGTCGGGAGCCTCGTCCAGGTCCACGATCACCGGAGCATGGTCGCTCGGGCCCGATCCCTTGCGCGCTTGCCGGTCCACCCAGGCCGCGCGTACTCGATCGGCGACCGGCACGCTGGCCAAGACCAGATCGATGCGCATGCCCAGATCCTGGTGGAACATGCCCGCGCGGTAGTCCCAGTACGTGAAGACCCGCTCGCCCGGCCAGCGATCCCTGACAACATCCCGCAGGCCAAGGGACGACCGCAGCTGCGCTAGAGCCTCCCGCTCCGGCGCAGTGACGTGGGTCTGGCCGATGTACGCCTCGGGGTCGAAGACATCCTCATCGGCTGGGGCGATGTTCATGTCGCCGCAGACCACGGCGTTATCCGGACCACTGCGAACGCGCTCAGTGAGTGCGGCCAGCCAGTCCAGCTTGTACCGGTAGTGGTCAGAATCGGGCACCCGCCCATTCGGCACGTACACCGAATGCACCCGGATGCCGCCGCAGATCGCCGACACGGCACGGGCTTCCGGATGCGGAAATCCCGGTGCCCCGGCCACCCCGCGCTCGACCTCCTCCAAGCCGACCCTTGACAGGATCGCGACCCCGTTCCACTGCACCTCACCGTGCGTCGCGACCTCGTAGCCGCGACTGACCAGCTCCCTTCCCAGCAGCTCCGTGAATGCGTCGTCGGCGAGCTTGGTCTCTTGCAGGCAGACCACGTCAGGCTCACGCTGGTCCAGCCACGGGAGGAGCCGCGGGACCCGCTGCTTGATCGAATTCACATTCCAGGTGGCCAAACGCACGGACCCACGCTAGCCGGTGACCACGACATTTCTTATGCACAGATAGTGGCTAATGGTCTCCTCGCCCGTGGCTCGCGGCTGGGCAGGCGGCGAGCGCAGCGGCTCGTCGAAATCGCAGACTAGGTACCGAGCAGGCCCAGCTCGCTGGCTCGGCGGGCAGCATCGGCCCGCGACCGACAATCCAGCTTCAGCAAGATATTGGCGACGTGTGATTCCACGGTTCGTGGGCTCAGGAACAGCTCACGGGCAATCTCCCGACTGGTGTGGCCCATGGCGACCAGTCGGACGACCTCGATCTCACGACGAGTCAGGCTGCCGTTGGCCGCCTGTACGAGAACCCGGCGACTCAGGCGGCGCTCGGCGCGTTCACCGAGTGCGCTGAGGCTGGTCGTCACCCGTTGGACCGTCGGCCGGGCGCCCAGCCGCGCCTCGCCGTACGGTGGGCCGCGACCAGGTGCTCAACGGCCTCCTCGCGCCGACCCAGCACGATCAGGGCGGCAGCGGCGCGGCGCTCAGACTCCGCGCGGTCGAAGGGCGAATCTCCGCTGGGCAGCAGCGAAAGCGCCTTGGCGAAATGGCCCGCAGCCTGGTCGGCGCTGCCGTCCAAGAGCGCGGTCTCACCAAGCGCATGCGACAACGCCGACATCGCCTCGCGCTGACCAGAGTCGGCGGCAATCCGGGCCAGCGCCGCGGCACGGGTTCGTGCTTCGACGCCGTTCCCCGACTCGGCAAAAAAGTGGTCGCCCAGCGCAGCGGCGAGACTGCGTAATGAAGATCCTCGGTCTGCTTCCATCGCTGGAGAATCGACCAGCAGTGGCCAGCAGCCGATTCGCCGAGCTCCATCCAGCTGATCGACAATCGCCAGACCCCAGGTGGACAGCAGCTCCATCGCAGCCAACTCGATCCCGCGGGCGAGGCGTCAACGACTCGAGCAGCAGTGGTCGAGCACGCTTGGACTGGCCGCGCAGGCCGCAGAATGGAGCCAAGCATCCCGGTAGCGACGGCCCTTGCGTGGATGGTCGCCTCCGGTCGAGGCGATCACCTGCCGACACAGAACCGTTGCGCGATCCCAGTCACCCGACTGCCGCAGTACCGCGGTCAGGCAAGCCAGGCAGAGCTGGGCGGTGGGCTCGAGGGCATTTGTGGAACAGAAACTGAACGCCTCGTCGTAGGTCTCCTTGGCCGCCGCATAGTCGCCGGTGTGCTCGAGCGCGTCCGCCAGCCTCTGATAGATCTCGGCCGCCGCTCCAGTCAGCCCGTGCTCCAGGGCCATCGCCAGCCCGGACCTGACCAGATCCACCCCAACCGGACCTTCGCCCATCCGTGCCCGCGCATTGCCCTCGTGCCCCAGGATCCGCGCCTCGAGATCGACGCGATGCGCCTCACGCGCCTGCTCCCCGGCGATCTGCAGCAAGCTGATGGCTGCGCGGAAGCTCCCGGCGGATCGAAGATGGGCCGCGGAGGCGATACGCTCCGCTGCGGCGTCGGCCGGTGAGCCGGCGGCGGTGAACGCCAACGCGGCCTGCTCCCGGCTGCTGAGCGCCTCTTGCCAGCGACCCTGCAGCTCCAGCACAGCTGCCAGCCGGCGCTGCGCCATTCCCAGGCGTAGCAGGTCGTTGTCTCGCCGGTGTCCTATCAGCAACCTCGCGCCAGGTCGGGACAGCGTCGGCGAGGTCGCCAGCGAGTTCGGCATACCCCGCCAAGCGTTCCAGTACGTCGAGGCGGACGGCTTCATCGTCTCCATCCGGCCACAGCTCCAAGGCCCGGCGGGTGACCCGCTCGGCATCTCGATAGGCGTGTACGGCGCTGGACGCCTCGGCCGCTCGGAGCAACGCCGCCCGGGCCTGCTCCGGCCGCCGGCCCAGCACCCAGTGCTCGGCAACGAGCACTGAAGCAGCGTGCCCGGCCTCCAGCCGCTGAGCCACCGCTTGGTGTACTGCGACGCGCCGAGTCCACGGGATGTCTCCGTAGAAAGCGTCGCGCACCAAGGCGTGACGAAATGCCATCCGCCCCGGCTCGGCCTCGGTCACGATGCCGCGGCGTACGACCTCTTCCGGCCACTCGGACAACCCGGCAACCGCGATGACCAACTCAGGATCGAACGTCTGGCCTGCAACTGCTGCAGTGGTGACCGCGTTGTGAGCGTCATCGGACAGCCCGGCCGCACGCAGCAGCACAGCGTCGCGGACGCTGTCTGGAAGCGGGACATCCTCGCCTTCCACACAGCTCCAGGCCGGACGGCCCCGGTACCAGGCGGCCGCTGGCGGCAAGGCCGAGCCGAGCTCGCGTACGAAGAAAGCTACGCCGTCGGTCCGGTCAAACACCGCTCGGCGCAACGACGGCGCAACCGTGCCGAGTGTCTGCTCGAGCAGGGCCGCGCTGGCCTCGGCATCGAACGGCTCGACAGCGATCTGCCGCAGCCGGGAAGCTCGGCGCAGCTCGCTGCGCAGCCGCTCGGACCTGAGTGTCCGCGCGGCAACTCGTCGCTGCGGAACGCGCCCAGCACCAGCAATGGTTCGAGAGTCCAGCGAACGCGCCAGGGCGCCCAGCAGCTCCGGCGTAGCGTCGTCAGCCCACTGGAGATCGTCAAGGAACAGCACTGTGGGACGCCGGGCCGCGATACCCGCCAGAGCTTGCCGGATCGCCTCGAAGAGCGTGGCGCGATCACCTACAGCCGCCGGCGGGCCGAGCTCAGGAAGCAGCATGGCGAGGTGGCCAGCCAAGGGACCTTCGACGAGTGGCACATCGCCCGCTGCTCGCCGATACGACCGCAGCCCTTCCACGATCGGCCCGAACGGCGACGTGCCGCCCTGGACGGCAAAGCCTTCCAAGGTCTGCAGGCCTGAGCGGGTCAGGGTGTTCTTGGCCAACGAGGTCTTGCCGACCCCTGCCTCGCCAGAGAGCAGGACCAGCGACCCGTGCCCGGCCATGGCCTCCGTCACCCACGCGTCAAGCTGGGCTCGCTCGGGCTCCCGGCCGATCAGCTCCTCCTGCACGCCGTCATTCTCTGGCGCAACGCAAGATCGCCGCCACTGAGCGATCCACGTCAGCTTCATCGGTCGACCAGTTCGACACCGAGATGCGCATGGCTGCCCGGCCCTGCCAGGTCGTCCCGCTCATCCAGCAGGTGCCATCGTTCTGCACCCGCTCGATGACGCGATGAGTGTAGGCGTCATCGTCGCCATCGCCGGCCCGGAAGCGCACCAGGACTTGATTGAGTACGACCTGATTGAGTCACCTCGATGTCGTCGGCCGCCGCCAGCTGGTCGGCGAAACGGCCCGCCAGTGCGCAGCAGCGCTCCACCAGCTCTGTCACGCCCTCACGTCCGAGCGCCCGGAGGGCGGCGTAGACCGCGAATCCGCGGGCTCGTCGAGAGTGTTCTGGGTTGTAGTCGAGGGGTCGCGCTCGCCGCCGGCGCTGTGCATGAGGTAGCCCGCGCGTATTCCCATGGCCGCACGATGGGCATCGGGGTGAGCACAGAATGCCAAGCCGGAGTCGTACGGAACGTTGAGCCACTTGTGCGCATCGGTCGCCCATGAATCGGCCAGCTCCACTCCGGTGAGCAGAGGACGCAGCCGCGGGCTTGCCGCCGCCCACAGCCCGAAGGCGCCGTCCACGTGCACCCACGCGCCATGCCGGTGTGCAATCTCGCAGATCTCCCGCGACCGGGTCGATAGCTCCGCTGTTGACGTTGCCGACTTGGGTGCACACGATCGCGGGGCCCTCGCTCTCCTTCAGCAGTGCGGCCAGCGCCTCGGGTTTCATGCGGCCCTGGTCGTCAGACTCAACCTCGACGATGGCTGTCTTACCAACACCGAGGAAACGCAGTGCTCGGTCGATGGTGCCGTGGCGCGCCTGCCCGGCGAGGATCCGTACGCGTGGCGCACCCCACAACCCGTCGGCGGCAAGATCCCACCCCACTCGGCGCAGTACGTCGTGCAGAGCGGCAGCCAGCGCGGTGAAGTTCGCCATCTGAGCGCCTGTCACAAAGCCCACCGATACTCCGATGGGCAGGCCCAACAGCTCCGCCAACCACTCCCCTGCCACCTCCTCGACAACGCTGGCCGATGGCCCGATCACGTACAAGCCGGCGTTTTGATCCCACGTCGAGGCCAGCCAGTCTGCCGCGAGCGCCGCCGGTGTGGCCCCGCCGATCACGAATCCGAAAAAGCGGCCGCTGCCGGAAGCCACCACCCCGGGATCGGCGGTCAGGACCAGATCTTCAATGACCTCACGGGCCTCGAGCGGTCGCTCCGGCAGTGGCCCGCCAAGAGCCGCCCGCAGTCCCGCAAGAGTGGCAGGAGCTGCGATCCGTCGCGCCGGCAATCCCTCCAGATATGCCAAAGCATGCTCGAACGCCTCCGCCAGCGCGCCCTTCCAGTCCGGCTCGTTCATTGCACGTCGCTCCTCCAGTCGATGATCAGGGACGGGCCTCGAAGACAAGATTGAACGGAGTCTCGGCGGCCCGGCGGAAGCGCGAGAAACCCGCCTCCGTGACCACTCCGGTCCAGCCGAGCTCGCGGTCGGTGCTTCAGCTTCGTCGATGGCGCATGCTTCCTCCCTAGGTACGGTGCGTGTCTTAGCCCGCACGCTAGAAGGTCTACGTACGCACAACATCCGCAAAATCACCTAGTTTTCATCGCGACGACCGACCCCGTACGTTCATCGGGTGAGAGCCAGCGTCGAGGAGCCGAGGAGATTGCCGTGGTTCATAGCCATACACATGACTCCAGCAGCGATCAGCCGATCCACTGGGCACGGATCTACGACCTAGCAGTCCGGGCTGCTCGGGCCACGCGGAACGCGACTCCGGGCGATGTTCGCTGACGATCTGCAGCTGCGAGCACGGTGATCGGGTTCTCGACGTGGGTGCGGCAGCGGCCGCCTGGCGATGGTGTTCGCCGCGCGAGTAGCCCCTTCCGGATCTGTGGATGGGATCGATGCAGCCGCTGAGATGATCAAGCTGGCAGCGGCGCAGGGCCCGCCGGCATGGGCTGCCGGCACACTTTCAGGCCGCTTTCGCGCAACGGCTTCCGTTCGCTGACACCAGCTTCGACGCGGTGGCGTGCACCTCGCCCTGCACCACGTAGCTGAGGATGATCAACAAACTGCAGTTGTCGACGATGCACCGGGTCCTCAAACCCGGCGGGCGACTCTTGATCGCCGAATTCCGCGAAGGACAACGCCATTCCCGCATTCGGTTACGGTGGCTGCGGCGATCCACCCACGAGGACATGATCAACAAAGCACTTGGTTTTGTGACGGCCGCTGGGTTTACCGGCATTGAGCACGGGGACACGAACCTCGGCTGGTTGGGCAAGATCACAGCAAGCAAGTAGCTGATCAAGGAGCTCCAGATCGCGTGATGGCCATGTCGGCGCTACGGCGGAAGCAGGTGGTCTGCTCGCGCCGGCGGATCCGAAAACGCCAGTGCCGCTTCCTCGACATCTTGGTCAGTCGCCGTCAGCCGGCCGGCGTGCTGACGTAAAGTGTTCCTCCCAGGATGGGACGCTGAAGAGTTCGACAAAGCGGTTCGGTCGGTCACCGTCCCGGTAGAGCTCCCAGCGCGTCGCCCCAGTCTGGAGTCGAGTCCGACGAAGTTCCCCATCGCCTCCAGGAAAGCCGCCTCTCGCTCGGAGGCGACCGTGTGCTCGACTGTCACGAGGACCGGTCCGCTGTCCAGCTCGGGCTCAAACGCCAGCCGCGCCTCGGGCCAGTAGACAGCCAGCTCGCGATCGAGGTGACCGGTCTCCGGTGGCGCAAGAAGACTCCTGCGACGACGCCACCCAGCATCACCGACCGCCGCGGCAAGGAACGTGACCTGCAAGCCGACTACTTCGGCCACCAGGCCCCAAAGCAGTGCTCCGACCGTCATCGAGCCGGTGAAGGTCACCAGGTAGATGGCCGAGGCCTCGAGCGCGGACCCACACCGGTAGGAACAGCTGGAGCTCGGCGTTCAGCGTCGAGATCACAGCTGTCCAGGCCAAGCCAGCGAAAACGAGCACTGCCAGTGCTGCCCAGAAATTCGGGATGAGCACGATCAAGGCCAATGCTGCAGCGAAGAGTACGCCGGATGCAGTCAGCAGCCCGCTAGTGGAAAGCCGGTCCCGCACCCGTCCGAGCACCAGGGCAGCCAGAATCGCGCCTGCTCCCAGCGCCCCGAACAGCGCGCCGTAGCCAGCGGCTCCCAGGCCCAAGCGCTGACTGGCGATCAGTGGGAGCAATGCCCAGCAGCACCACTCCGGCCGGGATGAACAGCACCACCCTGAGGAGAATGCGACGCACCACAGGCTCGTGCCAGGCGTAACGACCGCCAGCGCGAAGTGCTGGCACGAAGCGCTCCCGGCGAGCTTCCGATCCAGCCGCTGGCGGACGCCAGCGGAGCAAGGCGATCGCGAGGAAGATCACCGACAGTGCGGTCAGCGCGAAGACGACTGGTACGCCAAAGCTCGCGATGATCACGCCAGCCAGCGCGGGCCCGACTGCACGCGCGACGTTGACGCCGACCATCTCCAGCCGGGTGGCGGCCCCTAGCTGGGACCTGGGCACTAGCTCGGGGATCGTGGCCTGCCAGGTTGGGAGTTGCAATGCTGCGCCGACGGCAGAGGCGAAGATCAACGCGAGCAGTAGTGCCGGGGGCATCAGTCCCGCGGCGGTGAGCACGGTGAGCAAGATCCCGTCAAGAAAGAAGTAGGCCTGAACTGTGAGTAACAGCCAGCGCCGATCGAAAGAGTCCGCCAAGACTCCCCGGCAGCGCAAGCAGCGCATGACAGGCAGAGTCATCGCCACCTGCACCAAGGAGACCAGAGTGGGCGCGTTCGGAGAGTCCACCAGCAACCACTGCGCGCCGACAGTTTGCATCCAGGCCCCGATGTAGCCGATGAAGACGCCGAGCCACAGCCATCGGAATCCGCGCTGACGGAGCGGTGCCCAGGCGCAGACTCGGCGTTTTCCTGCCAAGCAGGTGTTCCGGAGCCGGCCGGCTCCCCGCGCCCCATCCTCGGGCTGCGTCATCTCACCCCCAGCTACTGCACTCCAGCACACCCTCTCACGGGGCGTCGAGGTCGAAGTCTGAGCGTCTGTAAATCGGTGGCCTGGCTTGATCATGCGTGCAACGTTTCTGCGGCGGTTGGTCTTGCGGTTGTCGGTGTGCTGCTGGTGGCGGGTCGAGGCCGAGCTCGGCGCGCAGCAGCGTGAGCTGGTGGCGTTCAGGTCGCTGATCGAGACCCGGCACCAGCGGTCGGCGGCGCGGATCATGGTGGCGAACACCAGCTTCATCGCCGACTCGTTCATCTCCGAACCGGCCGGATCACCTTGGTGCGCCGGCGTTCCTCGACGAAGCGACCGCTCCGCCAGGTTGGTCGTGCGCACCCGGATGCGGTGCCGGACCGGGACCCGGTGGATCGCCAACAGCGCGTCCAGGTCGTCTTCGAAGCAGGCCGACCGCCGCCGGGAACTCGCAGCCGAAGGTGTTGGCCAGCCGGTCCGCGGCGGCGCGGGCGGCGTCGAGGGTGGGGGCGTCGCGGACCGGCGTAGAGGTGCGCCATCACCTCGACGGCGGTCTCGTCGGGCAGCTTGGCGCGGATGTTGGCCAGCCGGTGGAACCAGCACCGGATCCGGATCGATGCGGGGAAGCACACCTCGGATCGCCTTGACCAGCCCGGGCGCGCCGTCGGAGGTGACGGTGGTCGGCATCCGCAGGCCGCGGCTCGAGCAGGGTAGCGGAAGAACTCGGTCCAGCACGCCTCGGACTCCTTGTTGCCCACCGCCAGGTGCAGCAGATGTTTGCGCGCCGTCGGAGGCGATGCCCCAGCCGACCAGCAGCGCCTCCTTCGCGCCATGCCGGCGCAGCGACTCGAACACCGCATCGACGAACAGATACTCCACCTCGATGCTCGGACAGGTCTCGGGTGATGAAGGCCTGGTAGTCCTCCCACAATCGGTCGGTGATCTCACTGACCGCGCTCTTAGAGATCAGCAGCTCCCCGGTCGCATCACGGAACGCGTCCTCCACATCGCGGGTGGACAGGCCCCGGGCGTACATCTCGTTGACGAGCGACTCCAGCACCTCGCTGTTGCCGTCCAGAAACCCCATCAGGCTCGATCTGAACGGCTCGCCCGTCCCGCGGACCTGCGGCACCGCGACATCGACGAACCCCTCGGCGGTGCGCAGCCGGCCCCGCTCATAGCCGTTGCGCGATCCGACCTGGCTCCTCGCCGCGGCGGTCGTAGCGGCCCCGGCCGCCCAGGAAGTCGCGCCTGCTCACCCTCCAGCAGTTCCTGCACCACCAGCCTGGTCACGATCTCCACCAACGCGGGAGACGATGTTGGTCTCGCGGTCGGTGCCGCCCGAAAGCAACCCCTGCAGCTGCTCACGAGCGATCACGGACGGGGCTACCACCTTCTGCATCGGCCTGCTCGCCTTCAATCGTCGGTCTCTATCACCCGACATGATCGAGCAGGCCACCTCCACTTTACAGGAACGCTAGGACGCCACCGGGCGTCGGGCTCCGTGTCGGACGTGGCCGCACGCCCGCGCGCTCCTGTCGGAGAAGATGCCCAGTCCTGTCAGGGCGAGAAGCGACCAGGAGGAGTGGCCCAGGCTGCCGCACCCGTTCATGCCCCCATACCGAGCCCGAGATAGTGACGAAGCAGGGAACAAGATCGTCACGCGCCGAGACCGACCAGCCCTAGAAGCAATGCCGCCAGCCGGAGGCTCGCTGAGTGCCCGATCCGGCGACGAGCTGTGCCGTTAGGGAAGAGCAGCGGCGGCGCAATCCAGGCAAAAGCCCGGCCGCACTGCGAACTAGGAGTCTGCACGCAGTGGTGGGCGGTGGGCTCGGAGAAGCGGTGTTGATGGCAGACATGGCTCTGTGATGATCTGCGAGCAGTGGAAACCACTACCGTGAGGAATCCCTTCGTCCGCTCGCTACTCGCCGCAGGCGGTGGCTGTGGTCGCCTTCTCGACGATACCTCGACGTACACAGTCAAGTCATCAGCTCTCTAACGAGAACTGCGCGCGAGACAGCAAAGCAGGAAGGGCGATCACCCACATCAGAGCGATCACGGTCCAGCCCAACGATCGCATGAACATTTCAGCTCGCAATCTGGGCTACCGTGCGACATTGGCGGTCGATGGACGACTGGGCGGGAGGAGACACGTGGCGCGGATCAAGGTTCTCGGCGGTACCGGCTTTGCAGGCGAAGGCAGTTGCCCGTGAAGCGGCGAGTAGAGGAGCATACCGTGACGTCGTACAGCCGTCGGCCCCGAGCGACCGTGGACGGCGTCGGGCACGTCACCGGCTCGCTGCTAGACCCTGAGATCCTGGCCCAGACCGTGCAGAACGCCGACGTCGTATTCGAAACCGTGTCTCCACGTGGCGACATGGAAGGCCGGCTCGAGGAGATCGTCGACCAACTGATCTCGCTGGCCGACAACGCCCATGTGCGACTTGGTGTGCTTGGCGGGGTGTCGATCGACGCTGGTGTCCGAGGGCGGCCCGCGACTGTTCGACGTATCGGACCCGGAGCCGGCGATCTTGCCCGAAGTCAAGACCGGGCTCGCACTGCTCGAGGCGCTCCAGGAGTCCCCTGAGTCGCTTGACTGGTTCTATATCAGCCCGGCCGCCACGTTCGGCGCTTGGCATCCGCAGCACGTCACCGGGCAATATCGCGTTAGCGACGATGTCCCTCCTCACAGACGAGAAGGGCGAGTCGTATATCTCCGCCGCCGACCTGGCGATGGCCGTGGTCGACGAAATCGAGCAGCCGCGGTATCACCGCCGACGGTTCCACGTGGCCCACTGAGCCAGCGGTCGCGGATTCAGGTATCAGGATGACTCACGCCACAGCGTCGCCTCGGGCGAGTGCCTCCAGCTGTTGCGGGCCAATGGGATTCACGAGTGGGTCGGCGTGGCGGTGAACGAGGGAGCCAGTCATCAGCTTCGCGGCGGAACACCAGCGATACACGCAGCGACCAGTCTTGCTCAGGCAAACCGCCGACCAGGCCGCGCTGGCGCTCAACCACCGCAAGGACGACGGTGTTATCCCAGGCGTGAACCTCGAGGGACTCCAGTTGGCACTCGCCGCCGTTGAAGAGACTGGCTGACGCCCGCTACGACCTCAGAGCGGTCCTCGTAGCGGGAGGCTGGGCCGCCGATCCGGCGACATCAGGGTGAATCCGCGCGCGTAGTGGCCCGTGCAGCCGGATGACGTCAGCGGCGCAGCTCCGGGAAGTCCTCCTCCCAGAACTCGCCCCGTGCACGCTCTGGCGGCGGCGCGCCGTCGGGCAGGCGCTCCCGCTCCGCAGTGCGCAGCTCGACCCGGCGGATCTTGCCGGAGATCGTCTTCGGTAGCTCGGCGAACTCGAGCCGCCGTACGCGCGCTTGTACGGCGCCAGGTGCTCGCGCGCGAAGCGCATGATGTCCAGGGCGGTCTCGCGCGTCGGCTCGTGCCCTGCGACGAGCGCTGACGTAGGCCTTCGGCACCGCGAGGCGCATGGGGTCCGGCGACGGCACCACCGCCGCCTCGGCGACGGCCTCGTGCTCGATCAGCACGCTCTCGAGCTCGAACGGCGAGATCCGGTAGTCCGAGGTCTTGAAGACATCGTCGGTGCGCCCGATGTATGTGATGTAGCCCTCGTCGTCGCGGGCGGCAACGTCGCCCGTGTGGTAATAGCCGCCGGCATCGGCGGTGTTGCGCTCGGCGGAGTCGCGATAGCCGGTCATCAGCCCGAGCGGGCGTTGTGAGAGATCGAGGCGTGATCTCACCCTCCTGGGCCGGTTCGCCGCTGATCGGGTCGAGCAGTGCAACCACGGTAACCCGGCAGCGGGCGCCCCATCGAGCCGGGCTTGACCGGCTGGCCGGGCGTGTTGCCGATCTGCGCGGTCGTCTCCGGTCTGGCCGTAGCCGTCGCGCACCGTTATGTCCCACTGGCGACGGACCTGCTCGATCACCTCTGGATTGAGTGGCTCGCCAGCGGCGAGTGCCTCGCGCAGTGGGATCTGCCACCGGCCGAGGTCCTGCTGGATCAGCATCCGCCACACGGTCGGCGGCGCGCAGAACGTGCTCACCTGGCACCGGACCATCTGGTCGAGCAGCGCCGGCGCGTCAAAGCGGGCGAAGTTGAACAGCATCACGCACGCCTCGGCGAGCCACGGCGCGATAGACGTTGCTCCATGCGTGCTTGGCCCAACCCGGTGAGGAGACGTTGAGATGCACGTCGCCGGGCTGCAGGCCGATCCAGTACATCGTCGACAGGTGCCCGACGGGATAGGAGGCATGGGTGTGCTCGACCAGCTTGGGCTTGGCGGTCGTCCCCGACGTGAAGTAGAGGAGCAGCGGGTCGGAGGCCATCGTCATGGCGTCGGGCTCGAACGACGATGTCGGCGTCGCCGGCGTCGGCGTAGCTCAGCCAGCCGTCGACCCGCTCACCGACCGCGATCCGTGTGTACGCACCGGCACGTCGTCGAAGTTTGGTCGCGTGCGCCGACGGCACGACGACATGACGGGCGTCACCGCGATCCACGCGGTCGACGAGATCAACGGGACCGAGCATCGGCGTGGCGGGGATGATCACCGCGCCGAGCTTCATCGTGGCCAGGATCGTCTCCCACAACTCGACCTGGTTGCCGAGCATCACGATCACCCGGTCGCCGCGGGCGACGCCACGCTCGCGCAGCCAATTCGCCACCTGGTTCGAGCGCGCGCTCAGCTCGGCGAACGTGCGCCGGGTCTCGCCGCCGTCCGGCTCGACAATCCACAGCGCCGGCCGATCGCGGCCGTCCGCCGCGATCGCGTCGAACCAGTCGAGTGCCCAGTTGAACTCCTCGAGCGGGGGCGGGCGATAGTCGCGATAGGCGGTCGCGTAGTCCTCGCGGTGATTGAGCAGGAAGTCGCGCGCGGCGCGCAGGCGGGCCGTCGCCGTGCCGGTCCCGACGGTGGCCATACGCGGGATCCCTACGCCGCGCGCGTCTGGCTCAGGCTGGCGAGTTGCCGAGCACTGGTCGAGGTCTGCGATCGGGACCGGGGCCGCGGGGCCGGCGTGGGTCGGACGCCTGGGCACCCTACCGGTGACGCGCACCGTCGTGTAGAACTCGACCATGACCGCTCGACGCGTGCCGCGATGGTCCGAGGTGAGACCTCTGCTCCGGCCGCGGCGTACGGCGCTCAACTCGACCGATCGGCGGCTGGCTGCCGCGGCATCCATCGCCGACCTGCGCGTGCTGGCCCGTCGCAGAGCTCCGCGCGCCGTCTTCGACTACACCGATGGCGCCGCCGGTGACGAGCTCGCTCTTCGTCGGTCTCGACAGGTTTATGAGAGAGTCGAGTTCAGCCCGCACGTGCTTGAGGACGTGTCTTCCGTGGACACCTCGACAGTCATCCTCGGCCGGCCCGCGGCTGCCCCGTTCGGGTTTGCACCGACCGGCTTCACCGGATGATGCACACCGACGGCGAGCCAGCAGTCGCCCGCGTCGCCGAACGGGCCGGCATCCCGTACGCGTTATCGACGATGGGCACGACGTCGATCGAGGGCCTAGCTGCAGCTGCTCCGGACGGGCGGCGGTGGTTCCAGCTCTACCTGTGGCGCGACCGCGAGGCGAGCCGCGACTTCGTGGCCCGGGCCGCAAGCCGCCGGCTACGAGGCGCTCGTGCTCACCGTCGACACCCCGGTCCCCGGGCCACGGCTGCGCGACGTCCGCAACGGCCTGACCATCCCGCCGTCCCTGTCGCTGAAGACCTTCGCGGAGGGCGCGTTGCACCCAGCGTGGTGGTTCGACCTCCTCACCACCGAGCCGCTCGAGTTCGCCTCGCTCAAGCGCTCCGAGGGCACCGTCGCCGAGCTCGTCAGCCGCCTGTTCGACCCGGCCGCGACGATCGCCGACCTCGCCTGGCTCCGCTCCATCTGGGACGGGCCGCTCGTCGTCAAGGGCATCCTCAACGCGGCAGATGCCCGGGCCGTCGTCGACGCCGGAGCGGATGCGGTCGTCGTGTCGAACCACGGGGGCGACAGCTCGACCGGGCCGCCACCCCGTTGGAGGCGCTGCCCTCGGTGGTCGACGCGGTGGGCGACCGGGCCGAGGTGTACGTCGACGGAGGCGTCATGTCGGGCAGCGACGTCGTCGCTGCGGTGGCGCTGGGGGCGAGGGCTGCCCTGGTGGGACGCGCTTACCTGTACGGGCTGATGGCCGGCGGCGAGCGTGGGGTGGGACGGGCGGCCGACATCCTGGTCCAGGAGGTCGCGTCGACGCTCGCGCTCCTTGGCGTGACGCGGGTATCCGATCTTCGCGCGGACCACGTGCGGATACGCCTGCCTCTGCAATAGTTTCGAACATGGACGTCATCGAGTACACGCCCACCCGCGACCAGTACGCCTACACCTTCGGCGGAGTCGCCTCCGCCATGCGGGTCAGGCCCGGCACCGCGCTCCGGCTCTGGTCGGAGGACGCGTTCAATGGGGCCCTGCGCAGCGTCGATGACCTATCGAGCGCCAAGGTCGACCTGCGTTTCGTCAACCCGCAGACCGGCCCGTTCTACGTCGAGGGCGCGGAACCCGGCGACACGCTCGTGCTCCACCTCGTCGCGCTGGAACCGGCACGGGACTGGGGCGCCTCGGCGGCCATCCCCTTCTTCGGCGGCATGACGAGCACCGACCGCGTCGTCACCCTGCAGGAGCCGCTTCCCGACACGACATGGATTTACGAGCTCGACCGTGACCGCGGCACAGTCGGATTCGCGGCACGGCACAGCGACCACCGGATCGAGCTCCCGATCGAGCCGATGCTCGGCACCGTTGGCGTCGCCCCTGCCGGCGGAGAGGCGCGTTCGTCCCTCGTGCCCGACCGGTTCGGCGGCAACATGGACACTCCGCAGATGCGGGCCGGCTCGACCGTCTTCCTCGGCGTCAACGTCGAGGGGGCGATGTTCTCGATCGGCGACGGGCACTACCGGCAGGGCGAGGGCGAGGCCTGCGGCACGGCCGTGGAGGGCGCGATGACCACCACCCTCATCGTCGAGCTCATCAAGGGCGGCGCGCCCGGCTGGCCACGGATCGAGGACGACACCCACTGGATGACGGTGGGCTCGAGCCGCCCGATGGAGGACTCGTGGCGGATCGCCAACGCCGAGCTCGTGCACTGGGTCGGCGAGCTCCAGGGCCTGCACACGATGGACGCCTACCAGCTCTGCTCGCAGATCGCCGAGGTGCCGGTCGCCAACGTCGTCGACGCCAACTACAGCGTCGTCGTCAAGGCGGCGAAGGCGCTCCTCCCCGCGGCGGACGCGTTCGGCGGGATGCACGCCGACCTCCGCGCGCGAGCCCGCTCACTCGGAACGACCTGAGGTCGCCCGGCGACGCAGCGGCACATCCCTCGTCATCCACTCAACGAAAGGCCAGCACCATGGATCTTCAGCTCACCGGCAAACGAGTTCTGGTGACGGGAGGGACGCGTGGCATCGGGCGCGCCATCGTCGGCGCCTTCCTCGACGAAGGGGCCGTCGTCGGCTTCTGCGCGCGAGACTCCGGCGAAGTGGTGGCGACGAACGACGACCTGCGCAGCCGCGGCGACGTCACGGGATCGGTCGTCGACGTGGGCGACGGCGACGCCCTCGCGGCGTGGGTCGGAGAGGTCGGCCGAGGCCTTCGGCGGCCTCGACGTCGTCGTAGCCAACGTCAGCGCTCTCGCGGTCCCGGACACGGAGGAGAACTGGCAGGCCAGTATCGAACGTCGACCTCATGCACACCGTCCGCCTCGTCCGAGCCGCGCTGCCACATCTCGAGCGCAGCGACGCCGCCTCGATCATCGCGATCTCGAGTGTCTCGGGACGCGAGTCCGATTTCGCCTCGGGTCCCTACGGCACCGCGAAGACCGCGATCGTCGGCTACATCCACGGTCTGGCGATGCAGCTGGCAGACAAGAACATTCGCGCCAACACCGTCTCGCCCGGGAACACGTACTTCGAGGGCGGCGTCTGGCAGAGCATCGAGACCGGCAACCCGGCCTCTTCGAGATCGCAGTGAACCTGAACCCGACCGGCCACATGGGCACTCCGGAGGAGGTCGCCGCACCGGTGGTCTTCCTCGCCAGTCCCGCGGCCAGCCGGGTGAGCGGCACCAACCTCGTCGTCGACGGCGCGCTGACACGAGGCGTGCAGCTCTGACCGTGTGTCACCGAAACGCGCTACGCGCTCCAGCCCATGGCGAGGCGGCTGATCTTGAGTCCGGTGCTGCCGAGGCGGACGTACTCCATGAGATGTTCTCCGTTGGATGTGGCTTGGGGTGATGATCTCGACCGCGGGCGAGGGCTAGCGTCGTCCGTAAGCGGGGCCGATTCGTGGGCTGGTCAGGTCCACCTGCCGGTCTGGACCTCGGTACGGTCGTTGGCGGGTGCTGGGGTCGTCGAGGTTGCGGCGATCCGGTCGGTACAGCTCGGGTGTCATGTCGATGTCCAGAGCGGCGAGGGAGTCGTCGAGCTGGTCGAGGTTGCGGGCGCCGATGATGGGTGCGGTGACGGCGGGGTGTGCGATGGCCCACGCGACGGCGAGGCTGGCGGGCTGATGTCCGGTTTCGTGGGCGATGACGGCTGAATTTCTCGGCGGTCACGTAGTCGGAGTCCCGGCCGTACCGGTCGACGTAGCGGGCGTTCTCGACCAGGCGTCCGGTGGCGGGTCGGGTGCGCGTTGCGTACTTGCCGGTCAGCAGGCCTCCGCCAGAGTGGGCTGTAGGTGATTACGCCCAGCCGCTCGGCCTGTGCGAGGGGCAGGATCTCGACCTCGGCCTGTCGGCGAACCAGGTTGTACATCGGCTGGACCAGCTCGAAGCGGGACAGGGCTTCCCGCGCTTGGATCCCGAGGGCGGTCGCGATCTGCCAGGCCGCCCAGTTGCTGACCGCGGGGTAGAGGATCTTGCCCTGCCGGACGAGGTCGTCGAGCGCACGGAGGGTCTGCTCGATCGGGGTGTGGTCGTCGAAGGCGTGGACGAAGTAGAAGTCGAGGCGGTCCGTGCCGAGGCGGCGCAGGCTGGCTTCTGCCGCGCTCATGATGTGACGGCGGCGGGACAGACCAGCATCGTTGGGTCCATCGCCAGTCGGGAAGAAGACCTTTGAGGTGAGGACTAGCTCGTCGCGGCAGTCCGCGACCAGCCCGCCCAGGATCTCCTCCGATGCTCCGCCGCCATAGACGTCAGCCGTGTCGAAGAAGTTGAGTGCCCTTCTCACGGACACGGTGGAACATCGCGGCCGAGGGTGGTCTCGTCGGCCTCGTCGCCGAACGACAGTATGCCGACAGCACAGGGGTGGGACCTGTACTCCGGTCGATCCGACTGTGACGTAACGCATGAGCTGGTTCTCTCCTGGCGGGTTGCTGCCGTTGTGCTGGGGGTTCGGCGGACGCCGTTGTGACTGTGCTGTGCGGTGGGGGCGGGCGATGCGGCGTGCGGCTTCTGCCCGACAGCCTCGCACACGTCGTCAGCTACGACGCTAGACGGCGGCCGGGTCTGGAAGGAGTCTGTGTGGATGCCCCGATTTCGCGCCGCTATCGGGCCTCCCTAGCAACTTCGGATCACCGGCATCGAGGAAGCCCCCTTCATCAGCTCACGGACACGTGGGATGACCTGGCGGCCGTACAGCTCGATGTTGGTCATGAGGGTCTCGTGGGGCAGGCCGCCGGCGCCGTACTTCAGGTCGAAGCGCGTGGCACCCAGCGTGCGCAGGTTGGTGGCGATCTTCTGGGCGACGGTCTCGGGGATCCGACGTAGAGGGCGCCCTGCGGTCCGGTCTCGTAGGCGAAGGACTCCTCGGTGGGGATCGCGAAGCCGCGCTCGACGGCGACGAGCCTGATCAGCTCGCGCCAGTGCGGCCAGAACTCTTCACGTGCTTGATCGTCTGTTGGCGCGACGTGACCGGGTCCGTGCACGCCGACCGGAAGCGGCGGTCGGCCAAAGCTTCGCGAGTGCCTGTTGGAATAGCGTCTGCGAACGGCGCGAAGCGCGCCGGGCGCCCACCGATGATCGCCAGCATCAAGGAGAAGCCGAGGCGGGCAGCGCGAATGACCGACTGAGGGCTGCCGCCCACACCGACCCAGGTGGGAAGGCGCTATCCGTCCTCGAGGTGGGGGACGACGTCCTGATCGCGCAGCGCCGGCCTCGGTCGTGCCCTGCCAGGTGACAGGACCGCCTTCCAGCAGTTGAGCGAAGAGCGCGGTCTTCTCCTCGAACAGCTGCTCGTAGTCGGCCAGGTCGTAACCGAACAGCGGGAACGACTCGATGCTGGACCCGCGGCCGAGGATGACCTCGGCCCGACCGTTCGAAAGGGCGTTCAAAGTCGAGTAGCGCTGGAACACCCGGACCGGGTCGTCTGAGCTGAGGACAGTGACGGCGGAGCCCAGGTGGATCCGTTGGGTGCGCGCGGCGATGGAGGCGAGCACGACGTCACCGGCGGGCATCGGGAAGTAGTCGGTGTGGTGCTCGCCGATGCCGAAGAAGTCGACCCCGACCTGTTCGGCCAGGACGCCTTCCTCCACCACGTTGCGGATCGTCTGAGCGTGCGACAGCGGCTGGCCGTCTGGCAGTGTTGGTGCGATCCCCGAACGTGTCGAGCCCGAGCACTAGCGGGAACGCGGTCTCTCTCGCCAACGGCGGCGGTTGAGTTCACGGGCTGGTCGGCCATGTCAGGCGCTCCGCCCGTAGTGCTGCTCGGCGAGGTCTGAAGGCTCTCTGCTCTACGGACAGTTGCGAACCGCACGCTGGAAGTCCTCGCGGCGCAGCACCGCGCCGAACACCGGACCTCCGGGTTGCAGCACCCGGCCGGCGCTGAGCGGTCCCTACCGGGACGGCGTCGTAGCCGATGCGGTCGACGAATGCGCTGACCGTGTCTACGGCGTCGGGATCGTCGCCAGCGACACCGAACGCGCGCCGATCCAGCGAGCCGTGAGGGTCGGGCATAGCGTCTCGAGCTCGTGGTAGCCGACGTGGTTGAGCGTCTTGACGACGGTGGCGTCGTGCAGCCGTTCCGCGACGACTTCGCTGGTCCCGATGCCCTCGTCGTCGAAGGGCGGCGGAAGCCTGCCGTCGGTGGGTGGCCAGTAGTTCATCGCATCGATCACAAGCTTTCCGGAGAGAGTCATTTGGGTCCATCGCGTAGGAAGCGATGCAGCGGCATCGCTAGTACGACGATGTCAGCCCTGCCGATAGCGTCGACAGCCCATCGGGGTTCGGCTCCGGGAATCAACAGCTCGCGTGACCAGAGCGAGGTCACCTGGGCTGCCTGAGGTAGCAATCGCGACGCTGTGGCCGGCGTCGAGTGCGAGCCGGGCGATGGCCGGCCCGACGTGACCGGCTCCGAGCACCGCGATCGCTGGGTGTGGTGGCGTTCGTCATGGTCTCAGCCGACTCCGATCATCCTAGGCGCTACTGATTTCGTAGTAACATCGGCTGAAGCTAGTATTGTTCCATGGTCGCCCAGAACACCGCCCGTACCGCCATCCGCGCCGACGAGTGCGTTGCCGCCGACGCGTCGCTGGTGCGGGCGTTCGACCTGCTCGGCAAGCGTTGGACCGGGGTGCTGCTCGGAACGTTGCGCGGCGGGCCGGTGGGATTCCGGGCGCTAGCTCGGGCGGTTCCCGGCATCAGTGACTCGGTTCTCTCCGACCGCCTGGGCGAGCTGACGGAGGCCGGGCTCGTCGCCCGAACGGTCGCGAGAGGGACCACCGGTGTCGGTGACGTACACCTGACCGAAGCTGGTCGCGCGCTGCTACCGGCCCTGGAGCAGATCAGGCGTTGGGCGGAGCGTCACCTCACCACTCGCGGCGTCGGAAGCTCGGCGCGCCGGAACCTGCTCTGCGCCAGCCGCGTCGCCGATGAACTCTGGCGCTGGGGAGATCAGCGCCAACCGGGAAGGCGCACACGCGCACGGGCGTCGACGCGCACGGTTGGCTCTGGGAGATCACGTGCGGTGCCCAGCTCACCCATGTGTTGATCGAGATCAGCGATGCGGCCTGGTTGAGCGACCCACTTCGTCTGCCCGACGACACGCGGCAAGCACTCGAAACCGACGGACGGACCGGAGCTGCTGAAGGTACTCGACCAGGACGAGCCGCCGCCGCGCGTCATCCACTGCGGCTCCGAGGTTGTACGTACTCGTCCACCGGCTGGTAAAGCCAGTGTTGGGCGTCGACCCGCCACTCAAAGACGTGCCCGACCCCGACCGCTAGATCCGGCTGTTCTCTCTCCGACTCGCGCTAAACCCACGCTAAGGAGCTGACGTACCTGCAAGCGCATCTCCAGCCGCGCGGCCGATGGCGACGAGCCGACCGACCTCGTAAATCGGCGCTGGGTGCGCCGCCACCAACGAGCGCGATCGACGGCACGCGACTGCCCGGACGGTGCCCGCCGGCGAGGCGATCCCGCTCGAGAGCCGCATCCTGGCCATCGCCGACGCCTACGGGCGATGACCGCCTACCGCCCCTGCCACGCCCGTGCGCCGGCGACGGCTGAGGCTCGCGCGGAGCTCGAGCGTGGCGCCGGCGCAGTTTCGACGCCCGCCCTCGTCGCCACGTTCCTGGCCGGGCCGATCCGGTAAGACCCGGGTCCGGCCCGGTGATCCGAGCGCGACGCGCGCCACGCCGTAGGCGATTCTTACGCCATGACCAACATCCACCTGCACCCAAGCGACCGACGGCGTTCCGACCTACCTGCGAAGGGGTGATCCCGACGGCAGGTTCGCGGACTACCACCCAGCGTGGGTGGAGAGCTGGCCAGCGACGCCACCCTGGAGGGATCGCTCCTCTCGACGGCGCCGACTGCGGGCGCGCGGACGCCGTCCGCGCCGTCATCGGCGGCGCCCGCCAGCTGTACGACCGTCAGGACTTCAGCTTCGCCGGCCCCTGGGGCGAGAACAGCTTCATCGAGGACTACACCGCCGAGGTCCGCGGCGCACCGGTCGGGGCCGTCCACCTGATCACGTTCAACGCCGACGGCAAGGCTGCAGCACATCCATCGTCAGCTACCTGGCCGCTCAGCTCGCTGATGTTCTTCTCCCGCCTGCTGCGGGAGAAGTTCGCCAGAACGCCCTACGCCGAGCACTATCTCGCTGGCGAGGTGTGAGCGGCCATGAGCGTGACGTCACCTCCCACCAGCGCCTACCTGGCGTCCCACCAAAATGATCAGCGCTGCAGAACGGGATCGACTACGTCTATCGCGAAAGCAAAATGAGCCAGACAAGCAGGCGTGGAGACCCTCGGGCGCCTGAGCGCTCGGCGCGGCGATCGACTCGAGTGAAATTGCCGTGATCGGGGTCGCGCTAGTGTGTGCCGGCGATGCGCACCAACGTCTACGTCGATGGCTTCAACCTCTTAGTTCAACACGAGCTGACCATGCCCCGCGCGGACGCGACCTCGGCGACCGCATCGGAGCCTGTGACATATCCAGTGCTGGTTCGGCTCGTAGCCGTTCCAACATCCCCTTGGCCGCGTTCCACCCTGTGCGTGACTCCACCGCCCGCATCGGCGACTACTGCGCCGCCATAGTGATGATCCGACCGCTAAGGAATCCCTAATTCCGGAGGTTACAGGCCTGGTCTCGACCGCCGGGCGGTGTTATTCCGGGGTCACGACGTATCCCGATGGTGGCGGGCTGATCGCGGCTGAGCGTGCCCGCCGGGAGCAGGTGGCGGTTGGCGGCGGTGCGATCGGAGCTTTTACCGAAAGGAGACACGATGACCACCGCAGTGATCGGCGCCACCGGCCGCGTCGGCAGCGAGATCGTCCGCGGCGTACTCGCGCGCGGCGATGCGGTCGCCGCGCTCGTTCGCGACCCCGGCAAAGCCCGCCGCGCCTTCGGCGAACCCGACGGGCTGCACATCCGTGCCACGCGCCTGGACGACCCGCGCGACCTTACCGAGGCATTTGACGGGATCCGCACGGTGTTCATCGCGATGGGATCAATCGGGATCGAGGGCGTCCTGCAGCGGATCGCGATCAACGCCGCCGCCGGGATCTCCTCGATCGAGCAGGTCACCCGCCTATCGGTGCTCAACACCTCGGCGGACTCACTGGGGATCAACCAGCGAGCCCACTACAGCATCGACCAGTTCGCCTCCTCGACCGCAGTGCCGTACTCGACGATCCGCCCCGCGATCTTCTCGGCGTCGCTGCTCGCCGCGGCGCGCGAGGTGCGCGCCTCGCGCACATGGACCGGCCTCGCCGGCAGCGGCCGCATGGCCTTGATCGACCATCGCGACGCGGCCGAGGCCGGGCTGCGCGTGCTCACCGACCCGGCGCTATGGGGCGCGCACCACGACCTGACAGGACCGGTCCCCATGTCGTGGCCGGAGGCGCTCGAGCTGCTTTCGGCGGAACTCGGCGAGCCCGTCACCTTCCGGGTCGCGGCCGAGCGGCAGTTCCTCGAGCGCCTCATCGGCGCCGGGGTACCGGCGGGGACGGCTGAGCTGCTCATCACGCGCGAGTGGGCGATCCTCGCCGGCGAGAACGACTACACGACCGACACCTTCCAGCAGATCACCGGCCGCCCCCGCGCCCGGTGGCCGAGTTCCTTCACGAGTACCGCGCGGAATTCGTCTGATGCCCGCGCGTCATTCTCACCCGATCCTGCTCCTACGGCTGCCCGCTGGCTCGTACAAGTGGCTCGACATCGAGGCGCTGTGCCACCGTGTCTTGGGGTGATTGCTCCACCCAGCCGACGTTGGTCACGAACGGCGACAACGACACAATGATGATCACCGAAACAGCTACCTGCTTGCGCACCGCCACATCCCGAATGCGCAACTACGGATCTATCCGGACGCGGGCACGGCTTCCTCAACCAGTACCCCGAACTCTTCGCCGACCACGAATGCGTTTCTCACCTGGTGGCCAGTGATCCAATCGATTGCCGTACTAGCCGAGGTAAACACGAAAGCCGCAACATCGGGGGTCGAGGAACGTAATCTCTAAGGTGTGCTCGGCGACGGGATCGTGCTGACGGATGAGCTGGTAGAGCCGCTGTTCGACAACTGTGCCGTCGCCATCCGCACTCACGTCACTCCCTGCGCCGCTCGGCGGGTCGCCGTCGAGCAGTACGTGGAATCGTACGGAGGTCTCGGGACTGCTGGCCCCATGACGAGGTTGATGTCGCGGGCGTGAAAGCGTAGGCGAGCTGCCCGTTGGCCGTGTTCAGCCTGGTGGCCTCTTTGCTCCATCGTCCAGTTACCAGACAGAGCCCAGTCGTTGAGCCTCAACCCGTCGGATGGTGTACGAGCCGGCCTTCTCTGTCCGGTAGGACGCCGCCGGGAGATGCAAAGTTTTCGGTGCGGCTGGTCCCGAATCCTGCCCCTGACCAGCAGCTGCTGAATGATCATTTCCGACCGCTGGTATTCGCCTTCCCCAAAATGGTGATGCCGGATACGCCCCTGGCGTCTCAGCGAGGTACAAAGCGGGCCAGTAGTTGTTGCGGAAGGCGCGCCATATCGCGTACAGTCGCTGTCGATCGCGACCGGGCAACCGATGCGCATCTGCCGCACCGCCCAGCGGACGTTGTCACCATCGTGCTCGAACGAGAACTCGGGTGTGTGCACGCCGATCACTCACCAGCCCCTCGCCGGAGTATTTCTCGGCCCAGGCGCGGATATAGGGAAGCTGGCGTAGCCAGTTGATGCACGTGTGGGTCCAGAAGTTGGACTCAGGACCACCTTCGCCGCGTAGGTCGCTACTCCGTCAGTGGCGGCGACATCGAGCCTCGATCCGGTCGCGCCCTCAGAAAGAAGGCAGCTGACCTCTACGGGCAACCGGATCGAGGCCGTGTGCAGTCCTGCGGGCATGCGCCAACGTGCAGTCATGAAAATGCCTTACGGAAGAAGCCAGTCAATGACCTCCTTCCCGCCTCAGGTTCCGACGAGCTGCTGACCGCCGTCGATGTCGAAGGTCGCGCCGGTGACCGCCGGTGTTCGTCATGAGGTGGACGGCCAGTGCGGCGATGTCGGCCGGGCCGACGACGCGGCCGGATCGGCAGCGTGGTGCGGAGCTGCTCGCGGCGCGCGTCGAGCTGGTCGCCGAGGAGCGCCGCCGACAACGGCGTGTCGACGAACCCGGCCGCGATCAGGTTCACGCGGACGGGCGCGAGCTCGAGCGCGAGGTTCTTCGTCATGGCGGGAAGCGCGGCGGTGAGCGCCGAGATGAACGCGAGGCCCGTGCCGTGCGGCGGCCGCCGGTGCCGCCCATGAAAAGCAGGGTCCCTCCCGGGCGGACCTTGCTCGCGGCGTTCCGAGCGACCTGCAGCGGCAGCAGGAGATGGGCGTCGACGTCGCGGCGTGCCTCGTCGATGTCGAACTCGGCCAGCGGCGCGTGGTAGGGACCGGGGCCGGTGACCAGCACGTGGTCGATCGGTCCGGGCAGCTCGTCGAAGAACCGCTCCGAGCCGGTCGAAGTCGGTGGCGTCGAAGGCCGCGATGCTGGCCCCGAGCTCGAGGCCGACGCGGTGCAGGCGGTCCGGGTTGCGCGCGGTGAGGATCACGTCGGCTCCCTCGGCGCGGGCGAGCCGGGCCGTCTCGAGCCCGATGCCGGAGCTGCCGCCGATCACGACGACGGTCTGCCCGAGCAGGTCCTGCTCGCGTTGCGCGGGCGAAAGAGGCGGGCGAGGTCACCATGGTTCCTCCCTGGGTCTGAGGTTGCGACGGATCAAGCCAACGACCGGCATCGCTTCATCTCGCCGCCATTTCCACCGGCTGCTGCGTGGCCGCGATCTGCTCGCGCAGCGACTTTGAGTGCCTCGACGTAGATCTCGGAGAACGTCGGGAACGGCTGGATCGTGTCGCGCAGGACCTCGAGCGGCACGCGGGCGCGAATCGCCAGCGTCGCCTGCTGAAGCCACTCGCCGGCCTCGGGTCCGAGCGCGTAGGCGCCGGTCAGCCGCTCGCCGTCGGCTGAGCAGGGTCAGGAACCCGTTGCTCTCGGCGTACGCGCGCGTGTACGTCTCGGTCTTCGCGAGCTCCGACAGAGCGGGCGGTCGCGCTGAAGCGGCCGTCGGTCGCGCCGACGGCTGGCCGCCTGCGGATCGGTGAAGACGACGCGCGGCACGGCGTCGTAGTCAGCCTCTCGCGGCTCGCCGAGGATGTTCGCAGCGACGACCTCGCCCTGGTACTTGCCGACGTGGGTCAGCGGCCAGATGCCGGTGACGTCGCCGATCGCCCACAACCGCTCGCCCGCGCGAAGCCGCGAATCGACCGGGACGCCTCGTCCGTCGGCTTCGACGCCGACGGTCTCGAGGCCGATGTCGTCGACGCGCGGCCGCCGGCCGGTGGCGACCAGCAGGCGATCGCCGCGCAACTCGCCGCCGGCACCGAGCGTCGAGGACGTACTCGCCGCCTTCGCGCCGCGCTGCGGTCGCCCTGCACGCCGAGGAAGAGCTCGATGCCGTCGCGGCGCAGCACCTCGCGCGAGCGCCTCGCCGAGCGGCGCGGCTCGCGCGGGAGCACGTGCTCGAGCGCCCTCGACGAGCGCGACTTCGCCGCCGAAGCGACGGACCGCCTGCGCCATCTCGACGCCGACCGGCCCTCCGCCGAGCACGAGCAGCCGGCGCGGGACGGCCTTCATCCCGGTCACCTCGCGGTTCGTCCAGATGCCCTCGAGCTCGCGCAGGCCCGGGATCGGCGGCGATCGACCGGATCCGCACCGTTCGCGAGGACGACGTGGTCGGCGGTATGGCGGACGCCGTCGACCTCGACGACGCCCGGCCCGGCCAGCCGGCCAGTGCCACGAAGCAGGTCGATGCCGGTGTCCGCCAGCCAGCGTCTCCTGGCCGGCGTCGGAGTAGTTCGAGACCATGAAGTCCCGCCAGGCGAGCGCCGCCTCGACGTCGACCTCGCGCGGTCGCCGCCGCCTCGTTCGCGGCGTGCGCAGCCTCGCCGGGGCGCAGCAGCGTCTTGACGGAATGCACGCCCAGTACGAGCACTCGCCGCCGACGAGCTCGCGCTCGACGAGCGCGACGCGCAGGCCGCCTTCGGCGAGCGCGCCCGCGCAGTGCTCGCCGGGCGATCCGCCGCCGACGACGATCACGTCGTAGTCGGTCACGTCGGCAGCTCCGTCCCGGCCTGCTCCGCCACCATGTACGCGGCGTACCAGTCGGGCCAGTTCTCGTCGCGCCTGTCCGGTGCGCTTCTCGTGCTCGCCGTGGGCGGCCGCCGCACGCCGCAGCGCGCTCGCCAGGTCCGCCGTGGATGCGAATGCCGTCTCAGCGGCGTCGATCCGGCCGGGCAGCCGCGTCGTGATCTCCTGCAGCAGCCAGCCGTTGCCGTCCGGGTCGCTGAACGTGGCGAAGGAGCTGTAGCTGGCGTGATCCGGCGCAGGCCCGCTGACGCGACCGCTCGTGCCGTCGGGCTGGAACTGAGCGCCCGGCGTCCCGGGGTGAAACACCTCGCTGACCTCGACACCGCGGGCGGCGAGCTCGTCGCGCGCAGCCTCGATGTCGGAGACGATCAGGTACAGGCCCTGGGCCGAGCCGGGCGCGGCCGACGTGATGTTCGTGCCGAACTGGACCGAGCACCCCGAGCCGGGCGGCGTGAACTGGACGACCCGGAAGCCGTTATCGAAGGGGAAGTCGGCGTCGAGCCTCCACCCGAGGCTTCCGTAGAACTCCTTCGCGCGGTCGACATCCGAGACCGGGATGACGACCACCTCAAGCTTCAAGTCGACGTTCTTGACGCTTCGCGCTCCCGCTCGCGTCGCTGCGTGACCTCCGTCATGCTTCATAGCGACCTCCTTGGGTTGTGTCAGAGACCCACGCCTCGCGCTTCGACGACGCTGCGTCGCGCCCGTGGAACTCCCTGGTACGGGCCCTGGTCGGCGTATCCAGCGAGCCGTACGATCGTCTTTGGTGCCGGCTTAGTTTGGGGTCGTTGCCAGGAAGGGTCTGGCGCCTGGAGGCCGCCGATGAGCCAGGGTCGGGTTCAACGTTCGAGGCTCCTCGGACGTCGAGAGCGAGTGCGAGGCACTCGACCGGCTCTTGACCGACGCGCTCGCCGGTCGGAGCCGAGGTCACCGTCGCTGCGGGGCGAGGCGGGCGTTGGCAAGAGCGCGCTGCTGGGTTACTCTGTCCGAGCGGGTCGCCGGCTGGCACGTCGCGAGGGCCGTTGGTGTTGAGTCGGAGATGGAGCTGGCCTACAGCGGCCTCCATCAGCTCTGCGGGCCGATGCTGGATCACCTCGACCGGCTGCCCGCCCCGCAGCGGGAAGCGCTCGCGACGGTGTTCGGCCAAAGCAGCCGGTCCCGCGCCGGACCGGTTCCTGGTCGGGCTCGCCGCGCTGACGCTGTTCGCCGAGGTCGCCGAGCAGCAGCCGCTCGTCTGCATCGTCGACGACGCGCAGTGGCTCGACCGCGCCTCGGCGCAAATCCTTGGGTTTCGTCGCCCGCCGCCTCCTCGCCGAGCGGATCGCGGTCGTGTGCGCAGCGCGCACGCGGCATCGGCGACGACGTCCTCGCTGGGCTGCCTGAGTTGTCTGTCCGACGGGCTCGGCGACAGCGATGCGCGCGCGCTGCTGCTGGACAACGTGCCCGGGCCGCTCGATGCGGCGGTCTGCGACCAGATCGTCACGGAGAGCCACGGCAATCCGCTTGCGCTGCTTGAGTTGCCGCGCAGCTGGAACGTCGCAGACCTCGCCGGCGGGTTCGGGCTGCCCGACAGCCAGCCGGTGGTCAGCAAGATCGAACAAAGCTACGTCCGGCGCCTCCGCCTGCTCCCCTCCGAGACGCAACTGCTCGTCCTCGCCGCGGCCGCGGAGCCGCTCGGCGACCCTTTGCTGCTCCACCGTGCCGCCGAGACGCTCGGGATCGACATGGCTGCGGCCGACCTGGCAGTGGACGCGGGTCTGCTCGCAGCTGGGTGGGCGCGTCGAGTTCGCGCATCCACTCGTCCGGTCCGCCGCCTACCGCTCGGCCGCCGCCGAGGACCGGCACCGCGTCCATCGCGCCCTCGCCGATGCAACCGACCCCGAGACCGACCCGGACCGGCGCGCCTGGCACCGCGCCCGAGCCACGCCGGGACCTGGCGAGGAGGTCGCCGCCGAGCTCGAGCGTTCGGCCGGCCGGGCGCAGGCTCGCGGCGGAGTCGCCGCGGCGGCCGCGTTCCTGCAGCGCGCCGTCGCGCTGACCGTGGACCCGGCGCGGCGTGCGGAGCGCGCGCTGGCCGCGGCACAGGCGAGCTTCCAGGCCGGCGCCTTCGACGCGGCACTCGGCCTCGTGGCCACGGCGGAGGCCGTACCCACTCGATGAGTTTCCAGAGCGCACAAGCTGCGCTCCTCCGAGGCCACGATTGCCTTCGCCTCGGCCTACGGCAACGATGCTGCCCCGTTGCTTCTGCAGGCCGCAAGAGGCCTCGAACCGTTCGACCTCGAGCCTCGCTCGCAGGGCCTACCTGACCGCCTGGGGTGCCGCCATCACCGCCAATCATCTGGGGGAGCGGGCGTCCTCCTCGAGATCTGCCGGGCCGTCCGGGCGCTTCCACTCCTGCCCGCGTGCTCCGCATCCACTCGACCTGCTGCTCGAAGGGCTCGCCCTGCTGACCACCGACGGGCGCGCCGCCGCGACGCCGATCTTGCAGCGCGCAGCGAAGGCAGCTCCTGCAGTTGCCGGTGGAGGACATGTCTGCGCTGGGGCTGGCTCGCCCCGGCCGCCAGCTCGGCCATATGGGACTCCTGAGGGCGCGCATCGCGATCTACGAACGGAAGGTCCAGCTCGTCCGCGACGCCGGTGCGCTTGCGGAGCTGCCGATCCACCTGCACTCGTTGGGCACTGGAAAGGGCGTGGCTCGGTGACTTCGCGGGCGCCGGCTTGACCCTCGCGGAGAGCGACAGCGTGGCGGCGGCGACTGGGAGCCAGTGTCCCACCCTTCGCGGTGCTCAGGCTCCGGGCACTACAAGGGCGGGAAGCCGAGGCCTCACCGTTGATCGAGGCCACGATCCAGCTGGGCACGGCCGGAGGGCAGGGCATCGCCGTACGGTTGCGGTACCGGGCGGCCGCGGTCCTGTACAACGGCCTGGCCCGCTACGAGGGAGGCGGCATCGGCAGCCCGTGAAGCGACCTGCGAATGCCATCGATCCCCGGGAATCGATGTGGGCGCTGCCCGAGCTCGTCGAGGCGGCCGCGCGCGTAGGCGACACGGAGCTCGCACGCGATGCGCTGAACCGGCTGGCGGAGACGACGCAACCTGCCGGCACCGAGTTCGCGCTCGGCATCGAAGCCCGCTCCCGGGCGCTGCTGAGCGACGGCGCCACCGCCGACGAGCTCGTATCGCGAAGCGATCGATCGGCTTGAGCCGTACGCGGCTCCGTCCGGAGCTCGCCCGTGCGCATCTGCTCTACGGGGAGTGGCTGCGCCGCGGAGGGCCGACGTTTCGACGCGCGAGAGCAGCTGCGCACGGCCCACGACCTGTTCGTCGCGATCGGAATGGAGGCGTTCGCAGAGCGCCCGCCGCGAGCTGATCGCAACGGGCGAGAAGATGCGCAAGCGCAGCGACCAGACGCGCGACGAGCTCACGCCGCAGGAGGAGCAGATCGCCCGGCTCGCCCGGGTCGGACTGTCGAACCCGGAGATCGGCGCGCAGCTCTTCATCAGCGCACGCACGGTCGAATGGCATCTGGGCAAGGTGTTCACCAAGTTTCCTGAATCAGCTCCCGCAGGGAGCTTCGGGCAGCCCTTCCCGAGCACGGCGGGCTTCCTCGCGAGCGCCTAGCGCAGACGCGGCACCTGACACGGACAAGAGCAAGGGAGTTCTCAAAGCGTAGGATCCTCTGGTCATTGGCTCCTGTGGGGTCGTTGCCCGAAGGGCTACTCCGGCCCACGGAGGCTTCCCATGAAGCAGGGTCGGCTTCAACGATGGCGGTTCCGCACATTGCGTGGACTCGGCGCGGGGGCGAAGCCAGCTGCCGGTTCGACATAGTGGAGGTCGGCTTTGGCTGCTGAAGCAGGTACGGGCGGCGCGCGACACTCCTCGGACGTCGGAGTGAGTGCGAAGCGCTCGACTCGTCTGCTGACCGACGTGGTGTCGGGCACGAGCCGCGTCGTGGTCCTGCGCGGTGATGCGGGCGTCGGGCAAAGCGAGTTGCTGGGCTATCCGTCCACGAAGGTCGCCGGCTGGCGCCGTCGCGACCAGCTGTCGGTGTGGAGTCGAGATGGAGCTGGCGCGCAGCGGCCTCCATCAACTCTGCGGACCGCTGTTGGCTCACCTCGACCGGCTGCCTGTGCCACAACGCGAGGCGCCGCGACCGTGAAATTCGACTGCTGGCGTCGGCCCCGCGCCTGATCGGTTTTTCGGTCGGGCTAGCGACGCTCAGCCTCTTGGCAGACGCCGCCGAGCAACAGCCTCTGGTCTGCATCGTGGACGACGCCCAGTGGCTCGACCAGGCCTCCGCACAAATCCTCGCTTTTGTCGGCCGTCGCTCTGCTTGCCGAGCGGATCGCGCTCGGTCTGTGCAGCGCGTACCGGGCAGCGGACGACGAGGTCCTCGCCGGGCTGCCTGAGCTGTCCATCCAGGGACTCGGCGATAGCGATGCCCGGGCGCTTCTGCTTGACAACGTGTACGGGCCGCTCGATGCGGCGGTCTGCGACCAGATCGTCAGCCGAAAGCCACGGAAACCCGCTCGCGCTCCTCGAGCTGCCGCGCACCTGGAGTGCCGCAGATCTCGCCGGTGGATTCGGGCTGCCGGGAAGTCAACTGGTAGCAAGCAAAATCGCAACAAAGCTATGTCCGCCGCCTTCGCCTGCTGCCCTCCGACACGCAACTACTACCTGCTCGCCGCTGCCGCGGAGCCCGTCGGCGACCGTTTGCTGCTCCAGCGTGCGGCGGAAACGCTCGACATCGATATGGCTGCAGCCTTCCCGGCGGTGGATGCCGGGCTGCTGGACGTGGGTTGGCGCGTCGAGTTCGCGCCATCCACTGGTCCGATCCGCCACCTACCGTGCGGCCGCTGCCGGGGACCGGCGGCGGGCACATCTCGCGCTCGCCGCCGCCACGGACGGCGAGGCGGACCCGGATCGGCGCGCCTGGCATCGCGCCCGAGCTACGCCCGGGCCGGACGAGAGAGGTCGCCGCCGAGCTCGAGCGCTCCGCCGGGCCGGGCGCAATCTCGCGGAGGGGTCGCCGCAGCCGCCGCCTTTCTCACCCGGGCAACAGAACTGACGCCCGATCCAACGCGGCGCGTTCAGCGGGCGCTTGATGCAGCATTCGCCAACGTCCAGGCCGGGACGTTCGACGCCGCTCGGATCCTGATCACTACCGCCAGCGACGGACCGTTAGACGAGTCGCAACGCGCAACGCATCGACCTGCTACGCGCCCAGCTCGCGTTCGCATCAAGCCGCGGCACCGAAGCGACCACTCTGTTACTCGCAGCCGCTCAACGGCTCGAGCCACTAGATCGTCAATCTCGCGCGCGAAACGTACCTCGACGCATTCTCCGCAGCGCTGTTCGGAGCCCGGCTCAATGGCACCATCGGCGTGCCCGAGATCGCGCAGGCCGCTCGTGCCATGCCGCGCCGGTCCGAGCACGAGCCCACGACCGCCGACCTGCTGCTGGACGGACTCATCGCGTTGACCGACGACTACGAGATAGGCGTTTCACACTGCCGAGACGCGTTGCGGAAACTATCCGGCGAGCGCAGCTCCCACAAGGAGAAGCTTCGTTGGTTGTGGCAGGGCTGTCGTCGCTCTGGAGTTATGGGACGACGACAGCGCGTACCTCCTGTCGCATCACAACGTCCAGATAGCTCGGAAGACGGGCACGCTCAGCGAACTAGCGCTCGCGCTCAGCGCGTACACGCCGGTGCTCGTTTTCTGCGGTGATCTCGCCACCGCCGCGGCGACGGTCGCGGAGACAGAGTCGGTAGAGCACGCCGACAGGTATCAGTTCAGCGCCGTACGGCGCATTGATCCTCTCACGCGTGGCGGGGTGACGCACGCGAGACCAATGAACTGATCGAGCATCACCACGCGCGACGCAGGCGCCCGCGGCGAGGGAATCGGCCTCGCCATTTGTGAGTACGCGCGCGCAGTCCTCTGCAACGGCCTGGGCCAATATGAAGAGGCGGTCGCTGCAGCACGATCCGCTAGCGAATACCACGAGGTCGTCGCGGAGAATTGGGGTTTATCCGAGCTTGTGGAGCCGGCCACTCGAACCGGAGGAACCGATCAGGCGACGGACGCTCTGAATCGCGCTGGCGATCAAGGCGCGCGCCACCGGATCCCAATGGGCGCTTGGGATCGAGGCCCGTTCACGAGCCCTTCTCGAGCGAGAGGCGCCACCGCCGAGGGCTCGTTCCGCAAGGCGATTCGAGCATCTGAGCCGAACCCGGGTGCGGGCCGAGCTCGCCCGTACTCACCTTCTGTACGGCGAGTGGCTTCGACGCGCGAACCGCCGGGTTGACGCCCGGACCGAATTGAACGTCGCCTTCGAGCAGTTCAGCGCGATGGGCATGAAGAGCTTCGCCGAACGCACGCGGCGGGAGCTGTTGGCCACAGGTGCAACCGTGCACAAACGGACCGTCGAGGCGCGCGACGACCTCACCGCACAGGAAGCTCAGGTCGCCCGGCTCGCCCGCGACGGCCTTTCGAACCCAGAGATCGGCGCGCAGCTCTTCATCAGCGCGCGCACGGTCGAATGGCATCTCGCCAAGGTGTTCAGCAAGCTCGGCATCAGCTCCCGCAGGCAGCCCGTACGGCTCTCCCCGAACACATCAGGCTCGCCGCGAGCGCGTAGAGCCTCCGCTCTTGAGCAATTCACCACAGCTGAAGCAGCGGACAGCGGCTCCGCCCCGCAGCGATCACTGCTCCACCAGGACCGCAGCCCGAACGCAGTCAGTCCCGGGTCGACCAGTGGCACGCGTTGGCGGGGACACACGCAGATGGGGTTCGCGGTCGCCGACGTACGCGCCGACCCCGGGGTCGACCAGGACCAGGACTTCGACGGGCGCGACCGGGCCACCGTCGGACGACTGTTGAGATACCGAGACCCATTGAAAAGGAGTCAGCCCATGCGTTCCGACATCGTGCCCGGCGGCATCGTTCCCGGACTACGAGCTGCCCGACCACACGAAGACCATTCGCAGGCTCAGCGAGCTGCAAGGCGACGACCCGCTGATCCTCACGCTCGCGCGCGGCCACTACTGCCCGAAGGAGCACCAGCAGCACCTGCGAGCTCGCCGGCGTTCTATCCGCAGATCGCGGTCGCCTACACCCAGATCGCGACGATCGCGACCGACGACCACCACACGATCCAGGAGTTCCGCGCGTCGGTCGGCGCCCAGTGGCCGTTCCTCTCCGACCCGGAGCGCACGGTCCAGCAGGACCTCGACATCCAGGAGTACACCGACCCCGAGCACGACCCGATGATCCCGCACACGCTCGTGCTCAAGCCCGGCCTCGTCGTCCACAGCATCTACAACGGCTACTGGTTCTGGGGTCGGCCCGTCGGTCGAGGACCTCCGCCAAGACCTGCGCGCCGTGACGCGCGAGATCCGGCCGGACTGGGATCTCAGCACGCCCGGGCTTCGCGAGGCCTGGGACGCCGGCGACCGCTCTCCATTCCACGGCTGGAACAGGTGGAGTCCGGAGCGGTTCGCGGCCGAGCTTGAGCGCCTGGCGAGCTGAGCATGTTCTCATTCCTACGACGGCGTAGTGCTGATGAAAGGTCTCCCACAGTGATCGCCAGCTGCTCACATCTCGACAGCATCCAATTCACCGAGCTGCCCGAAAGCATCGCTGGCTGCGAGGAATGCCTTGCAAGCGGCGGTTGGTGGGTTCACCTGCGCATGTGCCACTCTTGTGGTCAATTCGCTGCTGCGACGACTCGCCTACAGCGCACGCCTCCGCGCAATAAGCGGGCAATACGTAACTGGAACGTGAAGTGGATACC
>ERZ1370068.6622-contig-5595_pt1 | contig 41375 bp, 47 predicted proteins | sample MGYA00561227_ERZ1370068 | MGnify/ENA primary metagenome ERZ1370068 (study PRJEB38410, sample SAMEA6850437) | metagenome | study: Metagenomic assessment of the ecological functions of the soil: analysis of the soil microbiota associated with the... | reverse complement strand
ACTTTCGGTGAGCAGGTCCGGCGGCCAGGTGCGCTGACTCCTTCCGCGTCCGGCCGGGATCCCAGCGCGCGAGCCCGCGCCGACGGCGAGAATCTCTGACCAGCACCATCGGCAGGTTGCGTTGTTCGGAGACCAGCAGCGCCGCGCCGTCTGCAGAGCTGCGAGCGTGGTCGACCACCGGACCGAGCGCCGACGCCGGGCCGGGCGGAAAACCAGCATCGCCAGTGAAGGACGATGGCACGCCGCGCGAACATCAGTGAGAATCGGCGTCTCGCCGCGGCCGGCGGCACCGGCGCCGCTCGGCTGCGCCCGGCTTGGGCGGAAGCGGAACCAAGGTCGCCACCGTTCGATCTCGTCTGGTCGAAGCGGAAGCGGGCGACGCGCACCAGATCCTCCGCCGTCAGCCAGCGCGCACGGCGGGCAGAAGTCAGTCGTCGATGCGGTGGGCGCCAGTCGCCGGTCAATTCGCACTGGCCGAGCAGCATGCCCCGATAGACAGAGTCGAGTCCCGCTGAAGACGAACGCGGCCTCGATGCCGTTCTTCGCCTCTCGAGCTCGCGCGCGGTCGGCAACCGCGTGCGGCAGTCCTCGACCCGGCCGAGCAGAGCCTTCTGATCGCCGCCGCGCTCTTTTTCCGGGGAGCGCCTGCGCATAGAAGATGAACAAGCTGGGATCGACCGAGGTGAACTCGCGGTTCCCGCCCCGGCGCGGCGAGCGAGCCGGCGCTGGTAGACGAGCCGATGGTGCAGCGCCGCGAGCCTCGCCGCCGGCGAGGACCTCGCTGAGCACGTCGAGGGCGGCGGTGGCATCGGCGCTGTCGAGGCCCGGGACGTGGTAGCCGATCACGACGTAGGGAAGCTCGGCCTCGCGAACGCGACTTTCGACCCGGCGCGCTCGCCTTGGCTGGAGCGGCTCCAGGCTGCGGACGGGCGGCGGCATCGGTCCGGTTCGGCGCGGCGCCGAACGTAAGCCGGCGCACGGCGGCGAGGAGCTTCTCCGAATCGAAGTCCCCGTGGACGGCGACGATGAATGCATTGTTCGCGAACGTAGTAGGTCTTGTAGTGGTGGAGAAGATCGTCGGCGGTCGAGCGGGCGATGTCCGACATCCATCCGATGATCGGCTGCTGGTACGGATGCGCTGATGAAGGCCGTGGCGGAGAGTCTGCTCGAAGAGCGCCGCCGTCGGGCTGTCGTCGGTGCGTGCAGGCGGCGTTCTTCCCGAAGCAACGACGTCGAGGCCGGGCAGCGAAACGGTGCGCCTCGTTGATCACCAGGCTGTTCTCATGCGGTCGCCTTCGAGCTCGAGCACGACCGGCATGCGATCGCTGGCGATGCTGGCGAAGTACATCGTGTAGTCGTTCGGGCGTGAAGGCGTTGTTCTGCCCGCCGTTCACGCTGGATGATGCGGCTGTACTCCTCGGGACCGCAACGCGTTCGGTACCGCGGAACATCATGTGCTCGAGCAGGTGGGAGAGGCCTGTCGTGCCGGACGACTCGTTGCGCGAGCCGACGCGATACCAGATCTGACGACGCCGACTGGAGCCTTGTGATCCTCGAGGAGGATCACCTTGAGGCCGCCCGGCAAAGCGTCTCCTCGCGCACCCGCTCGCGATACGCCAGCGTCAGCGCGCCTGACGCGGCGGACGCCGCGAGCGCGATGGCTGCCGCCGCGCACAGAACGGCGCTCCACCCAGCTCCTTCGCCGCCGCGACATCAGCAGGTGAGCCGATCGCCAACAGCGGGGTCGGGGAGGGTCAAGGCGCAGTGGCACCTGGGAAGCGTGCTCGAAAACCGCCTTCGTAGCGCGTTGGGTTGGGCTTTTGGCGGCGCCAATCAGCTTTCGCCGACGGGATCGGGCGCTCATCCGCCTCCATGACTCCATCTTCGCTCGGGTTCAGCTTTCTACAGCAGGACGCTGGGTTGCATGGCGGCGGCGCCAATCAGCTTCTGCACTACGGATCGGGTGCTCATCTGCCACCATGACTGACGATGAGGCCCCTTACGGTGCCCCCTCGTCGCTCCGCAGAGGATGTTCGTCAAGCACCCTGCCGCGAGGATCGATTGAGGACGCTCCAAGACGAGATTCCGCGCTGACCGCCGTAGGTGAACTCGTCGACCCCGGTCGAACCTGCAATTGTCGTCCTTTTCTCCTGTCTGCCTCACTTCCTTCGATGCCCGCCCGACGGCCAGCTCAGTCTGCTATTCGTGCGCATCGTCACGGCGATGGTCACTCCTTTACCGTTTCGCTGGATTTCGTTGGTCGGTCGTTGAGGGCTCGGGCGCTGCCAAACTCCTCTGCCGTCGCGGCCACATTGAGGTCGCGACCAGAGTGCACGCACGCAGGCACTCGAACGCGATCTGCATGGTCACGTCGCACGGGCACTTCCTGATCACTCAGGCGGCCACCTCAGCTGCCCTGGAGTGCCTCCAGCCAGCGCGCACGCACGCGTAGCGCCAGCCGCGCGCGTCACGGCCACGATCGCCCGCTTGCGGCCCACCTTCGGCGCCAGGCGATCAAAGCAGCTCGACCAAGGCACCGGATCGGGGTTGGCGATGCGAAGGTTCATCCACGCGCATTGCAGCAGCCACGCGCCGCACCCCGCGCGGACTCCAGCTTTGAGGAGGTGACCTCGGTGGACGAGGTCTCCGCTGCTGTGCTCTGCCGGGGTGAGCCCCAGGTAGTGGACAAACGAATCGCGCGCTGTGGAATGCGCCCTGCCACGTCGCCGAGCTCGAGCACCAGGCGGATGGCGGTGAACTCGCCCACGCCGGGTTGTGCGCTGCACGGCCTCGACAATCGGCGCGTACTCGGGCGCTTGCGCGAGCAGTTCGAGGACCGGCGCTTGAGGCGCTCCGCACTGGAAGCGGCGGCGGCGCGTAGCTTCAGGAGCTCTTCGACGCAAGACGCCACAGCGGCTCGGGTAAGCTCTGTTGCCTCGAGCCAGGCGCCTGGTACGCCGACCACCCGGCGCGCTGGTTCCGGGCCCTGAGTCGCCCGTGCTCCTGCAGCAAGCTGCGCAGCCGCACTTGCGCTCGCTTGCGGTCGGTCAGCGCCTGCTCGTAGGTGCGCGAGAGCTGGCGGCGTTCGTGCTCGCGCCGGCGCGGCACGTAGCAGCCCTTGCAGCACTACCTTCTCCAGCCGCTCGGCCAGCTTGCACGGCGTCGATCTTGTCGGTCTTCACGCTGCGCTCCGGGCGTCTCGCTCCACCCGACTCGGGGCCACCACCGTGACTGCCACTCCCCTGCTCCTCCAACCACCACGCCAGCTCGTACCCGAACCCGCACGCCTCGTACGCCACGTGCAACCGGCAGCCGCGCGTACTCCTGCACCACCGCCCGCACGTGCTCCAACCCGCTCGGACTGCTCCAGCGCCGTCGTCGTCTCGTCCGCCCCAACGCAGGCGCGTGGACCCATTTCGAGCGCGAGAGATCGACGGCCAGGTACAATCCTCTCCGGGCGCCGGGCGTTGTTGCGCTGCTCCTTGTCCCCGACTCGGTACCAAGCGTAATCTGTTCATCGGGAGCCTTCCTCCTTTGGCTTGCTGCAATGCGTGCAGCCTTGTGAACGTGGGCAACCGCGTATCACGTGCCCGGGGACGGCTCCTCTTTCTTTCGCTCGCGCTTGTCACGCGCCCTGCATGGTAACTCCTCCTTCCAGCTGCGCGGGCTATAGATTCTGCCCCGCTGGCCGGCCACCGCGTATGAGTTGCGCGCGTTCAAACGCGAGCGGCTTCGCGCTCAGGAAGCGACGCGTGTGATCCGTGATTCCGTGGCCTGGGTTTGACTAGGTTCGGCCAAGTGCTTCCAACGGAAGGAAGAAAGAACCGACTCGACGCGAGCTTCTCTCTCTCTCTTCTCTTCTCTTCCTTCTTCGCTCATCGATTCACACCGATGATGCCTTCCTCGCGCCAGGCACGGTGGTCCGAATCAAATGCGGAACGCCTACTGCGCTCGGTAGCATGCATTCCGGCGACACGCGTGGCTTCGCCGCGGTGGCCGGGCAACGGGGCAGGATGCATAGCCCGCGCAGCGTGGAAGGGAGAGGAGCGGCGAGGAGAACCGTAGGGTCTCCTCGCCAGTCATGGAGGCAGATGAGCACCCGATCCGGTGAAGAAGCTGATTGGCGCCACCAAAACGCAACCCAACGCGCTACGAAGACCGACCTCGAGCACGCTGCCCGCAGTACCACTCAGGTTTGAATCCAAAATCACCCGCGACGGACGCTCGATTCGCACCTGGCTTCGACCCAGCGCCAGTCCGCGCCAGGCTGCATCAACTCGGCTCAGGGGGAACCACGATGGAACCAGAACGTCGCATGGACGTGATCGGCCTGATCATCGCAACGTCAAGTCCGTCGTCGGTGCGCAAGTCGTCTGGCGGGTGAAAACTCGTCGCGCTCACGGCGGACCGGCTGCGGGCACGCGCCGCCTGCAAGACCACACGGAGGTTCAGCTCGGGTCGCCGCAGGCGGTGCAGCTTCTACTCGGCGCAATCTGAGCCAGACGGCGGCGCAAATCTCCGCGACTGAGCGGGGTCAATCTCACAGATCGCCTCCGGATCGGGTTCGACCGTGGACGGGCCGGTGAACGGAAAGGGCAACCTGATCATTGGTTACAACACCGACAGACGGCGGGATGGCGCCGACAGCCGGACCGGGTCAGGCCAACAACCTGGTGATCGGCGATGATCACAACGCAATACATCCAGCTCCGTGGGTGCTTCTCTGTCGGGGGCTCGACAATCATCGATCGGCGCCGAGGTGGGCGAAGACCGTCCTGACCGGTAACCAGAACCTCGCCGCCAACGCGTCGTACCTCCTGCGTCGTCAACGGAGTAAGTGAGAACGACGCCACCAACGTTCTACGGCGCGGTGGAGCGGCGGATTTCAGAACACGGGCCAGCGGGCCCTTCTCTCCGTTGTGAGCGGCGGCTCGGCGAACACGCGCGAGGCACCGGATTCGTCGGTGAGCGGCGGCGCAAGCAGCCAGTACGGCGCCGGACTTTCGGTGACTGGGCGGCGGGAGTCTGTTCAGAAGACGACTGACCGCCGGGGCGCGCCGATTCCGCGTCGGCGCGAACTCCGGATACCGCGCCATCGCGACATCGGCCAGTGAGCTGGCGCGGGCAGCGGGGTGGTACGGAATCGGGCGCGCGGGAGGCGGCGTGGCGAGCAGCGCCACGCCGCCCCGATGATTCAGTTCGTGACCTTCGCCTCGAACCGACCCGCGCCGTTGTCGATGCGCTGCTGAACGTACTCTCCCAGCAGATCCCAGGTGTCGCTGTCGAGCAACTGCGCGCACCGGGAGCGGGAGCGAGCCGGAGGATCGGATCGGGCAGTCCGCTGTCCCTTCCCCTTCACCAGCCCCTCTCGCTCGGCCCTCTGGCTCCCCGCCCCCAGCAGCAACCTTCTTGTACGCCGCTCTGGCTCCCCCGGATCCTTGTACTTGTAGCCCCTGCCGCTCAACGTGTCCCAGAGGAGTCCACCGTCGGCGCCGACCTGCGCCTCCGAGACCAGAACGGGTCCCGGCGGACGTGCCCGGCGTAGACGCAGAGCGCGTAGTCGGTCGTCGCGCGGATCGCCGAAGTCGTCCTGGGTCGTCGCGTCGCCCTTCACCCATTTCCAGGACCAGCTTGGCCGCGAGTGTCGCTCGCCGTTGCTGCAAACCAACAGCAGCAGCGACTTCTCCGCGGCGCGACAGCCGGTACGCGGCTGGTTTCTGCCGCAGGCGTGCGATGGCGTCGAGCGGTTGCGCGAAGACGCCGTATCCATAGCCGTCCTGTCCATCGAGGCTCGTCCAGGCGACGACGAACTGGCCATTCGTCGCCGCGACGGGCCGGGCCCCCGCTCGCCTCCGGGCGTGTAACGTTCACCTGGAACTCCGGGTGCCGAGGCGACTCCCGGTGCTCGCGAAGCGCTGGGCGAACACCCGTAGTCCACGCCAGGTCCTGATCGTCGCTTTCCCACGCGCGACGACGAAGTCGCCGTCGGGCGCTGCCGCAACCGAGAGGTCTCGCGACCCCTGCGCGCTTTCGGTGTACGAGTTCACCTGAAACTCGCTGCCGAGCCGAGCTCCATTGCTGGCAGAAGCGTTGCCCGAACACGCCTTGAGCGCGCTTCCGTCCTGGTTGTAGCTCACCCAGGCGACGACGAAATCTCCCGACGGATCGACCGCGACCTGCGCCGCGCGCGCTGGCCGCTCGGAGTATGGGTGTTGACCTGGAACTCCGTCCCCGTGACGGGTTGCAGTGGTGCTGGCGCAAACGCTGGGCGAACACGCCGTCGAACGACCCGTCCTGTCCGGAAGCTCTGCCAGGCGACGACGAAACTGCCGGCCGCGATCGGCTCCCCCACCGCGACGCGGACCTGGCTCGCTCTGATCGCCGGGAGTGTACGCATTGATCTCGTGGAACTCGGCGCCGACCGGGTTGCCCGCGATGTCGATCCGGCGACCGAACACGCCAAGCCCGGAGCCGTCTTGGCTCCCGAAGCTGAAGCCATACGGCGACGCCGTTGCCGCCTCGCCCGCTCTCGCAGCTCCCGGCCCCGCCTGAGTGTTGGCAACGTGCAGATTCACCGGCGATTCCTGACCGAAGGGATTCCCTGCCGAATCGAAACGGCGCGCCCCGATGCCGAGTAGTCTGCGGGCCGCGTCCCTGATCTCCCAGGGCGACGAGGAAGCCGCCGTCCGCGGCCGTGGCGACGCGTCGGCGTCGCCCCTGGAAGTAGAGGGTCGCGATGCTCAGCTTGGAACTCCGTGCCGAGCGGCGCGCCCTCTGCTGTCGAAACGCCGCGCGCAGCGACCCGCTGCTGAAGTCCTCGTCCTGAGCCACGCTGCCCCAGACGACGACGAGGTTGCCATTCGGGCGACCGCGACGCGTGCGCCATACTGGTCGTCCGCCGTAGGAATTGACCTGGAACTCCGCGCCGAGCGGGAGCGGAGGCGGCGCCGTGCGCCATGGCCTTTCCGGGAGGCGAAGACGCCCCACGCCCACAGCGCGAGGGCGAAGCGCCGCCCCATGAAAGTCCCGACGTCCTCGAGCGAACCAGCCGCAGCTCGAATTGTTCCGCATTGCTCCCCCTTTGGCTTGCAGGCCGGCGACCCGCAGCCCGGCCGAAGTGTTCCCCAGACGGCATCCAGCTACGGTCGCGGCCAGGTTTTTGTGCCAGCAATTCCGAAACGGCCGGCTACGCCCTGGCCGTCGCCGTGGAACGCGGCGCGCTCGGATGCTATTCGGCGGCTCTCCCGCGGGATCCTGGGCGGTGATGGGCTAGCGAGAAGCGCGATCCGAAGCGAAAGGCGGCAGAGACAACGTTGTCGGCCCTGACCGGACTACCTGCTGAAGAAGGGCGTGAGCGACCTCTCAAGCCCGTCCCGCCGCCGCCGCGCTCGGCACCAGCGCTCGATGCGTTCTACTGCTACGCTGGGTCGCGCCGAGCAGCTGCTGATCGAGGCCATGGCGGAGATCCGCACCCGCGTGAGCGAGCCCAGCTCGGGCGGCCGAGATCCAGCACCTGAGCTTCGCGCGGCCAGACCATCGAAGTCTTTCGCGGCGCCTGGGAGTGGTACGCGCGCTAAACGGCGCGAGCCCTACCTGCGCCTTTCCCTTCGAGCCGTACGGGCGGCCTCTTCGTCGATCCGGACCGGTTTCAGTCCTTTCTCGACATGGTCTCGGACGACTACTTCCATGATGATCGAGGAGGGCCTGCGCAGCATGGGACTGGCGCGGCGCGAGAGCACGCTCGCTTCTCGCGACGCTCTACCGCGCCACGTCTCTGCGCCCGCTGATCGATCTGCAGCCAGCACCGACAGCGACCGCGAACGCATCCGCGCCGTGCCGGAGAACGCTGGCCGAGGCGTTCGAGCGCGACGTGCGCCTGCGCGTGGCGAAACGCCGGCCGGCGCGTTCCCGGTTGCGCCGCGGCGGCGCGCGCCGAAGGCCGCGCGCGCCGCTCCGTGGGACGGCGGTTGCAACCCCCTGGGGATTGACGCAGGTGATTGCGCTTCCCGGGCTTCGGGAGAGGTGGCCGAGTGGCCTAAGGCGCACGCCTGCTGAGCGTGTACACTCCACAAGGGTACCGCGGGCTCCAAATCCCGCCCTCTCCGCCATTCTTCCGGCATGTTCCGGTGCAGCCGGGTGAGCCGGTGGCAAGCTCAGCTTCTCCCCGAAACCGGCTCTACCGGGCATACCGGCTCACCCTCTGGGAGGGATGATGACGTAACGATCGACGAACACTTCGCGCATCGAAAGCTCGCTGACGCTGGCGAGCTTCGTCGACCCCGAACGCTATCCGATTCCTCGATCTCGATTCCCCGGGCGGACGCGAGCTGGTCGCGGCCTGCCGCAAGCAGCTCGCCGAGACGGGTGCGGTGTCGTCCGCCGGGCTTCATCGGCCCGGACGCAGCGTCGAACGCATGGCCGCCGAGGCCGTCGTCCCTCGTGCCCGAGGCGCACCTTCGCCGCGGCCACGCCACGGCCTACCCGAGATCCCCGACATGCCGCTTCCCAGCGAGCACGCGCGGCGGCTCTTCGGCCCATCCTCGTCGCAGTGCTCATCGCCTACGACCTGGGTGCCTCCGTCCCACGCGCGCTGCGGCAGCTCTACGAGTGGGACGCGCTCATGCGCTTCCTCGCCGACGCCCTGGGCGTGCCACGCCTCTATCGCTACGCGGACCCGCTCGGCGCGCCTCAACGTCGTCGCGATGAGCGACGCCGAGGATTTCCGGCTGGCACTCGACCAGAGCGGACTTCGTCACCTCGCTCGCGCTCCAGAGCAGCGAAGCGGGCGGCGAGTTCGAGCTACGTTCCGCGCATCCGCTCGAGCGCCAGGACGAGAACTGCGAAACCGGCGTCGCAATCCCGGCCGGCGAGGCCGAGATCGACCGCCAGATCGCGATGGAGCCGGGCACGCTGCTGCTCTGTCCAGTGGGCCGCCACGCGCTCCACCGCGTGAACCGCGATCCGCGGATCGCGACGACCGCGCCTGGTCGCCCTCCTCGCCTACGACACGAAGCCCGGAACCGACGAGCACCGAGCTTCCTCGAGCTCGGCCCGCTACGGGCGCACGGCAACTGCGCGTGAGCGGCGGGGCGCCACCGGATCGGCGAGTCGCGGATCGATGGACGCGGCGGACTGCCGTTCCGCGCGTCAGCAGAGTCGGCAGCACCGTCGTCGGCATCGACTCCGGCGCCGTGCCGAGCGCGACCGCGACTTGAGAAGCCGACGAACAGCGCCAGCGCGGCCGTGATCTCGACGATCTCGGGCGGCGTGGAAGTGGCGGATATGTCGGCGCTTTGCTTTCGCCGTCGAGGCCGCGCGGGTTCTGCAGAAAAGCATCGGCCAGGCGCGCCGCCTTGTGCCGGTCGCTCAGCGCCGAACCTTCGTACCCGTCGTCGATCATCGCGACGACTTCCTCGGTGAGGCCTGCTCGCGGGCGACGGAGAAGCGAACGTTCTTGCAGAAGCCGCAGTCGGTCACCCGCGCATTGCGCAGGCGAACGATCTCCTTCGTCGGGTGGTCGACGACGCCGCGGCTCCAGAGATGCGAGTAGAGTGCTGAAGAAGGCGGCGCGGTCAGCTCGGGCTGGTGCGCGAGCATTCCCGGCCCGGGACGTCCAGGTTCGGCGGGGAATGCGCGGCGTCATGCAGCGACGTCGAGCAGCAGGCACCTGAGTCATGCCGTCGAAGATCGCCAGGGCTTCGCACAACGCGACGATGCTGGCTTCATGGAGAGGTGGAGCGCCATTGCGGCGACGTCCGCGCGTCGGAGATGCAGTGTACGCCGGTCGCGAACTTCTCCGCGAATGCGAGGCAAGCGAGCTCGCGTGGCGTGGCATCAGGCTTCGGGGACTTCCAGACCGTGCACTCTCTCCACCCGCGACCGGCAGAGCTCGAGCAACTCGCGGTCGAGGCTCCGCCAGAGCTGCGCTTCGAAATCCTCGAAGGCCTGGTGCAGGTCGGGGCCGCAAGCGGAAGACCTGCTCGAGGGAAGTTCCACCAGGTGCGTTGACCACTTGCTTACCGGCCGATGGCATCGAGATTAGCCGACGCGTGAGCACGCGGCCAGGTCTTTCCACGCATCGCGGCGCAGAACAGAGAATCCTTGGGGCCCGCAACTCGCATGCCGTGTAGCGGGCCTCACCTGAGCCTTTGCCTTCGCCCTGCCGCCTTTTGCCTCTGCCTTCCGGTTTCGACCGAGGCAAAGGCGAGGTTTGGAGCAGAGTCCGAACCGGGGAAGAGCAGGTCATATCGACGGATAGGTCGACGGCGCCGCGCTGCCGTGGCTGGCTTTGAACAGGCCCGGCAGGTCGGCCTTGTCGGGCCCACGGTCTCCGCGCACCATCCGGCCCGCTCCCGAGTTGCAGGTGGACGGCGACTCGACTCCCAGGCCGGCTCGTCGAGCGAGTAGCTCCACGAGCTCCGGCCTCCGCGCACGACGATACAGTCGTGTTCTTCACCACGACGCTGCGCACGGGCGCCGTCGAGCCGCGGAATCGCTAGCCTTTGGGTGCCTGGGCGCTTCCGCGGTCCAGCCGCTGGCCGGGATAAGGCGGTGGTGAAGTCCGGGTGAGGCCGGCCGCGTTGTAGACTTCGAGGGTGGCGCTGCCCAGGGTCGGGTCGCCGGTGCTGGCGGGCAGCGGCGGCGATCTGTTGCGCGTCGTCCTCTTGGCCGTGAAGGTGACCCGGCGCTTCGTCGATCGGCGGTTGCCGTCGTCTTTGAGCATCAGTTTCGAGGTGCGGATTACCGCGTCGTGAGTGGTGTGCTGGCCGGGTCGGCGGATCGAGCTGGCGTCGAGCTTCGTCGCGATCGAGGAAGCCGTCCTCGTCGCGATCGATGCCGGCGCGCCTGCCGGAGCCCGGCGGCACGCAGGTGTAGGTCGAGCTCCTGACCGGCCGTGCCCGCCAGCGGCGCGGAGCTGCACGCGTCGGTCACGCGGCGGCTTCGCGCGGCGCGATCGCTGCAGGAACGCGCCGCGCCGCGCAGCATCCAGCCGCGCTGCCTCGCCGTCGACGTTGCCCTTCGACGATCAGAGTCGCATTCGCCGGCGGCGGCGCGCGCGCGAGCAGGTCGATGCGTGGCCCGACCACGCCGGCGTTGGCCGCCGTCGAGCGTCGATCTGCTGGCCGACGACGGGCGCCAGGTTCGTGTCGAACGCGAGCAGGAACTGCTCGACGTCGCGCCGCTGCTGCGTCGCTCTGGAAGCCGACGCTGCGGACCGCCGATGCCGTTGTTGCAGAAGACGGTGGCGTTGAGGAAGCGGAAGAGCGTGTCGACGCTGCCGTCGTGCAGGAAGCCGAAGCCGCGGATCTGCGGGCCCTGGAACGGCTGGTTGAGCGGCGTCTCGCCGAGCGACGTCGAGCGCCGCCGAACATGCCGACCTTCTGGTACAGGTTGCGGAGGTGCGGGATCTTGACGATCTGCTCCTCGTTCTCGAAGCTCGCGCGCCCGTCGGTGCCGAAGTGGCCGAGCTCGGGCTGCAGGCGGTGGCAGCCTTCGCAGGTGAAGCCGAGCTGCTGGCCGAGGAACGTCGCCGGCGATGCCGTCGGACAGGCGCGGGCCGAGGAAGAAGCTGCGCGCCGGCCTGCTGCGACGGCGTGAGCGAGTTGTCGAGCGCGCGGATCGGGTTCGGCGGCAGCGTGATCTGCAGCGCGAAGTCGGTGAACTTCTGCATGTCGGCGGGCTGGCAGCTGCGTCGTCGCGGCCGACCAGGCCGGGGAACGCGACGTTGAAGTTGTTGAACGAGATCACCTCGTCGAACGCCGACGCCGCGTTGCCGCGGCGGGTTGGCGCGGTCGCCGCGCCAGTGCATGGCGCCGCTGCCGACGCATGCCGCGCAGCGTCTGCGTCGTCATCGGGCCCTTCATCGGATGGAAGTCGCTGACGCTGCCCGTGCCGTTGATCGGCGCCGGCAGCACGAACACGCCGCGGTGATCGCGATCGCCGAGGTTGATCGGGATCGGGTTCGTCTTGACCGCGTCGTCGGGGTTGCCGAGGTCCCAGGCCAGGTCGTCCATGTCGCCGAAGATGTGGCAGCTCGCGCACGACGCCTCGCCGTTGCTCGACGTCAGCGCGCGCGTCGTAGAGGAACGGCCGGCCCGCCACGACGCTCGCCGGCTCGGGGTTGTGCAGCGGCGAGGTGCGCGATCTCGGTCGCGCGTCGCGAGGTCGATCGACGGAGACCGCGTCGTCGAAGCGCGTCAGCACGTAGAGCGCGGCCGTGTCGCGTCGTCGAGCACGAGCCCGCTCGGGCCGCCGCCGCTCACCGTGATGTAGTCGGCGCTCGCGGCGTCGGGTCGAACGTGTCGTCCTCGAGCGCGGCGGTGTCGAAGACGCCGATCTGGCTCGAGCCGAACGCGGCGACGTAGAGCGTCGTGCCGTCGCGGCGAGACCGCCATGCCGATCGGCGTCGCGAGGCTGTGCGTCCTTCACGCCGGCCGGGCGCGGGCAGCTCGTCGTAGTCGATGTGCTTGTTCAGGTGGCGCGGCAGCGACGCTCGCGCCGTCGAGCGACGCGTGATGCGCGCCTCGTGCGAGGTGGCCCTGCACGGTGCGTGCCGCCGAAGACGCCGGGGCCCTCGAAGCGGACCTCGTTGCGCGCCTCGGTGTTGCGACACGTAGACGCGCGCCGCTCACCGGGTTGACCGCCATGTTGAAGAGCGTCGTGCCGACGTGCGCGAAGACGGCCGTCTGCGCGAGCGTCGTCGGCGTCGATGGCGAAGACGTCCTGGTCGGGCAGGCTCGAAGCGCACCGCGGCGTTCCAGTTGCGCGCCGAGCTCGTCCTGCCACTGGCCGTGACGCGGTGTCGAACTTGACGATCAGGCCGGTCTCCGGGCGCGCGGCTCGCCGTGCGCAGTTGGTGCTCGGCGGCGGCAGGCCGCCCGGCATCGGTCGCGCCCGTCGACGGTGCACGGCGCGGCCGCGCCGACAGCCGTTGCACACGGCGCCTTCGCTGAGCGCGGTCGTCTGGTTGCCGGACTTGAAGACCGGCGGCGTAGACGCGTGCTGCCGTCGGGGCTGACCGGCGAGCGCGCGCGGCGTGTCGCCGAAGAGCGTCACGATCGCGAGCGGCGTGCCGCCGAGCGTGCGTGCCGAGCGCGGTCGGCGTCGAACACCCAGACGTCGGCGCGGCCGACGCCCGGCGTGGTGAGCTGCGGATCGCCGCGCCCGGCACGCCGGCGATCGACGGGTCGGTGCGCTGCTGGCCGCGATGCGCGGTGGTGATGAAGGCGCGGTTGCCGCCGGCGCCGGCGAACACGATGTCGCGCGGCTCGTCGCCGACGAGCAGCGTGCGCGACGACGCGCGGCGGGCTCGCGCGCGACGTCGACGATGCTGACGCTGTCGGAGAGGTGGTTGACGACCCAGACCTCGCCGTCGGTGCGCGCCGCGACGGCGACCGGCTCGAGGCCGACCGGCGACCGACGCCGGTGTGGGTCAGGCCGGCGGCCGTCGACGTCGAAGATCTCGAGGCGGTCGTCCGGCGTGTTGACGGCGAAGAGCCGCGTGCCGTCCGGCGACAGCGCCAGCGGCCGCACCTGCCCGCTTTCGAAAGTCGTGAACGAGCCGGCGGCCAGCGCGCCGCCGGCGAGCCACCCACTGCGCACAGCATCGCGATCACCGCCACGCCGCAACGGCGAAGCACACCAGAGCCCACCCTGACCCTCTGCATCGGTCCCCGTCCTTTCCCTAAGCCGACCCACGGTAGCCTATGCGCCAAATCGCGGATAGAGGCGATCCGCGCGAGGCGCGAACGGATGCTTCGTCGACGTGCAGTCGCAGGCGGGCGCGAACGGCGAGTCGGTTCGGGCGGTCGTGCCCCGATTGCGCGGCGTTGTGCGGCAATTCGCGGTGGAGCGCGACCTCCGGGCGCGCTCGGCGGGGTGGGGCGGCGATGGCGCGCCAGAACGCGCTCGGAGATCGCGTTCCCACCTATCGGTCCGCAGCAGGGAAGTCTCTTTGTGCGAATTACCGCACAAAGCCGCCCGGCGCCCAACGCATGGGTCGGGCGCAGACGGTGGTACAGGCTGGAAGCCCGTACACTCTTTCAAAGCGGTGGCGCGCGCCGGAAGGCTTCAAAGCCTTGGGCTACGGCCGGTCTCACGTTCCCGGCGGGCGCCCGCGCCGGCCCGGCTATTTCCTTCTTCTTCTCGCCCGCTGGCGCCGCTCGCGCTTCTTCTCGGCCTCGCTGCGGGCGCGGTCGCTGCGCTCGGTGAGCTCGACGATCGAGATCGGGCGTCGTCGCCGCGGCGCGTTGCCGAGCTTGATGATGCGCGTGTAGCCGCCGGGGCGGTTCTGAAAGCGCGGCGCGATGTCGTCGAAGAGCTTCGCCACGACCGTGCGGCTGCGCACGAACGACGCCGCCTGACGGCGCGCGTGCAGCGTGCCGCGCTTGCCGAGCGTGATCATGCGGTCGACGAAGCGGCGCAGCTCCTTCGCCTTCGCGTCGGTGGTCTGGATCTGCTCGTGCAGGAGCAGCGAGGTGACCATGTTGCGGAACAGCGCGTGGCGGTGCGAGGCTGCTCCGGTTGAGCTTCCGTCCGCTCTTCGAGATGTCGCATGCGTTCCTCTCCGCAGCGCGCCGCTCGGACGGCGGGCTCAGGCGCTTCCTTCTCGCGCGCCAGGCGCCGGTCGAGCTCCTCGCGCGCCGGGAAGTTCGTCGAGCTGCATGCCGAAGTCGAGGCCCATCTCGCGCGAGGATCTCCTTGATCTCGTTCAGCGACTTGCGGCCGAAGTTCTTGGTCTTCAGCATCTCCGGCCTCGGTCTTCTGCACCAGCTCGCCGATGTACTTGATGTCGGCGTTCTGCAGGCAGTTGGCCGAGCGCACGGAGAGCTCGAGCTCGTCGACCGGTGCGGAACAGGTTCTCGTTGAGCGCTCGGCGTCGCCGTCGCTCGGCGCTCGGCCGGCCTCGGCCGTCTCCTCGAAGTTGATGAAGATGGTCGAGCTGGTCCTGCAGGATGCGCGCCGCGTAGGCGACCGCGTCCTCGGGACGCACGCTGCCGTCGGTCCACACCTCGAGCGTCAGCTTGTCGTAGTCGGTGCTGCTGGCCGACGCGCGCGTTGGTGACCGTGTAGTTGACCTTGCGGATCGGCGAGAAGATCGCGTCGATCGGGATGGTGCCGACCGGCGCGTCCTCGTCCTTGTTGCGCTCGGCGGGCACGTAGCCGCGGCCCGTGCGTGATCGTCAGCTCCATGTCGAGCTCGCCGTCCTTGCGACAGCGTGGCGATGTGCGTGGTCGGGGTTGAGGATCTCGACGCTCGGGCCGGCCTGATGTCGCCGGCGCGTGACCACGCCTCGCCCTTCGCCTCGATGCGGCGCGTGCCTCGACGCGCCGTCGTGCAGCTTGAGCGCGCACCTCCTTCAGGTTGAGCACGATGTCGGTGACGTCCTCGCGCACGCCCGGGCAGCGTGGCGAACTCGTGCAGCGACGCCTTCGATCTGCACCGCGGTGATCGCCGCGCCCTGCAGCGACGACAGCAGCACGCGCCGCAGCGCGTTGCCGATCGTCGTGCCGAAGCCGCGCTCGAGCGGCTCGCCGACGAACTTGCCGTACGTCGGCGTGAGGCTCTTCGTCCTCGACCTCGAGCCGTCTGCGGCTTGATGCAGATCGCGCCAGTTTCGTCTGTGGCTGCATGCTACTGATTACCTCCACGTCGGACGTTCCCGAGCTGCGACTGCGCTCACTTCGAGTAGAGCTCGACGATCAGCTTCTCGTTGATCGGCATCGTCAGCTCGGCGCGGGTCGGCAGCGCCTTCACGCGGGCCGGTGAAGCTCTCGCGGTTGACCTCGAGCCAGTCCGGGACGCCGCGGCGCTCGGCCTGCGCCAGTGCCTCCTGGATGCGCGCGACCGTCTGCGGCTGCGTCTCGCGCACCGTCGACGACGTCGCCCGGCCTTGACAGCGTACGACGGGATGTTCACCTTGCGGCCGTTGACCGTGAAGTGGCCGTGGCGGACGAGCTGGCGCGCCTCGGCGCGCGAGGTCGCGAAGCCCATGCGGTAGACCATGTTGTCGAGGCGGCGCTCGAGCAGCTGCGAGCAGCGTCTCGCCGGTGATGCCCGCGCGAGCGCTCGGCCATCGTCGAAGTAGCGGCGGAACTGGCCCTCGAGCACGCCGTACATGCGCTTGACCTTCTGCTTCTCGCGCAGCTGCACGCCGTACTCGGAGAACTTCGGCGCGCCCTGGCCGTGCTGGCCGGGCGGATAGTTGCGGCGCTCGATGGCGCACTTGTCCGTGTAGCAGCGCTCGCCCTTGAGGAAGAGCTTCGAGCCCTTCGCGCCGGCAGAGCCGGCAGACCGAATCGCGTATAACGAGCCAATGGATGTCCTCCTGCGAGCCGATCAGACGCGCCGGCGCTTCGGGCGCGCGGCAGCCGTTGTGCGGAATCGGCGTGACGTCGCGGATCACGCGTGATGTGGAAGCCGGCGCTCTGCAGCGACGCGCAGCGCCGACTCGCGGCCGGCGCCCGGTCCCTTGACGTGCACCTGCACGTTGCGCACGCCGCTGCTCCATCGCCTTCTTGGCGGCGGCGTCGGCGGCCAGCTGGGCCGCGAACGGCGTGCCCTTGCGCGAGCCCTTGAAGCCGACCGACGCCGGCGCTCGACCAGGCGACGACGCTGCCGACCTGATCGGTGATGGTGACCAGCGTGTTGTTGAACGTCGAGTGGATGTGCACGACGCCTTCGCTGACGATGCGCTTGCGCTTCTTGCGCTTCGGCGCCTTGGCCTCGGCTTCGTCGGTTGCTGGCAGCTGGTCCTTCTTCGCCATGATCGCTCCTCCGTCGGCTCAGCCCTTCGGCGGCGCTGTCTTCTTGCCGGCGATGGCGCGCCGCGGTCCCTTGCGGGTGCGGGCGTTGCTGTGCGTGCGCTGGCCGTGCACCGGCAGGTTCCGCCGATGGCGCAGCCCGCGGTAGGTGCCGAGGTCCATGTGGCGCTTGATGTTCATCGCGACGTCGCGGCGCAGGTCGCCCTCGACCTTGTAGCTCTGGTCGATGACCTGGCGGATCTTGACCACCTCGTCGTCGGTCAGGTCGTCGCTCTTCTTGTTCGGGTCGACTCCGGCCTTGATCGAGGATCTCGTTCGAGAGCGAGCGGCCGATGCCGATAGAGGTAGGTCAGCGCGACCTCCGATCCGCTTGTTGCGCGGCAGGTCGACGCCAGCGATACGGGCCATGTCTGCCTCCTGTCCTCAGCTCAGCCTTGCCGCTGCTTGTGACGCGGGTTCTTGCACAGCACGCGCACCACGCCCTGGCGGCGGATGACCTTGCAGTCCTTGCAGATCGTCTTGACCGATGCCCTGACCTTCACGGCTTGCTCCTCTCCCAACCTGCTCGTCGAGCGCGCTCAGGACTGGCTCAGGACGTAACGGCTCGTCGCCCGTGATCGCGACCGAGTGCTCGAAGTGAGCCGAGCGGCGCCCGTCCGTGCGTCACGGCCGTCCAGCCGTCGTCCTTGATCGCGCACCTCGGGACCGCCGGCGTTCACCATCGGCTCGATCGCGAGCACCATTCCCTCGCGCAGCCGCACGCCGCGATCGCGGACGCCGTAGTTCGGCACCTGCGGCTCCTCGTGCAGCCGCTTCGCCGATGCCGTGGCCGACGAAGTCGCCGCACGACCGAGAAGCCCGCCCGCTCGACGCACTCCTGGATGGCGGCCGAGAGATCGCCGAGGCGGCGGCCGATGCGCGCCTGCGCGATCCCGCCCACAGCGCCGCTCGGTCACCTCCATCAGCCGCTCGTCCTCGGATCCGACCTGGCCGACCGCGACGGTGCGCGCGGAGTCGCCGTAGTAGCCCTCGTAGATGACGCCGAAGTCGAGCCCGACGATGTCCCCGTCGCGCAGCTCGCGCTTCGCGCGACGGAATGCCGTGCACGACCTCGTCGTTGATCGAGATGCAGAGCGAGCTCGGGAAGACGCGGCCGCCGACGTGTAGCCCCTGAACGCCGGGCGCGCGCCGCGTCTTCACGGTCAGCGTCTCGGCGATCGCGGTCGAGCTCCGCGGTGGTGACGCCGGGCGCGCACGTTCCGCGTCAGCTCGTCGAGCACCTCGGCGACGATCAGGCTGGCGCGCCGCATCCGCGCGATCTCCTCCGCGCGTCTTGAGCTCGATCATGCCGCACCACCGGGCGCCCGTGCACGAACGACATGATCCGTCGAGGACTGCCCGGTCGCCGTCGCGTCGACCTCGCGCAGCAGGCCGCGCGTCCGGTAGTAGTCGCAGAGCGGCGCCGTCTGCGCGCTCGTAGACGTCGAGGCGCGCCCGATGGTCTCCTCGCGGTCGTCGTCGCGCTGGATAGAGCTCGCCGCCGCAGCGGTCGCAGACGCCCGCGGCGTGCGGCGGATCGAAGCGCGACGTGGTACATCGCGTCGCACGCCGGCAGGTGCGCCGCCCGCTGAGCCGGCGAACGAGCTCGTCGCGCGGCACCGCGAGGCTGACGACGTGGTCGAGCGGACGTGCTGCGCCGCTCGAGCATCGTCGTCGAGCGCCTCGCGCCTGCGCGCACGGTGCGCGGGAAGCCGTCGAGGATGAAGCCCGCGCTCGCTGTCGCTGCCGAGCGACTCGATCTCGATCATGCCGATCACCAGCGTCGTCGGGACGAGCTCGCCGCGGTCCATGTAGCCGCTTCGCGCCGATGCCGAGCTCGCTGCGGCTCGCCACGGCGCTCGCGCAGCAGGTCGCCGCGTCGAGATGTGCGGACAGCCGAGTCGCTGCTGCATCAGCTTCGCCTGCGTGCCTTTGCCGGCGCCAGGAGGCCCAAGAGAATCACGCGCATCGCCGATCGTTCCGTGGCGTGCGCCGGCCGCGAACCGCATGCGCCGGCTGCGCTGCCCGGATCCTTCCGTCCACCGACATCCTCAGCCCGCCGCCCGCGCAGCCGCCCGCGCTGCATGAAGCCCTGGTAGCTGCGCGTCGAGCATGTGGGTCTCGATCTGCGCCACCGTGTCGAGCGCGACGCCGACGACGATCAGCAGCGCCGTGCCGCCGAAGTAGAACGGGCACGTTGAAGCTGCTGGATGCAGGATCGTCGGCAGGATGCAGACCGCGGCGATGTAGAGCGCGCCGCCGAGCGTGATGCGCGACAGCACGCGGTCGATGTACTCGGCGGTGCGCTGGCCCGGACGGATGCCGGGAATGAAGCCGCCGAACTTCTTCATGTTCTCGGCGACGTCGACCGGTGTTGAACGTGACCGCGGTGTAGAAGTAGCAGAAGAAGATGATCAGCGCCGACGTACAGCAGGTTGTAGAGCGACGCTCGCCGGGCGCAGCAGCGTCGCGCGACCGCTCGCGCCCACGGGATGCTCGACGAAGCTCGGCGATCGTCGCCGGGAAGACCAGCAGCGACGAGGCGAAGATCGGCGGGATGACGCCGGCGGTGTTGATCTTGAGCGGCAGGTGCGAGCTCTGGCCGCCGTACATGCGGCGGCCGACGACGCGTTTGGCGTACTGCACCGGAATCCGCCGCTGGCCGCGCTCGACGAAGATGATGACGCCGATCGATGAGCACCATGAACGCCAGCGAGCGCGAGCAGCACGAGGATGCTGCAGCTCGCCCTCGCGCACGAACTGGACGTGGTCGTGACCGCGGCCGACGGCAGGTTGGCGACGATGCCGGCGAAGATGATCAGCGAGATGCCGTTGCCGATGCCGCGCTCGGTGATCTGCTCGCCGAGCCACATCAGGAACGCCGTGCCCGAGGTGAGCGTGATCATCGGTCATCAGCCGGAAGCTCCAGCCCGGATGGTAGACGACCGGCGCGCCGCCCGGCGCCTGGATGCTTCTCGAGCCCGATGCTGATGAACAAGCCCTGCACGATCGACGAGGACGACGGTGCCGTAGCGCGTGTACTGGGTGATCTTGCGCCGCCCGGCCTCGCCTTCCTTCGACAGGCGCTCGAGGTGCGGGATGACGACGGTCAGCAGCTGCAGGATGATCGAGGCGCTGATGTACGGCATGATGCCGAGCGCGAAGATCGAGAACTGCTCGAGCGCACCGCCCGAGAACAGGTTCACCAGGCCGAGCACCGAGTCGCTGCATCTGGTCGAAGAACTGCGCCAGCGCCTTGCCGTCGATGCCCGGGCGTCGGGAATCGACCACGCCGACGCGGTACACGGCGAGCATCGCCGAACGTGAACAGCAGCCGGCGGCGCAGCTCGGGAATGCGCCGTGCGTTTGAGAACCCTTCAAGCACCGGCGATCACCTCGACGCTGCCGCCGGCGGCGGCGATGCGCTCTTGGCCGACTCGCTGAAGGCGTGCGCCTTGACGGTGAGCGCCTTCGTCAGCTCGCCCTGGCCGAGCACCTTGACCGGCCTGCCGCTGCGCACCAGGCCGTGCGTCGACCAGCGCGGCCGGCATCGACCACGGCGCCGGCGTCGAACACCGCCTCGAGGTGCGCCGAGGTTGACGATCGCGTACTCGCGCGCGGAACGGGTTGTGGAAGCCGCGCTTCGGCAGGCGGCGCTGCAGCGGCATCTGGCCGCCCTCGAAGCCGCGGCGTGCGTGTTGCCGCCCGAGCGCGCGCCGCGTGCCCTTGTGACCGCGGCCCGACGTCTTGCCGAGGCCCGAGCCCGGTCCGCGTCCGAGCCGCTTGCGCGGCTGGCGCGACCCGGCGCTGGGCGAAGGTCGCTGAGATCCATCGTCTTACGCCTCCACGCGCACCAGGTGCTGCGACCTTCGCGATCATGCCCGCGGGTCGGCGCGTCGTCGCGCACCACGACGCGTCTTGCCGACGCCGCGTCAGGCCGAGGCCGCGCAGCGTCTGCCGCTGCCGCTGCGGTCTGCCCGATCGGGCTGCCGACCGAGCGTGACCTTGAGTCGTCGTCTCGTCGCCATCGCCGCGTCCTCACGCGCGTCAGCTCCGCCACCGCCTTGCCGCGCCGCGCGGCGACCTGCTCGGGCGTCTGCAGCTGCTGCAGGGCGGCGATCGTCGCCTTCACCATGTTGTGCGGATTGTGCGAGCCGAGGCACTTGGTGAGCACGTTGCGCACGCCCGCGAGCTCGACGACCGCGCGCACGCCGCCGCCGGCGATCACGCCGGTGCCTTCGCCGGCCGGGCGCAGCAGCACGTGGCCGGCGCCGTAGTGGCCCGTGCACGTCGAAGGGGATCGTGCCCGTCGGCGAGCGGCACCGTCGACCAGCGCCTTCTTCGCCGCCTCGATCGCCTTGCGGATCGCCTCCGGCACTTCCTTCGCCTTGCCGAGCCCGTAGCCGACGCGCCCGTTGTGGTCGCCGACCACGACCAGCGCGCCGAAGCTGAAGCGCCGGCCGCCCTTCACCACCTTGGCGACGCGGTTGATGTGGACGACCTTCTCTTTGAACTCGACGCCTTGAATCTCGATGCGCTCGCGCGCCCGCGACCGATCGCCATGCCGCGTCTCCTCAGAACTTCAGCCCGGCGGCGCGCGCGCCATCGGCGACTTCCTTCACGCGGCCGTGATAAGAGAAAGCCGTTGCGATCGAAGACGACCTCGCGTGATGCTCGCGCTCCTGGCAGAGCTGCGCGATGCGCTCGCCGACCTTGCGCGCCGCGCGCCTTGGTTGCCGGTCGGCGCGCCGCTCGAGCGCGACGCGTCGACGCCGGCGACCAGCGTGCGGCCGCTCTCGTCGGAGATGACCTGCGCGTACATGTGCCGGTTGCTGCGGAAGACGCACGAGCCGCGGCCGCTGGTCGGTGCCGCGCACGCGCCGGCGCACGCGCGTCTGGCGGCGCTCGCGCGCCGACAGTCTTCTGTCGACAGTCGTCATCGCTGCTATCTCCCGCCGGCGCCGGCCGCCTTGCCGGCTTTGCGGCGGATGCGCTCGTCGGCGTACTTGATGCCCTTTCCCTTGTACGGCTCGGGCGGGCGCAGCGCGCGAATCTGCGCCGCACACCTCGCCGAGCACCTGCCGGTTGTTGCCCTCGAGCGTCACGACCACCTGCCGGTCGACCTTGGCGTCGACGCCCGGCGGCAGCTGATAGACGATCGGATGCGAGTAGCCGAGGCTGAGCTGCACCGCGCTGCCCTTCGACCTCGGCGCGATAGCCGACGCCGACGATCTCGAGCGTGCGCGTGAAGCCCGTGCTGACGCCGGTGACGCATGTTGGCGATCAGCCTGCGCGTCAGGCCGTGCAGCGCCGCGCACTTGCGTTGCGTCGCCCTGCGCGTGCGCACGGACGTCGCGCCGTCCTGCGACGTCGACCGACGATCGCCGGCGGGATGCGCGTGCTCGATCTTCCCTTCGGGCCCTCGACCGCGACCGTGCCGCCGTCGACCTTCACCGTCACGCCCTTGGGAATCGTGATGGGCAGCTTGCCGATTCGTGACATGATCGTCTCTACCAGACCGAGCAGAGCATCTCGCCGCCGACGTTGCGGCGCGCCGCCTCGCGGTCGACCAGGACGCCGAGCGGCGTCGAGACGATGCTGACGCCCATGCCGCCGCGCACCGTCGGCATCTCGTCGGCGCCGACGTAGATCGCGCGCGCTCGGCCGGCTGACGCGCTTGAGGCCGGTGATCACCGGGCGCTGCCGGCGTCGTAGCGCAGCCACACGCGCAGATCCTTCTTGCCCTCGTCGAGCTCGACCACGCTGCAGTCGCTGCAGAAAGCCCTCCGCCACCAGCACGCGGGCGATGCGCTCCTTGATCGCCGACCACGGGCAGTCGACGCAGTCCTTGCGCGCGCTGAGCGCCGTTGCGGACGCGCGCCAGCAGATCGGCGATCGGATCGGTCATCGACATAGCAGCGCCCTCACCAGCTCGCCTTGGTCAGGCCGGGGATCAGTCCCTTGCGCGCCAGGTCGCGCAGGCAGAGGCGGCACATGCTTGAAGCGGCGGTAGAAGGCGCGCGGCCGGCCGCACAGCGGACAGCGGTTGTAGCCGCGCACTTTGAACTTCGGCGGCCGCTCCGCCTTGATGCGCAAACAGGTCTTCGCCACTGACGGTCCTCCTAGGCTCGGAACGGGCATGCCGAGCGCCTGCAGCAGCGCCTTGCCCTCGGCGTCGGTCTTGGCGGTGGTGACGATCGACACCGTCAGGCCCCGCACCTTGTCGATCTTGTCGAGATCGATCTCGGGAAAGATGATCTGCTCGCGCACGCCGAGCGAGTAGTTGCCGCGGCCGTCGAAGGCGCGATCCGACACGCCGCGGAAGTCGCGCACGCGCGGCAGCGCGACGTTCATCAGGCGGTCGAGGAACTCGTACATGCGCTCGCCGCGCAGCGTCACCATGCAGCCGATCGGCATGCTCTCGCGCAGCTTGAAGTTGGCGATCGCCTTCTGCGCCTTGGTGACCACCGGCTTCTGGCCGGCGATCGCGGTGATCTCGGCGACGGCCGAGTCGATGCACCTTGGCGTTCTGGATCGCCTCGCCGAGGCCCATGTTGAGCACGACCTTGTCCAGCCGCGGCACCTGGTTCACGTTCCAGTAGCCGCATCTCCTTCATGCAGCGTGCGGGACGACGTCTTTGTCGATAGCGATCTGTCGCAGGCGGGCCATCGCACTCACCGGTCCAGCTGATCGCCGCAGCGGCGGCAGACGCGCACGCTGCGTCCGTCCTCGAGCACGCGCTTGCCCATGCGCACCGGCGCGTTGCACTTGTCGCACATGATCATCGAGGTTGGAGAGGTGGATCGGCGCTTCCTTCTCGACGATGCCGGCGGCGCTCTGCGGGCCGCGCGGCTTGCTGATGGCGCTTGACCAGGTTGAGGCGCTCGATCAGCGCGCGCTCCTTCGGCCGGCAGCACGCGCAGGACCTTGCCGGTCTTGCCGCGCTCGCGCCCGGCGATGACCATCACCGTATCGTTCTTCTTGATGCGCGCGCGCATGCGCTGCCTCACAGCACCTCGGGCGCGAGCGACAGGATCTTCATGAACTGCTTGGCGCGCAGCTCGCGCGCCACCGGTCCGAAAGATGCGCGTGCCGATCGGCTCGCGCTGATTGTCGATCAGCACCGCCGAGTTGCTGTCGAACTTGATGTACGAGCCGTCCGGCGCGGCCGACTTCCTTCGCCGTGCGCACGATCACCGCCTTCATCACGTCGCCCTTCTTCACCTTCGAGTTCGGGATCGCTTCCTTCACCGACACGACGATGATGTCGCCGAGCGAGGCGTACTTGCGCCGCGAGCCGCCCGAGCACCTTGATGCACAGCACCCGCCGCGCGCCCGAGTTGTCGGCGACGTCCAACACCGTCTCCGTCTGCACCATGTCCGTCTCGCGCTGCCGCGTGGCTCCGCCTGCGCTCAGCTCGCCTTCTCGACGATGCTGCGCACGCGCCAGCGCTTGTCCTTGCTGAGCGGGCGGGTCTCGGCGATCACGCACGCGGTCGCCGACGCCGCAGCGGTTGTTCTCGTCGTGCGCCTTGTACTGCGCGCGCCGCTTGACGTACTTCTTGTAGCTGCGGGTGCTTGACCAGGCGCTGCGACGACGACCACGACGGTCTTGTCCATCTTGTTGCTGACGACGACGCCCTCGCGCACTTTGCACTTTGCCGACGTCATCGTCACCTCCTGCCCGCGGCCTGCGCGCGCTCGCTCCGTCTGGATGGTCTTGATGCGCGCGATGTCGCGCCGCGTCTGAATCAGCGCCGCCGGGCTCTCCAGCTGGTTGGTGCCGCGCGCGCAGGCGGAGGCGGAACAGCGCTTCGCGCAGCTCGCGCTCCTTCGACTTCGAGCTCCTGATCGCTCCAGGTCGCGCAGACTCTTCAGCTGGCATGGGCTGCTCCCGCCGCGCGCGTTGCACGACCTGCGTCGCGCACCGACAGCTTGTGCGCCGCCAAGCGCATGGCCTCCTTGCGCCACCTCGCGGTCACGCCTTCCATCTCGAAGATGCATGCGGCCGGGCTTGATCACCGCGACCCACATCTCCGGGTTGCCCTTGCCCTTGCCCATGCGGGTCTCGGCCGGCTTCTTGGTGAGCGGCTTGTCCGGGAAGACGCGGATCCAGACGCGGCCGCCGCGCTTGATGTGGCGGGTGAGCGCGACGCGGGCCGCCTCGATCTGGCGCGCGCGTCATCCAGCCGCGGTCGGTCGCCTGCAGGCCGAAGTCGCCGAACGCCAGCGTCGGCGCCGCGCTACGCCGTGCCGCCGCGGCGGCCCTTCTGCGCTTGCGGTACTTGAGCTTCTTCGGTGCGAGCATGACTGTCGTTGCCGTCAGGCTCAGATGCCGAGCGCGGCCTTCTGCTCCTCCTCGCTGCGGGTGAGGATCTCGCCGCGGAAGATCCAGACCTTGACGCCGATGACGCCGTAGGTCGTCTTCGCCTCGGCGAAGCCGTAGCTGATGTCGGCGCGCAGCGTGTGCAGCGGCACGCGGCCCTCGCGGTACCACTCCGAGCGCGCGATCTCGGCGCCGCCGAGGCGGCCGCCGCAGTGCACCTGCGATGCCCTGGGCGCCCATGCGCATGCCGCGGCTGACGCGCTTCCTTCATGGCGCGGCGGAAGGCGACGCGGCGCTCGAGCTGCAGCGCGACGTTCTCGGCCGACCAGCTGCGCGTCGAGATCCGGACGGCGCACCTCGTGGATGTTGATGAACGTCTCCTTGCGGCGTCAGCTTGCTGAGCTCGCTCTTGAGCTTCTCGATCTCGGCGCCCTTCTTGCCGATCACGATGCCCGGGCGCGCGGTGTAGATGTTGATCTTCGCCTTGTTGGCGGCGCGCTCGATCTCGATCTTCGAAATGCCGGCGTGGTAGAGGCGCTCCTTCAGGAACTTGCGCAGCTTGAGATCCTCGTGCAGCAGCTCGCGTACTCGCGGCGCGCGAACCAGCTTCGAGTCACTGTCTCGATGACGCCGAGGCGAAAGCCCCGCGGATGTACCTTCTGTCCCATCGCCGGCCTCCTCACGCTTCGCGTTCGTCGACGACGACGCGTGATGTGGCGCGGTGCGCTTGCGCAGCTTGGTGGCGCGCCCGTGCGCGCGCGGCAGGAAGCGCTTCGCGGTCGGGCCGCCGTCGACGCGTGATGCGCTTCACGTAGAGCTGGTCGACGTCGACGCGCTGGCGTGTTCTCGGCGTTGGCGACCGCCGACTTGAGCGTCTTGGCGAGCATCGCGCGCCGCCTTCTTCGGCATGTGCTGCGAGGATGCCGAGCGCCTCGCCGACGCGCTTGCCGCGCACCAGGTCGACGACCAGGCGGGCCTTGCGCGGCGCGATGCGCAGATGACGGCTGATGACGCGTGCTTCCATGGTCTACGCCTTCGCTGCCGGCGCTCCGGCGCCGCCTGCGGCCGTCCGCCGGGTCCGGCCTTGACGTCGGCCTTGCGGTCGCCCGAGTGGCCGTGGAAGGTGCGCGTCGGCGAGAACTCGCCGAGCTTGTGACCGACCATGTTCTCCGGTGACGAACACCGGGATGAACTTGCGCCCGTTGTGCACGGCGAAGGTGTAGCCCGACCATCTCCGGCGTGATCGTCGAGCGGCGCGACCAGGTCCGGACGACGCGCTTCTCGCCCGACGCGTGCATCGCCTCGACCTTCTTCAGCAGGTGAGCGTCGACGAACGGGCCTTTCTTGACCGAACGTGCCACGAGTGTCTCCTCTCGATCCGCGCCGCTTGACGATGCAGCGATCGGTGCGCGGGTTGTGGCGGCGTGCTTGTAGCCCTTGGTCGGCTGGCCCCACGGCGATCTGCGGATGATTGCCCTTCGACTCGCCCTCGCCGCCGCCGTGCGGATGGTCGACCGGGTTCATCGCGACGCCGCGGACGCTGCGGCCGGCGGCCGAGCCAGCGCGTGCGCCCGGCCTTGCCGAGCGAGACGTTGCGCGTGCTCGATGTTGCCGACCTGGCCGATGGTCGCGCGGCAGGCAGCCTGCACGCAGGCGCAGCTCGCCGGACGGCAGCTTGAGCAGCGCCGTAGTCGCCTTCCTTCGCCATCAGCTGGATCGCCGCACCGGCGCTGCGACCGAGCTGCGCGCCGCGCCCGGGCCGCAGCTCGACGTTGTGCACGGTGGTGCCGAGCGGGATCTGGCTGAGCGGCATGGCGTTGCCCGGCTTGATGTCGGCGCCGCGGTCCGGCCATCGACGCTGTCGCCGACCTGCAGGCCGACGCGGCGCGAGGATGTAGCGCTTCTCGCCGTCGGCGTAGTGCAGCAGCGCGATGCGCGCCGAGCGGTTCGGATCGTACTCGATCGCGGCGACGCGTGCCGGCACGCCGTCCTTGTTGCGCGCGGAAGTCGATCATGCGATAGCGGCGCTTGTGCCCGCCGCCGCGGTGGCGCGCTGGTCATGCGGCCGAGCGCGTTGCGGCCGCCGCTGCGCTGCCGCGGCTCGAGCGAGCGACCGCTCCGGCGTCGGTCTTGGTGATCTCGGTGAAGTCGGCGACCGACATCGCCGCGGCGGCCGGCCGAGGTCGGCTTGTACTGGCGAGTCGGCATGCGCGTCTCTACACGTTCTCGAAGAAGTCGATGCGCTGGCCTTCGGCCAGCGTCACGTAGGCCTTCTTCCAGGCCGGGCGGCGGCCGATCGTTGCGACCGACGCGGCGCGTCTTGCCGAGCAGTTGAGGGTGCGGACCTTCTCGACCTTCACCTTGAACAAGCGTCTCGATGGCGCTGGCGGATCTCGTACCTTGTTGGCGTCGCGGTCGCACGCGGAACACGCACCTGGTTGCCCGGCTCGTTGACCAGCGTGCCCTTCTCGGTGATGAGCGGAGCGGTGACGATGTCGTGCGACGGTCCTTCATGGCGCTCACCCTCCCGCTGCAGCGCGTCGACCGCAGCGCGGGTCATGACCAGGTGCTCGTAGCGCAGGATGTCGTCGACGTTGGCGCCCTCGGCGCGCAGGACCTTGACGCGCGGCAGGTTGCGCGCCGCGCGCTCGAGCATCGCGTCGCGCGCCGTCGATGACGATCAGCGCGCTGCCGACGCCGAGAGCCGTCGCAGCATCTGCACGAGCGACTTGGTCTTCGCCGTCGGGCGATGCTCGATCGCGTCGAGCACGATGCAGCTCGTCCGTCGCGCACCTTGCATCGCCAGCGCCGAGCGCAGCGGCGCTGCGCGCGCGCGCTGGCGCGGCAGGCGATACGAGTAGTCGCGCGGCTGCGGTCCGAAGATCGTCGCGCCGCCGACCCAGATCGGCGAGCGCGTGCTGCCGGCGCGGGCGCGTCCGGTGCCCTTCTGCCGCCACGGCTTCTTGCCACCGCCGCTGACGAAGGCGCGCGTCTTGGTCGACGCAGTGCCGGCGCGCCGGTTGGCGCGCTGCATCTTCACCGATCTCGTAGCAGGAGATGGTCGTCGCACCGGACCGCCGAACACGCCGGCCGGCAGCGTCGATCTCGCCGACCGGCTCGTTGCGACTGCGATGACGACCGGAACGGTCGATCGGCTCAGCCATGCGTCCTCGCCTTCACCGCCGGCCGCACGACGCACGAGCGCCGCCGCGCGCGCCGGGCACCGCACCGCGCACCAGCAAGCAGGTGCTCGGCCGGGCGCACCGCGACGACCTCGATGTTCTGCGTCGTGACGCGGTCGTTGCCGTAGCTGCCCGGCCATGCGCTTGCCCTTGAACACGCGGCCCGGGAACGAACGGTTGCCGATCGAGCCGCCGTGGCGGAAGTACTCGTGCGTGCCGTGGCTGCCGGGAAACCGCTGAAGCCGGTGGCGCTTGATCGACGCCGGTGTAGCCGCGGCCCTTGGTGACGCCGGTGACGTCGACGCTGTCGCCGCGCTTGAACACGCGGTCGACCGCGATCTCGTCGCCCGGCGCGCAGCGCGTCGCCGCCTCGCCGAGGCGGAACTCGCGCAGCACCTGGAACACGCCCTTGCCGGCCTTCGACGCAGTGCTGCGCGATACGCCTTGCGTCGCGCGCTGCGGCTTCTTGCTCGCCGAAGCCGACCTGCACGGCGGCGTAGCCGTCGCGTGGCCGCAGTCTTCGCCTGCACGACGCGTGCACGGGCCGGCCTGGATGACCGTCACGGGCACCAGCTCGCCCTGCGGCGTGTACGACCTGGGTCATGCCCAGTTTCTGCCGATCAGTCCCAGCGCCATGGCGATGTCGTCCTATGTGCCCTCGCCCGCTCACTGCAGCTTGATCTCGACGTCGACGCCGGCGGCGAGGTCGAGCTTGCCGAGCGCGTCGATCGTCTGCTGCGTCGGCTCGAGGATGTCGAGCAGCCGCTTGTGCGTGCGGATCTCGAACTGCTCGCGCGACTTCTTGTCGACGTGCGGCGAGCGGTTCACCGTGAAGCGCTCGATGTGGGTCGGCAGCGGAATCGGACCGGCCACACGCGCCGCCGGTGCGGCGCACCGTCTCGACGATCTCGCGCACCGACTGGTCGAGCAGCCGGTGGTCGTACGCCTTCAGGCGGATGCGGATCTTATCGTTCATCGGCAGCTCGAGCTGTCTCAGTCAGGCGACGGATCTTGGCGACGACGCCGGCGCCGACGGTGCGGCCGCCTTCGCGGATCGCGAAGCGCAGCCCCTCGTCCATCGCGATCGGCGTGATCAGCTCGACCGTCCAGCTGCACGTTGTCGCCCGGCATCACCATCTCCGTCCCCTCCGGCAGCGTCGCCACTCCCGTCACGTCCGTCGTCCGGAAGTAGAACTGCGGCCGGTACCCGTTGAAGAACGGCGTGTGCCGCCCGCCCTCCTCCTTCGTCAGCACGTACACCTCCGCCTCGAACTTCGTGTGCGGCGTGATCGACCCCGGCTTCGCCAACACCTGCCCGCGCTCGATCTCCTCGCGCTTCGTCCCGCGCAGCAGACAGCCCGACGTTGTCGCCCGCCTGCCCCTCGTCGAGCAGCTTGCGGAACATCTCCACGCCGGTCACCACCGTCTTCGTCGTCGCCTTGATCCCGACGATCTCCACCTCTTCGCCCACCTTCACCTGCCCGCGCTCCACTCGCCCCGTCGCCACCGTGCCGCGCCCGCTGATCGAGAACACGTCCTCCACCGGCATCAGAAACGGCTTGTCGACGTCGCGCGCCGGCTGCGGAATGTAGCTGTCCACCGCCTCCATCAGCTTCATGATCGCCTGCGCGCCCAGCTCGCCCTTGTCGCCCTCGAGCGCCTTCAGCGCGCTGCCGCGGATGATCGGAATGTCGTCGCCCGGAAACTCGTACTTCGACAGCAGCTCGCGCACCTCCAGCTCCACCAGATCGAGCAGCTCCGGCGTCGTCCACCATGTCCACCTTGTTCATGAACACCACGATCGCCGGCACGCCCACCTGGCGCGCCAGCAAGATGTGCTCGCGCGTCTGCGGCATCGGCCCGTCGGTCGCCGCCACCACCAGGATCGCGCCGTCCATCTGCGCCGCGCCGGTGATCATGTTCTTGATGTAGTCCGCGTGCCCCGGGCAATCGACGTGCGCGTAGTGGCGGTTCTGCGTCTCGTACTCCACGTGCGCCGTCGCTGATCGTGATGCCGCGCGCCTTCTCTTCCGGCGCCTTGTCGATCTGATCGAACGCCACGAACTGCGCCAGTCCCTGTCTTCGCCAGCACCTTGGTGATCGCCGCCGTCAGCGTCGTCTTGCCGTGGTCGATGTGCCCGATCGTCCCGATGTTGCACGTGCGGCTTCGTCCGCTCGAACTTCTGCCTTCGCCATCGTCTATCCTCCGCGTCGTCTCACGCTGGACGGTCCGCGCTCGCCCGACGGCCTTGGCCAGGATCTCCTCCGAGACCATCTGCGGCACCGGCTCGTAGTGTGAGAACTGCATCGTGTAGGTCGCGCGGCCCTGCGTCGCCGACCGCAGGTCGGTGGCGTAGCCGAACATCTCCGTCAGCGGCACCTTGGCGGTGATCACCTGCGCGCTGCCGCGTTCCTCCGTGCCCTGGATCTGCCCGCGGCGGCTCGACGAGGTTGCCGATGACGTCGCCCATGAAGTCCTCGGCGCGACGACCTCGACCGCCATCACCGGCTCGAGCAGCACCGGCGTCGCCTTCTTGCGCGCGCTTCCTTGAGCGCCATCGACGCCGGCGATCTTGAACGCCATCTCCGACGAGTCGACCTCGTGGTACGAGCCGTCGAGCAGCGCGACCTTGACGTCGACCATCGGGATAGCCGGCGAGCACGCCGCCCTCGATGCGCTTCCTTGCGCGCCCTTCTCGACCGCCGGGATGTACTCGCGCGGGCACGACGCCGCCCTTGGTCTCGTCGTCGAACTCGAAACCCGTCGCCCGGCGGCAGCGGCTCGAGCGCGCAGCATGACGTGGCCGTACTGGCCGCGGCCGCCGGTCTGGCGGACGAACTTGGTCTCGTGCTCGACCGTCTTGCTGGATCGTTTCGCTTGTACGCGACCTGCGGCTTGCCGACGTTGGCGTCGACCTTGAACTCGCGCAGCAAGCGGTCGACGATGATCTCGAGGTGCAGCTCGCCCATGCCCGAGATGATGCGTCTGGCCGGTCTCCGTGTCGGTCTGCGACGCGGAACGACGGGTCCTCGGTCGCGAGCTTCTGCAGCGACGTCGCCGAGGCGTCTCCTGGTCCTGCTTGGTCTTCGGCTCGATGGCGATCGAGATCACCGGCTCGGGGAACTCGATCGACTCGAGGACGATCGGGCTTGCTCGTCATCGCAGATCGTGTCGCCGGTGGTGCGTGTCGCGCAGGCCGACCGCCGCGGCGATGTCGCCGGCGTAGACCTCCTTGATCTCCTCGCGCTTGTTGGCGTGCATCTTCAGCAGGCGGCCGATGCGCTCGCTGCTTGCCCTTGGCGGCGTTGACGCACGTGCGCGCCGGACTCGACGCTGCCCGAGTAGACGCGGAAGAAGGTCAGCGTGCCGACGTACGGGTCGGTCATGATCTTGAAGGCCAGCGCCGCGAACGGCGCGTCGTCGCTCGCCGGCGCGCTCCTCCTCCTTGCCGCGTGTCGGGATTCATGCCGCTCGACCGGCGGCATGTCGAGCGGCGACGGCAGAGTAGTCGACGACCGCGTCGAGCAGCGGCTGCACGCCCTTGTTCTTGAACGCGGAGCCGCAGAGCACCGGGACGAGCTTGAGCTGCAGCGTCGCCTGTCGCGAATCGCCGCCGCGGATCTCGCTCTCGGCGATCTCCTCGCCTTCGAGGTACTTCTCCAGCAGACGCTCGTCGACGTCGGCGACCGCCTCGAGCAGCTGCTCGCGCGCCGTCTCGGCGCCGGCCTTGCATGTCGGCCGGGATCTCCTCCGTCGCGATAGCGCGCGCCGAGGCTCTCGTCGTCCCACAGCACGCGCCTTCATGGTCGACCAGGTCGATGACGCCGCGGAAGTGTCTCCTCGCTGCCGATCGGCAGCTGGATGCGGCACGGCGTTGGCGCCGAGGCGCTCGCTGGATCATGCTGACGCCGCGGTCGAAGTCGGCGCCGACGCGGTCCATCTTGTTGATGAAGGCGATGCGCGGCACGCGGTACTTGTCGGCCTGGCGCCAGACGGTCTCGGACTGCGGCTCGACGCCGCCGACCGAGCAGAACACGGCGACCGCGCCGTCGAGCACGCGCAGCGAGCGCTCCACCTCGATGGTGAAGTCGACGTGGCCGGGCGTGTCGATGATGTTGACGCGGTGGTCGCGCCAGCTGGCAGGTCGTCGCGGCCGACGTGATGGTGATGCCGCGCTCCTGCTCCTGCACCATCCAGTCCATCGTCGCGGTGCCCTCGTGCACCTCGCCGATCTTGTAGTTGATGCCGGTGTAGTAGAGGATGCGCTCGGTCGTCGTCGTCTTGCCGGCATCGATGTGGGCCATGATGCCGATGTTGCGCGTCCGTTCGAGCGGAACCTGCCGTGCCATAATGATTGAAAACGCGAGCGGCCATCGCAGCCGCACCGCGCTTCGTCTCCTTCCTGCATCGATGCTACCAGCGGTAGTGGGCGAAAGCCTTGTTGGCCTCCGCCATGCGATGCGTATCTTCTTTCTTCTTGATCGCGCGCGCCGCGGCTGTTCGCCGGCGTCCACGATCTCGCCGGCGAGGCGGTCGGCCATCGACTTCTCGCTGCGCGCGCGCGCGTGACTGCACGAGCCAGCGCATCGCCGAGCGACATCCGGCGCGCCGGGCGCACCTCGACGCGGCACCTGATAGGTGGCGCCGCCGACGCGCCGCGATCGCACCTCGACCGACGGGCTTCACGTTGTCGAGCGCGCGTTTCGGAAGACCACCAGCGGATCTTCCTTGGCGCGCTCGCGCGACGAGGTCGAGCGCGCCGTAGAAGATGCCGCTCGGCGATGCTCTTCTTGCCGCCGAGCATCATCGCGTTGATGAACTTGGTCACCAGCCGATCGTGGAACTTCGGATCGGGGAGCACCTCGCGGCGGCGGACTTCGCCTTTGCGCGGCATGATCGACCTCGTCCTATCGCTTCGGCCGCTTGGCGCCGTACTTCGAGCGACCCTGCTTGCGATCCTGCACGCCGATCGAGTCGAGCGTGCCGCGAACGATGTGGTAGCGCACGCCGGGCAGATCCTTCACGCGGCCGCCGCGGATGAGCACGACCGAGTGCTCCTGCAGGTTGTGGCCGATCGCCCGGGATGTACGTGGTCACCTCGATGCCGTTGGTGAGGCGCACGCGCGCGACCTTGCGCAGCGCCGAGTTCGGCTTCTTCGGCGTCGTGCGTGTAGACGCGCGTGCACACGCCGCGCTTCTGCGGCGACGCCTGCAGCGCCGGCGCCGCCGTCTTGCGGCGCTGCTTTGCGCGGCCGTGCTTCACGAGCTGGTTGATCGTCGGCATCGTATGACTCCTCGAGACACATGTTCGCAAAGCGAAACAGCAGTTTCTACTGGAGTGTCTGCTGCGTGTCAAGATCCTCACCCTCGATCGCTTCGACCACGACCGGCGCCGGCTCTCTCCTCGGCGCTGACCTCGGCGCCGTGCACGCGGATCTCCATGGTCGCGATACGGCGGTACGCCGGTGCCGGCCGGGATCAGACGGCCCATGATGACGTTCTCCTTGAGGCCGACGCAGGTGGTCGACCTTGCCGTTGATCGACGCCTCGGTGAGCACCTTGGTGGTCTCCTGGAACGACGCCGCCGAGATGAAGCTACTCGGTCGAGAGCGACGCCTTGGTGATGCCGAGCAGCAGCGGCTCGGCGATCGCCGGCTTGCCGCCTGCCGTCGAGCACGCGCTCGTTCTCCTCCTCGAAGCGCCACTTCTCGACCTGATCGCCGACCAGGAAGTCGGTGTCGCCGACCTCCTTGATGCGCACGCGGCGCAGCATCTGGCGCACGATCACCTCGATGTGCTTGTCGTTGATGCGCACGCCCTGCAGGCGGTAGATCTCCTGCACCTCGTCGACCAGGTACTTGGCGAGCGCCTTCTCGCCGAGGATCGTGAGGATGTCGTGCGGGTTCGGCGAGCCGTCCATCAGCGGCTCGCCGGCGCGCACGCGAGTCGCCCTCGTGCACGCTGATGTGCTTGCCCTTGGGGATCAGGTACTCGCGCGGCTCGCCGCACCTCCGGGCGTGACGATGACCTTGCGCTTGCCCTTGGTGTCCTTGCCGAACGAGACCGTGCCGTCGATCTCGCTGATGACCGCGAACTCCTTCGGCTTGCGCGCCTCGAACAGCTCGGCGACGCGCGGCAGACCGCCGGTGATGTCCTTGGTCTTGGTGGTCTCGCGCGGGATCTTCGCGATGACGTCGCCCGCGGCGACAGCTCCTGCCCTTCGGCGACGCGCGATGTGGCGCCGACCGGGATGAGATAGCGGGCGACGCTCTCGGAGCTCGGCAGCTCGGCGGTCTTGCCGTCCTCGTCCTTGATCGAGACGCGCGGCCGCTTGTCGAGGTCCTTGCAGTCGATGATGACCTTGGTCGAGAGGCCGGTGCGCTCGTCGACCTGCTCCTCCATGGTGACGCCTTCGAGGATGTCGCCGAACTTCACCGTGCCGCCGCACCTCGGTGAGCGATCGGAATGGTGTACGGATCCCACTCGGCGATCAGCTCGCCGGCCTTCACGCGTGTCGCCGTCGCGTCATCTTCAGCTTGGCGCCGTACACGATCGGGTAGCGCTCGCGCTCGCGCTCGCGGCCCGGCTCGGGATCTCGACGATCGCCGACCTCGCCGTTGCGGTTCATCGACCACCAGGTCGCCGTCCTTGTCGGTCGACGGTGCTGCAGGTTGATGAACTTGACGATGCCGTCGTTGCGCGCCTCGAGCGTGCGTCTGCTCGGCGCGCCGGCTCGCGGTGCCGCCGATGTGGAAGGTGCGCATGGTGAGCTGCGTGCCCGGCTCGCCGATCGACTGCGCGGCGATGACGCCGATCGCCTCGCCGAGGTTCACCATGTGCCCGCGCGCCAGGTCGCGGCCGTAGCAGCTGACGCAGACGCCCTGCCGCGACTGGCAGGTGAGCACCGAGCGGATCTTCACCCGCTCGAGGCCGGCGTCCTCGATCGCGCGCGACCTTGTCCTCGTCGATCTCCTCGTTGGCCTCGACGATGACCTCGTCGTTGAACGGGTCGCGGATGTCCTCGAGCGCGACGCGGCCGAGGACGCGGTCGCCGAGGCCCTCGATGACCTCGCCGCCCTCGACGAGCGGCGTCATCTCGATGCCGTCGAGCGTGCCGCAGTCCTGCTCGGTGATGATCGAGTCCTGCGCGACGTCGACCAGACGGCGGGTCAGGTAGCCGGAGTTGGCGGTCTTGAGCGCCGTGTCGGCGAGACCCTTGCGGGCGCCGTGCGTCGAGATGAAGTACTGCAGCACCGTGAGCCCTTCGCGGAAGTTCGCGGTGATCGGCGTCTCGATGATCTCGCCCGACGGCTTGGCCATCAGGCCGCGCATGCCGGCGAGCTGGCGGATCTGCTGCGCGCTGCCGCGGGCGCCGGAGTCGGCCATCATGAAGATCGGGTTGAAGCTCGGCGACGCGGCTGCTCTTGCCGCTCGCTCGTCGATCACCGTCGTCGGTGCCGAGCTCGCGCAGCATCTCGTCGGCGATGCGGTCGGTGACCTCGGCCCAGATGTCGACGACCTTGTTGTAGCGCTCGCCGTCGGTGATCAGGCCCTTGTTGTACTGGTCCTCGATCTCGCGCACCGTCGCTGCGTGGCCTGCGTCGAGCAGCTTGCGCTTCTGCGGCCGGGATCACCATGTCCTTGATGCGCGATCGAGATGCCGGCCGCGGTGGCGTACTCGTAGCCGAGGTCCTTCAGCTGGTCGGCGAAGATGACCGTCGCCTTGTTGCCGGCGCAGGCGGTAGGCGAGGTCGATCAGGTTCGCCGAGCTCCTTCTTCTTCATCACCTTGTTGACTTCGGCGAACGGGATCTCGCGCGGCACGATCTCGTAGAGCAGGACGCGGCCGACCGTGGTGTCGACGTCAGCTTCGCCGTCCGATGCGCACGCTGATCGGCGCCTGCAGGTCGACCTCGCCCTGGTCGTAGGCGATGCGCACCTCGTCCGGAGTTCGCGAAGCGTCTTGCCCGCGCCGTGCGCCTCGGCGCGCTCGCGCGTCATGTAGTAGAGGCCGAGCACGATGTCCTGCGTCGGCACGATGATCGGCTTGCCGTTGGCGGGCGACAGGATGTTGTTGGTCGACATCATCAGGCGCGCGCGCTTCGACCTGCGCCTCGACCGAGAGCGGCACGTGCACCGCCATCTGGTCGCCGTCGAAGTCGGCGTTGTAGGCCGCGCAGACCAGCGGGTGCAGCTGGATGGCCTTGCCTTCGATCAGGATCGGCTCGAACGCCTGGATGCCGAGGCGGTGCAGCGTCGGCGCGCGGTTCAGCAGCACCGGGTGCTCGCGGATCACCTCGTCGAGGATGTCCCAGACCTCGGGACGCTCCTTCTCCACCATCTTCTTGGCGCTCTTGATGGTGGTGACGAAGCCGCGCTCTTCGAGCTTGTTGTAGATGAACGGCTTGAACAGCTCGAGCGCCATCTTCTTCGGCAGGCCGCACTGGTGCAGGCGCAGCTCGGGGCCGACGACGATGACCGAGCGGCCCGAGTAGTCGACGCGCTTGCCGAGCAGGTTCTGGCGGAAGCGGCCGCTCTTGCCCTTGAGCATGTCGGACAGCGACTTGAGCGGGCGCTTGTTCGGGCCGGTGATGGCGCGGCCGCGGCGGCCGTTGTCGAACAGCGCGTCGACCGCCTCCTGCAGCATGCGCTTCTCGTTGCGGATGATGATGTCCGGCGCGTTCAGCTCCATGAGGCGCTTCAGCCGGTTGTTGCGGTTGATGACGCGGCGGTAGAGGTCGTTCAGGTCGGAGGTCGCGAAGCGGCCGCCGTCGAGCGGCACGAGCGGGCGGAGGTCCGGCGGGATGACCGGGATGCACCTCGAGGATCATCCACTCCGGGCGGTTGCCCGAGTTGCTGGAACGCCGTCGAGCACCTTCAGGCGCTTGCGCGATCTTCTTGCGCTTCGCCTCGCTGGTCGCCTCGCTGCATCTCGACGCGCAGCTCGTCGCACAGCTGCTCGATGTCGAGCGTCGCTGAGCAGCTCGCGGATCGCCTCGGCGCCCATCCCGGCGCGGAAGCGCGTCAGGCCGTACTCCTCGACGCGCCTTGCGGTACGCGCTCTCGCTCAGCAGCTCGCTTGCACTGCAGCGGCGTCTCGCCCGGGTCGATGACGACGTAGGACTCGAAGTAGAGGACCTTCTCGAGCTCCTTGAGCGTCATGTCGAGCAGCGTGCCGATGCGCGACTCGGCAGGCTCTTCAGGAACCAGATGTGCGCGACCGGCGTCGCGAGGTCGATGTGGCCCATGCGCTCGCGGCGCACCTTCGACTGGATGACCTCGACGCCGCACTTCTCGCAGACGACGCCGCGGTGGCGCATGCGCTTGTACTTGCCGCAGTTGCACTCGTAGTCCTTGGTCGGGCCGAAGATCTTGGCGCAGAAGAGCCCGTCGCGCTCCGGCTTGAAGGTGCGGTAGTTGATGGTCTCGGGCTTCTTCACCTCGCCGTGCGACCACGACCGGATCTTGTCCGGCGAGGCGAGCGAGATGCGCAGCGCGTTGAAGCTGAGCGGGTTCTTCGGCTTCTCGAACAGACTGAAGAGATCTTCCATCATCGCGTGCATCCGTGCGCTCGGCGCTCAGCCGCTGGCTCGGCTGCGGCTTCTCCTCGAGCAGCTCGACGTCGAGGGCCGAGGCTCTGCAGCTCCTTCACCATGACGTTGAAGGACTCCGGCAGACCCGGCTCGAGCACGTTCTCGCCCTTTGACGATGGCCTCGTACATGCGGGTGCGGCCGGCCACGTCGTCGGACTTGACGGTCAGCATCTCCTGCAGCGCTGTACGCCGCGCCGTAGGCCTCGAGCGCCCACACCTCCATCTCGCCGAGCCGCTGGCCGCCGAACTGCGCCTTGCCGCCGAGCGGCTGCTGCGTGACCAGCGAGTACGGACCGGTCGAGCGGGCGTGGATCTTGTCGTCGACCAGGTGGTGCAGCTTCATCATGTACATGATGCCGACCGTCACCTCGTGCGTCGAACGCGCTCGCCGGTGCGGCCGTCGAAGAGCCGCGTCTGGCCGGTGGTCGGGCAGGCCGGCCTGCTCGAGCAGCGTCGAAGATCTCCTCCTCGCGACGCGCCGTCGAACACCGGCGACGGCGACGTGGATGCCGCGCGCGCACTTGCGCGCCGAGCTTGACGACGTCGTCGTCGCGCAGCGCCGTCGATGAACTCGCCGATGTCCTCGCGCGTAGAGCTCCTTCAGCGTCTCGCGCAGCGCCGTCGGCGTCCGGCCGTGCCGTTCGCCTCGAGCATCGCTCGATCTGCGCGCCGAGCTCGCGCGCCGCCCAGCCGAGATGGGTCTCGAGGATCTGCCCGACGTTCATGCGCGACGGCACGCCGAGCGGGTTCGAGCACGATGTCGACCGGCGTGCCGTCCGCGAGGTACGGCATGTCCTCTTCGGGCAGGATGCGCGAGAGCACGCCCTTGTTGCCGTGGCGGCCGGCCATCTTGTCGCCGACCTGCAGCTTGCGCTTGATGGCGACGAAGACCTTCACCATCTTGATGACGCCCGGCGGCAGCTCGTCGCCGCCCTTCGAGCCGCTCGATCTTCTCGTCGAACGCCGTGCTTGATCAGCGTCGACCTGCTCCTGCATCGCCTCGACCAGACGCGGTCGAGCTCGTCCTCGACCTTCGTCGTCGCCGACCTTGATGTCGCCCCAGTAGCTGCGACGGGATCTCGTCGAGCATCTCGGCGCGTGATCTCGACGCCCTTGCTCAGCGAGCACCTTGCGCGCGTCGTCGCTGAGCCGCGCGCGGTCGCGTCTTGCCGACGAGCAGCTTGCGGACCTTCTGCGCGTGCGCGCTCGCGGATGATGCGGATCTCGTCCTGCTGGTCCTTGCTGGAGCTTGGCCGACCTCGTCCTCCTCGATCGCGCGCGGCGCGCTCGTCCTTCGGACGCCCTTGCGCGAGAAGACGCGGGCGTTGATGACCGTGCCCTCGACGCCGGGCGGCACGCGCAGCGACGTGTCGCGCACCTCGCCGGCCTTCTCGCCGAAGATCGCGCGCAGCAGCTTCTCTTCGGGCGAGAGCTGCGTCTCGCCCTTCGGCGTGATCTTGCCGACCAGGATGTCGCCCGGCTTCACCTCGGCGCCGATGCGGATGATGCCGCGACTCGTCGAGGTCCTTGAGCGCCTCCTCGCCGACGTTCGGGATGTCGCGCGTGATCTCCTCCGGGCCCGAGCTTGGTGTCGCGCGCGACGCACTCGAACTCCTCGATGTGGATCGAGGTGAAGAGGTCGTCGCTTGACGACGCGCTCGGAGATCAGGATCGAGTCCTCGAAGTTGTACCCGCCCCACGGCATGAAGGCGACGAGCACGTTGCGGCCGAGCGCCAGCTCGCCCGATGCTCGGTCGACGGACCGTCGGCGATGACGTCGCCGGCGCTGCACGCGGTCGCCCGCGCTGCACGATCGGCTTCTGGTTGATGCAGGTGTTCTGGTTCGAGCGCTGGTACTTGATCAGGTTGTAGATGTCGACGCTCGGGATCGCGCGCCGTCGCTCGACGCTTGTCGGCCTGCACGACGATGCGCGTCGGCGTCGACCTGCTCGACCACGCCGTCGCGCTCGCGCGACGACGGTGACGCCGGAGTCGCGCGCGACGACGCCGCTCCATGCCGGTGCCGACCAGCGGCGCCTCGGTGCGGAGCAGCGGCACCGCCTGGCGCTGCATGTTCGAGCCCATGAGCGCGCGGTTGGCGTCGTCGTTCTCGAGGAACGGGATGAGCGACGCGGCCACCGACACGAGCTGGTTCGGCGACACGTCCATGAACGTCGACCTCGCTCGGGCGGCACCATGACGAACTCGCCGCCGTTGCGCGACGGACACGAGGTCGCGCCGTGAAGCTGCCGCTTCGCGTCGATCGGCGCGTTCGCCTGCGCGATCGATGTGCTCCTCCTCCTCGAGCGCCGAGAGATACTCGACCTCGTCGGTGACGCGCGCCGTCCTCGACCTCGCGGTACGGCGTCTCGATGAAGCCGAACTCGTTGACGCGCGCGTAGGTCGAGAGCGACGCGATCAGGCCGATGTTCGGACCTTCCGGCGTCTCGATCGGGCAGATGCGGCCGTAGTGCGTCGGGTGCACGTCGCGCACCTCGAAGCCGGCGCGCTCGCGCGTGAGACCGCCCGGCCCGAGCGCCGAGAGGCGCCGCTTGTGCGTGATCTCGGAGAGCGGGTTGGTCTGGTCCATGAACTGCGAGAGCTGCGCTCGAGCCGAAGAACTCCTTGATCACCGCCGAGACCGGCTTGTAGTTGATGAGGTCGTGCGGCATCAGCGTCTCGATCTCCTGCAGCGCTCATGCGCTCCTTGATCGCGCGCTCCATGCGGACCAGGCCGATGCGGTACTGGTTCTCGACGCAGCTCGCCGACCGCGCGCACGCGGCGGTTGCCGAGGTGGTCGATGTCGTCGATCGCTGCCGGGCTCGGCGCCGTTCTTGAGCTCGATCGAGGTACTTGACCGCGGCGAGGATGTCGTCGGGCCGCAGCGTCGGCAGCTCGGCAGCGGATCTCCTCCTCGGGCGTGCCGGACCGTGCGGCTGCCAGCGCACGCGTCCTCGGGGTTGAAGCTGAGCTTGTGGTTCACCTTGAGCCGGCCGACCTGCGAGAGGTCGTAGCGCTCCGGGTTGAAGAACAGGTTGCGGAACAGATTGGTGCGCGGTCTCGAGCGTCGGCGGATCGCCCGGGCGCAGGCGCCGGTAGATCTCGATGATCGCGTCCTCCTGCGGAGTAGCGTCTTGTCGGCCGAGCAGCGTGTCGCGCAGCGCAGTGCCCGTGATCAGCGGGTCGAGGTAGAGCAGCGGGAACTCGTGGATGCCGCGGCGCGATCAGCTCGTCCAGCGTCTCCTGGCTGAGCGTCTCGTTCGACTCGAGGGATCACCTCGCTCGGTCGACTCGTCGGACGATGTCGATCGGCGCCACGCGCTTGACCGGCGTCGGTGCGCACGGGTCCTCGAGCGGGATCGATAGCCACTCGATGCCGGCCTCGCGCATCTTGCGCACGCCCGCGCTCGTGAACTTGCGATCCTTGCGCACGATCACGTTGCCGGCGGCGTCGCTTCACCTCGCGCAG
>ERZ1370068.9848-contig-8597_pt1 | contig 41380 bp, 68 predicted proteins | sample MGYA00561227_ERZ1370068 | MGnify/ENA primary metagenome ERZ1370068 (study PRJEB38410, sample SAMEA6850437) | metagenome | study: Metagenomic assessment of the ecological functions of the soil: analysis of the soil microbiota associated with the... | reverse complement strand
TCCCGGATTTGACTGATCAACAGGTTAATCGGTATCGGCGATCTGTCTGCGGTCGCACCGTCGGAAGCCGACTGCGTGAGGTGCGTTCCGTGTGGCCGGCTTCAGGAAGGCCACGAGCAACCCTGAGAGCAGCACCAGCATGCCAAGCACCAGACCAGCGCCACGCCCTTCGCTCGAAGCACGGCGCACGAAGAATTTGTGAGTGTTCGCGAGGTTCATTGAGCTTGTTTGTTCGAGTATTCTGGTCAGGGTTTTATGGGGTCCCGGCTCCACTGAGCCACGGATCACCACATCGAGGAAAAATGCGGTAGTTGAGTCGCTAGTAAGGTCTTTTCGAGCCGCTTGATATCCTCGGTATAGTCGCCTCGCGCTTCGCCGTCTCGAACAATCCCTTGCGAAAGGAATTCGATCGTCGCCTCGCGAAAGCCGCGACATGGAGACCTCATCCACCGCCACCATGGCTACTTGAACGATCGGCGGAAGGGAGGCTGTCGCGCGTCCGCGTTATCGACCCTTCGATTCCGTCTGCATCCTTGCCAAGACCGCCTGACAAAAAAATCCGCGCAGAATCGTACCGATAGCTGGGAGCCAGATCGAGTTTATCTGTGCCAGGGCGGAGTGATCCTTTGGCGGGAGCTTGGGGAGAATGACCAGCGCGATGGATATTCTTTCGCCCGGAACGTGGGCATAGCGAAACCTTTGCCCCGTAGCTCCATCAATGGGCTCTCGCTTCGCGGCGTTCTCATCCAAAAGGCGGCACCCAGGCTCCCGCCGTTGCATTGCGCCGCCGATCGACAAGCCCCAGGTATAGCTTCTGTTCGTCGATATCCGCGGCGTACGGAACTGCGCAGCTTTTGCCGGGACGACAGCGTTTTCACCCCGGTCAGTTCTGAGGCGCCCCCGGGACGGTCAACTCCATGAGGCGAAAACGCACGCTTTTTCGATGGAAAATGCTGTGGGTGGAGACGATTGATGAACGCCGGTTGGTCCGGATCCGCCCATACTCGATGAAACAGCTGCACGCGACGAGCATGTTATCAAGGCTTCGAAAAACGCGATGTCTTCTGACAGAAGGTGATTCCAACTCTTCCGCATAAATCACCGAGCGTGGCGCATGAAAATACTGGTGGAGGGTCGGGCAGGGAAGTGTCAAACGGTGTCGAAGGCGTGGTGGATTTTTTGCGGCTTCGAAGACTTGATCGCTGGTCCGGAAAGGAATTGCAGCTCTGACTGGCGGCGGGCATTCTCAGGTCGGCTTGGTGCTTTATGACCTCGACGTCAGGATCGCCAGGCACCAGGGTGGCTCGACTCATCCGCCGGGTCATGGGACTCGAAGGCACCACGCGCGGCCTGAAACTGCCCAGCCTTGGCGGTCGCACGAGTCCAAACGCGCTGAGTCTGGTCCACGGTATTGAGCAGAAGAACCATGAGACTCCGCGAGGATCGCCGTGGAAACCATCAGTTCGATGAGCGGAAAATGCCCCAACAGGCAAAGAAGAATTTCGGGGTGGTGTTCATTGCATGAATGGATCGCGCATTGGCGGATTTGACTGGTTGATTACCTCTGACTGCCCATTCGAGAGACGATGAATGAACGAGTTTTGAGTGTCGTCCCTTTGCTTCAATTTCCTTTAGGTCATCAGGGTCCTGCACGTTTGAATTCTTCAGGGCTGGATTCGTGATGGCGCGAAGATGGTAATGACCCGATATGTGTTCGGGATATACTTATCATCGCCGCCGGTGCCGCCACTAGGTTGCTTCGACTCTGGTCGATCTCCAACTTCACGGCATAGAGGCGTTTGAGATCGATCTCGTTGTTGCCACTGGGATTAAGGTTCGCGGTGTCAGTGAGCCTTCCCTCTTCAATGTGGGGAAGCAGATGAGGCCGCCTTCGAGAAAGCCAGGGACTGACCTTGACGCGCCGGTTCCAGAATCCTTCGACTAACTCGTGACCTGGATCATGGTGTTGAGATCCTGCATCGATCCATATTTCATTGGCGGAGTCGATGGCCTGGCGGAACACCGAAAGACCGCTCGGCAACAAGCCAGAGCGCCACAAAGGCAAAAGCGATGATCCTGATCGCGAGGGTGATCTCCACGAGGCTGAAGCCGGATTGGTCGATTTTGGCGCGCGGCTCGCAGGAAAACAAAGCCGTGCATACAACGCTTTACACTGGCCTTCGCTGACAGTGTCAACGGAATGTTTCACAATATTTCAAAAAAACTTCAACTGTGGTGACACTCTGCCTGGCGGTTTGAATGAGTGGTCGTAAAGAACGCGCGACGCGCCATTCCCGCGGCCTGCAGCAGCCAGGCAGAAAGGGACCGCAATGGTGATTCGTTTGGGACGAGAAACGGGGGCGAAACTCGGAAGCGGCGGGTGTCTCGTTGCGGAATGCATTGCAAACGCAAAAATCGGCGCCTATCGGTGAATGATACGCTCTCCGATTCTCATATGAGCGATTTATTTGCGCCACCCATCATCACCGAGTTTGATCTGCGCCGCGGCGATTGCCCGCAGGCATTGGTGGCGCTGCCGGCGGAGTCGGTCGATCTCGTGGTGACGTCACCGCCTTATTAATCTGACATCGCATACGCCAGCTACGCCGACGACGCGCCGCGCGAGGAGTATTCGACTGGTGCGCACGCTGGGCTACCGAGCTGCGACGGGTGCTCAAGCCCGACGGGCGCTTTAACAGCCGAAAAAAGCCGCTGCGAACTGGGCGTTTCCGCACGAGCTGGTGCTCAAGCTCCAGCCGCTCTTCCGAGCTGCAAAACACGCTCCACTGGATCAAGTCGATCACCGTGCAGCCGCGGCGCGCGATCCGGAGCTGAGCGTGGGCCATTGGGTTTCAAGCCGATCAACTCCAAGCGCAATCTCACCGACTGCCACGAGCATTCGTCTTCCACCTCACGAGAGAGCGGCGAGCGTGCCCTCTGACCGCCTCGCCGTGGGCGTCGTATACGCCGGACAAGAGGCTACAACATCGCGCGCTGGGCGCATCACCGCGCGAAGAGTGCCAGCGATTGGCGCTGCCGCGGCAACAACTGCAGCGTTCATCCCCTACGAGACGATTCAACCGCCGCGACGAGCGAGCGCCCGCACCCGGCCACGTTCCCGGCCCAGCGCCTGGCGGAATGGTGCCTCCGCCTCCACGGCATGCGCGACCGGGCCTCGTCATGCTCGATCCGTTTCCCGGGCATCGGCCAAGTCGCCGTGGCGCCGCCGCGGCCGCCTGCGGAGTCGGCGCGGTTTATCGGCTTTGAGGTCGACGCGAGGGGTATCTCGCGGGAAGCCTGCGCCGCGGCTCGCGGCGCAGGAGCTGCACCATCGAATGACGATATCCGAATTGCGGACCGCACCGTTTGCCCGGTTTTCTCGCGCCCTTGAACTGTTCCGGATTTCATCATCTGCGGATTTCGAATACCTCCCCGGCCGCTTCTCCTCCTCCGCCGCTTCGCCTCGATGCTCGTGGTGCTCTTCTGCGTCATCACGGATCCGTTGTGCTTGCTCGTGCGGATCGGCGCCGGGCGGCCGTTCACGCGCGAGCGGAAGATTCCGCCCGCGATCGAGAAGCAGATCCTCGCGCGCTACAATCTCGACGGGCACGCTCTGGCGAGCATGCTCACGACGTATCTCGGCGTGCGCAAAAACGTGAGTGGCAATGCAGCGGCCTGCTCCAGGGCGATCTCCAGCCTCGACGCGTTACCGCGATCAGCTCGGTGAACGAGATTCATCGCGCAACAGCATCCCCGTTTCGCGCACGCTGGCGTCGCTGGCGCATTTCTGCATCGCGATCCACGGCGGCATCTGGCTCCGGCAGCCATCGCGGCGGTGCGCCACCACACCGCGGCTCGATGCCGGCGTGCGATGCTCGGCGCGCTTGCTCTGATCAGCGTTCCGACGCTTCGTCACCGGCCCGGTGCTCGTGCTGTTCTTCGCGCTGAAGCTGGCTGGCTGCCGGTCGGCGGCTGGTGAGCTGGTCGAGCAGCCTGATCCTGCCGGCAGTTACGCCTCGCCGGGCCTTACATCGCCTACACCGCGCGGCTCATGCGCACGAGCATGCTCGAGGTGCTTGCAGCCAGGATTTCGTGCGCACCGCGCGCGCAAAGGGCCTGAGCCGAGTCGCGCGTCATTTACCGGCACGCGCTGAAGGTCGCTGATCCTGCCGGTGGTCAGCTTCACTCGGCCCGCTCGCGGCGAACCTGCTCACCGGCTCCGATCGTCGTCGAAACGATCTTCAACATCCCCGGCGACCGGCGGCTTCTTCATCAACTCGATCCAGAATCAGCGACGTCTTCCTGCTCTGAAGGCGACGTCATCATCGTGTCATTGCGCGCTGCTCGTCGCGCTCAACCTCGTCGTCGATATCGCCTACACGTGGCTCGACCGCCGCATCAAACTCGTATGGCTGACGCTCTCCGCCGCTCCGCCCGGCGCGTGAGCGCCGCTTGCGAAAAAATCCCGTCGCCGTCGCCGCGATGGTCATCTCGCGTGCCTGACGTGTTCTCTCGCCGCTGGAGCGCGATGCTTTCCGACCATCCGATTCCGCTACGACCGCTGTCGCGCGCCAGCAGTTCTCGACCAGTTCCCGACGAGCGCGCATCCGTTTCGGCACTGACGTGAATGGCCGCGACGCGTTTGAGCCGCGTGCGTCGAAGGCGCGCGCATCTCGCTGCTCGTCGGCGCTTGCGGCGCGCTCATCCAGCTTTTTCATCGGCACCACCTACGGGCTGATCTCCGGCTACGCCGGCGGCCGCACTCGACGCGGTGATGATGCGCTTCGTCGAGATCCTCTATTCGATTCCGCGGCTCATCATCATCATCATCTGCGACGCTTCATCTTCGATCGCGCAGCTTCGAAGACGCTGGCTGAAGCGCGCGCGGGCAACTCGCCAGCGAGCTCGTCGGCTACTCGAAGATCATCATCCTCATCATCACGCTCTGGCTTCATCGAATGGCTGACGATGGCGCGCATCGTCCGCGGCCAGGTGCTGTTCGCTCAAGAACCAGCAGTTCGTGCTCGCCGCGCGCGCGCTCGGGCAGAGCCACACGCAAAATCATCGTCGCGCCATCTGCTGCCCGAACATCGTCGGGCATCGTGGCATCATCTATCTCACGCCTCACGATTCCCGCGGTGATCCTCGACGAGAGCTTCCTCAGCTTCCCTCGGCCTCGGCATGCAGGCGCCGCCAGGCAGAGCTGGGGCGCGTTGCTCAGCGACGGCGCGCCAGGTCATCAATCCGGTGAAGAGCTACTGGTGGCTGCTGCTCTTCCCGGCGCTGGTGATGTCGATCACGCTGCTGGCGCTGAACTTTCTCGGCGACGCGCTGCGTGACGCGCTCGATCCGCGCGCGCGCGAGGCGATAGTTCCGCGCTGTGGATCATCGGCGGTCATCGACCAGGCTTGCTACAAGTTGTGGATGCCGCCACGCCCACGTTGTTTCAAACGTCGCGGCGAGTTATCGCCGGCGAAGATCGCCGTCGTCGTGGCGACGCCCTGCGAGGCGAGCCTGAGCGCTGCGAGGAGCGCACAATGACGTGAGATGCGCGATTTACATGACGAGCGATTCCTGGCCCGCGAAGACGACGGCGCGGCGTCCAGCGCGCTGACGCCCAGAGCCCGCCAGCGCAGGGCGAGAATCCACGCGAGCTGCTCAGCGAAAACGCCGCACTCGCCGGTGAAAGATCGGCGCGGGCCCAGCGCGAAGACAGCCGCCGCCGAGCCGATCACCGCGCGTCAGCGTGCAAATCCGGTGGACGTGCGCCTACAATAAAAACTGATCCACGCAAACGCAGCCCACGGCAGGAGCGGAAAGAGCGAGCCGGTGGCGATTCAGCCACGCGACGATCGCACCGGCGCGCCCGCCCAGGTCGCGATGCGCGAGCGAGGATCAACGCTGCGGGCCGTCAGCACTGGCGACGGCGATCTTTGTCCACCACCGCCCGCTGACGCGCTCGGCGATCAGCCCAGCGCGCCGATCGCCGCGCGGCTGTGAGGCAGGGCAGAATATCGACGGCCGTCCTGGCGTGCAGCGCATCCGTCCACTTGCCGGCGGCCAATTCCCTCCACGGAATATGCAGGAGCTGAAGCCGATCGCCGCGATGCCCGCCAGCCGCCGCACTCAGTTATGCCACACGTTTGCGCGCGCCGCGCCCTCGCGCGCGCCGCATGCCGAGCCCGTGCGCGTAGCCTGCGATGAAAGAAACGCTGGCGCGACGAGACTGTTCACGTAGTTCGTATCACGCGTGAACCACTCACTCGCGCGCGCAGCTCCGGCGCGGAAGAACGTGTTGGCCACGTGCGTCTCGATCATCACCGGTGCACCGCCGCGCTGGCGGTAAAGGTCGAGCCACGCGAGGCGCGCGGATGACGCCACTGGCTGCCGTCCCTGCGCTGACTCGCGCCAGCCGGGTTACTGGAATTTCACCGTCACTTCGGCTGCGACTCCGCCTTTGATCCCGTCGATGCCTGCGAGCACCTTCGCGTCTTCCATCGACTCCCTTCGGTTGCGCCTTCACCAGGTCCTCCAAACTTCGCCGGGTTCGCCAGCAGTTCTTTGTTGAAATCCATTTCTGATGAGCGTACGCGCGAGCCGGCGACGTGCTCCGCGTTGGTCTGCGATCTTGCCCGCGAACTCGATCGCCACGGTCATCTTCATGTCCTTGAACATCTCCTTCATCATCATCATCGCCATTTCCTCGCCGCCCCGCTGCGCTGGCGCATCCTTTTCGCGGCAGGCGAATCGCCGGGCTTCGGCTGCGGAAGATTGATGGTGAGATTCGCCGGCGCCTGGCAAAACCGGAAGGTCAGTGGCTCGCCTTTCTCGGATTTCGCTATTTCACGGACAAGCCTGACCTTCGGGGTTCGCACGTTGTCGCCCACGTCCTGATCACCCTGATCTTGCGGATGTCGGTGAACGCGGTAGATCGCGGTGAAGCCTTCGCCGATCGGCGTCGTCACGGGCTTCTGGCGGAAACGAAACTCACGCCCTCTCGCCCATCTTCCTGCGGCTTCTGAGCTTCTTCGTCCATGAGATTGAAGCTCGGCGGGTGAGCGCCTGCGGCAGGCTTGTCGCCGCTGAGCGCACCGAGGCCCGAGGTCATCTGCGTTAGTTTCATCTGCCGGCGAACGCTTTGCTGATCACCATTTTGCCTCTCGATCGTCCCACTGCCGTCGTGGCTTGAGTCACGATCTTTTCCACCTGCAAACAGCCGGTGATGCCGAGCAGGGGCGAAAAAGGCGAGCGCGAGGGAGCGAGGGGTTTCTATGGTGCGAGGTGTAGCGGGCAAGCGGCAAGAGAAGTCAGAAGTCGGAGGCCAGAAATCGACGAGCATATTCTCTTGCCTCCAACTTCGACTTCGACTTCGACCCTGACTTCTGACTTCAATCATGGACCTCCTCGACGAACTCTTCAGCAACGCGTGCTCATCGCCGATGGCGCGATGGGCACGGAACTCCGCCGCTGGCGTGCCGCGCGGGTCGTGCCTGAAGAATCCTTGCGTGAGCCGCGCGGAACTCGTGCAGCGCGTCCACGAAAGCTACCCGGTAGCCGGCGCGGATGATCCGCACGAACAGTTTCGGCGTTAACGCGGTGCGGGCTCGCAGCGCACGGCTGGATCACCGCGCATTGATCAACTGGATTGCGGCGCAGCTCGCGGCGGAGTCTGGCGAAGCCGGCGAAGGCGCGTGTGGCGGCAGCGTCGGGCCGCCCGGGATCACGGCGGCGGAAGCTGCGGCGCGGGATCGATCGCAAGGCCGCGTTTGAGGAACAGATCGGCGCGCTGCCTGATGGCGGCGCGCGCGTGTGATCGTGCTCGAGACGTTCACCGGACCTCGACGAGCTGCGTCATCGCGATCGAGGCGAAGCAGCCGCCGCATCACCGCCCGGTGGTCGCATCTGCAACATGCGATGCCGCGGGAAAAACTCCCGGCGGTACTCGCGCTCGCAGACGCATTCGCGCAGTTGCGCGCGGCGGACGTGGATCTCGTCGCGGTCAATTGCGTCGCCGTCTCCGCCGCACTCCTCGACGCACTCACCTCGCCGCCGCCGGACGCGACGCTCGCCGCATTCCCGGGCAAGAGCGCGGGCCTGCCAGCCGAGCGCGGCGGGGTTGCCGCCTTGAGTATCCGGTCACGCCGGAGCAATTCGCCCGCGACGCGCTCGCACTCGCGGAGCGCGGCGCGCGACTCATCGGCGGCTGCTGCGCGCGTGGGGCCGGAGCATATTGCATCGCTCGCGGAAGCGCGTTTGCGCAGGAGCGGCGACCTCGTGATCGCGCCGAATTTCTTCCTCGCCAGGCCGTTGCTGCCCTAGATGCTCTTCAAGCGCAGGCCGCCTCCCCGTGCGAATCCACTCCGTCTGCTGATGTCGCAATTCAAACGCGCCCTTTTTCTCCAGCTCACCGGCCCCAGGCTCGGCGGGCCTGTCGTGTGGCTGGCGCGCCATTTTCCGCTGCTCGAATACGCCCACCACGCCCAGCAGAAGCTCGGCGCGATGCAGTTCTGGGGCGGCGTGCTGTATCCCATGCTTTACGGCGCTTGCAACGTTCTGCTCCCGCTCGCTGGCGTGGTGGCGATCGGCAGCGGCCTGTTCTTCGGCCTTTGTGGGGCTTTTCAACGTGCTCGAAACGTCGCCGGCGCAGCGGTCGCCTTTGCTCGGCCGGAAATTCGGTCGCTGGGTGGAGAAGAAATTCTTTCGTCATCAAAATGGGTCGCGCTCGAGGTGATCGCCCGCGACGGCTGGAAGATCATCTTCCTCAGCCAGGTCCATCCGCTTTTTCCGAGCAGCCTGCTCAATTACCCTACGGCATCACCCGCATCCGCTTCGGGACTTGCATGCTCTGGATCGGGCCGGCAGGCGCCGGGGCTCTTCTATGCCTACCTCGGAACACCGACGCAGCACGGCATCCGGCTGCTGCGCGGAAAGAGCGATCCGCATCCGATGGAGCATGTGATCTGGATCGGCGGCCTGTGGTCGCCGGCGGCCACGACCGCCTTGGGGCGGATCGCGCTAGTGTCATGGCGAGGGGTCGAGGCCGTGGCGAAACCGGCCGCGCCGAGTGAACTCGAGGCGGCCAAGCAGTGCCTGCCCCCGGTGGCGGCAAATTGATGCTACCTTTTTGATACGCCTTCCGGCGCGTGCTTACCTTTGCGCCAGGTTTATGCTTCCCCGCGATAGAGACGGCAAACTGGCCTCCTTCCAACGCTATTTCTCGACTACGGTGCAGACGCGGAGAACTGCGGCGCCAGGGCGCTCGACATCAGCGAACGCGGCATGCGGTTTGAGTTTCGCGCTGGTGCTCTTCCCATCGGCACGCAGCTTTCGGTCTCACTCAATACATCCACCCTGAGGCTGTGGCAGGACCGAGTGGACGATCGAAGGCATCGTCGTCTGGCGAGCGCGCTGGTAACGCTACGTGAAAGCACCCTCCTTTTTCCTCGAACTCCCGGATGAGCTCGAAACAAAGCCTCCGGGAGTTTTGCATCTGGTGGAGACGGCGGGCTGGACGGGAAAAGGAAAACGGGCCATCCGACGCGAGTCGGTGGCCGTTTAGAAATCGGAGAGAATGCGAGGCGCGGACCTCAGCCCAGCTTCGCCAGCGCCTTGTTCACCGCGCCTTCTGGCGGTTCGCGGTGAGCTTCTGTGGACGCGGCCGGTCTTTGCGGCCTCGTCATGGTCGAGATTGAATTCAGCAGAAGCTTTGGCCTTGGCAGCGTTTGGCACCCTTGAGCGAAGCGCGGAAGGTTCCAGAGCTGATTCTTCACTATGGTGAGTGGCGCGGGCGGCTAGCCGATACGTGCGGCGCTCGGTCTGGCGGGCGTTTGGCGGCTGATCGCGTTAATATGGGGTAGTCGGAAAAGGGCCGTGCGAGTAACGGCGCGCATCTCGACGTCAAGCGACGCCCATTTGCGCTTGCATCCGCAATTTCCGCCGCTTACGTTCCGGGGCGCCCTTTCCCAAAAGCGCCAGGGTAGCTCAGTGGTAGAGCAGGGGACTCATAAGCCCTTGGTCGGGAGTTCAACTTCCCCCTGGCACCACCGCGCAGCGCCTGAACTCTCCCCATTCCGCGTTTTCACCTGGTCGAGCACCAGGTGTGGGAAGTATTGATCGACGCTGAGGGAATTGCCCGTCGCGGGACGATACTTCGCGGCTGCCTTGCGTGGAGTGGCTGCACTTCTGCAAGCCAGCCAAAGGGGGCTTCTTCACCTCGAGACTGGCGAGCGGCGGCCAGGACGAAGTAAAACCATGGCGACGACGGCGAGGAGCGCGAGGTATCTCATCCTCTGAAAGAGCAGGCGATGCGCCATGCGTCTTGAATTATCTCGCACCAACGCGCGAACTGACACTTGGCGCTGGCCATGAAACTCACCGCGACCTCCCCACGATTGATCAAGGCACCATCGATGCCATCCATGCGCTCATCACGGCGACCCTCGGCGGTGCTCGCTCGGCGTGCACCAGGCCGGCGAGCACCTTCGTCGTCCGCGTCTTCCGGCCCGATGCCCGCGCCGTCGTCCGTCCACCTGGACGACTCGCCAGCGGTGGCGCCGCATATCCCGCCTGCTGCAGACTGCACCCCGACGGCTTCTTCGAGGCCGATGCATCGAAGTGCGCCGCAGAGCGCTCTCCTACGTCCTCGCTTTCACCGGGCATCGTGATGGACACGAGTGGACGGAGCGCGATCCGTATTCGTTCGGCATCATCCTCGGGCCGCTCGATCTGCATCTTTTCGCGAGGGCCAGCACTGGCAGCTCTACAAGAAACTCGGCGCGCACCTCATGGACGATCGACGGCGTGCACGGCACGCGCCTTCCACGTCTGGGCGCCGAATGCGCAGCGCGTCTCGCGTCGTCGGCGACTTCAACACACTGGGACGGCCGGCGCGCGCCGATGCGCAAGCTGCTCGGCTGCGGCGTGTGGGAGATCTTCCTGCCCGGCGTCGGCGAAGGCGCGCACTACAAGTTCGAGGTCAAGCACGTCGCACGGCGACATCGTGCTGAAGAGCGATCCGTTCGCGTTCTTCGGCCAGCACGGCACGGCAGACGGCGTCGCTCGTCTTCGATCTCGATCGCTACAAATGGAGCGACGCCGAGTGGATGGAGAGCGCGCGAGACGCAAGGAGTGGCACCGCGCGCCGATGAGCATCTACGAAGTCCATCTCGGCTCGTGGCGGCGCAAAGCCGGAGGAAGGCAATCGCTTCCTCAGCTACCGCGAACTCGCCGACGACGCTGCTCCCGTACGTCGTCTGAGATGGGCTACACGCACATCGAGCTGCTGCCCGTCGCTGGAGCATCCGTTCGACGGCTCGTGGGGCTATCAGGTCACGGGCTTATTACGCGCCGACCAGCCGCTTCGGCAACCCGGACGAGTTCCGCTACTTCGTGGACAACTGCCACCAGACGGGCATCGGCGTCATCCTCGACTGGGTGCCCGGCCATTTTCCGAAGGACGCGCACGGCCTCGCGCGAGTTCGACGGCACCGACCTCTACGAGCACGCCGACCCGCGCCAGGGCGAGCACCATGGACTGGGGCACGCTCATCTTCAACTACGGCCGCAACGAGGTCCGCAACTTCCTCATCGCCAACGCGCTCTTCTGGCTCGACGAGTATCACATCGACGGCCTGCGCGTGGACGCCGTCGCCTCGATGCTCTACCTCGACTACTCGCGCAAGCCGGGCGAGTGGATCCCGAACGGCTACGGCGGGCGCGAGAACCTCGAGGCCATCTACTTCCTCAAGCGCTTCAACGAAGTCTGCTACGAGCGCCATCCCGGCATCATGACCATCGCCGAGGAATCAACCGCCTGGCCCGGCGTCTCGCGGCCCGACGCTATCTCGGCGGCCTCGGCTTCGGCTTCAAGTGGAACATGGGCTGGATGCACGACTTCCTCGCCTACATGGCGAAGGACCCGATCCTTCCGCCGCTTCCATCAGGGCGACATCACCTTCTCGCTCATCTACGCCTTTCACGAGCACTTCGTCCTCGTCCTCAGCCACGACGAAGTGGTCCACGGCAAGGGCTCGCTGCTCGACAAGATGCCCGGCGACCTCTGGCAGAAGTTCGCGCAACCTGCGGATGTTTTACGCGTGGATGTACGCGCATCCCGGCAAGAAGCTGCTCTTCATGGGCGGCGAGTTCGGCCAATGGCGCGAGTGGAATCACGACACTCGCCTCGACTGGCACCTCTGCAATTTCCCGGAGCACGACGGCCTCAAGCGCCTCGTGCCAGCACCTCAACTGGCTCTACCACAACGAGCCCGCGCTCTTCGACCAGGACGACACCTACGAAGGCTTCGAGTGGATCGACTTCCACGACTCGCGACAACTCCGTCGTCGCGCTTCATGCGCAAATCGCGCACCGGCGACATCCTCGTCTTCGTCGTCAACGCCACCCCGTGTCCGCGCGCGAGTGGCATCGGCGTGTCAGCGGCGAAGGCTGGTACGAAGAGATCCTCAACACCGACGCGCAGACCTACGGCGGCGGCAACATCCCGGCAACTACGGCGGCCAGACACGCCGAGCGCCGTCTCCGTGGCAGGGCAAATCGCACTCGCATCCTGTCCGCCTGCCGCCGCTGGCCGTCGTCGGCTTCGCGCCACGCCCCGCCCAAGCCGGCGGAGACGAGCCGCAACCCGATCAGAAGTCATCCGACCGGTTAGAAACTGTCCGCCGGGGACGCCCAAAGCCGTTCAGGAGGCACTTGGGGCCGTTCAGCGAGCACTGGGGGCGTTCAGTGAGCACTTGGGGCCGTTAAATGAGCATTTGGGGGCGTCTAGAAAACGTGTGGTGCATTGCTGCATTTTGGTTGAGGTGGTCGCGCCGAAAATAACAGCCAGACACCGCGGACGGTGTCTGGCTTTTCGTTGATTGACTGCGGAGTCATTCTGTCAGCCCTTCGCGGGTGCGGGCGCTGTAGCGAGGATAGCCGCCGCTGCGTTCCCTGCGTTCCCCACCGCGTTCGCCCCGCGCTACGGTCCCCGCGATCCCCGCGTCCGCCGCGATCACCTCAAAGTGTTCGCCGCCTTGCCCGCGGCGTGGGAGCCGTCTAGCGGAAGCCGCTTCGCCGCGCTCCTTCATCGCGGCCTTGCGGCTGAGCTTCACGCGGCCTTTTTCGTCGACGCCGATGCACTTGACCTAGATCATGTCGCCGACCTTGACGACGTCCTCGGTGCGCGTTCACGCGGAAGTCCGCGAGCTCGGAGATGTGGCACGAGGCCGTCCTTGCCGGGCAGCACTTCGACGAAGCAGCCGAATTCCTTGATCGTGACGACGCGGCCTTCGTAGATCTCGCCGATCGTCGATCTCCTTGGTCATGCCGGCGATGATCTGCTTGGCGCGGGCCATGCCGTCCGGGTTGTTCGAGTAGATGTGCACGGTGCCGTCGTCCTCGATGTTGATCTCGCAGCCGGTCTCGGCGACGATGCCCTTGATGTTCTTGCCGCCGGGGCCGATGATGCAGGCCGATCTTGTCGGGGTTGATCTTGATGGTCTCGATGCGCGGGGCGTAGGGCTGAGTTCCTTGCGCGGCGCGGCGAGGGCGGCGTCCATGACGTCGAGCACCTTCATGCGCGCGTCGCGGGTGCGGTAGACGGCTTCGTCCATGAGCTTGAGCGGGATGCCGGGGAGCTTGAGGTCGAGCTGGAAGCCGGTGACGCCGTCGCGGGTGCCGCAGAGCTTGAAGTCCATGTCGCCGAAGTGATCCTCGCTGCCGATGATGTCGGTGAGCAGTGGTGTAGCGCTTGATGTTGTCGCCGTCGCGAACTCGGTGACGAGGCCGCACGCTGATGCCGGCGACCGGCTTCTTGATCGGCACGCCTGCGTCCATGAGGGCGAGGCACGCCGGCGCAGACGGAGGCCATCGAGGTGGAGCCGTTCGATTCCATGACTCTCGCTGCTGACGCGGATGGCGTACGGGAAGTCCTGCCACGTCGGGGATGACCGGCGCGATGCTGCGCTCGGCGAGCGCGCCGTGGCCGATCTCGCGGCGGCCAGGGCTGCCGGTGCGGCCGGTTTCGCCGACGCGAGAACGGCGGGAAGTTGTAGTGCAGGATGAAGCGCTTCGCGGTCTCGCCGCCGGTGTAGCCGTCGAGGTCCTGCGGCTTCGTCGCGTGGTGCGCGAGGGTGGCGAGCGCAGAGGGCCTGCGTTTCGCCGCGGGCGAAGAGCGCGCTGCCGTGGCTGCGCGGAAGCAGGCCGATCTCGGCGCTGAGCTGGCGGATGTCATCGTCGAAGCCGCGGCCGTCGCAGCGGACGTTCTTGTCGAGGATGCTGACGCGGAACGCCTTTCTTCTGCAGGTAATCGAACGCCTGGCTGATCTCGAACTGGCGTGGCCGTCGGGAATTTCGCGAGGATGGCCGCGCTGACTTCGTCCTTGAGCGCGTCGACCGTCTTCTGCCGCGCGACTTTGCTCGGCGTGTAGATGCGCGGCTTCGATGCGGTCGCCGGCGACGCCGTAGGCGACTTCCGAGGAGCTCGTCGCTTGACGAGCATGAGCGGCATGCGCGCTTGGTCTTGCCGACCTTGGCGGCGAGTTCCTTCTGCGCGTCGATGAGCATCTGCGACGTGGCTCGGCGGCGAATTCGAGCGCTTTCGACGAACTCCGTCCTCCGGGCAGCTCATTCGCGCTCGCCTTCGATCATGATCACGTCGTCCTTCGTGCCCACATAGACGAGGTCGAGGTCGCTCAACTGCGCGCTGCGCATGAGTCGGGTTGGCGACGAACTGGCCGTCGATGCGGCCGACGCGCACCGCGCCGACGGGACCGGCGAACGGGATGTCGCTGACGCATCAGCGCCGCGCTCGCGCCGTTGATGGCAGAGGATGTCGGGATCGTTCTCGCCGTCCGCGCTCAGGAGCGACGCCGATGATCTGGGTGTCGTAGAGATAGCCCTTCGGGAAAGAGCGGGCGCAGCGGGCGATCGGTCATGCGCGCAGGTGAGGATTTCCTTCTCGGTGGGGCGGCCTTCGCGCTTGAAGTAGCCGCCGGGAACTTGCCGACCGCCGCCGCTTTCTCGCGGTAATCGACGGTGAGCGGGAACGCAGTCCTGCGCCTTCCTTGATCTTGGTGGCGGAGACGGCGGTGACCGATGACGATGGTTTCGCCGGAGCGAACGGTGACGGCGCCATCGGCGAGCCGCGCGCGAAGCTTGCCGGTTTCGATGGTGATGGGGGCTGGCCCCGACGTGGGGCCGTGACGTTGGGCGGATCACTACTTGCGTCGTCTCGACACTGCTGAATGCCCAGGCAACCGCCATAGCCGAGGTCGAGCGAAGTCTGAGCTCAGAATAGCGGGGAACGCGCGACCTGACAAATGCGGCTACGTGAAAACCAGGGCTGGGCCCAGCTCCGAAGAGGGAAAGAGAAAGGCGGATGCCGGCTGGCTTTGCCAGGACCGGTTGAATGTCCCGCACCGGCGCGAATCGCCGGGCGGAAGGCGGTAGGGTAACGACGCCGGGGAAGCCTCGCGCCCGCGAGGCGGCTCGCGGGCGAAGAAGCTGGGCAAAGTTGCGATGCGCTATTTCCGCAGACTCAGCTTCTCGAGCACCGACCTTGTAGCGGTCGCATTCCGCCTGAGGTGGCTCCGCCAGGTAACTGGCGAGCAGCTTCCTACGGCGCGCGCACCATTCGGGCGCCAAGCGCCCGCGGCGGGAGGAGCGCACGCTTCGGCGTTTGCGCTCGAGGTGCCCGGTCAGCGAGTGGATGCCGCGTGTCAGGAGAGCCACGCTGCACGTCGGCGCTGCCCGTGTCCTCGTCGTGGCGGAGCGCCTGAATGTCCGTGTGGTATCGGTCATAATCGTCTTCTTTGGGCCGTTAGTTTTATGGCGCGCGATAGTGGGCGAATCGGAGCGATGAGTTGTCGATCGGAAATCCACGAGTGGGGAGGAGCCCGCCCGCGTGCCGGCACCATCTTCGATCGCGCGGTCTTCCACGCTTCGATCTCCGAACGCCCGCAGCGCGTTCCTGGCACCTTAGTCGAGCGCCAGATTAGCCTCGCCATGACTTACGCCTATCAAGCCGCGACAGCGTCGAGGCAAAACGGCCTCCGGCCTGGTCAAGCCCTCAAGCGAAGACAACGCCATCAACACGCTGATGACGCGAGGCCTGCTGACGTCCCGCCTCGATCCAGCAGAAGGCCGGCGAGCAAAGTCGCCGCGCGAAGTGCGGAAGGTCTCCGAGACCGATCTCGTGCTCTTCACCCGCCAGCTCGCCACCATGGTCGACGCCGGCCTGCCGCTCGTCGCGGCGCTCACCGCACTCTATCGAACAGGCCGGACCGCGCAAAAACAGGCCGGTCTGCGCCGCGATCGTGGGTGAAGTCAGCGCGCTACGTCCAGCAGGCCGACTCTTCTACGAAGCGATCTCGAAACATCCGAGCGTTTTCAGCCGCGCTCTACGTCGCCATGGTCAAGGCAGGTGAATCCGGCGGTTTGCTCGCAGAGATTCTCGACCGTCTCGCCGGCTTCCTCGGAAGTCTGCTGCGCGCCTGCAAGCAAGAAGGTCAAATCCGCGATGACCTACCCGGTCATCGTCATCTGCATCGCCTTCGCCATCACCACCTTCCTCATCGTCCAGGTCGTGCCGGTCTTCGGCGAAATCTTCGCCGACTTCGGCGCGCAACCTGCCGGCCCGACGCAGTTCCTGCTCGATGTCTCCGCACTTCATCCGGGGCGACTGGTGGATCCTCGTCGCTCGGCGCATCGCGGCGATCGTCTTCGGCGATCCGCACGTTTGTCCGCACCGGAACGCGGTACGGCAGACTCTGGGACCGCTGGAAGCTCAAGCTCCCGATCTTCGGCCCGCTCATTCACAAGATCTGCATGACCCGCTTCGCGCGCACCTTCGCGCAGCTCATTCGCTCCGGCGTCCCGATCCTCGAAGTCATGGACATCGTCGGCGATACCTCCGGCAACTATGTGGTCGAGACAGGCCATCAAGGGCGTCGCGCGCCGACGTCGAGAAAGGCGACCACCTCGCCGTCCTCGCTGTGCCGTCAGCCGATCTTCCCGCCGATGCTCGTCCGCATGGTCAGCGCCGGTGAAGCCACCGGCAAGATCGACACCATGCTCGAGAAGATGGCCGACTTCTGGGACGAGGAAATCGAGGCCATCCTCGACGCGCTCACCTCGCTCATCGAGCCGCTCGCTCATCGTCGTCCTCGGCGTCATCGTCGGCGGCATCGTCATCGCGATGTTCCTGCCGATCTTCAAGCTGAACGACGTGGTCTCCGCAGGCGAAGTAAACGTGGCGACGAGCCGAGTGGCAAGCGCGCGCGGTGGTCACCTGTAACTCGGCACCTGCACTCGGCACTCAGTAAGTCAGCGGCAAAACCAACAACAACGCATCACCATAGGCGAGCCCGGCGTGGAGCCGCGCCTCGCCAGCGTTTTTCGTCGGCGGTCACCCGCAACTGATCTGGTCGCGCAGCGTGTAGGCATGCCGATCCAGAAGAGCGCGAAGCGATCTGGCATAGACGAGCGTGACGAGGAACAGGCTCATCTCGGGCCGTAGCGCCGCCTCGAGCAGTGGTTCCGCGGCGAGAAGCGCCACGATCCTTGAGCGCCCGCACCGACAGAAACTCCTGCATTTACATCCACGCCAGCGCCGTTTTTACCGGGATGAAGATCAACAGCCGCTCTGGCGAAGTTCGAGAACTCAAAGCCGTGAGATCGATATTCTTGATGAGAGCCACGACCAAACCGTCGCCACCACCAGCAACAGCAGCCCCAGCGGCTGATCGTGGAAACGCCTGCAACCACACCTGCACCGCGACCGGCTTCCACAGCGCGAGGGCGTGAATAACGAGCAGGAGCAGCCCGGTAAGTGACAAGCGCTGTTTCGAGTTTGAGCGGTAACCGCGAAGAGCGCGACAACGCGCATTGCCGCGCGTGCTCAAGGAGGAAATTGAGTGGCAATCTCATAGGTTAGGAGTTGAAGGTTACGGGGAAGGCAGGCGCGGAACGCGGAGCTTCTATGGAAACAACAAACAGGCCATCAACACGCTGCGTGAGCAGGGGTCGTGCGATATTTCCTACGGACTGCCTGGACTGGCGCGCTTTCGGGTGAACGCCTTTATTCAGCGCGGAAGCTGCGCAGTCGTCATGCGCGTGATTCCCACCGCGATTCCGGAATTTGATGCGTTGCACCTGCCCTCGCACCTGGGCGATGTATCCAACTTGCGCAACGGCATTGTGCTTGTAACCGGCCCGACGTCGTCGGGCAAGAGTTCGACGGTGGCGGCGCTGCTCGACCGTATCAACCGCGAACGCGAATATCACATCATCACCATTGAAGATCCCATCGAGTTCCTGCACAACCACAAGCGCTCGACGATGCACCAGCGCGAACTGCACAGCGACACGCCGAATTTCGCGCTCGCCCTGCGAGCCGCGCTGCGCCAGGCGCCCAAGGTGATTTTCGTTGGCGAAATGCGCGACCGGGAAACGATCGAGATGGTGCTTGGAAGCTGCCGACATGGGGCTGATCGTGTTCTCTACCTTGAACACGATTGACGCCTCGAAGACCATCGAGCGAATCGCCGGGGCTTTCGCACCGGAAGAGCAGAAGTCGGTGCGCGAGCGTTTCGCGAAGTCGTTCCGGTTCATCGTGTCGCAGCGGCTCATCCCGCGCGGCGACGGTTCCGGCCGGCTTCCGGTGTTCGAGATTGTGAAGTCCAACAGCCGCACGCGCGAATGCGTGTGAAAAGGGCGAGCATGAAGGCAAAACGCTGCTCGACGCGATCAAGAGCGGCGAAGCCGACGGCATGCAGTACTTCGACAGCGAGATCGCCAAACTGGTGCGCAACGGCCTTGTGGACCTGGAAACAGGCGCGTCGTTTGCCAGCAATGCGGCTGTGCTGGGGCAGGAACTGGCGAAATAGTCGCCCATCAGCCGCCAGGCCGAAAACTGATGGCTCGTAGCTGATTGCTGATTGCTTCACAGCTTTGCCATCAGCTACCGACCGTCAGCCATCAGCCAACGACTGCTATCATCAGCGGCATGGCCGCGGCTCCACAACCACCGACAACTCTGAGTTTTGAAGACGCCCGCCACACTGTGGAGCGGCACGCGAGCGAGGTGCGTCCGGTCGGGACGGAGAGTGTTGATCTTCTGGCCAGCTTGGGACGAGTACTGGCACAGTCGGTTTCGGCCGACCGCGACTTCCCGCCTTTCCGGCGGGCCATGCGCGATGGATACGCGGTACGGGCGGCAGACCTGGCACATCTGCCAGCCACGCTACAGGTTGTCGGCGAAATAAAGGCAGGCGTGGCGCCGGAAGACCTTCCACTCGAAATTGGCCCCGGACAAGCAGCAGGCATCATGACGGGTGCGCCTGCCTCCAATGGTTCTGACGCTGTGGTGATGATCGAGTACACGGCGTTGAAGGGCGATCTCGTCACGATCACAAAGGGCGTCGCGCGTGGCGACAACATCGTTCCTGTCGGCTCGGAAGCCCACAAGGGCCAGATGCTGATGCCGCCTGGCACGCGTATGGACTACGCCGGCATTGGCCTGGCTGCGTCCGTCGGGCTGGAGACGCTCACGGTCTACCGCCGGCCGAAGGTGGCGATCCTTTCGACCGGCGATGAGATCGTCGAGATCAACGCGCAGCCCGGTCCGCACCAGATTCGTAACTCCAACAGCTACTCGCTCGCCGCCCAGGTCGAAGCAGCGGGGGCGAGGCAAATATTCTGAGCATTGCCCGCGACGAGCGATCGCATCTGCGGACACTGATCGAGCAAGGCCTGGCAATCAGACTTGTTGCTGCTTTCCGGCGGTGTCTCGATGGGCAAGTACGACCTGGTCGAGCAAGTGCTGGCCGAGTTCGACGCAGATTTCTTCTTTACGGGGCGCAGATTCAGCCGGGCCGGCCCGTGGTGTTCGGGAGGGCACAAGGAGCATTACTTCTTCGGGTTACCCGGAAATCCTATATCGACCATGGTGACCTTCGAACTGTTTGCGAACCCCATGCTTGAGGCCCTGGCGGGATGACGCCGCGGCCACTCCAATTTCTGCACGCCCGCTTGAAGACCGAACTTACGGTCAAGACAGGCTTGAAGCGATTCCTCCCCGGATTCTTGTCGGGGGAATTTGAAAACGTGGAAGTGGAGTTGGCCGGATGGCATGGCTCGGGCGATGTAGCCGCCATGGGGCGAGCGAATTGTTACATCGTGATTCCGGAAGACAGGGCGAAGTTCAGTGCCGGGGAATGGGTGGCAGTAGTAATGAGGTAAAGGCAAAGTTTCGATGTTTCAAAGTTTCAAGGGTACGGAGGCCCCGGATGATCGATAGCGGAGGAGTATGAAGTACGTGAGCGAGCACATCTATCAACTCCTCGCCTTTGAAACTCTGAAACCTTGAAACTCTGAAACTTGCTCCCTGTAAGATATCCCTTCACATGCCCCGAAAGCTTTCTCACTACGATGGCACCGGCGTGCGCACGCATGGTCGACGTCAGCGACAAATCGGTGACCCGGCGCGAGGCCGAGGCTAGCGCGTTCGTCGCGCTGAAGCCCAACGGTCCTGAAAGCGCTGCCGAAGAATCCGAAAGGTGATCCGCTGGAGGTCGCGCGGCTGGCAGGGATCATGGCGGCCAAGCAGACCTCGAACCTGATCCCGATGTGCCATCCGCTAGCCTTGGCGCACATTGATGTGAATATGCGGGTGTGCGAGAATGGCGTCGCTATTACCTCAAAAGTAACTACTACGGCCTCGACCGGCGTGGAGATGGAAGCGCTCGTGGCCGCCAGCGTCGCTGCCCTGACCGTGTACGACATGTGCAAGGCGCTCGACAAGGGCATCGAGATCCGCGAGATCGTGCTGGAACGCAAGACCGGCGGTAAGAGCGGGGATTACTCGCGAGCGCGCCGGAAGCCCTGAGAGAAGTCGACAGAACGGCGGCCAGATTTTCGCGGGCGAGGGCGCCCGCGCTACACTGGATCAGCATGTCGAGCAACGTCAAAGTTCTGCTGGTGGACGACAATCCCATGGTGCTCGGGATGCTGAAGGGGTCCCTTTCCAGCTTGGGCCAGGTGGTGACCGCTGGCGACGCGGCCGACGCGTTGCTGAAGGCCGTCGACGATCCTCCCGACCTGCTCGTCACCGATTACCGCATGCCAGGCATGGATGGGCGCCAGCTGATTGAAAAGCTGCGCAGCCGTCCCGCAACTGCGAACTTCGCCGCCATCATTCTCGCCACCAAGACCGATATCAATGAACGCCTCTCGCAACAAGACCCGGTCGATGATTTCGTTGAGAAGCCGTTCTTCCTGAAAGAGGCCACGCGGCGAATCAAGCGCGTCATCGACAAGATTGCGCTTGAGAAGATGACCAAGGCAGCGCCGTCGGACGGCGTGCTGCGCGGCAGCCTGGCGCAGATGAACGTCATCGACCTGATGCAGTCGCTTCGAGATGGGCCGCAAGAGCTGCCTGCTCACCTCACGAAAGACGATCAGAAATGCGACGTCTACTTCAGCGAGGGCCAGGTGGTGCACGCGGTGTACGGCAGCCTCAAGGGAGATCCGGCTGTGTTCAAGGTGCTGACCTGGACGGGCGGGAATTTCCAACTCGATTTCGAGGGCAAGACGACAGAGACCAGCACGCAACTCAATACGCAGGGCTTGCTGATGGAAGGGCCTGCGCCTGCTCGATGAGTCGAATCGCGAGAGCGGCGGAGACAAGGCCGAGGAAGAAGATGTCCTCCTCGACACTTGAGCTGACGGCAGCGGTCGTTACCGTCAGCGATTCGTCATCCCGCGGCGAGCGCGAGGATTTGGGCGGGCCCGCCGTCGCGGCTGCGCTTGAAAAACACAAATTCCGGCGTGCTCGCGCGGGAGGTCGTGCCTGACGAGCAGGCTCTGATTCAGGACTCCCTTGTGCGGCTAAGCGGGCAGGCACGGTTTGTGGTTACGACCGGTGGAACGGGAGTGGCGCCACGTGACGTCACGCCCGAAGCTACGCGTGCCGTGTGCGGCCGGCTGATCGAGGGCATCGCAGAGCGAATGCGAGCGGAGGGAGCGAAGTCCACCAAGTTTGCGGCCCTGAGCCGGGCGGTGTGCGGCGTGCGTGGGGAGTCGGTGATACTGAACCTTCCGGGCAAACCTACGGGCGCAGTCGAGTCCCTTGCAGCCGTGATTGATCTGATCCCACACGTGCTTCGGTTGCTGGCGGGAGACACCCGCCACTAGCGGCGGCATAGAATTTCTGCATCATTCGCCCAGCTCAGACATCTTCATGTTTCAACAAAGCTCTGTCTAAACAAAGCTCCGAAAAAGTGGAATAGAACCCCGGACCCAAAATTCTTGTGCAACAGGAGAAATCTGGAATGCGAAATTCTGTGAAGCAAGCGTTGGTCTTCGTCGTCGTGCTTGGCGTGTATGGCAGTCGCGCCCCAGGCTCAGTCGTTGTCGGCTGCCGACCGCGATAAGGCAATGAAGTATCTGGAGTCGACCAAGCAGGGAGTCGCAGATGCCACCAAGGGCTTGTCAGCTGCGCAGTGGAACTTCAAGCCGGCACCTGACAAGTGGTCGATTGCCGAAGTGACCGAGCACATCGCCGCCGCGGAGGACTATCTCCGCGGGATGGTGGTGGAGAAAGTCATGGTCGGCCCGGCGCGGCCTGCGGGTGAAAATGTCGCCGAAATTGACGAGATGATCCTGAAGATGATTCCGGACCGCTCCCATCCGGCGCAAGCGCCGGAGCCCTTGAAACCGACCAATCGCTTTGGCTCTCCGGAAGCCTCTCTCAAGCATTTCATGGAGACGCGCGCCACCACGGAAGATTTTCTGAACAAGACTCCCGACCTGCGGGAGCACGCCATCGACAGCCCGTTCGGCAAGAAACTCGATGGCTATGAATGGGTCTTGTTCATCGCGGGGCACAGCGACCGCCACACCAAGCAGATTCTGGAAGTGAAGAGCAATCCGAACTTTCCGAAGCAGTGAGCTGAGAGCTTTGGGCTTCGAGCAAGCCGATGGAGCGGCGGGCGTGCTCGCCCGCGGGACGGGCAGAAACGCCCGTCCCTCCATTGGCATTCTTCTTCATGGTCGGCGCTCTACAGTCAACCCTTCATTACGCAGCCCGTCGCAAACATCCTGCCGGCGCTTTTTGCTGGTCGCTCGTGGCTCGTAGCTCGCAGCTCACGTTACACTCGTTGTTCGCCTTGAACACGGTCAAGAACATTCTCAAGAAGTACACCGCGTGGATCTGGAAAGTTCTGGCTCCCTTGGGGCCATGGGGCGTCTTTGCGATCGCCGCCGTAGACGGCTCGCTGTTTGGCATGCCGGTGGATGCAGTCGTCGCCGGCTACGTCTACAACGACCGGCCGCATTTTCTTTCTACGTAGTCATGGCGTCGGCGGGATCGGCGCTCGGCAGCCTTGTCATCTACGCCATCGGGTACTTCGGAGGGGAAACGGTCCTCCGCAAGCGCATCTCGGAAGAGCGGTTCGCGAAGATTCATGCCTCTTTCGAGCGTCACCGAGTTCTGGGCAGTAATGTTCCCGGCAATGCTGCCGCCCCCGACGCCCTTCAAGCTGTTCGTGTTGGCGGCCTCAGCTTTCGAAATGCGTTTCACGCATTTTCTGGCGGCCGTGTTTGCGGGACGCTTCGTGCGATTCTTCGTTCTCGCGATCCTGACCATCGAATTCGGGCCGCAGGTCGTCCACATTGTCGGGAGCCTTGTGAAGCAACACGCGTGGTGGGTCGTGATTACACTGGTGGTGGCGGTAACCCTGGGCGTGCTCGTCTGGTGGAAGCGAAGACAGCAGTCCCAAGCCACGTAGGGCCACTCGTAGCGCCGCCCTCCCGGCGGCAGTCGTGGCGGCGCGACTAAAACGGAAGGCCAGCCGATTTCTCGACTGGCCTCATTCAAATCTCAGCGGATCACGCGCTCAAGCGGCTGCCGTGTGGTCTCCCGACTTCTCGAATATTCCCGTCAGCGAGTGCAGAGCCACCGGCAACGCAAACATCGCGCAGGTGAACAGGACGTCGCCTTCAACGGCACGGCGAAAGAACGGTACGCCAGCGGCGTAGCAGGTCATCAATCCGGCGACAGTTCGCGGATACATGTCGGTCCACGTAAGCCACGAAGCAAAGTTGCTGAATAGGAAGAACGAAACCGATCCGGTCAACGCCGAACCGACAACAGTGAGCGGATTCACGCGGTCTCGCAAGCGCGTGCCGACCCAGAGCATCGCGCCATACCAGATCCAGCTCGCCGCCTGGTCCCAGGTGAAGGGGTAGGCGTACACGAATCTATTGAGGAGCAAGTCAGAAGCCATCAGAAGCGCCACCGGCACCCACGCCTGACGGCGCGGCCCGCGCGCTCCGAAATACAGCAGGGCACCCGTCACCGGCGTGAATGCCAAGGGGTGGGGCATCAGTCGAACCGCTACCGCAAGAGCAACGAACAAGTACGCCAGCATGAACACCTCGTGAAGTACGAACCATGATTGTTGCGCGCTAGGCGGATGGCGTCAAGCGGTCAAGACCGAGAGGAAACGCCAAGTTTACGCTGGCAATCCGACGTCGCTACTTGCTCTCATTCCAGACGTACAAGAAGGTGTCGTCGCTAGAGGTTGCAACATTCCGTTTGCCCTTGTGTATGGCGCGATTGAGCGCGAACGTACCTTCTCCTTGCTCTCCGCCAGTCCTGCCAAAGGCACTTTGAGCGCAGCCCCTGCTGGTAGCTGATCGAGGTCCGAAAGGATTTTGGTGATCACTGTCTTGTGTTTTCCATTGCGCCCTTGAGGAATGTCCAACTGCGCCATGGTTTTGAAGTTCATCTGAATTTTCTTGGCCTGGCCGTTCACGGCAGTCCCTCCTGTGCGACACGCAAACGTTAACTTAACGTCACGTAATATTATACTACGTTACAGACATCTGAAAGTAACCCAAAAATGCACTCGCGAAATGAAAACGGCGGCTAATTCGTGCGTTTACCTCCGAAGACCGCAACCTATTGCAAAAGCTGGATCTGGGTGCGTTAAGCGAGAGGCCGATGGCGGCCAAAAGATATGACCCGTACGACTCGTCGTCTGCTACTGTCGACAAATGTCGAAGACGTACTACGAGCAAATTCCGGTACGGGTGGTTAAAAACATTGTGGATTCAGCGTCCGGCAAGAAAGAGAGCCCCAAGCCGGTTGGAACTCCCATCGGCAGGGCTCGCTTGCGAGTCCGATCGCTTCGCAGACAGGGACACTAAAACGTGAGCAACTCGATCAATTTCTGACGAACTCTTTCCGTCGCCGCCGTCACAGGAAGCTCCCGAAGGGCGCGCCCCTCGAGGCGAATACAAATCCGGCGAACATATCAGCCCCCGAAGATTGGCGCCACCTAGCGCTGAGAATCGAGAATGAAAAAGACCCAGCCAGGGTGATCGAACTGGCACAGCAATTGCTTTCCCTGATCGATCAGGGAAAGCTTGCGAAGAAGCCGGATCGCGTACCCAATCGAGAGTATTCACGCGCACGAACTGGCAACGGATGACGAAATCAGCATTCGTTCAGTCCATTGCGGTTGAACCCGGTCATGATTCCTGACGATACAAGACTTGAGAAACCAACCTTCTGTGTGATCTTGCGGGGCCGCTTGCCGCTGATCGGTGTTCAGACTCCCGGTGTCACGCCAGCGACGGAAATGGCACACGCATCAATTGCCTGGCTCCATGACAGTTAGCCCGTCCGACAGCAATATTCATCACTATGCTGAATCGATCGTTCTCCGCCAAGCTTAAGAAAAGTCCGAGGAAAGGTGGATGGACCTACGCGGCATGGCCCGAGTCCGTCAAATTCTTTTGGCACGCGCGGCCTGGTGAAAGTTAAGGGCACAATCGATGGTCATCCGTTCGCCGGCTCTTTCATGGCAATGGGCGATGGCACGCACATGCTTCCTGTGAAAGCAGAAATCCGGCAAGCCATCGGTAAGAGCGCGGGGGACACCGTCACCGTGCGACTGAAAGAGCGGGTAAAGTGATGACTGCGGCGAGTCTTCCCGCCTAGCTCTCGACCGCGTGGGGCATTCGCTAATCGGGAGCCGGTTGCGCCACCACTCCCATGAATTCCGATTTAACCTTGAGATTTCTATCCAGCGCAACTCCGGCGCTAAGCGGACGGCGTCCGCTTGCGGGCATTGACGAACCAAAACGCAAATCGTAGAAATACACGATGTAACCGCCGTCAGACGTCGGCTCGGTTTTTGTGATCAGGAATTTCGCCCAATCTGCATAGAAGCGGCCAAGGTACGACCCTTTCGCGGCCAGGGTCGCGGGCGTTTCCGCTGGCTTGTAGGTCCACTGTGGGCTCCTGTCGGGATCAACTTCGGGAACTGACGAGTCGACGTCGGGCATCGCGAAGATTTCTCTCGTTTCGACCACGCCACGCCACAAGAATGGATTCAGGTATGTCGGGAAAGCTCCGACGCGAATCGGATCGGCCTTTTCGTACCTGAGTGCCCGTAGCGCATTGACGGCGCGGCGATGCTCGTAGTCGCGCACTCCCCACAGGAGGACCATCGCGGCCAAGGCTACGATCGCCGCGCCCCGGCCCCTGGGACCTTTTTGCTTGCGGCCAATCTCCTGATCGATCAATCCGAAGAGCGCGGGCACGACCAAGCCCAGCGTCAGTGCCACCAGCAGAACGGGCTCAACAATGAACACGATGTCCCACTCGTACCACCGCTCCCAGAAGGGCCAGAACGGGCGGACGCCGTAGTTGTTGGTGAAGTCGAGCAGAATGTGGCTGAGCCCGGCTAGATAGGCCAAGCCAAACAGCAGTCCCCAGCGCGGCGGAAGGTCGGGATCGCTCGTCTTGCGGCCACGCAAGCGCCACACGCAGTACATAAAACCGACCACGACGGCAGACACGATCAGCAAACCCACGAAGGAATGCGTAAATCCCCGGTGGTGCGCGAATCCAAATACCGGGCCGCGGAATCTACCCAGCACGTCAAGGTCGGGCGCCTCGGCGGCCAGCGTCATGGTAGCGGTCGCCAGCGCGGTCTTTCGGTTGAACCCAGAGCGCCCAAGGCATGCCCCAGTGAGAAAATGAGTGACAGGTTCCAAAGTCTTTCCGGATACCCCTAGTCAACGAAGCACTGAGAATACAACGCCCGGCAATTTTCCGGACCAGGAACGCCGTGCATCAACCTGGCAAGCGAGGAGCATGGCAAAACGAACTCTGGCCAATTCAGCCGACAAGCAACAGATTGCGGAACGTCTGCAGAAGATTCAGCCGTCCAGCACGCGCCTTTGGGGGCGCATGACGGCGCCCCTGATGATCTGCCATCTGGCGGATTCGTTTCGGGTCACGATGGGACTCAAGCCGTGGTCGACGGAGCGAATCTCGATCACGCCAATTTCCCTGCCCGACTGGTTTGTGAAGTGGGTTGCTTTTGAATTGCCGATGAAGTGGAAAACGGGAACACCGACCCGGCCCGAGGTCGATCCCGAGAAAGGAGGCACTCCGCCAGGTGATTTCGCCTCCGATCGCAAGGCAGTGCTGGCACTCATGGAACGCTTCACGCGACAACCTCGTGATTTCCAGTGGCAGTCTCATCCAATATTCCGGTCTCATGACCGACGCCGAATGGATGCGCTGGGGCTATTTACACATGGACCATCACTTGCGGCAGTTCGGAGCGTGATGGCGCATTTAGCGAGACGCTGATGGTTTCGGAGCGATGATAGTGAGTGCATCCGGAACAATTCCGATCTTTGCAGGCAACGTCCCAATCAGTTCGCCGTCCGCCTCAACGTAGATCTTATCGACAGTGCCGTGGCCGTAGGGCTCGTAGTCGCAGGTTATCTCCTTGGTGTCCGCGAGGCTCACACCCGGGACCCTCCAACTTCCGCGGACGAAGCTTCGCGTCACATAGTTCAGGTACGCGATCCGGCTCGCGGTGTGGCATACGACCAGGCGAAGTTCCTCGCGGTGCAGCGATGCTCCTGGCGCGAGTTCCCGCAGGACTCCCCGAAATTGCCGATCCGCACGGCTAGAACCTGGGTTACTCCATGCCGCGACTTTGGTTGCGCCGCTTCCCAATCCACGCGAAACCGGCCCATGCGATGCGTGAACCAAAGCTGCCAGGCCTTCAAATAGTAGGCTGCCATGCCAAGCTGCTGCTTCACGCCGGCATTCAGCTTGTAGAACAGATGCGCGTCCACTCCCACACCAACGGTCACGGTGAAGTACCGGGTGGAGGGTGTGCCATCGAGGCCGCACACCGTAACCTGCCCGACGGCGATCCGGTGAGGCTCGCCCTCGAGCGCTGCCCGAACCGCGCGCTCGGGGTCCATGGGAATGCGCAGGTCGTGCGCCAGGGCGTTGGCCGTGCCCATAGGAATGATTCCCAGCGCGACTCGGCTGCCAGCAACTCCCTGCAGAACGTCGTGCACTGTTCCGTCGCCTCCGCAGGCGAAGACGGTGTCGGATCCCCGAGAATCGCGTTGCGCGCCTGTTCGGCGGCGTCGAGGCTGGACTGCGTACGCGTGAGGCTGACTTCGACGCCGGCTGCGTTCAGAGTTTTCAGTGCCGCCAGCAGAGCTTCCTCGCGCTGCTTCCGGCGGCCACCCGGAGCGCGCGTTGTACAGGAGGGTTGCTTTCCGCATGCTGTGAACGACATTTCTAGATTAGCAGGACTCAGCGATCCTATTGCCCCGTGCGGCCTGTTTCCACTAAGCTGTTTGCATTCTTAGGGGCAGTTTCGCAGAACCATTGCGCCGGCATTCCCCGTTCGGCGCGAAGCTAGACCTTCAAAGCAAAACCTAATAGGAGGCTCGGAATGATGAGGAAGATGGGCTCCGTCCTGCTGTTGATTTTCTTTGTTCACTTGCTCTCGCGCAGGAGCACCGAGCTCACACGGCTGCTGCCGCGAAACCCGCAACGTTGATGACGGGCGTCGGCACTCTGCATCACCCGGTTTCGACCAAGAACGTGCAGGCACAACAGTTCTTCGATCAGGGCCTGCGCTTGATCTATGCGTTTAACCACGACGAAGCCGCCCGCTCATTCCGGCGAGCGACGGAACTCGATCCGAAGTTGGCGATCGCCTGGTGGGGCGTCGCCGAAGCAGTCGGGCCGAACTACAACGACCCGGCCAGCGATGAGCGCTTTCAACAGGCGCACGACGCGATTCAGAAGGCTGCCGATTTGTCGGAAGGCGCGTCGCCTAGCGAGAAGGCCTACATCGCAGGCAATGGCAAAAGCGGTTTCCTGCTGATCCCAATGCCGACCGGAGAAGAGCAGCCGAGGACTACCGCGACGCCATGCGCGAGGTCGTAAAGAACTTTCCCGACGATCTGGATGCGGCGACCTTGTTCGCAGAATCGGGCATGAACCTGCACCCCTGGGGACTGTGGCATGTGGACGGCACTCCCGAAGAAGGCACCGAGGAGGTTGTGGCCACGCTGGAATCTGTAATCAAGCGAGACCCCGACCACATGGGCGCGGTGCACTACTACATTCATGCGGTGGAAGCGTCGCGCAGTCCGCAGCGCGCGCTGGCAGCGGCGAACAAGCTGGCGGCGATGGCTCCTGCAGCCGGACACCTGGTGCACATGCCGGCGCACGTTTACATCCGCACCGGCGACTACGAAGCCGCGGTGAAGACGAACCAGATGGCGGCAACCGCCGACCGCGCTTACATCAAGGCGAGCGGAGTGCAGGGCATTTACCCGATGATGTACTACAGCCACAACCTGCACTTCATCGCGATGTGTGCCGCCATGAACGGCAACTATCCCGAAGCGAAGAAGAACGCCGACATGCTCCGCAACGCACGTGGCGCCGGGTGTGAAACAGATGCCTCCGCTGGAAGGCTTCATGACCATTCCGATTGCGGTGGATGTCCGCTTTCACAAGTGGGATTCGATCATGGCGATGAAGCAGCCCGACAAGTCATTCCAGATCACGACCGTGTTCTGGCACTTCGCTCGCGGAATGGCGCTGGCCGGCAAAGGGAAGTTGAGCGAGGCTGAGGCCGAGTACAAATTGGTGGCGGACGCCGAGAAGGCCACCCCGGAAGATCTTCCCGCGATGCCCGTAAACAACAAAGCCAAAGACATTTTGAAGATCGCTGAGAACGTGCTGGCAGCAAAAATTTCGATGGCGAAGAAGGACACCGACGGCGCCATCTCACACTTGCAGCGAAGCCGTCGCGATCCAGGACACACTGAAGTACGCCGAACCACTCGGACTGGTTTTTCCCAGTGCGCGAATCGCTGGGCGCGGCCCTGATGATCAAGGGCGATGCCGGTGGCGCGGAGAAAACCTTCCGCGATGATCTCGACCGGAACCCTCGCAACCCGCGGTCGCTTTATGGACTGCAGCAGGTGCTAAAAAACAAGGGCGCGATTACGACGCGGGATTCGTGGAGAAGCAGTTCAGAGTCGTCGTGGAAGGCGGCCCGACCAGCCTTGAAGTTGGAGGATCTGGTCTAGGGAGTGCCGCGTCCAGAATTCCGGAAGCGTCCCGAGAACGAGGTTGAGGAATCTGCTCGCATGTCGCAGAGGGCGGATTCCTCACGTTGGCCAGTGGAATCGTCCAGCGTCTTCCAAACAGCCCGGCGCTTCAGCGCCGGGATGATGCATAAGAGCGATGGCGTCAGGCAGGATGCCTGAAATGCCTCGGCAAGCATTCAAACCGTGCCCGATCGGCACGAAGAACGATTGTGTCGCAATCCCGCCACTGAACTGGCGGGCTACCTCAACTCTGCGCCTCCGCTTCGCGCGCGTAAACAAGATGTGGAATCCGCGCATGGATCGTCTCTTTCCAGACTGTCATGCCGTTTCGTTCGGCCACACGACAAGAAGGCACATTACTCCTGGGCCGGACCAGCGAGACCAGAAACTCCGCATGCAATTCTGCGAACCCGTAGTCACGGCAGGCCCGCGCGGCCTCAGTCGCGAATCCCTGACCCCACATGTCGCGGCGCAAGTGATAACCGATTTCCAGCAACGACTCGCCGTCGACATCCTGCAGAGTGATCCCGCAATCTCCGATCATCTCGCCGGTGGATTTCAAATCCATCGCCCACAAGCCGTGGCCCTGCGTGGCATGGCGTTGCTGATTGCGGGCGATCCACTCTTCGGCTGCCGACTCGTCGAGAGTCATCGGGTAAAAGCGCATGGTCTCTGCGGTCGCAGAGCACGCGCGCAAGAGGGCGGCAAGGTCCGCGGGAGCGAATTCTCGCAGGAATAAGCGATCCGGTCTCGATGACGATCTTCGACTGCAGCCATAGTCAGATAACCGTCTTTAAGTATCAATCGAGTTACAGCCTCAGGAACCGACGTGGACAATTCTGCACCCTTCGATATAATGGACCCCGGATAATGGACCGTATGAGCGCCACGACTCGCGATATCGAGACCAAGATTGAAGACCTCCGCGACAAGATCCGCCATCACGAGTACCGCTATTTCGTGCTCGATGACCCGGAAATCAGCGACTTCGACTTCGACAAACTGGTCGAACGGCTCAAGAAGCTCGAAGCCGAACATCCCGAACTGATCACGCCTGATTCTCCCACGCAGCGCGTGGGCGGCAAGCCGCGCGAGGGCGTGGTCAAGGTGCCGCATTCGTCGCCCATGCTCTCGCTCGACAACACCTACAACGAAGACGAGCTCCGCAACTGGGAACGCCGCGTGCATGAACTCAGCGGCCGCAACGACGTCGACTACGTGTGCGAGTTGAAACTCGACGGCATGTCGCTGGCCCTGCGTCTACGAGGACGGCAAGCTGGTGCGCGGCGTGACCCGGGGCGACGGCACCGTGGGCGAAGACGTGACCCTGAACGTGCGCACGGTGCGCTCGATCCCGCTGATCGATTCCGAAGGAGAAGCTGAAGAAGGCAGGCATCCCAGCCAGACTTCGAGGTGCGCGGCGAGTTGCTCATGCCGATCGCGTCTTTCAAGAAGATGAACGATGAGCGCGAAGCCAAAGGGCCTGTCGCTCTTCGCCAATCCCCGCAACGCCACTGCCGGCACCGTTCGCCAGCTTGACGCCAGCATCACCGCACAGCGCCGGCTCGACTACTTTCCGTACATCCTGCTGCAGAACGGCCGCACCCTTCTCGACCGCCACTCCGAAACTCTGAATGCGCTCGACACTGCTGGCTTCAAGGTCAATCCGCACCGCATGCCCTCGCGAAGAGTATGGAAGAGGTTTGGAACTTCATCTCGCAGATGGGAGGGCAAGCGCGAGAAGTCTGCCCTACGAAATCGATGGCGTCGTCATCAAGGTCGATCGCACCGGTCTGCAGACTGAGCTCGGCTTCACCGGCAAGGCTCCGCGCTGGGCCATCGCCTACAAATACGCGGCGCGCGCCGGCATCACGCAGATCGAAGGCATCCGCGTGCAGGTGGGCCGCACCGGCAAGCTCACGCCGGTAGCGGAATTGTCTCCGGTCCCGATCGGCGGCACGACGGTCCGCAACGCCACCCTGCACAACATGGATGAAATCGAGCGCCTGGGCGTGAAGATCGGCGACTGGGTGCAGGTGGAGCGCGGCGGCGACGTGATTCCCAAAGTCGCGAAGGTGATCGAGGACAAGGACCACCCGCGCGGCACTGAGACCTTCCACATGCCGGAGAAGTGCCCGGTCTGCGGAACGCAAGGTCGTGAAGACCGAAGGCGAGGTCGACTATCGCTGCGTCAACGCGAACTGTCCCGCCAAGCTGCGCGAGACCATCCTTCATTTTGCATCGCGCGGCGTCATGAATATCGACGGCATGGGCGATGCGCTGGTCACCCAGCTCACCGACCGCGGACTGGTCAAGAATGTCGCCGATATTTACTAGCTGACCAAAGCCGACCTGCTCGGCCTGGAGCGCATGGGCGACAAGTCGGCGCAGAACGTCCTCGATGAGATCGAGAGCCTCGAAGAAGCTGCCGCTGGAGCGCGTGATTTTGGGTCTTGGCATTCGCTTTGTCGGAGAACGTACAGCGCAGTTTCTCGCCGAACACTTCGGATCGCTCGATGACGCTGATGAAGGCAGGCCAGGAAGAGCTCGAGGAAGTGAACGAGGTCGGCCCCCGGATCGCGGAGAGCATCCATGAATTTTTCGAGGAGCCCACGAACCGCGACCTGGTCGACCGTCTGCGAAACGCGGGCCTGACGTTCAGCGGCAAAAAGCGCGAGCGGGGCACGAAGCTCGCGGGCAAGACGTTCGTCCTGACCGGCACCCTGACCAAATATTCACGCGACGAAGCCAAGAAGCTGATCGAAGACGCCGGCGGCCGGGTCTCCGGATCGGTAAGCAAAGAAAACCGACTACGTGGTCGCCGGCACTGACGCCGGATCCAAAGCTCGACAAAGCGAAAGAGTTGAACGTGCCCGTGATCGAAGAAGACGAGATGGAGAGGTTGGCCGGATAACCTTGCGAGATCATCTCGATATCCTGAAGTACCTTCAAATGGATGGGAGGCTTGCCGTAGACAGGCCAACCAACAAGTCCTAGCCCGTGCGAAGGTTATCCGCCTAAGGCCTCTTTGACCCGCTTCCAGGTGACCTCCAGGGTCTCTGGCAGCATGCGGGTCTCCCCGATGACGCTGACGAAGTTTGCGTCGGCCACCCAACGCGGCAGGGCATGCATGTGAATATGGCCCGCAACCCCGGCACCGGCGGCCTTCCCGATGTTCATCCCCAGATTCACCCCGTCAGGTTTGTAAAGATCTCGTAAAACGCCCTCAATCCTCTGAGAAAGGGCCATCATTTCCTGTGCTGCGTCGGCCGGAAGCTTGCTGCAACTCATCCAGATGCGCGTAGGGGAACGATCATTACGTGGCCCGGAGTGTACGGAAAGGCATTCAAAATGACGTAACAATGCTGGCCGCGATACGTAATGCGGACTTTTTCGTCGTCTCCGGCTTTCGGCAGATCGCAGAAGATGCATCCGGTGGCTTTTTCAGCGGTGGTAACGTAGGCGTAACGCCACGGAGTCCAAAGATAGTCCATTGCGACGGCAGAGTAGCAGATGAAGAACGCTTTCCGGAACCGAGATAAGGGTGATTTCGTCCTGTTTTTGTGCTGCTTTTTGCAGCTCTGAAGAAAGTTGTAACCGAATTCTGCGGCGCTCAATCTAAACCGCGCATGAAGCCGGGTTGGATGCAGCAAATAAGCGTCATTGGTGTTTGACACTGTTCGGAAGCGGTTGCTACACTCGAAGGGTTCCCGATTGGACGCGGGGTTCTTTAGTCGTCCGAACGCTGGGATTGTTCAAGTTCAACCGCCAGGTTGAACCCACCACAACCTTAGACCCGTTCCGGCAGTCCGCGAAACAGCCTCGCATCCTCCCGCACCCTGAGCAGTGCGAGGCATCGAAGAGGATATGACCTTGTTCGACGACAGCACCGCCCACGAATTCGACTCCGTATCGGCTGTCAGCGAACCGAGCGCGAATCCGACGTGAGGGGCAGTCCCCGACGATTCGCAAAAACAGCCGCAAGCTGAAACTCACGCAAGTCCGGATCAAACCAGCCATGTCCACGACCGCTACCGAAGAGAACCCCAACGCTCCACACCCGCTGCCGAAGAGAAACCGGCCGCCCCAGCCGCTGACGATTTTGCGTCAGCGCTAGAAACCTTCACCACCGAAGCCGAAGAAGCCGTCAGCGAAGACCGCGTCATCAAGGGCACGGTGCTGAAGCTCACCGGCACGCACGTGGTTGTCGACATCGGCGCCAAGTCGGAAGGCATGCTGCCTCTGTCCGAAGTCCTCGATCACGAGGGCAAATCCCGCTTCAAGCCGGGCGACGAAATCGACGTCATGCGCGACAAGGGCGAGGCCGAAGAGGGTTACATCAACCTCTCGCACCAGAAGGCGCAGCGGCTGCGCGCGTGGGACGACATCGAAGCGGCGCTACAACGAGAAGAAGCCGATCAAGGCTGTGGTCATCGACCGCATCAAGGGCGGGCTGACCGTCGACATCGCAGGCGCGCGCGCGTTCCTGCCCGGCTCGCAGGTCGATCTGCGCCCCGTTCGCAACCTTGACGGCATGAAGGGCACGACCATCGAAGTCGCGCGTCATCAAGCTGAACAAGAAGCGCGGCAACATCGTGGTTTCGCGCAAGCAGCTGCTCGAAGAAGAGCAGAACGAAAAGAAGTCCAAGACCCTCGAGCACCTGGAAGAAGGCGCGGTCCTGACCGGCGTGGTGAAGAACCTGACCGAGTACGGCGCGTTCGTCGACATGGGCGGCATCGACGGCCTGCTGCACATCACCGACATGTCGTGGGGACGCCTCACGCATCCGCGCGATCTGGTGAATGTCGGCGACCAGATCCAGGTCAAGGTTCTCAAGTTCGACAAAGACAAGCAGCGCGTCTCGCTGGGCTTCAAGCAGCTGACGCCCGATCCGTGGCTCGACGCGGAGCATCGCTATCCCGTGGGCGCGCACGTTGCCGGCCGCGTCATCAGCGTGACCGACTACGGCGCATTCGTGGAACTCGAGCAGGGCATCGAAGGCCTGGTCCACGTCAGCGAGATGACCTGGTCGAAGCGGATGAAGCATCCGTCGAAGCTGGTCAACGTTGGCGACCAGGTGGAATGCGTCGTGCTGAACGTGAACCCGACCGAGCGCCGCATTTCGCTCGGCATGCGCCAGCTGGCTTCCGAATCCCTGGGACAGCCTGCACGAGAAGTTCCCGGTAGGCACGCAAGTCGAAGGTCGCGTCCGCAACCTCACCGACTTCGGCGCCTTCATCGAGATCGAAGACGGCATCGACGGCCTGGTCCACGTCAGCAACCTGAGCTGGACCAAGCGCGTGAAGCATCCTTCGGAAGTCTTGAAGAAGGGCGATCGCGTGAAGGCCGTCGTGCTGGCGATCGAGCCTGACAAGCGCCGCCTGTCGCTGGGCGTGAAGCAGCTGCAGCCGGATGTCTGGGAGACCTTCTTCCAGCAGCATCACGTCGGCGATGTGGTGCACGGCAAAGTGCTGCGCGTGGCGACCTTCGGCGCGTTCGTCGAGATCGCTGAAGGGAGTCGAAGGCCTGTGCCACAACTCCGAAGCCGTCGACGGCAACGGCCAGCCCGTTCACCTGGAGCCCGGCACCGAGCACGACTTCAAAATCATCAAGATGAATCCGGAAGAGAAGAAAGTCGGCCTCAGCATCCGGGCCGTGGGCGAAGAAGCTTCGCGCTCGGAAGTCGAAGCCTACAAGCACCCGGTTTCGAGCTCAAGCACCAGCTCCACCATCGGCGAACTGATTTCGTGGAAGCGCGCCGGCGGGGACAGCAACTAGCTCGTGTAGCGCGCGCACTCCTGCCAGCGAAATCTGAAAAAGGCCGCCTGCAAAGGTGGCCTTTGATTTTTGCCGAGATTCTTGCAGAACTCAGTCGCGCGAATCCCGCCTCCCGCGCCCCGCATCCGAAGTGCACATGGATCTTCAACTCGAAGGAAAGCGAGCTCTTCGTCACCGGATCGACTGCCGGCATCGGCTATGCCATCGCAGAGGCGCTTCGCTAAGGAAGGCGCCAACGTCATCATCAACGGGCGCACCAGCTCCCGGGTGGAAGCTGCCATCCAGTCTCTCGGCAAGGCGGGCCTGCGCGGGAAGCTGGAGGCTGCTCCGGCTGATCTCGGCACTCCGCTGCACGGGGTCAAGAGCACGACCCAGCACATTCCCTGACGTCGACATCCTCGTCAACAATCTCGGCATCTTCGACCCAAGCCTTTCGAGAACATCCCCGACGAAGAGTGGATGAACTTCTTCGAAGTACAACGTGCTGAGTGGAGTGCGACTGAGCCGGCACTACCTCCCGGGCATGCTGAAGCGAAACTGGCGGACGCATCGTCTTCATCTCTAGCGAATCGGCGGTGCAGATTCCGCAGAGATGATTCACTACGGCATGACGAAGACAGCTCAGCTCGCCGTGTCGCAGCGGGCTGGCAGAAACGACCGGCCGGCACCGAGCTACCGTAAACTCCGTCCTCGCCGGGCCGACCGCATCCGGAAGGCGCGACGGAGTTCAGTGAACCGCAGCGGCGGCGAGCATGAACAAAGTACGCAAGAATTCGAGCAGGAATTCTTCCGCAGCATGCTCCCTACGTCGCTGCTCATCAGCGCTTTGCGGCGGCCGGTGAAGTAGCCGCGATGGTGGCGTTCCTCTGCAGCCCGCTGTCTTCCGCAAACCAATGGCGCTGCCGTCAGGGCAGACCAGCGGAGGGTTGGTCCGCTCAATACTCTGAATTCGCTTTGCGCCACGTGCGCATAGTTAACAGCGCAGAGCACCAGGCAGAAACAGGTTGGCCGGCACGAAGCCGAATTGAGCCGTCTTCACTCCAATCACGCAAATGATGAGCGCTGTTCACCGCTGCCAGCGCCCAACCTTCCCAGCACCGTTTTCCCACCAGGATGGTTGAAACAATGGTTAAAATGCAGGATAAGTAATCTAACCGCACCAAGTCCGATTCGACCTCCGACCAGTTCAATTTGTAGCATTGGCCGCTGCGCCGTCGGTGATTTCAGGACGTACGTGTCCGTAACGTCGGTAACGTCTTCGGGTGATGCACGGGCATGCATTGCCAGCAAAAGTGTCGTTCGCGTGCATTTCCCCCGCAACCGACGCAGGCTTCAGAGACTCAAGCCACAGGACAAGGAGAGATCATCCTATCAGGCGAAGAAAGCGAATACGGCGAAGAAGCGTATACAGCGAAGAGTTCGTGGAAGACCCGGTTTCAGACGCTCTCGCGGTCTGGGCCCCGAGTCAGCTGGGCAATCCGGCGACCTGCGCAAGGACTCTCTGACATCGCGGGCGCGTGATTTCAGAAAGCGTCGAGGAATTGATCGAAGAAGGCCGGGCCCTCAGAAGCCGACGCCATCGCCGGCGTCGGAGGATGCTCCCGACGCGGACACCCGCGAGGTGCACGTGCACGAACGTTCCGAGGACGACGTGCCCGAGGAGTACAAGGACCAGGATTAAACGGCTATTTGGTATCGATCTTTAGGTTGATATTGAGCTGCTGGCGATTGTCGGAGACTGGCTCACCGTTTTGGTGTCGCTCTTGTGCCCGTTGAACTGCGCGTACACCTCGTAGTCGATGTTGGGCGCGAGCGACGGGAAGCGGTAGACGCCGTCGTCGCCGTACGATATAGGTCTTCACGGCGCGTGTGCGCGTATTGGTCAGATGAACCACTGGCATTCGCCAAGGCGCCGTACCTTGCTTGTCGGCAACGCGTCCGCTCAGCGTGCGCGCTGTTGTCGGATTTCTTCTCACGAACGGGCGTCCGCCGAAACGCAGCCGCCGAAACGATCAGACGACGTCAGAGCAATGATCAAGGCCTTCTTCATCGGGCTTCTCTCTTCATTCTGCCTCGCACTACTCCTTCACTTCCTTTAGATGCAAACCGATATCCATGCGCTCTTTCCGATTCAATCTGGACGGTTACTTCCGGTCCAGGATCTATCTTCTTTCCATGTCAATGACTTGAGGCCCTTCGTGTCAGTCCAGCCCATACAGCGTAGTTCCTTTGCCCGCAGGCAATCCGCTGGAGCGAACTCGCCAGTGTGATTGGAGTATAGCTCCCATTTCGCCTTGCTTCTGATCAGCTCGCCGGATCTTCACCTTCACTCCATGAACCGGGCGGTCATCCGGCCCCCACACGGTGCCCACGATCAGCGCGTACGATTTGCGAGGATCCTTATGCTGATCGTCAAGCTTGGGCTGGGGCGGAACCGGGAAGAAGGAGCGCGACTGCTCCGAGCAGGACGAAGGTTCCCAGAGCGAGGAATGCATCAGCGGAAGCAGGGCCGCGCCAGTCATCATGTCACGCGTCTTCAGCTTCCTCGTCTTCCTCTTCGTCTTCCGTCTTCATCCAGTTCATTCGACCGCCTTCAGTTCGAGCGGGTTGACCGTTACGATCTCGAAGTCGGTGCCACACTCCGGGCGAGAACAACTTCGCCTTCGTCGACCTCATCTTCTTCGATGTCGAGATCGCTTTCACACTCCGGACAATAAACCATGAATGCCTCCGTGTCCAGGATCCGTACCCTGATAATATTAATTCTCCCGGGCCAACGGTCAAGTCCTCCCGTTCTTAGGGTGCGGGACCGCGCGTACCGGGAACCCGGAACCGCCTGCGCGTCCAGCGGGCCTCCTCTGGACCAAGATGCCCAGCATGAGAATTGCGCCGACATTTTCTATCACACCTCGGACGCTTCTTGCGCTGGCCCTGTGGATTGCCGCTTTTGCGGTGCACCTGTGCGCCTGGAGACTCGCTTCGGCTACTCAGCCTGATCCGAAAATCGCTGCTGCCTCCAGCAGGTCTCCGCCGAGCACGTCCGCGTCGAACATCGAGAAACTCGTGAGCTTCGGAACGCGACTGACGCTCTCGGCACAGGATCCGGCGGCGGTCGCGTCCGGCCGCGGAATTGGCGCGGCGCGGGAATGGATTCGCTCCGAGTTCGAGCGCTACTCCAGGAATGCGGCGGCTGCCTTGAAGTGAAGACCGACGCATTCATCGAAAGGCCAGCCGACCGGATTCCCGCAGGCGACGCAAATCTGCCAATGTTTATGCGGTGTTGAAGGGGACTGATCCGGAAGGTGCCAAGCGCATCGTGCTGGTGACGGGGCACTATGACTCGCGCAACAGCGATACCTTCGACGCAAAGGGTGATGCGCCGGGCGCAAACGACGACGCCAGCGGCATCCGCCGTCAGCCTGGAGTGTGCGCGCGTTCTCCAGCAAGCTGAAGTTTCCGACGACGATCATTTTCCTGACCCGTTGCAGGCGAGGAGCAGGGGCTGAACGGCAGCGCACATTTCGCAAAGATGGCGAAGGAGCAAGGCTGGCAGCTCGTAGCTGTTCTGAATAACTGACATCGTAGGCGGGCAATAAGGACCCGGAGCAGGATGCCAGGTGGTACGCGTGTTCTCGGAAGGCGTCCCCGCCGCGGCCAATGAAAAACAGGTAAATTTGATGCGCAACCTTGGCGGCGAGAGCGACTCGCCTTCCCGCCAACTGGCTCGCTACATTGCCGAAGTTGGACGCGCCTACGATCCTGGAGTGAAACCGCTGCTCGTGTTCCGGCTCGACCGCTACTTGCGCGGCGGGGATCACTACTCTTTCAACCAGCAGGGATTCGCCGCGGTGCGCTTCACGGAGTTCCGCGAAAACTACACTCGCCAGCATCCAGAACGTTCGCACGGAGAACGGCATCGAGTACGGAGACCTGTCGAAATTCGTGGACTTCGACTACGTCTCGAAAGTGGCCCGGCTGAACGCGAGCTACGCTTGCCTCGTTGGCGTCGGCTCCGGCGCAAGCCCGCAAACGTGAAGATCGTTACCAAAGAACTCGTAAACGATTCCACGCTGAAATGGGCCGCCGCCGCGGGAACAACGGACTACGAGATCGTCTGGCGCGCCACCAGCGCGCCCGACTGGGAGCACGCGCAAGCCATCGGCGACACGACCCAAACGACGATGAAGCTATCGAAAGATAATGTGATTTTCAGGGGTCCGGGCGGTTGATAATGAAGGACACCGGAGTTTGGTGGTGGTACCGGTCGGAGAGATAGAGTCAGACCGGCGCTTGGCATGAGCGTTGAGGAAAGTCTTTTGGCTCGCCTTGGTCAGGGAGTTAACCCTCTCAGTTTGCCGCCGTTTAGCGGCTGGAATTATGAAACGGCTAGTCTTGATTTGTGCAGAAGTCTACCTGCTGCGGGTGGCCGGAAGAGCCATGTTCCCTCAAGTCCGAGGCCTATGGAGAGTCTATCTCGGCCTTGTCCCAACACTGACGTACACGGCTACAGCATATGGCGAGGTGGTCACCTATTCCTTCTTGCACGCCAGCGTAGGCCATCTGCTGGTGAATATGTTCATGCTCTGGATGTTCGGATCCCAAGAAGAAATGGATTGGGGATCGCGTCGGTTTCTCGAGTTCTATCTTTTCTGCGTGGTTGGCGCGGCATTGGTTACCATCTTCGTAGCCTACACGGGCCTTCGCGGACTGACTCCTCGCACTCTGACGATTGGAATGGGGAGGGGGATTTATGGCTTGCTGATCGCTTTCGGCATTCTGTATGGCGAACAGACTGTGTTCCTGTTCCATTCAGAATTTCTCTCAAAGCAAAGTATCTGGTTGCGATTCTCATTTTCACCTACAGTAATCATAGCCACGTTTCAGCCTTCGCAAGGCGGCGTCGCCAATTTGCGCACCTGGGGCCTGTTCTTTGGCTTTCTGTCAGCTGGTGCCAAAACGCGGCCTCACCTTCGTCTTTTCGGAGCAGTTTTTTCGGCATCCGCAACAGCTACACTACCGCTGGAAGCGCCGCCGGCGCCGCGCCCGCAAGTTCGAGGTCTACATGCAAACGCGGCCGCGACGTGAAGTTCGACGAACTCGGAAACTACGTGCCCCGGGAGACAACAGCAATAGTAACT
>ERZ1370068.10619-contig-9301_pt1 | contig 41392 bp, 51 predicted proteins | sample MGYA00561227_ERZ1370068 | MGnify/ENA primary metagenome ERZ1370068 (study PRJEB38410, sample SAMEA6850437) | metagenome | study: Metagenomic assessment of the ecological functions of the soil: analysis of the soil microbiota associated with the... | reverse complement strand
GTTCGTTCAGGTGCGTATTGCTATGACGATCGAGGGCAATCGGTCAGCGCGATGATCCGATGCGCACAGAGTCTCAGGGCGTCGGCCCCGCTCCGTCAGCGGCCCGGCAGCCCCACCGGGAGGGCCGCCGCCGCGACAAACTGTCGTCGGTGACCTGCATTCGGGCTCCCTTCCACCCGAAAATGAAAGACGCCGTGCCTCGACTGCCAGGCATCGGCGCCTTTTCCGCACGCCGGTCCGTCATGGACCAGCGCCGGCGCAGACAGTGCAGCGCAGCCAGCGCCGCGCGTCCGGCGTCGATGGACGTTCGCGGCAAGCGGGGCGCGGAGTTGAACGTGACGGAAACGACGGCCGCGCGCTGCTGCGTTTCAGTGCATGGGCGAAGTGTACCTGCGGCAGGCGTGAAGCTCAGGAGCCTGTCGGTTATCGCCGTATCTGGCTAACGCTCGCCCGGAGCTCGGCTGCTGGGGCGCGGTGAATTGACCCGGTTTCGTGGACACCCCATCGTTTGGGGGAAGGGGCGTCCACGATGCCAAGGAAGTCACGGCTGTACCCACCGGAGTTCCGCCAGCAGATCGTGGAGCTCTTCCGCCAGGGCCGCTCGGCCGAGGCCTTGGCGCGCCAGTTTGAGCCGTCCGCCCAGGCGATTCGCAACTGGGTGAAGCAACGCCGACCGGGACGAACGCAAGCGGCCCGAGGGCCTGACGGCCCTGGAGCAGGAGGAACTGCGGCGCCTGCGGCGCGAGAACCGCCTGCTGCGCGAAGAGCGGGAGATCCTAAAAAAGCCGCGGCCTGGTTCGCGCGGGAGGCCGGCTCGATCCCGTCCAAGGATTCGAGTTCGTGAGCGGCCCACCAGGTCGAGCATCCCGTGGCGACGATGTGCCGAGTGCTGGGGGTCTCCCCCAGCGGCTTCTACGCCTGGCGCCACCGCCCGCTGGCCGCGCGCCGCGTCGCGGACGTACACCTGAGGGCGCACATCGCGGCGGCTCATGGAGTCTCGCAGGGGACCTACGGCGTGCCGCGCATTCACGCCGAGCTGACGGCCCAGGGGTGCGCGTCGGACGGAAGCGGATCGCGCGGCTCATGCGCGCCCTCGGTGTGCAGGGCGTCAGTCGGCGCAAGAGCGTGGTGACGACGGTCCGCAGCCAGACCGGGCGGCCGGCGCCCGATCTCGTCGACCGCCAATTCGCGGTGCCGCGCTCGTGATCGCCTGTGGGTCGCGGACATCACCTACGTGCCGACCTGGGTGGGTTCGTCTGCTCTGGCCGTCGTGCTCGACGCCTGGAGCCGCCGGGTCATCGGCTGGGCGATGGAGGCGCATCTCCGAACCGGCCTGGTGCTGGCCGCGCTCAACATGGCCCTGGCGCAGCGGCAGCCGGTCGGCGTCATTCATCATTCCGATCAGGGCTGTCAGTACACGTCACTGGCGTTCGGCAGCCGGTGTCGGGACGCGGGCGTCCGCCCCTCGATGGGCAGCGTCGGCGACGCGTATGACAACGCGCTGTGCGAGAGCTTCTTCGCGACGCTCGAATGCGAACTGCTCGATCGGCACCGCTTTGCCACCCCGGCGGAGGCCCGGCTGGCCGTGTTCGACTTCATCGAGGGCTGGTACAACCCGCGCCGGCGCCATTCGTCGCTCGACTATCTGTCGCCCATGGCGTATGAGACACGGGAGCTCACCCCGGCGTGATCCCCAGCAGTGAACCCTCCACGAAACCGGGTCAACTCCACGGGGGTTTGGGGCCTTTCGGGGCCCCCTGAAACTAGACCTGCTGCGTGGTGGGCGGCGTCGTCAAGCCGATGCGGCGTCCCTACCGAGCCTGGGGTCGCGGCAGCGCATCGTGGCGGCCTGGACGGCGGTCAGCCAGACCGGCACGGTGTCGACCACCATCAGCCGCCCGGCGCGTGGCGCGGCGCGTGCAGGGGACATCCAGCTCGTTGGTCGAGGCCAGGAAGCCCACCCGGTGGCGTGATACATGGCGTGGATGTGGTACGCTTGGCGTCGTGGCCGAGCAGCGATCGTCGAGAAGCGCAGCGGATCGCCGTCAGCGCACCTCGCGGTGGTAGGTCACGTGGGCCTCGAGGCGAACGTCGGTCGCTTGTGCGCGCCGCGCCGATGGGCGCCGTCCAGACCTATCCACGCCATGGAAGTCGTCGATCGCGGCGTGTCGAAGACCACGAGGGTAGTAGCCCACGTTCATGTGCCCGTTGTGGTCGATCCACTTCGGGGCGCACGACGTCGCGATGCGTGTCGAACGGGGCGGCCAGATCGCTCCACGCGCGTCGGTCGGAGCGCGCGCAGGAGATCCGCATCCGGTTCTGCGCCACCCAGCGCGTAGCGCGCGCACGGGCCACCGGCCGCACGCAGGGCAGGGCGAAGACGCCGGCCACCCAGCCCCAGCCGTGGATGCGCCGGAACAGCTCAGGCACGGCGTCAGCGCCGCTCAGCCGGCAGCCATCGTCGGCGGCACGAGCTGCATCGCGCGTCAGGCACGCCTCCTCTCCGCTACCCGCGGAAAGCGCGTGCCGGACCGGCGGAGCGACACGGGAGGATCTCGAGCGCGCCGCTGCGGGTACGCCCGCCGCATGAGCCACAGCGCGCTCGACCGGCATCGCACACTCCGCGTCATAGATCAGCGTCGCGCGGATCAGCGCCTTCCCCCATCGGGCCAGCGAGCGGAAGTACCACTGGAAGCCGAAGGCGACGAGGAACGCCACCACCGCCTGCACGAGGTCCATCGCCCGCCGCCGGCGAGTACTTCTGGGTGCGGATCACCCGCGTAGACCACGAAGAACGCGATGCCGCAGACGATCAGGCCGCGGGGCGCGGTGATCAGCCTCACGGCCGTGGCTCAGACGCCGAGCACGGCCATGGCCAGCGCCGCCGGCCACCGACACCAGCCGGTCGACCTCGCGCTGTCGGTCACCACGAGCGGCGGCGCGAAGAAGAACGCTGTCGCCGGTCGCCGGATGCGGCGCCGGCCACGGCGCGCGCACGCGGGTGATCACGCCGCGCTTCGTCATCTCCGCACGCTGGATTCGCGGCCACCTTGCGGCCGGCCGCAGAGTTCGTCTTGCGTCGCCTTGTCCTCCACCAGCTCGACGGCGGCCAGCAGCCCCTTGCCGCCGCGGATGTCGCCGGCGTTCGGATGGTCGCCGAACGCCGCTCGCAGGCCGGCGCGAGCAGGCGATCGCCCATCTTGGCGGCGTTCTCCCAGAGCCGCTCGCGCTCCATGATCGTCGAGGTTCTGAGCGCCGACCGCGCAGCAGGTCGGATGGCCGGAGTAGGTGTAGGCGTGCATCCAGCGATCCTCGGGCTTGCACCGCTGTCCATCGCGTCCTTGATCGCGCTGCGACACCATGATGCCGCCGAGCGGCAGGTAGCCGGAGGTGACGCCCTTCGGCGAACGACATGATGTCGGGCTTGACGTTCCAGTGCGACGATGCGCGAACCACTCTGCCCGTGCGGCAGAAGCCGGTGATCACCTCGTCGGCGATGAAGCAGCACCTCGTGGCGGTCGCAGATCTCGCGCACGCAGCGGGAAGTAGTCGTCGGTCGGGTAGATGCACGCCGCCGCCGCCGTGGATCGGCTCGGCGATGAACGCCGCGACCGTGTCCGGCGCCTTCGCGCGAGGATCGCCTCCTCCAGCACGCGCGCCGCCGTCTGGCCCGCGCGTCTCGCCCGGGCTTGCGCGCCCTGCTGCCGGTACGGATAGCAGGTCGGGATGTGCACGAAGCCGGGCACGCGCGGCTCGAACATCTTCCAGTAGGCGCGCCATGCCGGTGGCGCTCATCGCCTGCAGCGTCACGCCGTGATACGCGTTGCTGGCGCGCGATGACCTTGACCTTGTCGGGCTGTGCCCTTGCGCCTTCCAGTAGAAGCGCGCGCCGTCTTGAACGCCGACTCGTTGGCCTCGGCGCCGCCGGTCGAGAAGAAGATCGCCGTGCATGTCGCCGGCGAGCTCGACGAGCTTGGCGGCCAGCGCGATGGCGGGATGCTCGACGAGCCGACGTAGCCCGAGAGTAGGCGATCTCCTTCATCTGCGCCGCCGCGGCGTCGGCCAGCTCGGTGCGGCCGTGACCGACGTTGACGTTCCACAGGCCCGAGAGCCGTCGATGATACTCGTGGCCGCCGATGTCCTGGATCATCGCGCCGCGGCCGCGGCACGTAGATGATCGGCTCGGCGTTGTCGATCGGATGATGGAGCGGATGGATCAGGTGATCCTGGTCGGCCTTGATGAGCTCGGCGGCGGTCATCGCCATCGGACGATCCTCCCGGGTGAAGACATCGTTGAAGCCGGGCGCCCGGCGGGCGCGCGGCGGTAGTCGCCATCGAGAATCGCCCGAGCGCCCTCGCGGGGCCCGCGGTAGCGGTAGAGCCACGCCCATGCGCGACGACCACCGGCGAGCGTCACGATCGCCCGACGCCGCTCGAGATTGTACCCCTCCTCGCGATCGAGCAACCGGGAGAAGTTCGGCGTCGTCGAGCCGGTAGACCTCGCCGCGGACCCGACCGCGGCCGTCGACCAGCCCGGGGTGGCGGCCGAGGTCGAGCAGGCGTTCCGCGCACGGTCGCCGCCGCCCGCGACGGGCGCCGCAGACCAGGACGGTGTGCAGGCCGTAGCCGCGCATGAGCGTGCCGTAGGTGAAGGAGCGCTACTTCGCGCGGGCAAGCCTGGTCAGCGCCTCCAGCGTGCGATCGGTCTGGATGGCGAGGCCGCCGATCTCCGACGTAGCGGATGCGTGCCGGCGCGATCGACCACGAAGGTCACCCGCTTGGTGAGGTTCCACGTGTCGTCCCGCACTGGCGCGCCACGCGGCCGTCGCGATCGCTCAGCAGGCTGGAACGGCAGCTTGAGCTCGCGGGCCCAGGCCGAGATTGCGCTCAGGACGGGATCGGCAGACACGCCGACGATCTCGGCGTTCAGTGCCGGCGTATTTGGCGTTGTCGTCCCGGAACCGGGAGAATTCGAGGTCTCAGCCGCCGGTGAACGCCTTGACGTAGAACGCGATCACCACGAAGTCGCGCTGCCTGAGCAGATCGGCCAGGCGGACGCTCTGACCGTTCTGATCGACGAGCTTCGTGTCGGGCGCCACCACACCCACCGCCAGCGGCGTCGGCGAATCGGCGGCGGCCGCGCCGCCACCATGAGCGCCAGCATCGCTGGCGGCGAACAGCGACGCGCATCACGAGTCGGTGGGCTCGAGCGCCTGGAGCACGGCTTCGAGGAACTGGGATTCCGGCAGCGCGCCCATGAACTCCACGCGATCGTTGATCACGATCTTCCGGGACGCCCGACACCTGGTAGGCCTGCGCCATGTCGGGAAACTCGGTGGCCTCGATGGCGGTGGCGGTCACCCGCTCGGAGGCGATCGCCATGTGCTGCGCCAGGCGCACGGCCCGGGGCAGTGCGGTCAGGTGGGGGTCGAGAAGACCTTGATGTGGACGTCGCCGATCAGCTCGGCCAGCGAGGGCCTTCGTGGCGTCCGACAGCGTCGCCTCGCCGCTGGACGTCCGCGATGATCGAGTCGATCAGGTTGCTGAACTCGTAGCCGCCCGGGATGCCCAGGAAGCGGATGCCGTAGTCGCGCGCGCCCTCCACCACGATGGCCGGCACCTGGTCGACGCCGTAGGCCTCGGCCCGCTCGCGATCGATGGCGGGATTGAGCACCTCGACGCTGATGCGGTCGTCGAGCGCCGCGCACCTCGCGCACGAGCTGCTCGTTCTGCCGGCAGAGCTCGCCGGCCACCAGCTCCTGTGAGAAGACGACCAGCTTGACGGGGCCCTGGATGCGCTCGAACTCCTTGCGGACGGCGACCTGATCGCGCTCGGCGAGGAATGGCATGACTTCAGTATATAGCGCCTTGCGGATGGCGGCCGGCGGGCTTACGGTGAGTCCCTGGAGGCCGCATCATGCGAGCCCTTCGTCGTCAATCGCTACGGCCGGATCGTCTTCCCCTACAACTTCTTCCCGGCGCTCGACTTCAGCGTCTTCGAGACGCTGGAGCAGTTCGCCGCGGTGATCCGCCGCGACTTCGAGGACAAGGCGCCCAGCGAGGCCGACATCGTGGCCCGGCTGGAGATCGGTGGCTACAAGGGACGCTACGAGCTGCTGCGTGACCTCGCGCTCGACCTGTTCTGGGTCAACCGCTATCCGTTCACCATGTACGACAAGCAGCCGATGCGGTGGCGCGACGTCCCTCGCCAGCGGACCGACATCTTCCTGCCGGTGTTCAAGCCCTACGAGGGCGCCGAGCTGGCCGCCGCCATCGAGAGCGGCTATCGCAACCTGGTCCCGACCTGGGACGAGGGCACCGAGGACAAGATCTTCCGCATCCTGCTCGATGTCTTCCGCCACAAGAAGGGCGCGGGCGCCGAGCTCTCGCCGATCAAGCCGACGGTGGGCGAGATGCTTGTCGCGTCCCCGGAGCCTGACCTATCACCTGCTGGCCTACGATCCGGACTATCCCGGCTACGGCTGGGACGACATCGTCGAGTACTCGCATCGCGTGCCGGAGCTGGAAGCGCTGATGCGCCAGACGATGGTGCTCCACAACCAGTACCGCTGGGATCGCGGCAAGATGCGGGTGATCGAGGTCGGCAAGCTCCACGACGACGACTTCGTGGTGGTGTACCGGCCGCGCAACGAGGAGGTCCTGCACTTCATCCGCCGCGTGACCGGCGGGCAGCGCGCAGCGCCTCCGCAAGCCGCCCGCGGTGGCCTCGCCGGCGCCCATCGAGCCCTACCCGCCCGTCGACGTGCGCGCGAGCTTCAAGGTGATGCCGCGGCTGGAGGCGCTGGCCGTCTACCGGGGCGAGACACCGTGCACCAACGAAGACCTCATCCGCAACGCGCGCGTACTCCTGGTCGCCGATGACCGCGGTGGAGATCGAGAGAAGACCGGGATCCGCCAGCGGCTCTACACCGCGCTCGACCTCGACCACATCTCGCTGCTGGCCGCCCAGGCCGCGCTGGCCAAGGCCGGCCGCCGGCCCGAGGAGATCGGCGCCGTCATCTTCTGCTCGTGCACCAGCGCCAAGATGATGCCGTCGCTGGCGACGTGGCTGTCGGGTCGTCTGGGGATGTTCCAGACGCACTTCTCCGCCGACATCGTCGCCGCCTGCGCCGGGCTGCCCTACGGCCTCAGCGAGGCGATCCGCCAGCTGCAGGAGGTGCGAGCGTCCGGTGCTGCTGGTGTGCGGCGAGAAGTTCTCCGACAAGATCGGCACCGTGCGCACCTCGCGGATGATCTTCGGCGACGGCGCCGCGGCGCTGGTCGTCGGCCCCGCGCCCGACGGTGCGGCGCCCGACGTCGAGTACTACCAGACCTACGCCAGCGGCCCCATGAGCGAGGTCGACTCGATCGTCTGGCCCAACCCGGAGTTCGACAACAACATCACCGTGCACGGGCCGGAGGTGAAGGCGCTGGTCCAGCGCTACCTCACGCAGATGATCCACGAGCTGGGCACGCTGCCCGATCCCGGACGGCGCACGGCTCGCTGCTGAAGGCCGTCGATCTCGTCGTGCCGCACCAGGCCAACAAGACGATGGTCATTCACTACGCCAAGGCCGCCGGCCTCGGCCCGAGCAGCTCTACTTCAACATCGAGCGCGTCGGCAACACGTCGTCCGCCTCGATCCCGCTGGCCATCTACGATGCCGTCGCGGAGGGTGTCATCGACCGCCCGATGCGCATCTTCGCCCCGGGCTTCGGCGCCGGCGCGGTCGGCGGCTACGTGGTGCTGCGGCTGGATCCGGCGATCGTCGCGCGAGGTTAGGACGCGACCACGACCGTCGCGCGGCGCGCGGTGAACGCGCGGGCGAACTCTGCCGCGAAGGCCGTCTCGTCGGCTGAAGCCCCCAGCACCGCCACGATGATCGGCAGCGCCAGCGCGTCGGCGAGCGCCCGCGCCGGCTCGGCCGCGGCGAGACCCACCGGACTGGTGAACGCCACGACCCGCCGGTCGGGATGGACGAGCTGCGCCGCGACGGCGGCGGTCACCGCGTAGCCTGGCGTCGCCATCCCGAGCGCCGTCAGCGTCTCGCGCGGCGCGACCGCCTGCCAGCTCGCCAGCGCCGGCACGTCGCCCGTGGCGATCGTTCCCGCCGGCATCGCCTCGCGCGCGAGCGCGACCAGTCGCCCCGGCCGGCGTGGCGCGCAGCTCCTGGATCAGCGCGCGCTTGAGGCGATCCAGCTCGGCGACGTCCCAGTCGGCGGCGGGCCGGAGCGCGCACGCGCGGCGCCATCTCTTCGATGACGAGCGCGATGTCGCCGGCCACGTCGGCCGGCGAGCATCGACGCCGACCACGCCGCGCGGCCGATCCGCGCGACCGGGGTCGTCGCGGGCAACAGGCCAGGCGGCAGCTCGCTCGGATCCACTCCGACGAGCAGGATCAGGTCGGCGCGCGCCAGCAACGGATGGCGCGAGGCCAGCAGGCCCGAGGGCGAGCGGGTGGGGCTCCGCCAGCACGCCCCGGCCCTTCGGCGTCGCCAGCACCGGCGCGGGCAGCGTCTCGGCGAACGCCCGCAGCCACTTGGCGTCGTCGGCGCTGCACCTCGAGCCCGGTGGGATCAGGACCGGCCGGACCGCGATCATCAGCGCCGTGGCCAGCGCCTCGAGCACGACGGGGTCGGGCGCATGCAGGAGCGGCAGCCGGTCGGCGGCGAGTGGCTCCACCGGCAGCGCCGGACTCGCTCACCACCGCGGCGTCGACGACGAGATGGACGGGACCGCGCGGCGCGCTCGATCGCGAGGTTCGCGGCGTGGGCGATCCAGTGACCGGCCGAGGCGGGCTCGACGACTAGGCTGGCCTTTGACGACCGGCGCCAGCAGCGCGGCGTCGGATCCAGTCCCGCGGTGATCGCGATCAGCGGCGCGCGATCGCGCTGCGCGTGTGGGGCGAGGCCACGGACCGAGGCCGGGCGCATCGCTCGGACTGGCGACCACTGCGCCCGGGCCGTCGTCAACCTCGCCGCTCACGGCCGCCAGCACGCCGGCCACCGCCGCGTCGGGAGCGTCCGAGCAGGGTACGCCGTGCGGCGCTCGGCGGCCGCACGCACGGCGATCGCGACCGGGTCGCTGGCCCGCGCGGTGACGAGCCGGCCGGCGCCGGCGCGCGCGAGGCCGTCGGCGAGCACGTCGGCGACCGTGGTGCGGGCCATCAATCCCGCGTCGGCGTGTTCAGCGCGCGAACGCCTCGAACACCGGCCGCATCCGCTCCAGCGCCTTGCGGAGATTGGCCTCGGAGTTGGCGTACGACAGGCGCAGGTAGCCCTCGCCGTGCGCGCCGAACGCGGTGCCGGACAGCACGGCCACGCCGGCCTCCTGCAGCAGCGCGCTCGGCGACCTCGCTCGACGGCCGGCCCGTACCGGTGATGTTCGGGAAGACGTAGAACGCGCCGCGCGGCAGACGCGGCAGCACGCCGGGCAGCTGGTTCAGCCCCTCGACCACGATGTCGCGGCGGCGCTTGAACTCCGCCACCATCCGCGCAACCGGCGTCTGATCGCCTGGAGCGCGGCCACGCCCGGCCAGCTGGACGAACGAGGCCGTGCAGGAGTTGGAGTTCACCATCAGCCGGGTGACGTGCTCGGCGAGGTCGACGTCGGCATCACGCCGTAGCCGAGGCGCCAGCCGGTCATCGCGAACGTCTTGGAGAACCCGTCGAGCAGGATCGACTGCGCGTGCATGCCGGGCTGAGCGCGTAGAACGACACTGAACTCGCCGTCGTAGAGGAACTGGCGGTAGATCTCGTCGGTGAGCACGGGGATCCGACGCTCGGCGGCGATCTGCGGCGATGCGCTGGATCTGGCCGCGATCGAGCACGCCGCCCGTCGGGTTCTGCGGCGAGTTGATGATGATGAGCTTCGTCTTGCGCCGACACGCGCTGCTCGAACAGCGCCATGTCGAAGCCGAAGCCCGGCTCCTCGCGCAGCGGGATCGGCACCGGCACGCCGCCGGCGAAGTTGACGACCGACTCGTAGATCGGAAATCCCGGGTTGGGATAGATGCACCTCGTCGCCGCGGCCGATCAGCGCCAGGATGGTGAAGAACATGATGGGCTTAGCGCCCGGGGTCACCACGACCTCGCTCGGGAGATACCGGCACGCCGCGCGTCTCGCCGATGTGCTTGGCGATGGCCTCGCGCAGCTCCGGCAGGCCGGCCGAGGGCCATAGTGCGTGGCGTTCGCGTCGAGCGCACGCTTGGCGGCCTCCTTGATGTGGGCCGGCGTGTCGAAATCGGGCTCGCCGATCTCGAGGTGCACGACCTCGCGCGCCCTGACGCTCGAGCGCGCGCGCCCGCGCCAGCACCTCGAACGCCGACTCGGTCCCCAGCCGCCCCATGCGCTCCGCGACGTTCATCATTCCCTCCGAGCGCTCGGGTGCCCGCTCGTGGCGTGGCACCTCGTGAGGCAGCGTTTGAGCGAGCAGGTCAGTTATAGCGCTCGATGGACTTTGTCGAGGTTGCGGCGGGGAGTTCGCGATGGGCTGGGCGGGTGGACACCCGGGGAGCGGCCGGTTCATCGGGTGTGGGTGGACGCGTTCTGGATCGCGCACGACGCCGGTGACCAACGCGCAGTGGGCGGGGTGGCTGGCGGCGAGCGGGCGCCCCGCCGCCGCCGTTCTGGGGGCGGCGGGCTTCGACGCGCCCGAGTCAGCCGGTCGTCGGTGTGTCGTGGGACGACGCGGCGGCTTCGCCGAGTGGGCCGGCGCGCGCCTGCCGACCGAGGCCGAGTGGGAGAAGGCGGCCCGCGGCGGCCGCGATGGACGCACGCTATCCGTGGGGCGACGCGTCACCGCCCGCCGGCAAAGCCGCCGGCGCCGCCGCGCGTGGGGTCGACTCCGGCGAACCGGCTCGGTGTTCACGACCTCGCCGGCGTCTGCCACGAATGGTGCGCGGACTGGTACGACGAGAGGCGTACTACGCCGTGTCACCAGCGCGCGGAACCCGCGGGGCCCGGCCACCGGCAGCCCGACGCGTGAGCCGCGGTGGCGGCCTGGCGCCACGCCGACCCCTGGAGCCCGGTCGCCCACCGCTCGTCGCTGCCCCCGCAGCTGCGCTACTCCGACTACGGCTGCCGCGTGGCCGGGACGTCCTAGCGCGCCGACTGCGGCGTCGGCAACGGTGCTAAGATTCGGCCCGAGGTCACACGCATGAACCCGGCCGGACGCTCCGCTTCTGCGTGAAGGGCATCGTCGCCGGCTGATCGAGGGCCGCCGTCGTCGCGATCTGGTTCTTCGTCTTCGATATCCTGCGCGGCCGCCCGTTCCTCACCCCGTCCTTGCTGGGCTCGCTGGTCTTTCTCGGCATCAACACGCCGATGCGCCACCGCGCCGGCGGTGGGGCCCATCCTCGGCTACACGATCCTGCATGGGCTCGCCTTCGTGGCCTTCGGCATCGTGGCGCCGCCACGATGCTCGCGATGAGCGATCGCGAGCCGGCGCTCTTCATCGCCTTCGTGATCCTGTTCGCCTGTTTCGAGGTGTTCTTCTTCGGCGTAGCTCGGCGTGCTGGGGCGTGGCGTGCAGACGGCGCTGGTGTGGTGGTCGGTGCTGGTTGGAAACCTCCTGGCCTCGTTTGCGATGCTCTGGTATTTCCTGCGCGCCCACCGTGCGCTGCCCGCGCACGCTGATCGGCTCCTGGGGCGGTGTCCTGTGGGAGGGCGTCGTGACCGGGATCGTGGGCGCCGCCGTCGTCGCGATCTGGTTCTTCGCCATCGACGCCATCCGCGGCGACCCCTGCGGACCCCCAAGCTGCTGGGGATCGCGCTGCTGCGTCAGCCCGATCCCGGGAGCGCGGTCCTCGCCTACACGCTGCTGCACGGTCTGGCCTTCATCGTCTTCGGCATCCTCGGCGCCCTGCTCGTCGCCGCCGCCGAGCGCCAGCCCGTGATCCTCTTCGCGCTGATCATCGTCTTCACGGCCTTCGAGATCTTTTCTTCGGCGCCGTCGTGATCCTCGCCAGCTGGATCCTCGACTACGTGGCGGGCTGGACGATCTTCCTCGGCAGCTTGCTGGCCGCGGCGGCCATGCACTGGCGTTCTACTTCAGGGGCACCGCACGCTCGCTCGGCGCCTCACCCAGGCCTGGGCCGAGGAGGACTAGGTAGCGGCGGGTCGTTCGCGTGAGTGCGGGCGCGTCAGCGACGCGAGCCGGGCGAGCGTGAGTGAACCGCTCGCCCGGCTGGAGCGTCACTGGCGCGGCGACGTGCTCTGACCGCGGGGCGACCTGAACCTCTTCCTTGTCACGCGGCGCCGAGGTGTCCTGGCCGCGCGGCGACTGCCTCGTCCTGGCTGCGCGGCGACTGGACTTCGTCCTCGTCGCGCGGCGCTTGCACTCATCCTGACTGCGCGGCGACTGGATCTCGTCCTGGTTACGTGGCGACTGGACTTCGTCCTTGTCGCGCGGGGCCTGGACATCCGTGCCGCGCGGCGACTGCACCTCGTCCTTGTCACGCGGGGCCTGCACATCCCTGACTACGCGGCGACTGCACCTCGTCGCGCGAGGGGCCGCGTAGGCACCGGTGGCCGTCAACGCAACGCTCAGGGCAACTGCGACTACGTGCGCACGCTTCATGATTTCTTCTCTCCTTCGTCTCCGAATTCGCACTCGCCGGCGAGGTACCTCGGCGGTCCGAGCCTCTCTCGCCAACGATCGCGGACTATGAGCAGAAGGCGTGCCATACCAAAAACAACTGAAATCGTTGAAGAATATTCGCGGGCCTTCGGTGACCGGTTTCAGGTCGACACTGGGAGTTCATCCTGGAACGCTGCCGCAGCCGCCTGCGCGTTCCGCATTGAAACGCGGTTCTGAAGTGAAACGCCCCGGGCCGCGCACCCGCGCGATTTCAGAGGCCTCGCGCGTGGCACACCATTTGCGCAGAAGCGTAGAACTCTTTGTGTGACGCAGTGAAAGAGGAGCCCTGTGAGGGTCCCTCTTCGACAAGGTGGACCGCGTGATGTCGTGTGCCGTTGATGTTGACGTTCGTCTCGACGGTCGTGTTCGCGATCCAGCTGCTCATCTTCGCGTACCTCTACTCGTCGCATCGCGTGCGCTTCTTCCAGTACCTGCTGCTCGCGTGGGGTGCCTACACGCTGTCCAAGGGCCTGAAGCTCGTGGACGTGTTCGTCCTGCACGCTCCCCACCCGAGCTTCGCCACCGACGTCGCGACCGTGGCGGCCGTCGGCTTCACGCTCGCCGCGGCCTTCGCGCACCGGTGGGACTATCGCCTGCGCGGTCGCGGTCGTCCTGGTGGGCGCCGGCGCCGTGATGGTGCTGGCCCTGCTGAACGACGTTGGCGGTGGCGACGAGGGGCAGCGCATCGTGGGCGCTGGCCCTCGGCGTCGTCCAGATGGGGGCCGGCGTCCTGTTCTGGCCCGCGCGCGGCCGCAGCATCGGCTTCCGGGGCGAGCGGTTCCTGGCCGGCCTCCTGACCGTCGTGGGGCATGCCACCGCATCGCCAGTCAGTTCGTGAACCTGGAGCCGGGGTCGGCCAGCTACATGGCCGTGCACGCCGTGTTCATCACGCTCTACTTCCTGTCGACCTTCGCGGTGATCATCATGGTGCTCGAGCGCGCCCGCAGCGAGAGCGATCGGCTCCACGCGCGCCTGCGCGAGGCCGAGCGCCTGGCCACGGCCGGCGAGCTGGCCGCCGGCATGGCCCACGAGATCCGCAACCCGCTGGCGGCCATCGTCAACGCCACCGCGCTGCTCACCGACGAGGCGGGGCTCACCTCCGACGAGCGCGCGAGCACGCTGGCGGCGATCCGCACCGAGGCGCGGCGCCTCAACCGCATCCTCTCCGACTTCCTGCACTTCGCGCAGCCGCAGGAAGCCCGGCGCGTGCCCGGCGACATCCGCGAGGTGGTCGAGCACGTCAGCGGCCTGATCCGCGACGATCGCGCGCGCGCCCCGCGCGTGGACGTGCAAGGTGGCGGTCGATCCCGCGGTGCCGCGCTTCGCGTTCGATCGCGACCAGCTCACGCAGGTGCTCTGGAACGTCGCCCTCAACGGCGTCGGAGGCGATGAACGGGCGCGGGCGCGCTCTCCATCGAGGTGGAGCGGCAGAACGGCGACGTCGCCCTCGGCCGTCAGCGACACCGGCTCCGGCATCTCCGCCGAGCGCCTGCGCGGGTGTTCGAGCCGTTCTACTCCGGCAAGCCGAACGGCAGCGGCCTCGGCCTCACCATCGCCGAGCGCATCGTGGCCGCGCACGGCGGGCGGATCGAGATCGACTCCGAGCCCGGCCGCGGGACGCGCGTGACCGCTCGCTGTTCCCGCTCGAGGCCGCCTGAGCATGGCGCACCTGCTGGTCGTGGACGACGAGCCGTCGGCGCGCGAGCACGCTGGCGCTGCTGCTGCGCAAGCGCGGCCACCGCGTGCGTCGAGGCCGACGGCGTCACCGCCGCCGACCAAGCGGCTCGCCGAGGAGGTCTTCGACCTCGTGGTCACCGGATCTGCGCATGCCGGACGGCGACGGCCTCGACGTGCTGCGGGCGGCCAAGGCCCACGCCCCGGCGACCGAGGTGATTCTCCTCACCGCCTACGCCGAGTGGAAGTCGGCGAAGGAGGCGATCCGCCTCGGCGCCCTCGACTACTTCGAGAAGGGACAGGAGCCGGACGAGCTCTATCATCGCATCGACAAAGCGCTGGCCGGGCGGCGCTGCGCCGCGAGAACGAGAACCTGCGCGCCCAGCTCCGCGAGCGCTACGGCCTGCCCGGCCTGATCGCGCAGCTCCCCGGCCATGCGCAGCGTCCTCGACCTGGTGGAGCGCGTGGCGCCGACCGACGCCACGGTGCTGATCCAGGGCGAGTCCGGGACCGGCAAGGAGGTCATCGCCAAGGCCGTCCATCACGCCAGCGCGCGCGCGCGCGCGCCCGCTTCGTGGCCGTCAACTGCGGCGCGGTGCCCGAGACGTTGCTCGAGTCGGAGCTCTTCGGCTACATGCGGGGCGCGTTCACCGGCGCCACCGTCAGCAAGCTCGGCCTGTTCGAGGAGGCCGACGGCGGCACGCTGTTCCTGGACGAGATCGCCGAGATGCCGGCCGCGCTCCAGGTGAAGCTCCTGCGCGCGCTGCAGAGCGGCGAGGTCCGGCGGCTCGGCGCGACGCAGACCGCGACCATCGACGTGCGCGTGATCGCGGCCACCCACGGCGACCTCGCGACGCTCATCAGCCAGGGGAGCTTCCGCGAGGACCTCTTCTATCGCCTCAACGTCATCCAGGTGGCGCTGCCGCCCTGCGCGACCGCCGCGAGGACATTCCGGCGCTGGCCGAGCACTTTCTCGCGCGCGCGCGGCGGCAAGCTCGGCCGCGAGCTCACGCCTGCTCGCCGGCGGCCCTCGAGCGCCTGCTGCGCTACCCTGGCCCGGCAACGTCCGCGAGCTGGAGAACGCCATCGAGCGCGCCGGCCATCCTGGCCCGCCGCGACACCGTCGAGCCCGACGACCTGCCGCCCCACGTCGCGGCGGCCTCCAGCTCGGCCCTCGCCGGCGCTGCCGCGGCAGATCACGCTCGGCCGAAGCCGAGCGCGTCCACATCCTCCAGACGCTCGAACGCTTCGGCTGCAACCACTCCGGCGCCGCCGAGGCGCTCGGCATCGGGCCGCACGACGCTCTGGCGGAAGTTAAAAGAGTACGAGATCGACCGCTAGCGCTCGCTGGGACTCCGGCGACGGCGCGGCCGGGGCGCGTGGCCCGCGACGCGCGCGCCCGCACGGCGCGCCGTCGTCGCCGTTAGCTCGGCCCGGGCCCGGCTGAGCCCCCCATCCCCCAGCGGGGGCATCCGGGTGCGCCCCAGCCCTCTGGGGCGATCGGCGGCCCGAAGCGCGCCGGGCCCTGACGCGACCTAACGGCGACGACGGCGCGCCGTGTATGGCGCGCGCGCGGCCACGCGCCCCGGCCCCGCCGTCACCGCAGCCCGCGATCCGCCTTTGCCGCCCAGAACGCGCGTAGGCCTTACCAGAGAGCTTCCTGGGCATCGGCAGCGCCCTTGGAACGCGCATCCGTCGGTGAGCGGGGCGGCGGGGCTGATGCCGAGGCGCTCCGCGCGGCACGTAGAGCTGGCGGAGGTGTTGGCCGCAGGTGCCAGGCGGCGGCGCTCCAGGAGTCGTGGGCGCCCTGGGGGCCGTAGTAGATGCTGAGGCGTGCGGTCGAATTCGCTGTCGGCGGCGCCGTCGAACCAGCCGGCGATGCGGCCGCGGACGAGCGCGCCCCAGCGCGCGACGTCGCCGCCGTCGTCCATGCCCTGCGGCGCGCGCTCGTCGAACCACGTCTCCGGCAGGTGGCCGCGGTCCATCGTGTCGACGAACGACAGGCCGACGCGGAAGATGTGATAGCCGAGATCGCGGATCGAGCGCTTGCGCTCGGGCGGGATCGTGTCGAGCTGTTGCCGGTCGAAGCGAGCCCACCAGCGCCTGCGCGGAGTCCAGGATGCGATCGATGCGCTTGGCCAGCTCGCGGGGCGGCAGCTGATCGTTCCCGGAATACGGCACGCCGAGCAGCGCCGCGTAGCCGGCCGGATTCCAGCCGTGCGACGGCGCGATCCCCGACCGGCGACGGCTGGGGACGCGCAGGCACGCCCAGACGCTTGAGCTCTTCGACGGTGGCCGGCTCGGCCTGGATGTCGACGGGATCGAACTCGATCCCCCAAGACGTGAGGAGCTCCTTCGTCTTGGCGCAGGACGATCAGCCCGGGCGGTAGTAGAGGCGTGGCTTCATGGCATCCTCCGCGTTCAGGATACCCGCTCGCGCGGGTCAGCGTCCCCGGAACGTCGGCGTCGCCTTCTGGGCGAAGGCGGTGACGCCGGCACGGAAGTCCTCGGTGTGGCCGGAGGCGGCGATCGCCTGCGCCTCCAGCTCCATCTGCGTCTCCAGACTCTCCCAGGTCGACTGGTGGAGCAGGCGCTTGGCCGCGCCATAGGCCTTCGTCGGCCCCTGGGCCAGCTCGGCGGGCCAGCGTCGGCTGACCGGCCGGCCGCAGCTCGGCGTCGGGCACCACGCGCGGTCACCAGGCCCCACTCCAGCGCCTCGCGGGCGGTGAGCACGCGATTGGTGAAGTAGAGCTCCATGGCCCGGCGCAGGCCGATCAGGCGCGGCAGGAAGTAGGACGACGAGCCGTCCGGCGTGGCCGCGATCTTCGAGTAGGCCATCGTGAACTTGGCCGACTCGGCGGCCACCACGAGGTCGCCCGACAGCGCGAAGCTGAACCGCCGCCGGCGGCGATGCCGTTGATCGCCATGATCACCGGCTTGTCGCTGCGGCAGAAGCGCGAGACGGCGCCGTGCAGATAGGGTGGTCAGCTCCTTGATGTGCGCACCGATGCGCTGAGATTGTCCACGAAGTCCTTCACGTCGCCCCCGGCACAGAACGCCCGGCCGGCGCCGGTGATCACGACGCAGCGCACCTCGGGGTCCTCGTCCAGCTCGAGCGAGCGCCGTCGAACGACGCTCGCGGCCGAGCGCGCATGTTGAGCGCGTTGTAGGCGTCGGGGCGGTTCAGGGTGAGCGTGGCGACGCGATTGGCTCGCTCCACGGTCAGGTGCTGATAGGGCATGGGATTCCTCCGGTGGTCGCGTGGTGGGACGGTCAGTTGCGCGTGCGGGCGGCGATCTCGGCCACGGCGTCGAGCACCTCCTGGATCTGCAGCGGCTTGCACGAGGACGAGGTCCACGCCGTGGGTGCGGCGCTCCTCGGCGGTCAGCTCGACGCCGAACCCGGTGACGAGGAACACGGGCGCCTGGGGCGCGATCTGCTTCACGGCGCGGGCCACCTGCCAGCCCGACACGCGCGGCATGGCCAGGTCGGTCACGACCGAGATCGAAGCGCTCGGCGGCGAAGCGCGCGATCGCCTCGGCGCCGTCGCCGAGCGTGACCACGCTGTGCCCGGCCGACTTCAGGATGTCGCCGATCACCTCGCGCACCGGCGGCTCGTCGTCCACGACCAGGCAGCGGAGCGGAGCGCACCGCCGGCGCCTCGACGGGAACCACCGACGGGCGCCGCCGGCTTCACTTCCGCGCCCGCGGGAAGGACAGGCGGAAGATCGAGCCCCGGCCGGGCTCGCTGTCGATGACGATCGTGCCGCCGTGGCGGGAGACGATGCCGTAGGTCATCGACAGCCCGAGGCCGGTGCCCTGCGGGCCCTTGGTGGTGAAGAACGGGTCGAAGACCTTCTCGCGCACGCTCGGGCGGCATGCCGACCCCGGTGTCGCCGATCGTGACCTCGACCCGGTCCTCCACCAGCGCGGTGCCCAGGCTCAGCGTGCCGCCCTCCGGGCATGGCGTCGACCGCGTTGAGGATCAGGTTGGTCATGGCCTCGCGCAGCTCGGGCCCGTCGCCGAGCACCGCCGGCACGTCGGTGAGCCGCGTCCGACGCTCGATCACGATGCCGCGGCTGGTCGCCTCGTCCTTCCAGCGCGACTGCGTGATGTCGAGCGAGTCGCGCACCACCTGGTTGAGATCGAGCGGGCACCAGCGGCTGGTCGCGGCGGATGCGCGTGAACTCCTGCAGACGGCGCACGGTCTGCGCCCCGTCCAGCGCCGAGCGCTCGATGACCTGCAGCCACTGGCGTAGCTGCGGCTCCTGCACGCGGCGGAGCAGGAGCTGGGCACGGCCCAGCACCGAGGCGAGCAGGTTGTTGAAGTCGTGGGCCACGCCGGAGGCCATCTCGCCGAGCGCGCGGAGCTTCTCGGTGCGCACCAGCTGGTCCTGGGCGGCGGCCAGCTCGCCGTACGCCCGCGTGCGCTCCTCGTAGAGCCGCACGCTGGCCAGGGCCAGCGCGATGAGGTGGGCGGCGTTGACCGAGCAGGCGCTCCTCCGCCTCGGTGAACGGGCGATCGGCGCTCGCGCAGCGACAGCACGCCGAGCACGCGATCGCGCGCGCTCAGGGGCGCGCCGAGCCAGTAGCGCAGCCGCCCCGACCGCACGACCGGCTGGACGCCGCGCCGGGCGCACTCCGCCGCGTAGTCGTCCACGCGCAGCGGCGCGCCGCTCTCGAGCACGACCGTCATGAGGCCGAACGCCGGTCGCCGGGTAGCGGCGCGGCTCGGCGAGGTCGATCTCGCCATCGATCGGTCCGCAGCACCACCTCGATCTCGTCGCCGTCCTCGGCCCGCAGCAGGACGCCCATGTTGCGCACGTCGAGCACGCGCGCGATCTGCCCGTGCAGCGCCTCGAGCAGCGCGGCGCGGTCGAGCTGACCGGTGACCGCCCGCGACAGCTCGTGGAGCACCGACAGCTCCTCCACCCGCCGCCGGTTCTCCTCGAACAGCCGGGCGTTCTCGATCGCCACGCCGGCCTGGGTGGCGATGGCCTCGATCAGCTCCAGATCGCTCGCCGAGAACTCGCGCAGCCGCGTCCACCACACCACCGCGAAGCCGCCGATCATCCGGCCCTTGGCGATCGACCGGCACCCACAGGTGGCTGCTGGTGCGGCGCGTCCTCGCGCAGCACGCGCGGCAGCCGCGGATCGTTCGCCGCGTCGTGCGACGACCACCGGCCGCCGCGTGGAGGCCGCCTCGGCGAAGATCGGGTGGTCCGCGATCGAGAGCCGGACCTCGCGCAGCACGCTCCAGCTGGGCCGGCGGGACGTGATAGCCGGCCAGCGGCGTGAGCCACCGTCCGGTCTCGTCCACCAGCCAGAGGCCGACGGTGTCGGCCTCGAAGGTGGTGGCGACCTGCCGCATGAAGTGCCGCACCAGGCTCTGCAGATCGAAGGTGGACGAGACGGCGCGGCTCACCGACAGGAGCGTCTCGGTCTCGCGCCAGCTTGCTCTGCGTCTGGCGAGCCAGCTCGGCGTTCTCCATCGCCAGGCCGACCTGCGCGGCGACGCCCTCGACCAGCCGGACCTCGTTCGGCGGGAAGCACGCGCCCGGTGCGCCACCACACCAGGAACAGCCCGCCGACCGGCTCGCCGTGCGCCATGGTGGGCGCGACCATCACCGAGTGGGGCGGCAGCGCCGCCACCCAGTCGGGATCGAACCGGATCGTCCGCCTTTACGTCGCTGCTCCACACCGCGCGCCCCTCGCGCCAGGACGGCAGCAGCGCCGGCGTCGCTCCAGCACGAGCGGTCGCTGGGTGAAGAACTCCATCAGATCCTCGGGCACGTGGTACCCGGCGGCCGCCACCAGCTTCTGCCGGGAGCGGATCCACCAGGTACACGCCGACCATGTCGGCCTCGAAGGCGTGGGCGACCTCGCTGGCGGCGGCGCGCCAGCAGCCGGTCGATCGTCCCGGCTGGGAGACGACCTGGCCGACCGCCAGCAGCGTGCGCGTCTGCTTCAGCCGCTCCTGCGCCTCGTCGTACAGCCGCGTGTTCTCCAGCGCCAGCGCGAGCTGACCGGCGATGGCCTGGGCCAGATCCGCTGCCAGTCCTGGAAGCGGGCGGGCCGGTCGCTGTAGTCGAGCGTCATGACGCCGATGACGCCCTCCTGGCGCAGCATCGGCACGATCATGCAGCTCCGGAGGCCGAAGGCGTCCACCCACTGGCGCGGCAGGAGCGGCGAGGTCTCGCAGTCGTCGATGATGAGCGGCTGCCGCGTCTCGATCACCTGGGCGTTGGCCGGGATGTCGGCCGGTGGGCCGGCCGCGCGTCGCGGAACTCCTCCCACATCCGCGGCATCCGGCGGCCGTCGGCGAACTGCGACATGAGCGGGATCACCTGGTCGCCGTCCCACAGCTCGAGCGAGCAGCGGTCCACGCGGCACACCCTGGGCCACCTTGAGCGTGACGCGCTTGAGCAGCGTGCGCGACTCCAGCGTGGAGTTGAGGATCTCGGCCACCTCGAGCAGCGCGCGTCTCGGTGAGTCGCCGGCTCGTCTCGGAATACAGCCGCGCGTTCTCGAGGCCGATGGCGGCCTGGGCGGCCAGCGAGCCCATGAGCGAGCCTGGTCTCCGGCGTGATCGGCCACGTCGCCGGCCCGGTGGACGGCGAAGGCGCCGAGCATCCGATCGCCGATGGCGATGGGATACACGGTCATCCGAGCGCAGGCCGCGGGCGCTGAGCGGCCCCACGTCGACGAAGCGCGGATCGGTGGCGGCCTCCGTCCACATGATCGGCTCGCGGTGCTGCACGACCCAGCCCACCGCTCCCCTCGCCCACGCGCGAGGTCGTCGCGCAGCTCGGCGGCCAGCTCCGGATCGCCGAAGGTGAGCGCGCGCCGCAGCCGCTGCGCCCCGCGTCGTACGCCCAGACGCTGACGAACGGCGCGTCGAAGAACTGGGCGATGCGCGCGCGCCAGGTTCTGCAGCACCTCCTCCACGTTGAGCGAGGAGGACACCAGGCGGTTGACCTCTTCCAGCGCGCGCAGCCGCTCGGCATAGCGGCGCGTCTCCTCGTAGAGCCGGGCGTTGCGGATGGCGGCCGCCGCCTGGGCCGAGAACGACTGCAAGCAGATCCTCGTCGTCGGGGCTGAAGTGAAACGGCCGCTCGCCGATGAGCACCAGCACGCCGAGCAGGCGCGCCTGATCGAGCAGGGGCGCTGCGTACGGGCTGTGGAAGCCGCGGGAGCGCGCCCAGTCGCGCGCCACGAAGCGACCGTCGGCGTGGATGTCGGCGATGGCCAGGGGCCGGCGCTCGGCCGCCACAGCCCACCGCGCCCTCGCCGAAGCGCAGCACGTCGATGTTCTCGCCGGTGCCCGACGACGTATCGCGCAGGCTCTGGATGTGCAGCGTCCGCGTGTCCTCGTTGGCCAGCCAGAAGGCCACGAACGGCGCGTGGACGATCCCCGCCAGCCGCCTCGGCGATCGAGGCGAGAACGTGCCGGGGTCGAGCGACGAGGTCACCAGGTGATTGAGCCGGCTGAGGTGCGCAGGCGCGGCCGCGCGTCTCCGCCGCGCGGTACAGGCGCGAGTTCTCCAGCGCGATGGCCGCCTGCGCGGCGAAGCTCTCCAGCAGCGGCCAGATCGTCGGGCTGGAACGGCTCGGCGTCGTCGCCCGAGCGGCTCATGGTCACGACGCCCCGCACCCGGTCGCCGATGATCAGCGGCTGGGCCATCGCGTGCCGGATCCCGTGGGCGATGAACTCCGGCCGCGCCAGCGGACGAGTGCGGATAGTCGTTGGCCAGGACGCCGCGGCGCTCGGCGGCGGCCACGCCCGGCCAGGCTGTCGCCCGGCGTCACCCGGATGGCGCCCGGGCCCTCGGTGGTCCACGCCTCGCGCACCAGCATGCCGTCGTCGTCCAGCAGGTAGATGCCGCCGTCGGCGGCGAAGAGCGCCGGAGCGCTCGGCCACCAGCCGGAGCAGCCGGGCGGAGTCGAGCTCGGCGGCGAACTCGCGCTCGATGTCGGCCAGCACGGCGATCTGCCGGCGGCGCGACCGCTCGAGCGAGAACAGCCGCGCGTTCTCCAGGGCCAGCGCGGCACTGGTCGGCGAAGCGCCTGCGAGCAGATGGGCTCTCGTCCGGCGGAGAAGACCCGCCCGGTGCGATCGAGCGATGCCCAGCGCGCCGATGATCGTGCCGCTCACGCGCAGCGGGCACGGCCAGGATCGCGCCCTCGCCCGCGTCGCGCAGCCGCTCGCGCAGGTCGTCGGGCCAGCGACCGGTCGCGTCCGTCGTCGCAGATGTCGGAGACCGCGACCGCACGTCCCTCGGCCACCGCGCGTCCGAGCACACCGGTGCCCGGCGGCGTCACGCGGCCGGGCTCGAAGTGTCGCGCGGCTCTGCCCGCCGATGGCCAGCGCCACCAGCGAGCCGTCGGGCTGCAGCAGCCGCAGCACCGAGGAGCGGGCGCGGAACAGCGGCAGGACGCTCTCGACGGTCCGCCCGACGACGTCGCTCACGTCGAGGCTCTCGGTCAGGCGTCCGGGCCAGCCGCGCCAGCTCCTCGGCTGCCTGGCGCCGCCGTATCGTCTCGGCGTAGAGCCGCGCGTTCTCGAGCGCCAGCGCAGCCTCGGTCGGCGAAGGCCTGCAGCAGGCGCGTCTCCGCCTCGCTGAAGACCCGGCCGGCGCGGTCGAGATCGACAGCGAAGCCGATGGTCCGGTCCCTCGGCCCGCATCGGCACGGCCAGCTGGGCGGCGTCGCCCACGCGGGCCATCTGCTCGCGCAGCTCGTCGGTGAGATTCACGTCGGAGTCGTCGAAGATCTGCGCGCGTGGTGACGGCGGCGCCGAGCTGCACGGCCCGGCCGGAGGTCCGTGCCGGGCGGCAGGACGTGACCCGGGCTCGGCGATCTCGCGCCCGGCCGGCGGACGCCAGCGCCACCAGCTCGCCGTCGAGCGCGCAGGCGGCGGATGACCGACGACTGGACGGTGAACAGCGTGACGACGCTCTCGGCGATCCGCGCCGCCATGCGCATCCGTATCGAGGTTCTCGGTCAGCGAGCCGGCCAGTCGGGCCAGCTCCTCGGCCTCGCGCCGCCGCTGCTCCGGTCTCGCGGTAGAGCCCGGCGTTCCCAGCGCCAGCGCCGCCTGGTCGGCGAAGGCCTGCGCCAGCCGCGTATCCTCGGCGTCGAAGACGCGCCCGGTGCGATCGGCCACCGCCAGGGCGCCGAGCAGCCGGTCGCGCACGATCAGCGGTGACGCCGAGCAGCGCGCGGTCGGGACTGGTCGGCCAGGCTCGCGCGAAGCCCGGGCTCGTAGTGAAGCCGCGTGTCGCTCAGCACGTCGGGCCCCGCCACCGGCTGGCGCTCGCCGGACGGCTGGGCAACCGGCCATCCGGTGCCCTCCGCCAGCACCGGAGCCCAGTCGAAGCTGCCGGAGCGCGACGTGGCCAGCGCGAGCAGTCGCCGCCGGGACCGGTCCGATAGAGCGCGGAGGAGCGCGCGCCCAGCACGCGCAGGATGCTGTCGGCCACGCGCTGGCCGACCACGTCAGGAGTCGAGCGTCTCGGACAGCACGCGCCCCAGATCGGCGAGCGCGCGCATCCGCGCCGCTTGCTGGCGCGCGTCCTGATAGAGACGCGAGTGCTCGAGCGCGATGGCGGCCTGACCGGCAAAGGCCTCGGCCAGCTCCTGATCGCGCGGGCTGAACGGGCGGCGGGCGCGGAACGTCAGCACGCCGATCGATGCGCTCACTCGATCTTGAGCGGGACGCCGAGGAACTTGTGTGGCTGAGCCGGCGCGATCGCGCCGCGACGTGCTCGGCCACGAGGCCCGAGCTCTCGTCGAGGTCCAGCAGCAAGAGATGCCCGGCCTCGACCACGCGGCCGCTCAGGGCTCGCCCACCCGCAGGCGCAGGCGCACCATCGTCTGCACGGCGGTGCCCCGCCAGGCCGGCCAGGACCAGCTCGTCGCCCTCCAGCAAGCGGAAGCCGGCGTTGTCGAGCGCGAGCAGGCGGGCCGCCTCCTCGGCGATCGACGACAGCAGCGGCGTGGTCGGCGCCAGCGTGCCGATCTGGTGTTGATCTCCAGCAGCGCGTTGTGATACGCGCGCGCCGCGTCTGCTCCTCGAAGAAGAGTCGCGCGTTGTCGATGGCGATGGCGGCCTGGTTTGCCAGCGACTGCAGCAGCGACAGCTCCTCCTCCGTAGTCAGTCGTGCCGCTCGGTGGTCCCGACGGCCAGCGCGCCGCAGTACGCGAGCCGACCGCCAGCGGCACGCCGGCGGCCGAGGCGATGCCCCTCCGCGGACAGGCGCGGGCGTGGCGCGCGCGCGCGTCGCTCTCGGACGTCGGGCATCGTGATGGAGTCCCGCCAGACGCGACGACGAGCCCGACACAGCCCTCGCCGACCGCCAGCGAGCGCAGCCCCACCGGGCGCAGCCACCCGCCCGGCGAACGCGCCCAGGGTGAGCGCGCTGGCCGTCGTCATCGAGCAGCCACAGGCGCGCCATGCTGCCGCCAGCAGCTCGACGGCGGCGCCGACGACGCGCTCGAGCACCTGGTCGCCGGACAGCGTGGCCGGTCAGCCCCTGCGCCAGCCGCGCCAGCGCCTCGAGTCGCCGGCTCTTTCTCGCTGGTCTCCGGCCAGCAGCGCGGCGCGGCGAGACCGCGAGGCCCGACCTGGTGCGCGACGCCCTGCAGCAGCGTGAGCAGATCGGCGTCGAAGGTCCGCGGCCGCGTCGACACCACCGCCAGCACGCCCCACACGTCGTCGTCGCGACGAAGATCGGCAGCGCCAGCTGCGGTGTGAAAGTCGCCGGCGTCGACGGCGCGGCGGAGCACGAGGTCGCTGACGCGCCGCGAGCTCGTGAGATCGGTGACCACGAAGCGCCGGAGTCGGCGCGGCCTCGCCGGTGTGCGAAGTCATCCACCCGCCGCTCGCGCAACCGCTCGACCTGCTCGGGCGTCCAGACCGCGGCTGGCGATCAGGATCGAGTGCTCGCGCGAGGCGTCCAGCCGGTACACCATGCCGACGTGCGAGCCGGCCACGCCCAGCACCACGTCGAGCGTTTGCTCGGCGGTGGCGACGAGGTCGCTGCTCGAGCCCATCGTGACCGCGGCGGCGTAGAGCGCCTCCAGACTCCGCGGTTGCGTCGTCGATCTCGGGCACGGACCGCGTCGCCGCGCGATCGCCGGCAGCGAGCGCACGGCGGCGACCGGGAAGCACGCAGCGCCAGCGCCGCGCTCGTCGCGGTCAGCGCGAACGATCCCGCCAGCGTCGCCCACAGCCACCCGCGCTCCTGGCCGGCCAGGCGCTCGGGGACGAGCGCCCACACCGTGTCGTCCCCGATCCGTCCCGCCGGGCGGACCAGCCAGCGCCCGCTTCCGACCACGAGGTGACCGGCACGCGTGATCGCGCCCCAGCCCGGCTCCGGCGCGCCGGACAGCGGCGGCCCGAGCAGGCGATCGTCGGCGACCAGCGCCACGCGTCGACGTCCGGGCTCGGTGGCGAGCCGATCGAGCGCACGGCCCGACGGCCGACCATGCCCACCGGACCGTCCGCGGACCGTGATGGGCGCACGGGCCAGGAGGTACGCGCGGCCGTCGAGAACCCGCGAGCGCCACGTTCGCGGTCGTCCGAGCGTGGCGGCATCGGCAGGCAGCAGGCTGAGGGTGGCCGGCAGCCGCGGCGAGCGGCAGCGCCGCCGGCATCGGCGATGACCACGCAGTCGGCCTCACCACCGACGGTGAGGCGCGCGGATCCGGTCCGTGCCGCGGGTCAGGGCCGCCGGGTCGTGGCGCACCACGCCGTCGACCACGGTCGGCGTCCTGCGCGAGCAGCTCCCGCCTCGCGGCGCACCAGCGATTCGGCCTCGTCGAGCGGCGCCCGTGCGGCCAGCGCCAGGGCATCGACCGTGGCGGTGTCACGCGCGGCGAGCCGGCGCGCGAGCCACAGCCCGCCGCCGCCCCACACCACGGCCAGTCCGGCCACGATCGAGGGCAAGGGCGAGCCCGCGGCGACGACTCAGCGGCGTTCCCCGATCCGATGCAGCTTCATGAGGTTGGTCGGTGCCCGCCACCCACATGGGCGAGCCGGAGATGATCACGATCAGGTCGTTGACGCTGCACGGTGCCGTCGCTCGAGCAGCGCCTCCTCGATCTCGATCGAACAGCTCGTCGGTCGTGTCCACCTTGCGGATGAGCCGCGAGGCCACGCCCCACGACAGCGCCGAGCCGGCGGCGCACCTCCACCGACGGCGTGAGGGCGATGATCGGCACGTCGGGCCGCTCGTGCGAGATCAGCCGCGCGCGAGAAGCCGGATTGCGTGAAGGCGACGATGGCCCGGGCGTCGAGCGCGTGGGCGGCCGTGGCGGCGGCATCGGACAGCGCCTCGGGAAGCCCACGCCGACCTCGGCGTCCGTGCGCCGCCGGCGGATCGGCGCCTGCGACAGCACCGACTGCTCGGCGCGCATGGCGATGCGCGCCATCACCTCGACCGCCTCGGCCGGATAGCGCCGGTGGCCGTCTCCGGCCGACAGCATGATCGCGTCGGCGCCCTCGAAGATCGCGGTGGCCACGTCGGACACCTCGGCCCGCGTCGGTCGCAGGTGGGTGACCATCGACTCCAGCATCTGGGTGGCGACGATCACCGGCACCTTGGCCGCGCGCGCCTGGCGGATGATCTCCTGCTGCAGGTGCGGGACGTCCTCCAGCGGCACGTCCACGCCCAGGTCGCCGCGGGCGACCATCACCGCATCGACCGCGCTCGAGGATGCCGGGCAGGTTCGCCATGACCTCCTGACGCTCGAGCTTGGCCACCATGCGGGATGTCGGCGCCGTGCTCGCCCAGGAACCGGCGGCGCCTCGGCGATGTCGCGCGGCGGTGCGCACGAACGAGATGGCCACGAAGTCGACGCCGTGCTGGATGCCGAAGCGCAGGTCCTCGCGGTCCTTGGCGGTCAGGCACGAGATCGGCAGCGGCGCCGCGCGGCAGCGACAGCCCTTGTGATCGCTGATGCGTCCGCCGGCCACGACACGGCAGCGCACTTCCTCGGGCGTCGATCTCCTCGACCCGCAGCTGGATCATGCCGTCGTCCATCAGCACCTGGTCGCCGGCCTTCACGCTGTCGCAGCGACTCCGGCGGCGCCGACGTAGGCGCGCTCGACCGTGCCCACGCACGGGCCGGCGGCTCAGCGCGAAGGTGCGTCCCGGCTCGAGATCCACGCGGCGGCCGCCGCCCTCGCCGAAGGTGCCCAGCCGGATCTTCGGCCCCTGCAGATCCTGCAGGATGGCGATCGGCCGGCCCCAGCGCTCCTCGCCCGTCGCGGATGCGGCGCAGCACCTCGGCGTGCTCGGCGTGCGTGCCGTGGGAGAAGTTCAGGCGGGCGACGTCCATGCCCGCGGCGGCCAGGCGGTCGAGATCTGGCCGCGCTCGACGAGGCCGGGCCGATGGTGCACACGATCTTGGTCCGACGCATCTCACTGCTCCTCACGTCAGGCATACGCCTCACCCGACCTTCAGCGCCGACCGGAGGAACCGGCCGGTATAGGATTGCTCGGCCTGCTCGGCCACGGCTTCGGGCGTGCCGATGGCCGACCACGCGCCCGCCCGCGTCGCCGCCCTCGGGGCCGAGATCGATGACCCAGTCGGCCGTCTTGATGACGTCCAGGTTGTGCTCGATGATCACCACGGTGTTGCCCTGATCGACGAGGCGGTTGAGCACCTCGAGCAGCTTCTGGATGTCGGCGAAGTGCAGGCCGGTGGTCGGCTCGTCGAGGATGTAGAGCGTCCGCCCGGTGGCCCGCCGCGAGAGCTCGGTGGCGAGCTTCACCCGCTGGGCCTCGCCGCCCGACAGCGTGGTGGCCGACTGGCCCGAGCCGGATGTAGTCGAGGCCCGACGTCGTCGAGCGTCTGCAGCTTGCTCTTGATGGCCGGCACCGGCGTCGAAGAACTCGAGCGCCTCGCGCACCGTCATGTCGAGCACCTCGGCGACGCTCGTGCCCTTGTAGCGGACCTCGAGCGTCTCGCGGTTGTAGCGCTTGCCCTTGCACACGTCGCAGGTGACGTAGACGTCGGGCAGGAAGTGCATCTCGATCTTCACCAGGCCGTCGCCCTGGCACGCCTCGCAGCGGCCGCCCTTGACGTTGAACGAGAAGCGGCCCGGGCTGGTAGCCGCGCATGCGCGCCTCGGGCGTGCGCGCGAACAGCGCGCGGATGAACGTGAACACGCCGGTGTAGGTGGCCGGGTTCGAGCGCGGCGTGCGGCCGATCGGCGACTGGTCGATGTCCACGACCTTGTCGATGTGCTGGGCGCCCTCGATCCGGTCGTGCGCGCCCGGCCGCTCCTGCGCGCGGTGGAGCATCTGGGCCAGCGCGCGGTAGAGGATGTCGTTGACCAGCGTGGACTTGCCCGAGCCCGACACGCCGGTGACGCAGGTGAACGGTGCCGAGCGGGATGCGCACGCCCGTGCCCTGTAGGTTGTGCTCGCGCGGGTCGTGGATGGTGATGAACTGCCTTGTTGCCCTGCCGCCGGTTGACCGGCACCTGGATCCGGCGCGCGCCGGAGAGGGTACTGCGCCGGTCAGCGACCGGGCATTGGCCACGATCTCCTCGGGCGTGCCGTAGGCCACGAGATGCCCGCCGAGCTCGCCCGCGCCCGGGCCGAGGTCGAGCACGTAGTCGGCGGCGCGGATCGTCTCCTCGTCGTGCTCGACGACGAGCACCGTGTTGCCGAGGTCGCGCAGCCGCTCGCAGCGTGTCGAGCAGCCGGCCGATTGTCGCGCTGGTGCAGGCCGATCGACGGCTCGTCGAGGATGTAGAGCACGCCGACCAGGCTCGAGCCGATCTGGGTCGCCAGGCGGATGCGCTGGCCCTCGCCGCCCGACAGCGTGCCGGCCGGCGCGGTCGAGCGTGAGGTAGTCGAGGCCGACGTTCATCAGGAAGCCGAGCCGCTCGCGGATCTCCTTGAGGACCCGCCGCGCGATCGCCGCCTCGCGCTCGCTCAGCGTGAGCGACGCCGAAGAACCCGGAGGCGTCCTTGATGCGTGAAGCGCACGACGTCGGCGATGGAGCGGCCGCCGATCTTGAGCCCGAGCGACTCCGGCGCGCAGGCGCGAGCCGCCGCACGCCGGACACGGCCGCTCGGCCATGAAGATCTCGACCTCGCGCGCGCGTCCTCCGACTGCGTCTCGCGATAGCGGCGGTCCAGCACCTTCACCACGCCCTCGAAGCCGCCGTCCTTGTCGCCGAAGAGGATCACGTCCCGCGCGCTCTTGCTGCAGCTTCGACCACGGCTCGTCGAGCGAGAACTTGTAGCGCTCGGCCAGCGCGGCCAGCGTCTGCCGGAAGTACGTCGACTCGCGCCCGCCCACGGCGCCAGCGCGCCTGGCCTGCAGCGAGCGGGCCGGGATTGGGCACCAGCCGCTCGGGATCGATCTCCCACCGCGTGCCGATGCCGCCGCACTCCGGGCAGGCGCCGTACGGGTTGTTGAACGAGAACATGCGCGGCGAGACCTCGGGAAGGAGATGCCGCACTCGGCGCAGGCCAGGCGCTCGGAGAAGACCATGGGCTCCGACGCGGCTTGCTGCCACGCTCGTTGAGATTGTGACGATTGGACAGCGCCCTTGATTGTTTTACTGGGGGCGCGTTCCGCTCCCCCAGACCCCCCGCTCGCGTGATGTCACGGCGAGCCGTACTGCTTTCGCCGAACTCCCCAGCTGGCGTGCGGTCACGGCTGGGCCGTACTGTTGTCTCGACTCGACGTGCCGCCGTCACGGCCGTCCGTACTGCCGCTGTCGGCGCTTCGCTCGGCGAGCGGTTCCACCTGCACGATGCCGTCGGCGAGGCGGAGGGCGGTTTCCAGTGAGTCGGCGAGGCGGGGCCGAGGTTGTCGCGGACGATGAGGCGGTCGACGACGACTTCGATCGTGTGCTTGCGCTTGCGGTCGAGCTCGATGTCGTCGCGCGAGGTCGCGGATCGAGCCGTTCTACGCGCACCCGCGAGTAGCCCTGGCGCTGCAGATCGAAGAAGAGCTTCTTGTACTCGCCCTTGCGGCCGCGGATCACCGGCGCCAGGGATCAGCAGCCGCGATGCCGGCGGGCAGCGTCAACACGCGATCGACCATCTGCTGCACGGTCTGCGCGGAGATCACCCGGCCGCAGCTGGGGCAGTGCGGGATGCCGACGCGGGCGAACAGCAGGCGCAGGTAGTCGTAGATCTCGGTGACGGTGCCCGACGGTCGGAGCGCGGGTTCTTGGAGGTCGTCTTCTGCTCGATCGAGATCGCCGGCGACAGGCCCTCGATGGAGTCGACGTCGGGCTTCTCCATCTGCTCCAGGAACTGCCGGGCGTAGGCCGACAGCGACTCGACGTAGCGCCGCTGCCCCTCGGCGTAGATGCGTGTCGAACGCGAGCGAGGACTTGCCCGAGCCCGACAACCCCGTGATCACGACGAGCTGATCCCGCGGGATCTCGACGTCGATGTTCTTGAGATTGTGCTCTCTGGCGCCGCGGACGATGATGCGGTCGCTGGCCATCTCTGAACATTATGGGCGTCGACGGCCCTCCTGATCACAACAACAGTCCATAACTTACAAAGTCCAGGACTTGCGTGACACTCCACGGGTTTCGCCTGACTCAGACGACCGGGGCAGCTCCTCGACCGCGGTCCGGTGGCGCTTGTCACCCCGCGCCGTGGCGGGCGCCGCCCTGGCGCTGCCCGGCGAGCCGGGCAACCATCCACCCCAGCGGCATCGCGACCAGCAGCGCGCGGGTAGCGGGCCAGGACCCCTAGCCACGCCGGTGCGCCGGGAGCGAGCACCGGCAGCGAGCGCTGAGCGCGACGAACGGCGATGGCGCCCACGACGCTGCCGGCCAGGGCGCCGGCCGCGAGTCGACGCCAGGCGCATCGGCGCCACCGCTGCCGCCGCCAGCACCAGCCGCGATGAGCAGCAGCCACCACGCGATCGGACAGCCACACTGCGAGAGCACGGCGGCCACGACCACGGTCGCTGCCCAGGAAACCGGGCGCCGGCCCGACCGCGGCGGCCGATGCGCGGCCGCCGCCGCGACGGCGAGCAGGACGAAACGCGAGCGCCAGCAGCGCCAGCAACGCGAGTAGTCGACCGCGAGTCCTGCGCACCGAGGGCTGGCAGTCCAGGCGATCGCGCGCCAGCGGGTGAGCCTCCAGAGCCAGCTCGGGAGCGCATCGCGCGCCGTGTACACGCCCCAGCCCGACGGCGCCGTCGGTGGCGACGAGCAGCGCCGAGCGCGGATCGCGCCACGGCGGTGCGGTCACCTCGCGCGGGCGACGGTACCAGTGCGAGCGCGCCACCGATCAGGGTCACGAGACGCTGAGCGCGGCGGGCAGCATCCACGGGCCGTGCGGCCCGGGCGCGTCGGCCCAGTCGCGATCCCGGAGGCTGGGCACCTGGAACGCGACGTCCCGGCCTCGAACGTGCAGCCGGGCGCCGGCTGGGAACCGCGAGCTCGTCGCCGGGCCGGAGCGTCAGCGTCTCCACTCCCAGCCGCCACTCGCGCACCGTCGGCTGGGCGCGTCCGTGCCTGACCACGCGGAAGGTGCCAGCGCGACGGCGGTCACTCGCTGGCTGTCGCGGAAAGCGCAGACGGGGCGAGCGCGAAGCGATCGCCTCGCGCGACCATGCGCCGCGCCCGAGAAGGTTATCGCCGGCGCACGCTGCCGCGGGTCCAGGCGGACCCACGGCTGGCTGGCGCGCCACGGCCACCGCGCTAGCGGAACAGCAGCGCGACCACGCCGAGCACCAGCGCGGGCGCGCCGGCGCGCGCGGCATCGGGCCAGGCGACGACCAGCAGGCCACGACCGCCGCGAACGCGACCCCGCCAGGGCGCGCCGCCGGCGGTCCACCCCACTCAAACGACGCGCGATCCAGACATTAAACAACAGATGCTCGAGGTAGCGGAGAAGTGGCGGACCATGGCCGCTTTCGAAGAAAAAGCACGGGCGCTAAGGCCGCCTCGCGGCGGCCTCGTTACTCTGCTCCACTTTCGCTTAGCTTCGCCCACGCCAGCCATTGCCGCCAGCTCGCCTCGAACTCCGCCTTTGCCGCCTCAAGCGTGGCCACGCGGTTATCTGTGCGAAGGCTCTCCGGCTTGCTCGGGAAGTGCAACGCCCAAAACCACCGCAGATGCTCGGGACCGCCTCGAACTTCATAGATGCGGCCGATATTCCACTCGCCGCAGAACACGGTGTAGTCCGCGCGGTCCTTGTCGATCCCGGAGCTAAGGCCGGCAGGGCGCATGGTGAGAGCCATCAGCTGCTCCACGCCTTGACTACGGTCGGCCACCTCTCCAGTCTGCAGGTCTTTCACCGCAACTTCGCTGTGTGGGTTTCGGCTCTTGAGGAACTCCGCGGACGCAATCGCAACGGCTTTGATGTCGCGATAGGAGCGCGGCTTGCCGTCGTACAGCGGGGATTTCGAATTGAGCGCCGGGTGATTTCAATCTTCATTTACCCCAATCCTCCTCCCTCCTCCTTAAGCCTACTGCTGGCGCGGCAGGGTTCACCAAGTTTTTGAGGTTCTTCGAGGAAAACGGGCTTGTATTCACCGTAGCAACTTTCAGTTCGCCAGGGCGCCCTGGAATAAGCCTGGCTGTTCAGAGGGGACTTGGCACGGGCGCGTTTCCGACTTACGAGTACTGCACGCCGCACAGCGGCGGTGATAAAACCCTCAAAAAGGCGCTCCAGCCAAACTGCCGCCTTTGCCACCATGAGACTTCAAACAACGGGAGCCCCTGCCGTGACTCAGCGCATGCCACCGGGGAAGGATTTGATACCGAGGCCAAGCGGGCCTACTCGTCTCCACTCGCCGGGGCAGCGTTCCGGGACGGCAGCGCGCGCGGCTCTGATCTCTTCAGAAAGGCGATTCCCGCCGCCCTGACGAGCGGCTACAATCTTCTGTTTGGTCAAGGTCGCCGACGCGCGCAAAAACCCAATAACAGCTCGGCCAGCTGGCGGCGCCACATCGGAATCGTGCCCAACGCTTGCAGTGATGCCCAGTGCCTTCTTCTCGGAGGCAAAGCAATGGTGGACGAGATTGTGTACTGGCTTATCTGCGCCATCGCAGCCGGGGGTATGGTGGGCGTTTTTGGTAGGCGCCATCACCCGCCACCGTAACGGCACATACTGATCTAGGCTAGGGGGAAAGGCGGTATCGGCAACGAAGTCCAGTCCCCTGGGCCGGGGGATTAAGACTCCCTCAGCGGGACGCACCCCCTAACAAGTCCCACTAGTGCCCTGCGTTCCTCTGATTCATGGTCGGCGCCGCGGGTTTCACGACTCGGCCAATCTCAACCTCGCCAAACGGCGTCTCTGTGCTGCATTGGGGATCAGCCTAGGCAGTTCCGAACATTGCTGCGCGATTTCCGTCGCCCGTGTCCGTGCTGCACTCACCGCCTCCATCCCCCGATCAAACCGCCCCTTGGCCCGACGCACCAATTTCGGCGCAGCAAAAGCTGCTCCCTCGTCATCATTTTCATGATCCGCCCCCGACGGCTCAATCCGGCGACTCGAATAACGCCCAGCGATCGCGGCCTTATCATGGCTCGCGCAACTCTGGTTGACTCAGAGCGGCCCACTGGGGGCGTTTAACGAACGTGATAATTGCTTCCCCACGCGGAAAGGCCCCGGCGTTCGAGACAAGACGGCGCCGCTGAGGAGACGCAAGCAAACCTGCGAGAAAAACCTGGATGGAAAAAATCCCAAAAATCTGGGGAATCAGGGCTTTCGCGTTGCTCAACAGCGGGACGTGACGCCCCGGTTGACTATCACGCGCTTCCGGTCGGGCGTTTCCTCGATGGCGATCAGTCCGAGGCCTTCCGCGAGCCTGATGGCGGCACGCGCCTTGGCCCTTCCGATGTTGGCGCGCTCAGCGATCCGTGCCACCGGGAGTGAACATTTCCCGCTCGCCTGGGCTTCATTTCGAATGACAGCGAGCACGGCCATTGCGTCAGTGTTCAGGTGCTCAGCCACATCGGGTGGGACGACTACCGTCGAAGCAAGAAACTGACGACCCCACACTACCCGTCGGACGGCGGGTTCGCTCTTCTTGCTGGTGTCGTCCATTGCGAAGTTCGTTGTGCTTCACTTGGTGATGAATAGTTAGAGCCCATCCGGAAAGTAATATCGCCTACGGCCGGTGGTGTCCTGCTTCCAGACTTCGAGCTCCGCCTCTTCCTTGAAAATGCGCACAAGGATCGGCGAATGTTTTGGCATCTTCCTTTGCCGGAGCAGCGAGAGCAACTCGGGCGGCAACTCCTTTGTCGCCTTGGCCGGCAACGGCTTTGCCGCCTTGGCCGGCAACTGGTTGCTGTCTTCGCCAAGGCACGTGACCGGCGTCAATGCCGCGGCAAAAGCCGCCGTCAGCACAAGCGCACGGACCACCGTGGCGCGGATCATTGCCATACCCCCGACCTGGAACCTGCCTGTCTGAATGCGTGCAGTCGGTGGCTTTCCTAGGGCAAACCCGGCTCGGCAGGCCTGGGTTTCGGTCTGGGAGGCCGGGACTGCTGCGACCCTCGCGTTGTTCGGACCGGCTACAATGGGGTCGAAACACCAGTGGCAATCGGACCCTTGTCTTTTGGCACCGCAAGCCGTCGAAGGAGCTCGCGTGCGAACTGCGAAAGCGAATCGTCGCGCGCGCCCATGACCACGATGCGATCGCCACGACGGGCCAGCCTGACCAGCAGGTCGCCACAGGCGGCCCGGTCGGGAAAAGCAAAGGCCTGTCGGCCACGCCGCTGGATTTCGCTCACAATAGCGTCGCTGCCGACGCTGCGGTCGACCGTGCCGCCGAAATAAACGGGCTCGGGCATGACCAGAACGTCCTCGGCTTGCAACCCTTTGCAAAGCAGTCCACCAGGGCGTCCCGCATCAAACGAATCGGTCCGTAGCCATGCGGCTGAAACATCAGCAGCAGGCGGCCGGGAAACGCGTGCATGGTTTCGAGCGTGGCCGATATCTTGTCGGGGTTGTGAGCAAAGTCATCGACCACGGTGATGTCATTGGCTTCGCCCACGACCTCCAGTCGGCGACGGATGCCGCTGAACTCGCCGAGATGGGCCGCGGCCGCTGCCAGCGGCACGCCGCACGCCTTCGCGGCACACAAGCGTTGGAAACTGAAAACGCGCAAACGCTGAGGGGGTGGGAGCTGAAAAATATATTTTTTCTCGAGGCCCCCGTAAAATTCTTTTGGGAGGCCCCAAAAACGCCAAGGGCTGTGGGTAGCAGTCTCAGCTTTGCTACACGGGCTGCCAGGATCGCGCGGGCAACGGAAACTGCAGTTGAATTTGAGACCAGGGCGTTAAGCGTCCATCCTGATCTCAGCCCCATGGAGACGGGCGACAGCCGCGTACGAGGCTGAGGGCCAGCCCGTTGCCCGGGGTGCGGCGGCTCCGTTCCAGCCGGCAAGTAGAACCGCTTTGAAGACGTTGGTGGCGTTCATCGACTGGGAATTCGCCGTGACCGTCGTCGCCGACCGAGATGACGACGCACGCGTCGCTCACTCTGAGTGACCTCCACGGTCACACGACCCGCCGTCACCGAACTCGCTGTTTGATGGCGTTGCTATCGACGAGATTGGCCTACGGCGTCTGAACAGGAGGTCTCCGATCGCCCGTGGCGAGCGCACCGGATCCACGTCGACATTGAGATCGCCCGCGCTTCGTCCTCCGCGGCCGCATCAGACTGGCTCCAGACGACCTCGCTCGCGATCTGCAACGAAGACTTACAGACGGAACGCGGCTGTGAGGCCTGGATCGCCCGCCTCGATTTGAGAGAACCGGGTGAGCGACGAGAACATGCGCAGGAGCACTGCCGTCGAGGTCCGCCATCGTGTCACCGATCAGACCGGCCTGGTCGCCGTTCACAGCATCGCGATTGCTTGTCATAGGCCGCCGTCCAGACGCCCGCATGCGGAGTCAGGGCGTCCGCAAATCGTGCGCCACATTGTCGGTGACTTGTTTCACCTCCGAACCAGCAACGCTTCGGATGCGACTCGGAGCATCGAGGTGAGGTTCGCGGAGAGTTCGATCCCATTCTCCGTCCTGCGTCCCGCGCAGGGGGGATCCGGGTTGACCGAGGCCGCGTTGCATGATGGCGCGGCTGGTCGCGTTGATGGCTTCGATCTGCCCCACCGTACGCCGTGTGACGGACAGCGCTGGCCACCCCGGCGAGCACGAGTATCAACGCGATCGCCAGGGCCAAGGCACGCCGTCTCGATCTTCTCCGCGAACCTCGCCGGAGGTCGTCGATATTCTTTCCACCAGCAAATGGTGCCGTCTGGAGCGGTATCAGAACGTCGCCCGCAGCAGCGGTCGGTCCGCCGCGCCGGTTCCGCCGGCGCACGTGAAGCCGCCCCATCCGTTGGACACCTCTCCATGGTCGATGGCCAGACCTCGAGATTGCCGGCGACAGACAAGAAGCGAACGGAAGGGTCGGCGAGTCGGTGGCGCCACGCCTCGAAGCGTTCGTCGGCGATGCGGTGCCCGATCGTGGTGATCAGTCCGCGGCGTCCCCGTGCTGGCGTAAGCTTTTGCAGGATCAGGACTCCGCCTTGATCGCCACGATCCGGATCGGCTGCGCACGTAGGAAGCGGCCGTGGGACCGGTAGACATAGCCGAACAGCGCAATGCACCGCGCGCCGAACAGCCGATCCAGATCAGCGCCAGCGTGAATCGTAGACGACCGTAAGGTCTTAGCGAGGAGCACGGGACACAATACCCGACGCCGCGGACGGTATGGATGAGCGGATAGGCTTGCTGACCGTCGATCTTGCGGCGGACGCGTCCGACATAGCACGTCGATGATGTTGGTCGTGGGGTCGAAGTGGAGATCCCATACGTGCTGAAGCAGCATCGCCCGCGGGACAACCTGTCCTCGTTGCGAACGAGGTATCTGAGAACCTGGAACTCTCGTGGCAGCAGTTCGATTTTCCGGCCGGACGGCTTACCGCTCGTGACACCAAGGTCGAGCTCGAGGTCACCAACGCGCAGCACCGTTTCTTTGACGACGGTATCGCTGCGTCGGGCGAGAGCCTCGACACGGGCCAGCAGTTCTCGCGAAGGCGAACGGCTGACGAGATAATCATCGCCACCGGCGCGCAGGCTGCGCACTCGATCATCGATCTCGCCGAGCGCACTGACGATCAAGGCGGGCGTGACGTATCCCTCTTCCCCTCAGGCGCCGGATGATCACGATTCCGTCGATGCCCGGAAGCATGCGATCGATCGTCATCACGGCATAGTCGCCGGAACGTCCGCGGCTCAGTCCATCGTCGCCGTCGACAGCAAGATCGATCTCGATACGCCGCTGTCTGCAGAGCGAATCCACGAGCTGCTCGGCCGTTCCCACGGTCGTCCTCGATGACGAGGATCCGGCGGCGTCCTCCTGCCATGATCTCATGTATCTCTGAACAAATGTGCGAAGGGCAGTCAATTGCGTCGTTTATCATGACTTGGAACCGGGAAACCAGTCTGACCATGTCAGTAAATCAATTGGTGGCATTTCGAGTGGCGCGGTTACGAAGTGCCTTATCGATAGTCGTAGCCACAGGTCAACACTCTCGCTTCAGGCCCGATCCTGTCTCCCCAACCCCGGGCGTGAGTCCCCCCAGACACCAACCTGGAGACCCACAGCGAATGGATGAGAGCGCCATCCATTCGCGTGAGTGATAAAACCTCGGCGCGCCCCCGTGGCCTCTTTCGCCGTCGCCGCTCCTGCCGTGATTGACGCTGCCCGCGCGGCTTCCCACTGACGCCACGGGCAGTTGTCCGGTCTTTGATCACGCGGCGGTCATACCGCCACCCGTCTCCTTACGGGCCTCCAGGGCAACACCAAGCAATATAAGACGGCTTAGTAGTATCCATAGTCGTAGCCGTGCAGGCCCAGACCTTCGTTGCCATCCCCACGGTGTCGGTTGCCAACCTGTGCACGAGCTGCCGTAGAGACCGACGCCAGCAACGAAGGGAACCGCCGCGAAGGCGAAGCGACGATGATGGAATCGGCCAAAACGCCGAACGCAACCCGGTTGAATCGAGGTGCAAACCGGCCTGAACGCGAAGCCACAGGGCCTGATGACCCCGCGGAAGCCGGCGCCGCGGGAAGCCTCCACCAATATCGCGCTGCGAAAGCCTCCCACCGATTTGCCACGCTGCGGAAGCCTCCCGCCCATGCCTCCGCCGCGGAAGCCTCCGCCCATGCCTTCCGCCGCGGAAGCGCGCCTCCGCCCATGCCTCCGCCGCGGGAAGCTCCGCCCATGCCTCCGCCGTGAAAGCCTCCGCCCATGCTCCGCCGTGGCCACCGCCGCCCCCCGGGCGAGACTAAGCTGCTGTTGACGCCGCCATCACACTGGCGATGGCAATGGCGGCCAACGGGATCATGAGTGATCCTACGCACCATGGTTTTCCTCCATTGTTGCGAGAAGCATCGGGAAAGTGCCGCTCATCATCGTTGAATTTGTCTCTAAGGATTGTCCTGGCGCAGCTTTTTAGCCACTCACAACAGCGGAGTGGTGGACAACCGTCAGCCTCGCTGCTAAGGCCGCCGCGGGAGAGCGAGGATTACTAAAGACAAATAATTCATAGGCTTGCCATATCTAACCGCCGAAATACTCAAATTACTAATGAGTTATTTTCTGACTTAAAAGTCGATTTAGAAACAAAAATGCGACAGCGCCGAAGCCGTGTAGAGAGCCGGCCTCAAGAATCTGAACGGGACGATAAGTGGAGTTTCTGCCTGACAGCGGGCACGCTGTGCCCAGCGAATCAGGAGAAACAATGAGCAGACGACCGCGCCGGAACCACACACCGGGCTTCAAGGCCAAGGTGGCTCTTGCCGCCATCAAGGGCGATCGAACACTGGCCCAGCTGGCGGAGCAGTTCGACGTCCACCCCAATCAGATCACGTCGTGGAAAGCACAGCTCGAGGAAGGGGCAGCCGATGTGTTCGGTTCGGGCGGCGGCAACGGCGGCGCGCAGCCGGCCGTCGACGTGAAGTCGCTCCATGCCATGTGTGGACGGCTCCGAGTTGGCAAGGACATTCTTCACGTCGCAGCGCTGGTCGGTGCAGCCATGTGTTCGGCCTGTTGGTGCGGTTCACGTGACCGCTGGCCATAATGCCCTCCGCGGATCAGGTCCCGGTCAAAATCCCGCATTCGACAATGCGCTGGCATGAGTGGGTTGTCCTGATCGCCGGATCGACCGGCTCTGCATTACGTGCTGTTCGCCCTCCCAACCTTCACATCACGCCGGGTGATGCCCAGCGCGATCTCTGTTACGCCGCGAGTGCGACGGGTTCTTTGTAGCGCTCGCCCCTGGCCATGATCGCCCATGCCATTCTGGCGATTTTGTTGGCGAGCGCGATGGCGGCGACCTTCGTCGGTCGCCGCGCCAACAATGCCGTGAGCCACGGCCGGTGCTTGGTGCCGTGGATTTTGGCGTAACGGATCACCGCTAGCGCGCCGGCGGTGAACAGGCTGCGCAGATAGCGATCGCCTTGTTTGCTGATACCGCCGAGCTTTTCCCTGCCTCCGCTCGAGTGCTGCTTCGGCACGAGCCCGATCCAGGCTGAGAAATTCCGTCCTGATCGGAAAGCCTTCGGATCAGCGACGCTGGCGACCAGAGCGGTGGCCAGCGCTGGACCGACACCAGGAATCCTCATCGAGCCGCTTGCTCGTCTCGTTGGATCGGTGCCAGGCGTTGATCATACGGTCGAACTCCAGGATCTGCGCCTTGAGCATCCGCAGCTGGGCGCCGAGCGCGGCGAGGCACGCGCGCGCAACCTCGGGCACCCGTTTGTCACTGGGGTCGGCGACGACCCCAAGCAGTTCCTCGACACCGTTGCGTCCGACCGGTGCGACGATCCCGAACTCGGCAAGATGGGCGCGGATCGCATTGATCATCGCGGTCTGCTGGCGGATGAAGAGATGGCGCGTGCGATGGAGCATCAGGCAGCTCTGCTGCTCGGGCGTCTTGGTCGCGACGAAGCGCATGTTTGCCCTGGTGACCGCCTCGCAGATGGCCTCCGGCGTCAGCGGCATCGTTCTTCTGCCGCTTGACGTAGGGCTTGACGTAGGCCGGCGGCATCAGGCGCACCGTGTGCCCGAGCGCCTGCAGCTCGCGCGACCAATGATGTGATGAGGCGCAGGCCTCAATGCCAACGAGGCACGACGGCAGCTTCTGGAAGAACGCCAGGACATAACGGCGCTTCAGCTGACGGCGGATGACCACCTTGCCTTCCGCATCGATGCCGTGGACCTGAAAGACCGACTTTGCAATATCGAGACCGATTGTAGTGATCGCTTGCATGACTGGCTCCTCCGAATCGTGAGGGCCTTAACAGCCCTCACATCTATGGCACTCACGTGCCGGTGGAGGAGCCGTCCACAGCATCAAGATCGGAGAGCTGACGCTGGAGAACGATTTTTGGAAGGAGCGCTCGGCAAAGCAGGTTTGTTGAGCGCAAAGCGATGATCAACCGTGAGCACGATCTGCCGATCACCAAGCAGGCACAGGTTCTGCGCATCAGCCGTGGCAGTGTCTATTATCTAACGCGCCCGATGCCGGAAGCCGACCTCGCGATCATGCGACGGCTCGACCGGCTGCATCTGGAGTTTCCTTTCGCCGGCTCGCGGATGTTGCAAGGCCTGCTGGTCGCCGAGGGGTGCAAGATCGGCCGTCGTCACGTCAAGACGCTGATGCAGCGGATGGGGATAGAGGCGCTCTATCGCCGTCCGCGCACAACCAAGCCCGAGCCCGGCCACAAGATCTACCCATATCTACTGCGCGGTGCAGCGATCACGCGACCGAACCAGGTTTGGGCGATGGACATCACCTATATCCCGATGGCGCGCGGCTTCGTCTATCTGGCCGTTGTGCTCGATCAGGGTCTCGCCAAAACCGCGCACAACCGCCGTGAAAACGAGGCGGCTCTAGTCGCGTACCCACCGAAGATCGTGATCGTGCTGATCGAATCCGGCCCGCGTTCCCGATCAGTCGGATTGAAATCGCAGCCTATCGCGCCTGTTCCGCCATTATTCCGCGGCTTGTAGCGTGGACAGCTTATTAGCAGCAATACGTAACTGAACGAAGTATA
>ERZ1370068.7062-contig-6003_pt1 | contig 41397 bp, 72 predicted proteins | sample MGYA00561227_ERZ1370068 | MGnify/ENA primary metagenome ERZ1370068 (study PRJEB38410, sample SAMEA6850437) | metagenome | study: Metagenomic assessment of the ecological functions of the soil: analysis of the soil microbiota associated with the... | reverse complement strand
CTTCACGCCGCTACGCGGTATTGCGCCGCGCAGCGGCGACGAGAACGCCGGCTGTCACGGATACTAAGCTCGTTTTGATCATAGAGTACGTTCCTCCCAGAACGCCGTTGCGCTTCCATGAGCAATTGATCGATGCCCATGTCGTAGCTATTCATCAGGTCATATGATGACCTGACGTTCCGAGGATGCTGGTCGCTTCTCTTGACGAAGCCATCGCCAGTAACCTCGCGCTGTTGCAGCCGCTCGACGCGCCACGAGGTCTTACGGCTGAGCTGGTTGCCCGGCTCACCGCCGACATTACAGCGGCAAGCTCCCGCCCGGTTCACGGCTGCCGACCTGAGCAGGAAATGATAGCCGCAACGGGCGTCAGCCGCACCGTCATTCGGAAGCAGTGGCGGCGCTGCGCGCCGACCATCTGGTACGCCAGGTGCGGGCGCCTTTGTCGCCAATCATGTGCGGCGGCCATTTAGTGTCGACTTCCGACGAGCATCTCGCCACTTCGCGAGGTGCTCAACGTCATGGAACTCCGCACCGGGGTCGAGATCGAGGCCGGGCCTGCTGCCGAACGCGCGACCCCGGCACACGTCAAAAAGATCATCGACAGATTCAATGCCATTCAGGCAGCAATCGATAGCGGCGACAGCGCGGTAGACGAGGATTTTGCGTTCCCATTGTGCGATTGCCACTGCCACCGGAAATCCGCAGTTCACGCGCTTCCTGAGTACTCGGCCGCTTCACGTTCCGCGCCGATCGATCTGAAGGGCGCAGATCTGGCCGAGCGCCGCATTCAACTCGATATCTTCCAGGAAGGAGCACGCGCAGATCGTTCAGGCGATCCAGGCCGGTAGCCCCTCAGGCGCGCAGCGGTGTGCAGCGCCATCTGGCTAACAGTCGCCAGCGCTACCAGAAACTGGCCGCGGAGCATGGAATAAAATAGGTTTCGGCAGGTCCCTGCCTCAATCCACGAGAAGCCAATGCAGAAAATCCTTATCACCGGCGCTGCCGGCGACGTCCGGAACGCGCCTGCGCAAATTGCTCAAAGGCGTCTATTCGCTCCGCGTCAGCGATATCCGTAAGCCCGCCGATCTTGGTGCTGACGACGAATTTGTCGCCGCCGATCTCGGCGACTATGAGCAGACGAAACAAATCACCGCCGGCATCGATGGTATCGTGCATCTCGGTGGCTATTCGGTCGAAGCGCCCGTGGGAGACTATTCACAAGTCCAACATCGTCGGCTGCTACAATCTGTTCGGAGGCTGCATACCGCTCCGGCGTCAAGCGTATCAGTCTTCGCATCGTCCAATCACGCTGTCGGATTCTATCCGCGGGATCGGAAGATCGGCGTGGACGTGACTGTGCGGGCTTTCCGGCGCAGCCGCCACGGTGAAAGTGGGGCAAGGCGTTCGGCGAAGCGGTCGGTGCGCTCTATGCCGATCAAGCATGGGTTGCGGGTAACCTGCATTCGCACCGGCAATGCGGGCGATAAACCGCTCGACAAGCGGCGGCTGTCGCATCTGGGTCAAACCGGAGGACCTGGCGCAACTCATACGCCATCGGGCCATGAGCACCCACGATCATCCGTTTCGAGATTTTTCTACGGCGCGTCCGGACAACGGCAGCCGGGTGGGTGGGGACAACGCAATGCCAGGCGTTACGGCTACCGCCCGCAATTTCTGCTCGGAGGATTTCGCCACGAAGCGATGTGGCCGCGTGCAGGTGCAAAGCTTCCTGCCGATCCCGTCTGGCGACCGCTTCAGGAGCCAGGCCATTCTTGCTCGGATGAATATGACGCTGACCGTGCCAGGTGGAAGCGCGGCGCCTCGAGCCGCTCCCGGTCGCTCCTGGTCATTCCACCGGTCACACTTGGTCGTTCCGTGGGCACTTTTGCCAGCCCGCGGCCGACCTGACTTCCTCCGTATCCTCTCGCCCAATAAAAAGCGCCGGAATGTCCGGCGAATAAACCCTCAGGAGAACGTCCATGCCCCGTGCCCTCCGCGCGCGCTCGCATGCGCCTTCGCTGTAACGGCCGCTTTTTGCAGGCGCTGCCAGCTGAAGTCAACGAGATCACCGTCGCGCAGCAGTACGGCGTCAGTTTTCTCCCGTTGATGATAGCAGAAAATCAACCTCATCGAAAGCGCGCTGCGGCCGGCCTTCCGGGGGTCATGTCTCGGCTAAGGTCGCCGGCCCTCGGCCATGCAGAGGCCTGACGCGCCTGGGCTTCAGGCGTTGATTACGCGAGGCGCGCCATCGTTGATCACGCTCTTTGGGACAAGACACGCGGCCAGATCGGCGTCGGCGATGACGACCCATCCGTTTTACTTTGACGCGCAATCCCACCGTGAAAAGGTACTGGCGATCTCAGCGACAGCGGATCAAAGATCGTCCTATCGGTGAAGATTGACGCAGCATCATGTTGTAAATGGCCGCCGTCGCTGCGCTTCGGCTACACCACCGCCACCCAACTCGCTTACCGTGTCGCTGTCGCACCCGGATGCCATTTTCGCTTTCATCAACAACACGGCGGCGTCGTAACGCACTTTCAACTTCGCCATTCTACGAGCAGGGAAAGGCAGCGGCGCCAGGCGCGGCATCTCATCACCACCAGCTATGACATTCTCGGCGGGTTCCGCAATCGCGGTGCTAGGATACATCAGCAGTTCCGCGAGGCTAACTTTCGAAGGTTTATCGCTTTCATCGATGCGGAGCGGAAGCAATTGATACGATCAACAAGGACAAGCGCGCGCCGCGAATTCACTGAAGCAGCCAACGATACCAAACACGGTCGATGCGATATCGGTGGCGATGATCAGACAAGGACTATGCGTTCACGCTGCAGCCAAAGGTTTTTGCGGACAGCGCAGTTCATGGCAAAGATCGGCTCGATCAAAATAATCGCCCGCCACGATCGACGATCTGTTCCGGCGATATCCCGGATTTAGTGGCGTTATGACTGATTTACCGCAGCCATGGCGGCCAAAGCAAACGGCAATATTCCAGTGATCGACTGGCTTTTCCGCGGATCGCCCTCGCGATCCGGCCGTCGACCTGGCGAAGCGCGGCCGGGACCCATGTGATGGTGCTCGAATGCCCGGCGAAAGCGCACGGCTGGTGCTTTCGCCCATCGCGCACCGGATGGCCGATCCGCCGCCGTGGGGCCAGCAACGCTCTTCTTGAACGCCGCACGCTTTGCTGCCGGCGTGCCGTGTGCATCCGGCACCGTGATCATCACCAATATGGGTGCCGCCAATCCGCGCGAAGCCGCGTGAGCGCACGCGACGATCGCTGCGCGCACGCTCGGGATTTCCCGACTGGAAGATCGCTTGCATCGAGTGGTGACGATGTCACCAAGTTTGTTCAGCCAGGATCAGCCGTTCATGGATGAACCCGGGGACGCTGGCCGACATCGGGCGCCCGGTCGTCGGGATGAATGCGTATCTTGGCGCGGACGCGATCATGCCGGCGCTCAGGAGGCGGGCGCAGATGTTGTGGATCGGCGGCCGCTCCGGCCGAACTGCTCGACTGTACCTTGCGCCGCCGCGGATGCGGCACACTACGGCTGGCAAACCCGAGCTTGCGAAGCTGGGTGCCGGTACGCCACGGCTGGCCATCTGATGGAATGTGGAATGCAGATCTACCGGAGGCTATTTCGCCAGATCCGGCATCGGCGATGCCGGATCTCGCGGACTGCGGCTATCCGTGATCGCCGAGGTTTCCGCCGACGGGAGTGCAGTGATCGCCAGGCTGCCGGAGACCGGCCGAGACGTGAACGAAGCCACCGTGAAAGGAGCAGTCTTTACGAGGTGCGCATGATCCGGCAGCGTTACCTCCACGCCGGATGTTGCCGCGGATTTCAAAGCCGGGTGACGGTCGCAAGAACCTCGGCGCGAAGATCGCGTCCGGGTGGATAAGGCGCCGCCGGTCGTGCACCGCCTGAGAAACTCAAAGCTCGCGGTCGGTTTTTGTGGCATGCAGGAGGCCGGGCTGGAGGCGGGCGTGTTGCGCCGGGCCGGCCGCCGGCGAGCGCGGAGACGTCTCGCCGCTTCGGGATCGTTTCCGATAGAGCGAGGCTGAGAAAAAGAAACCCGCCGTGGATCAGCTTACCCATCAGGATCGACTCGATCGGCGCCTGGCGCTGACGCTTTTCGCCACGGCCGGAAAGACGACGAACGGACAGCGAGGTCGTTTCAGGCCGCGACAGTCGCCCTGCGCAACCGACCGAGCGTGAGCAGGCCGACCTGGGGCTGATGGGAGGCTGGAATCGCTTTGTGCTGCGGTCCGGCGTGGCGGCGGCGGTTATCGCGGCAAGTCATCACACCCGCGGTCGAAACCAAATCCTCGTCCTTGATTGACCGCGGTCCCTGGTGAAACCAACATATTGCGAGATTGGGTGACGCGACCGCACCGCGGACGCAACCAGCGGCGGTTCGCAGGCGACATCGATGCATGCGCGCGCCGGCGACAGCGTGAAATAAACGTCAAATCGGTCTGGACATCTGGGTTTACGCGACCCGGAGGATTTCGTGAACTCCTCGCGCAGCGTCACGCCGTGGAACGGATCAAACGAGAATTTCGCGCGATTGGTTCGAGGGACGGCGACACGCCATGTCGTTGAACATCTGTACGGCCTCGACCTGGTGATGGGCGAGGCGCTGGAGGGCGGCGTGAACGCGCCGCTCAATCCTCGACTCGCAACGGAAAATCCTGGAGCTACCTTATTTTGGGCCTGACGCTTGTGATACCGGCGAAAAGAGCCTGCAGGGCTGATTATGAGCACAGCACCGGAAACAACATTGCGCCAGGCACGTCGACGTTCGCGGCGTCACGCTGCAGTACAAGACGAGCGATCACCTGGTCACGGCGACCTATCCCGCCTCGATTTCATCGTGCGCCCGTTCGATCGCGCCATAGCATGGCCCCGCTGGGCCCGTCCGATGCGGAAAGTCGACCCTGCTGAAGCAGGCGATCGGTGGATATAGGCAGTGCATCCCACCGAGTTGTGCAGCATTCACCTGAATGGCCGTGAGATCAGCAGGCCTCGGCCCCGGACCGCACATGAGTGGTCCCTTCCAGGATGTTCTGATCAACTGCCGCCATGGGGAAGACCGTGCTGCGGTAACGTCGATGTTTCCGCTTTTGTCACAAGCGGGAAATACCTGAGCGGAGCTGCCCGCGAAAAAGGCGCTCGGCCTCATTGCGCGAAAGTCGATCCTCGCCAAATTTGCCGATAGTCGTCCGCATCACTTATGAATCCGGCGGCATTGAAGCAATCGCGTCGCCATCGGCGCGTGGCATGGCGATGGAGCCGCGGACGTGCTGCTGGATGGACGAGCCCTTCGCCGCGCTCGCCGATGCATCTCCAAAATCCTCGTGTGCGCATGCAGGATGAGCTGCTCGCACTCTGGGACGAAATCAAGCTCACAGTGATTCGCCGTCACCCATTCGATCCTGGAAGCGGTGAAGATCGGAAATCGCATTCTTCTCTCTCACGCCGCATCCTGGCCAGGTCAAGGCCGAGATCGACAGCGTACCGCGCGGCAAGGGTGAGACGGCGGCCAAAGCGCGGAACTGGGCCAGAAGATTCATCACGCCCATGTTGTTTGCCGACGAGATCGAGGAAACACGCGCCATGACTGATGCCGCCGCTCCGGCCCGAGATCTACCGCGAGCCGATGAGCCAGGAAACATTCGGGATCGTGCAGAAACCGCTGACGATTTTCGAACGGCCTCTGTAATCAGGTGGAACCGGTTGCGGCAAGCTGTTTGTGCTTCAGGTCGTCTATCGCCGCCCGCTGGCAGGCTTATGCGCGGTGGTCTCTGACAACGCGTAGCCGGAAAGCCGACCTTCAGCGCCACGGTTCGCGCGCTCGTGCAGCGGCATCGCTTCTGGGGTAATCCTGAGCTGCGCGCGCTGCTTTCGATCAAAGTGCTTCCTCGGATGGGATTTGCGGCGCACTGGCGTCTTCATCGCCGCGGCTGTATGTCCTCGACACTTTTCTAGCCATCAACACGCTGCGCTCGGAAACGATTTTCTCGGAACGTACGATGACAGCCATGATTCAATCCCTTTGCCGGCCATCGCGTTGTTACTACGCTTGCGCTGATCTGGTTCGGGCTGGGGACGGAAGCCTGATTCGTGCCGGTTCACTCCGTGCTGTGGGCTGTCGCGCTCAACACGCATGCGGGGTTTCGTCAGCGCGTATCCACCACCCATCGCATGGTCGGTCAGGACCATTTACGGGTTGCAAAAGCGATCGGCGCCAGTGACGAAGCTGTCCTCATCCCCGCGGCGTTTCCAAGCATCTCCGGCCGGCCTCAAGATCGGTTATTGCTGGCGCGTTCGCATCGGCGGTCGTTGATCGCCGCCGAGCTTGCCTGCGCACCGCGTCGCCGCAGGTAGCGGATCTGGGGCTGGCAGATACTAAGAGGTGCGAAGAATCAGCGCCTAATATTCTCGGAGGTTTTGCCGGACTGCTTTCGGACTCATTCGCCATCGGTCTTTTTATCGAAAACGTCGAACAGTCTGATCGAGATACGAGGACCATCGGCCGCTGTGGGGCATGCAGAGCTAACACCCTCATTGATCACCTGCGCAGATGCTGCCGGACGCCGGCCCGAGTGGTCCGGGCGCAGCTGATTGCTTTCTGCGATAGCTGGGTGAATCCCGCTCTCTCTCGGCGTGAGTCCGACGCTGGACCATGCGCGCGGGTCAGAGAGATAGAAAACGCCTCCGAGCTCCCGTCGTGACAGCCCGAAGATCTCCACCGTTCTGCCCCATCGCACCGAGCTATGCCCTCTCGACCTGGCATAAGGGACAACTTCGCGGCTGATCCCCTTCATCGTAATCGGCGGCAATGCGTGCGCGACGAGAATGTCCGCGCACCAGGGCGTAGGTCTCGTAGCTGATAACGATGTGACCCGGTTCGGCGATCGATTGCAGCCGCGCCGCCAGGTTCGCCTCGGCGCCGATGATCGTATAGTCCATCGCGGTCGGCACTGCCGAAATTGCCGACATTGCAGATAGCCGGTGTTGATACCCATCCGGACACGGAACGGGTGCTCGACGCCTTCATTGCGCCACTTCACGTTCAGTTCGGCGAGGCGGTGCTGCATATCGGCCGCCATGTGCAAGCAGGCCTTGGCGTCTTCGGCTTCACCCTTGATTCCGGATCGCCGAAGAAGATCAGAATGGCGTCGCCGACGCAATTTGTCGAGTCGTGCCGCCATGCTTGAGCGCGATGTTCGACATCTCGGTGAAATACTCGTTGAGCAGCGACGTGACCTGCTCAGGCTGCAGGCGCTCTGTCGTCGCGGTAAAATCCTTGATGTCGGAGAAGAAGATCGTGAGCTTCTTGCGCTCGGTGTGAATGCGTCACGTCCTTCTGGCCGCTGAAGATGCTCTTGTAGATTTGCGGCGAAAGGTAGCGCGAGATCTTCATCGATAAGGGTGCGCGAGGAAGTCATTCGCAGTCTCAGCTCGCGGTTCATGCCGCTGAGATAGTCGCCGCCTGGCGCCGCTGCACACCGATGAAAGCTGATCCCGGATGCGGCCATGAAGACGAAATAAGCCAGCAGATATTTGAATGAAAACAGGTTGACTGCGATCGGTTGGCTGATGGTGATTTCCTGGATGCCGCGGACATCGCCGACTTTCCAGTCGCGCTTCGGGCTTTCCGGATGGGAGTTGTGGCAGGCCACGCAGGCCGCACCCATGATCACCGGCGCCATCGAGACGGACGCGGTCGCTGAAGACCGACGCCGACACATCGGTCAATTGCTGATCCACATGATTGCGCAAGTCGCGAGTGCCCGGCCTCGAAACCATCAAGCGACGTGCGGTGCGCGGTTCTTGAACGGGAAAATCCGAGACGAACCGGTAAGCTGATGTTCTCCTGCTGCTCGCTGATCACGCGTCCAAGCTCGAGCGAGAGTGTCGCGGGGATCGGAATGGCGCCCGGGATGCCTCGTAGTTGTGCACGACCTTCGTCTCGCCCGGCGAAGCCAGCACGCGGCCGACGACATTGCTGGCGTAGTAGCCGCGCACGCTGCTGACGACCGAATTAAGGTCCTTCGCCTGACGACAGCAGCGAGCTCTCCGCCAGATTGCGCAGGTCGAGCCATACAGCGACGCGGGAGGCCGGCGAGCATGACGAGAACAAGCAGGATGAGCGCAAGACCATGCGAGCCCGTAGAACGAACTGGTTCCATCGGCTGCTCCTTTTCAGATTGCAAAAACCGCGACTCACCCCGGGCCGGGATCATAAGGACTTCAGGGGACATTTCGAGGTGCCTGATTTCGGTCAGGCCACAATTTCGCTTCCCGGGAACCTGGGCTAAGCTTGCATGCAAGAAACACGCGACAAGGGGAGAAACCATGGCAAGACGGGTCAACGCCATTGCGAGCGTTTTCGCGGCGCTCATCATCGGCGCCGGGTTGGCTGGTGTGTCCCGCGCGCAGGATCGTCCGCGCGGCGATCTCGATAAGGCCTATTGCGACCGCGACGGCGACTTGGTTGCCGATACACCCGCACAGACTCGTCAATCCGTCGACGCTGATCTTCGCCTATACGCCCGTCGAAGATCCGGCCGTCTACACCAAGGTGTGGGATGGCTTCATCAAGCACATGGAGAAAGTTACCGGCAAAAGGTCGTGTTCTTCCCGGTGCAATCGAACGCGGCCGAAATCGAGGCGATGCGCTCCGGCCGCCTGCACATTGCGGGCTTCAATACCGGCTCCAATCCGATTGCGGTGAATTGCGCGGGCTTTGTGCCCTTCGCCATCATGGCCGGCAAGGATGGCGCTTTCGGCTACGAAATGGAGATCATCGTGCCGGCCGACAGCGCGATCAAGACGCCGGCCGATATCAAGGGCAAGAAACTTGCGTTCACCGCGCCGACCTCGAACTCCGGATTCAAGGCGCCATCGGCGCTGCTTGAATCAGAATTCAATTTGATCGCGAAGCGTGACTATGAGCCGGTGTTCTCCGGCAAGCATGACAACTCAGTGCTCGGCGTCGCCAACAGGACTATGACGCGGCCGCGATCGCCAACGAGGTCGATGTTCCGCATGTTCGAACGCAACGTCGTCGACAAGGCGAAGATCCGGACGATCTACAAGTCGGAAACCTTCCCGACCACCGGCTATGGCGTTGCACACAATCTTGATCCGGCCCTGCAGGCGAAGATCAAGGAAGCCTTCTTCACCTTCCCCTGGGAAGGCTCATCGCTCCAGGCCGAGTTCAAGGGCCAGGATAAATTCGTTCCGATCACTTACAAGAAAGATTGAGCGTCATCCGCAAGATCGACGCGGCGAGCGGTGTGAAATACAGCTGCAAGTAAGACGCGCGGCCGGAGGGACTCGCATGCTGCGCATCAAGGGTCTGATCAAGCGCTATCGCACAGGCGACCTTGCGCTTAAGGGCATCGATATCGATGTGCCCGACGGCCAGGTGATGGCGCTGATCGGGCCTTCCGGTGCCGGAAAATCCACCGTGATCCGCTGCATCAATCGCCTGGTTGAGCCGAGCTCGGGGTCGATCACGCCTCAACGACGTCGACATCGTCAAACTCGGCAGCGCCGAATTGCGACGCGTGCGGCGGCGCATGGGCATGATCTTCCAGGAATATGCGCTGGTGGAGCGGCTCTCGGTGATGGAGAACGTTCTCACCGGCCGCCTCGGCTATGTCGGTTTCTGGCAAAGCTGGCTGAGGCGCTTTCCGCAATCCGATATCGACGAAGCGTTCCGCCTGCTCGAACGGGTCGGCCTCGACCACATGGCCGACAAGCGCGCAGATGAGCTTTCGGGCGGACAGCGCCAGCGCGTCGGCATATGCCGCGCGCTGATCCAGAATCCCGAGCTGCTGCTGGTGGACGAGCCAACCGCTTCGCTCGACCCGAAAACGTCACGGCAGATCATGCGCCTGATCACAGAACTCTGTGGCGAGCGCAAGCTGTCGGCGATCATCAATATCCACGATGTCATGCTGGCGCAGATGTTTGCCGAGCGCATCGTTGGCTTACGCCTTGGTGAGATCGTCTATGACGGTCCGCCCGACAAGCTGACACCGGCCGTGCTCACATCGATCTATGGCGAGGAGGACTGGTCGGCGACGATCCGCAAGGTCGACGAAGAGGCAGGCGAGGCGGACGAGGACAATGTGGTGCCTTTCGAACCGCCGCGCCCGGATCGCGACCGATTGGCGGGAATGACGTGATGTCCAGGAGGCAGCCATCGGTCGTCACGCCCCGTGACGATGGAGATGCGAAGTGTCGGTAGTTGCCGCCACCGCGCCCCGTCAATGGAAAAAACCGCCGCTGATCAGGTCGGCCTGGCTTCGCTGGGCGCTTGTCGTTGGGGCTGTGGTCTATCTTGCGCTGGTATTCCAGACGACACCGGTGAACTGGACGCGCGTGTGGGAAGGATTGCCGCGCGGTGCTGCATTTCTGAAGGCATTTTTCCCCCGGATTTCGTGAGTCGCTGGGACGAAATTGTCGAGGGCATCGCCGAAAGCCTCTGGATGACGGTCGTTTCGACCGTGGTCGGCATCGCGTTGTCGATTCCGGTCGGCATCGGGGCAGCAAAGAACATCGCGCCGGCCCCGGTCTATTATTTCTGCCGCGCTGTGCTTGCGGTCTCGCGCAGCTTCCAGGAAATCATCCTCGCGATCTTTTTCGTCAAGTTGTTCGGCTTTGGGCCGTTCGCGGGCTTTGTGACGCTGTCGTTTGCCACCATTGGCTTTACGGCAAGCTGCTCGCGGAAGACATCGAGGACATGGATGCGGGCCAGGCGGAAGCCGTGCGCGCATCGGGTGCAAGCTGGCTGCAGTGGATCAACTACGGGGTCCAGCCGCAGGTGATGCCGCGCATGATCGGGCTCGGCCTCTACCGCTTCGACATCAATTTCCGTGAATCCGCGGTGATCGGCATTGTCGGAGGCGGCGGCATCGGGGCGACGCTCAACACTGCGTTTGATCGCTACGAATTCGATTCAGCGGCCGCCATCATCATCGTGATCATCGCCATCGTCATGTTGTGTGAATACGGCTCCGGTTATTTGCGGCGTTGGGTGCAGTGATGACCGCGATCGCAGCACGGACTGCGAACCTGGCATCGGCGCGACCGCCGGACCCAATTGCTGGTCTGGGCTGGCTGGCTGTTCGCCGTTGCCCTGTTCGTCGGCTGTCTTCCAGCTCATTTCCGACAAGACCATCTGGGCCTTCGTCTGGGACGCACCGCAGCAGGCCGGCGACCTTGCCGTGCGTATGGTACCCCCGACTGGCTTTACATTCGCGTGCTCGGCCGGCCGATCTGGGACACCATCAATATCGCCACCATCGGCACGCTCGTCGCCGTGCTGCTCGCCATCCCGGTTGCCTACTGCGCCGCGCGCAACACCACGCCAAGCGTCAGCGTGGTGCGGCCGATCGCTCTGTTCATCATCGTATCGTCGCGCTCGATCAATGCGCTGATCTGGGCGCTGATGCTGGTGACGATTATCGGCCCCGGCGTGTTCGCGGGCATCATTGCAATTGCACTGCGTTCGATCGGCTTCTGCGCCAAGCTGCTTTACGAGGCTATCGAGGAGATCGACGAAGGGCAGGTTGAGGCCGTGCGCGCAACTGGCGCCTCCGGGGGCAGGTGACGGCTTACGGGGTCGTGCCACAGGTGCTGCCCGCCTTTGCCGGCATTTCGGTGTTCCGCTGGGACATCAATATCCGCGAGTCGACCGTTCTTGGCCTCGTCGGTGCCGGCGGCATCGGGCTCGAGCTCAACGCCGCGATCACGCAGCTCTACTGGACGCAGGTCTCGTTGATCCTGCTGATCATCATCGGCACCGTGATCGTCAGTGAATGGGTGTCGGCCAAGATCCGTCACGCGATCATTTGAGTCCCGCGCTCCATTGGGGGCCGGGGCAGAACGCGTATTGCGCCTAGCCCCCGCCGTAGCTCTGGATCAGCGAGCCGGCGACCAGGCTCCAGCCATCCACCAGCACGAAGAAGATCAGCTTGAACGGCAGCGATACGACGACTGGCGGCAGCATCATCATGCCCATCGACATCAGCACCGAGGCCACGACGAGGTCGATGATCAGAAACGGCAGGAACAGCAGGAAGCCGATCTTCGAAAGCGCGCTTGAGCTCGGAGATCATGAAGGCCGGCACCAGCACGCGCAGCGACAGGTCTTCAGGCTTGGCCGGTTCGGCTTCTTGCGCCATATCGGAGAACAGCTTGCAGGTCCTTCTCGCGCACGTTCTTCTGCATGAACGCCGCGCAGCGGCTGTGAGCCGCGTTCGAAGGCCTGCTCGGCGGTGATCTCATTGGCCACGAGCGGCTTGATGCCCGTGTCGTAGGCGCGTTGCAGAGCGGGGCCCATCACGAATGCGGTCAGGAACAGCGCCAGCGACACGATGACGGCGTTGGGCGGAGCGGTCGCGGTGCCGAGCGCAGTGCGCAGCAGCGACAGCACCACGACGATGCGCGTGAACGACGTCATCATGACGAGGATGGAGGGCGCCAGCGACAGAACGGTCAGCAGCGCGATCATCTGGATCACGCGCTCGGTCAGCCCGTTGCCCTGTCCGAAGTTGACGCTGATGTCCTGAGCGGCGGCCGGCGCCATCGCTACGAGGAGGATCCCTGCTACCCCGACCGCCACCGTCACAAGACGGACACGGCGGTCGGAAGCGGCTATCACGATTTTCCCTGGCGGACGGCCCAGCAAGCTGGCCATCTCCTCTTCGAGATTTTCGTAGAGATTCTTGCCGGGCGTCGCCGCCGGCTCACGCGGCTCGGGCTTTGCGTCGAACTTGGGCTCGGCCTTGTGCTCAGTCTTGGCTCGTCTTGGCTCGGTTTTGGGCTCAGCCTTGTTCGAACTTCGGCTCCGGCCTTTGCCTCGAATTTCGGCTCAACACGCGCCCTGAGGTCGCGCGCGGCGCGCGCGCCGTCACGCTGCCACCAGCTGCGCCGCCAGCGGATCGGTGACTGGTGGCCGCGCCTTCCGGCGAGGGCGCACGGCGCAGCGCGGCTTCGAGCTGCTGCGCCATCTCCGCAAGATTGTGGTCGGCTTGCGCTGGAGCGGCCTCTGGCATCGCTGCCGGCGCACGCGGAGCCGGTTCGGTTCGCGGCGACCGCATGCTCGGGCGAGTTCAGGCGCGCTCGACAATTCCGCGGCCAGCCCGGTAAGGCTGTCAGCCGGACGCGCACGTGCGCCTGGCTCCGGCGCCAGCCAGGGTTCTTCGGTCGGCGCCGAGCCGGTAGGGCCGGGCTGCCGCCGAGGGGCGCGGCTCGCCCGCTGGCTGCAACGGCCAGCCGTTTTCGACGTCGCGGCTGGCGCGGCCGGCGGATTCAGCAGGAGTCGGCGCGCGCAGGGCTCGCGCGCGACATCAGCGCGCCGAAACTGCGCGCACGATGTTCGGCTCCACCACCAGGTCGGTGGGCCCGCCGATCATCAGAAGATGTTCGATGTTGTCGCGGCGGATCAGGACCAGGCGCCGGCGTCCATCGACCGTTGCCGCGTCGATCACGGCGAGCCGCGGCTGTCGTCCACGGGTCGCTGTTCCGAGCCGGTTTGCGCCGAAAGCGCCGCACCAGCCATGCGGTCAATGCCGATCAGCGCCAGCACGACCAGGAAGGCGATGAAGAATCGGGCGGCCAGCGGCATCTCCGAGCCGAACAAGCTCTCGAACATCAATGCGCTCCGTTCTTCGTGCCGCAGCTCATCGGGCGAGAATCGCCCGAATGGTTAACGCGACCAGGCACAATTTGCCGCCCTGAATACTAACAGAGGATTAACAAATAAAGTGGCATTTTGCAGTCGCCGGCGCATTTCGAGCACCTCCAGTCTGCTAATGTCCGACCGCCGCAACCTCGTTCCGGCCATCGGCTTTTTACCCGCCGTTAACCATACCATCGGCAAAGTCTGCCCTAGCGCGACGGTGTTGCTGCTGAGGAGCGCTTTGAGGAGCTGGCGATGGCCATTACCGACATTCCAATTCTGTCCATGCTGCGCACGCGCCTGGATTGGGCGCAGGCGCGGCAGCGGGTTCTGGCCGAAAACGTCGCCAACTCCGACACGCCAAAATTCCGTGCGCGCGATCTCGCGCCGTTGCAGTTCGACAATGCGCCGGGATCCAGTTCGGGCGCGCTCACGCCCGTTTCGCTCTCGCGCACCGCAGATAGCCATATCGAGGGTGTCGGCTTGAGCCAATCGCCTTACCGGAATTCCAATTCTCGCACCTTCGAAGTGCGCCCGGCCGGCAATGCGGTGAACCTCGAGGAAGAAATGATGAAGGTTGCCAGCAACCAGATGGATTTCAGGCGGCGACGGCCCTACTACACGCAGCCTCAATCTCATCAAGACCGCGCTTCGGCAAGCGCTAAGCGGACATACAGGACGGCGGAGGACAACGATGGATTTCGTCAAGACGCTGTCGATCGCAGCTTCCGGGCTTGCGCGCGCAGGCCGGGCGCATGCGCATCATCTCGGAAAACATCGCCAATGCGGACTCGACACCGCAGCGGCCCGGCGCTGATCCTTACCGCCGCAAGATCCCGACCTTTCGCAGCGAACTCGATCGCACGCTCGACACGCGGGTGGTCGAACTCGGCAAGGTGCAAACCGACAGTTCGGACTTTCCGCCTGAAATACGAGCCGGGCCATCCCGTCTGCCGACGCTAACGGCAACGTCAAATACCCCAACGTCAATCCGCTCATCGAAATGACCGACATGCGCGAGCGCCCAGCGCTCCTACGAAGCCAACATCAACGTGATCAGCGCCACGCGGCGCATGATCCAGCGCACCATCGACATCCTCAAAGCCTGAAAGGCGTAGATCATCATGGCCACACCACTCGCTGCCGCCAGCGCTTATGCCAGCGTTGCGCGTATCGCATCCGATGCCAATTCGCTCGCGCTTGCCCGCCAACCGGTGGGCGATGCCGCGGGCGGCACAAGCTTTGCCACCGTGCTCAAGGACGCGATCGGCTCGGTCGCCGAGATGGGCCGCAAGTCCGACGCACAGACCCAGGCGCGCAGCCAGCGGCAAGGCCAATATCGTCGACGTCGTCACTGCCGTCTCTGAAACCGAGGTTGCAATCGATGCCGTCGTTGCCGTGCGCGACCAGCGTCATCGCGGCTTATGAAGACATCATGAAGATGCCGATCTAGGTATTGATCGACATGACCGGTCCGGAAGTCCTCGACGTTTCCCGCGATGCGATCTTCACGCTGATCGTTGTCGTGTCAGTCCGGTAATGCTGGTCGGATTGGCTGTCGGCGTCGCAATTTCTCTCCTTCAGGCGCTCACGCAGATCCAGGAAATGACGCATCGCCTTCGTGCCCAAGATACTGGCGGTCTTCATTTCACTGCTGGTCGCGTTGCCTTTCATGGCGGAGAAAATGCATGCCGAGATGATGCGGATCGCGGCGCGCATCATCAGCGGCTAGCGCAACCATGCGGATCGACATCTCATTCCTGCCGGCCCTGGCAACCGCATTCCTGCTGACTGTTTGCACGCGTGGGCGCCATGGTCATGCTGCTGCCGGGCGTCGGCGAATTAAGCGTCCCCATCGCGGGTGCGTCTCACCATCGCGCTGGTGCTGACCGCAATTCTGCTCCCTGCACACCAGAAGGCCTATGTGGTCGATCTCAAGACGTTCGGGCCGGCGCTGATTCTACTGTTCCAGGAGTTGATCGTCGGCGCGGTACTGGGCTTCACCGCACGACTGGCGATTTCGGCACTGCAAGTGACACGGGAACCATCGTCGCACAACAACTGGGTCTGGGCTTCGTCACGGCCGTCGATCCGACCCAGAACGAACAGGGCGCGCTGGTCGGAAATTTTCTGACCGTGCTCGGTGTTGCGCTGGTGTTTGCCACCGATCTCCATCACCTGGTGATCATGGCGATGAATGACAGCTACTCGATCTTTGCGCCGGGCGAATTGCCTCTCATGGGCGACGCGGCGCAACACGTGACACGAGTCATCACGACGGCATTCCGCATCGGCGTTCAGCTCTCCGCGCCGTTTCTGGTCTTCGGGCTGCTGTTCAATCTCGGGCTCGGCGTGCTGTCCCGGCTGATGCCGCAAATGCAGGTCTTCTTCATCAGGCCTGCCGCTGTCGATCCTGCTCGGGTTGCTGCTGCTGGTGCTGGTGATCGGCGCAATGATGGGCACCTTTGTCGGCTACCTCGAAGGCGTGCTTGCCGACCTTGCGCCAGGGCGGTTGAGAAACGCGCATGGCGGACGAATCCAACGATACCGACAAGACAGAAGAACCGACGCAAAAGCGACTCGAGGAAGCGCTCAAACGCGGCGACGTGGTCAAGAGTCAGGAAGTCAACACCTGGTTCGTCATTGCAGGTGCCGCGCTCGTATTGATGGCGTTCTCCGGCTCGATGAGCAAAGACCTGACCACGATGATGCGCGGGCTTATCGCCAACTCCTACAACATCAGCGTCGATGGTCCCGCTTTGCCGCGGCTGTTTCAGAAAATCGGCAGCGAGATGATGGCGGCCGTCGCCATTCCTTTCCTGGTGCTGATGTTGGCGGCTCTTGGCGGCAATATTATCCAGCACCGTCTGGTCTGGTCGTTCGAGGTGCTGACGCCCAAGCTTTCCAAAATTTCGCCGGTCGCCGGTCTCAAGCGAATATTTTCCAAACAGGCGCTCGCCAATTTGGCCAAGGGCCTGGTCAAGCTGGTGCTGGTTGGCGCCGTGCTCACGACGCTGATGTGGCCGGAGCGGGAAAAGCTCGAGGCGTTGACGCATAGCGATGCGTCGGTGATCGTTCCGATGTGTCTGTCTCTTTCGCTCAAGCTGCTGGGCGCCGTGGTCGCCATGCTCGCGATCGTCGCTGCAGCCGACTATCTTTTCCAATATCGGCAATGGCACGAGCGTCAGAAAATGACGCTGCGGGAGTTGAAAGAAGAATTCAAACAGAGCGAGGGCGATCCGGCCATCAAAGGCAAGATGAAGCAGGTGCGGCAGGTCCGCATGCGTCGGCGCATGATGGCGGCAGTCCCGAAAGCCGCGGTGGTCATCACCAACCCGACGCACTACGCGATCGCGCTGGAATACGAACGGGGCATGGACGCGCCGGTCTGCGTCGCCAAGGGCGTCGACGCGCTCGCCCTGAAGATCAGGGAGGTTGCCGGCAAACATTCGGTTCCCATCGTCGGAAAATCCGCCGCTGGCCCGCGCCCTCCATGCTACGGTCGAGATCGACCAGAAGATCCCGCCTGAGCACTACAAGGCAGTCGCCGAGGTGATCGGCTATGTCATGCGGCTGCGGCGGACGGTGTTGGGCAGGCGCTGACAAGGAGTAATTATCGCCAAGGCTTCGCCGGGCTGGCTCTTGCGCCAATAGGGCGGCTTAAGGCACTCAGGGACTATGGCAAGTCAGGATCCGGCAACGTTGTCGCGGGTCGTGCCGAAGGGCACGAACGCAAGGCTTTTGACAAGAGTCAGAGCGCGCCGCGCGGCGGTTCGATCACTCTGGTGTTGGCGGTTGCGGCAGCTCCTGATCGCGGCCGCTGGCGGGCTGGTCTATGTCGGCCGCGACTATGTGGAAGCCTATGTCCTGACCCTGTTAGCGGTGCTCGGGACCATCGGCGTTTTTGCGCTGTTCGCCGCGGCTGCCGGCATCATGAAATTTGCGCGGCAGGGACCAGGGCAATCCGCTGCTCAAGGCGGTGGTCGACGGGGCCTTCGACGGCATCCTGGTCACCGATCATGCGGGCCGCGTGTTTTATGCCAACGCCACTTATCTCGATCTGACCGGTGCGACCGGCATAAATGATGTCAGGCCGATCGAGCGGGTGTTCATCGGCGATCCTGACGTGTCCGAGTCGATCTACCGCTTGCTCAAGGCCGCGCGCGAGGGCCGCCGGCTGCAGGAAGAGGTGCGGATTACCGGGCCGCCGGCGAGGGCGGCCGGTGGCTGCGCATGCGCGTACGCCCGCTCGGCGAGAACACGGCGCGACGCGCGCATGACGGTGTGGTCGATCGCCGATGTCACACGCGAGCGCGAGCGGCAGGAGAATGTGTTCCAGGAACTGCAGCACGCCATCGACTATCTCGATCACGCGCCAGCCGGGTTCTTTTCGGTCGATGCCGCGGGCGACATTGTCTACCTCAATGCGACGCTCGCGGCCTGGCTCGACCACGATCTCGCGCAGGTCGGCGCCGGCTGCTGAGGCTCGGCGAACATCATTGCGGGTGAGGGGCGCGGCGCTGCTGACCACGTTGAATGCAGCGCCAGGTGAAGTGAAGACCGAAGTCCTCGATCTCGATCTCAAGACCCGCGGCGGGCAAGCCGTACCCGTGCGGCTCTTCCATAAAGTTGCGTTCGGCGCCGATGGTGCGCCCGGCGCCTCGCGCACGCTGGCGCTCAATCGCGCAAGAGACGAGGGCAGCGACCCGCAACGCGCCGCCGAAGTGCGCTTCATGCGGTTCTTTCAGAACACACCGATGGCGATCGCCACCGTGGACAAGAATCGGCCAGATCGGACGCAGCAATGCGCGCTTTGCCACCACGTTCGAAGGGCTGCTCAAAAACGACGACCGATCCATTTTGTCTGTCGTTGCGGAGCGCGACCGGCCGGCGCTCGAAGCTGCGATCCGCAAGGCGGCGGAAGGTCAAAGCGACATTGCGCCGGTCGAAGCCGCCTTGACCGGCAGCGCCGAGCGTTGGGCCAGCTTCTTCGTATCTGGCGGTCGATGAGGAGGATCGCGACGGTGAAGCGCGCGATCGTCTACGCGCTGGAAACGACCGCGCAGCGGACGCTCGAAAACCGCTTTCAACAGCAGCAGAAGATGGAGTCGGTCGGCCAGCTTGCCGGCGGCATCGCGCACGATTTCAACAACGTGCTCTCCGCCATCATGATGGCGACCGACTTCTTGCTCAACGCGCACAAGCCGACCGATCCGTCCTTCAAGGACATCATGCAGATCAAGCAAAACGCCAATCGCGCGGCGGCGCTGGTGCGGCAATTGCTGGCATTCTCGCGCAAGCAGACATTGCGCCCGCAGGTGCTCGATCTCGGCGAAACGCTGAGCGATCTCGGGAATGCTGCTGAAGCGGCTGCATCGGCGAGAAGGTGACGCTCGAAATCGTCCATGGCCGCGACCTGTGGCCGGTGAAGGTCGACATTTCGCAGTTCGAACAGGTGATCGTGAATCTTGCGGTCAACGCCCGCGATGCCATGCCGGACGGCGGCAAGCTGATGCTGCGCACGAGCAAATGTTCCAGGCGGAGGAATGCGAGCAATTTTCCTACAAAGGGATGCCGAAAGCCGACTATGTGCTGGTTGAGGTGAGCGACAGCGGAACCGGCATTCCGCCGGACATCATCGACAAGATCTTCGAACCGTTTTTCACCACCAAGGACGTGGGCAAGGGCACTGGCCTTGGGCTTTCCACCGTCTACGGCATCGTCAAACAGACCGGCGGATTTATCTACGCCGACTCGCAGCCGGGCCGGACGTCATTCCGTATCTTCCTGCCACGCCATGTTCCGGGCGCCGACGAAGTGCTGGCGCAAATTCCCGCAGGGGAAGCTCCCGCCATCGCGGGTGCGCTGGCGGCCGCTGACTCGCTGGCGCGCGCCGCCGCTGCCGATCTAACAGGGCAAGGCACGATCCTGCTGGTCGAAGATGAGGAAGGCCTGCGGCGCGCTCAACGCACGCGGGCTCATTCTCGCGCGGCTACACGGTGCTGGAAGCCGGCAACGGCGTTGAGGCGATCGAGGCCTTCGAGAAACATGGTCGACGTCGATCTGGTCGTCTCCGACGTCGTGATGCCGGAAATGGACGGGCCGACGCTGCTCAAGGAACTGCGCCAGCGCGATCCGGAATGTGAAGATTATCTTCGTGTCCGGCTATGCCGAGGAAGCCTTCAGCAAGAACTTGCCGAGCCAGGAACAATATGCGTTCCTGGCCAAGCCATTCACGCTGAAGCAGCTCGTGGCCGAAGTGAAAGAAACCCTCGTGCAGTAGCTGGCCTAGACGCGGCCGGTCAGTGCCAAAATCAGCACGACGAGCAAGACTGACGCCAAGGATGCCGGACGGTCCGTAACCCCAGCCGGAGTTGTAGCCCCAGCGCGGGAACGCGCCGACAAGAGCCAGGATCAGGATAATAACAAGAATGGTGCCGAGCATTGTTGCGCCCCATCAGTCGTAGCTGCGGCCCGATGCCGCGACTTTCACAGTTCCGCCGCAACAACGATTTTGTCCGGCCTTGGTTCCAGCGCCTCAGGGCCGGCGTTCAGTTGCAAGCTGTGGTGAGACGGCGTCTTGTCGAAGACGCTCAACTGCAACCGGCAGGCAAACCGTTCAACTGAGGTTGCGGCGCCTCAAAAATAGCTTGCGCTCAAGCAGCGCGCCCGACGGCCCGGTGTTGACGTCGGTGTCGTTCCGAACGGACGTCTGAATCAGGTCCTGAAACTGGTTAAGGTTGCTGACCGGCGTCGGCTTCGCAGTCGCGACACACCGTCAGGGACAAAAACACCATCGTGGTCGCCAGGGCTTTCATCGGTCGACCTCCCTACCACTGGGAGGGCAATCGTCGGCTGGGCGGCCCGTTCCACGCGACATATGTGATATTTACGTGAACGCCGGCTATCCGCCGCGACTATGTGGCGCTGGCACGGCCCCTTACAAAATCGCCCTACCCATACATATTGTCGTGCGTCGTCCGCCCGGGAGAGCCAAAATGATGCGCCAGCGCTTTCTTGATGACCTTGGCCGCGGTTGCAGCAGCGGTTGTGCTTGTTACTGCCGACGCGCATGCGCGCGCCGGTGGCGGCTTCTCCGGCGGCAGCCGGGACGCGCACGTTCTCCACGCCGCCGGCTACGCAAACTGCGCCGAATGCAGCCGCGCCAATGCAGCGCACGCTCGACGCAGCCCGGAAAGGCCGGGCACGGTTGGACAGACGGCGGCGCGTCCGGGCCTCTTCGGCGGTGGACTGCTTGGCGGTCTTGCCGGCGGCTTCCTCGGCGCCGGATTGTTCGGCCTGCTGTTCGGGCACGGCATCTTCGGCGGCATGGGCGGCTTTGCATCGCTGCTCGGGCTGATGCTGCAAATCGGGTTGGTCGTGATTGCTGGCGCGGCTGCTGTTCGTCTGGTGGCAACGTCGTAGCCAGCCTGCCTACGCGGCCGCACATCCGGCGACCGGTCATTCCTTCAGCGGACTCGGTGGCATGTTCGGTGCCAATGCACCCGCTGGCGAGGCGCTCACCATCGCCAAGGCGGACTACGATGCGTTCGAACGCCTGCTCCAGGACGTACAGGCCGATTTTTCGGCGGAAGATCTCAACGCGCTGCGCACGAAAGTGACGCCGGAGATGCTGTCTTATTTCTCCGAGCAGTTCGCCGAAAACGCGAGCCGTGGTCTCCTCAACAAAGTTACCGACGTGAAGTTGGAGCAGGGCGACCTGGCGGAAGCCTGGCGCGAAGGCGAGGTCGACTATGCGACCGTCGCCATGCGCTTTCGCGTTAACCGACCGGATGGTCGAGCGTGCAAGCGGCCGCACCGTGGAAGACGGCGGGCCCGGCGAGGTCACCGAACTGTGGACCTTTATGCGGGCAAGTGGAGGCGGCTGGCTCGTGTCGGGGATTCAGCAGGCGTAGCGAACCGCGATCACGCGCCGCTTTCGGCCGGCTCTTTTGCATTGGATGCGATGGTGGCGCCGGGCTTTGGCGTGGCTGCGCGTATGCGGTCGTCAAGCCACGTCTCGAATTTCACGCCGAGCTCGCGCGGCTTGCGCCATATCACCCGGCAGCGGCGCTGCGCCGTGCCGTTCGCCGCAAGTAACAACAGAAAATTGTCGGGAATTACGTCCGAGTCGGGGATGTTGATCCGCGCTCCTATGTGCGAAATATCGGACAAGGCGCAGTCACGACGCTCGCCGCCACCGAGCATAAGCCAGGCGTCGTGACGCATGCGATGGCGTCTTGCCTTTCGCTTGTCTCCGCGCATCTCGCCTCACCGTCGCCACATTCAGATTGCGCGGCCCTGGCTTCACAATCCATTAAGATTTTAACCAAGGCCCGTATGACAGTAGCGAGTTGTCATTACGAATTCATAAAACGTTATCTGACGCGGGTGTTTGCGCGCCGAGCCGTTGACGTTGCAGCGAAATCCGTCTCATGTCGCCGCCCGCAACCTGGTTTTCGGCCTCAGCTTGCTGCTACGCTCCCGCCTTCGGGCAGCGCCTCAAGTGAACTCCCAAAACCTTGGCTTGTGACCGCCCAAGCGATGATCGCGCGGGCGTTCAAAAGGAAAGCGTGAAAGGAAACACTTGATGCCTGTCGGAACTGTGAAGTTTTTCAATACCCAAAAGGGCTACGGCTTCATTCAGCCGGACGATGGTTCGAAGGATGTGTTCGTGCACATCACTGCAGTGGAGCGCGCTGGCATGCGCTCGCTGAACGAGGGCCAGAAGGTCAGCTTCGAAATCGTAACCGAGCGCGGCAAGCAGGCCGCCGGCAATATCCAGCCGGTCTGATTGTCCGACACGCGTTTGCCTTGAAGTCGAAGCCCGGCGGAGACGCCGGGCTTTTTGCATCCGTTGCATTTAAAGTATCGCATTTAAAGTATTGCGTTAGAAAGGCTGCTGGCAAAACGCCGCTCAGGGAGGAATTGACATGGACATCATTGCTTGCGGGTCACGGCCATCGCGCCGAATGGGTGCACCGAGTTTCACCGGAACGGTGTGGCAGGATCCCGTTATTCAGGCACCGGATCCTGCGCGCATTCGGTCGGCGTGGGTGCGTTTCGAGCCCGGTGCGCGAACCGCCTGGCATCACCATCCGCTCGGTCAGACGCTTTTTGTCACCTCCGGTATCGGCCGGGTGCAGACCTGGGGCGGGCCGGTGCGCGAAATTCGCGCAGGCGACACCGTCTGGATCCCGCCAGGCGAGAAACATTGGCATGGTGCGACCGCAGACCATGGCATGGAACATATCGCCATGCAGGAAGCTCAGGGCGGCGAACATGTAACCTGGCTCGAGCCGGTGACCGACGCGCAATATTCCGGAAAACGCCGGCTGAGTTGCGTACATTCAACCCCGCGTGAATGGCGGAATAGAATTTTGGTGCCGGGGTTGTTCCCTCCCGATGGCGGGGCAGCGGGCCTTCGCCAATGCCGGGAGGTAAAAATGATATTCGTTCGACTCGAGCGCCGCTGGCGGCGTGTCTTGCGCTGTCTGTGCGCCGCGCCAGCGCATGGCGCAACAGGCCACGATGTCCTTCTTCGTTACCAGTGCCGGGGAAGGCAAGGGAGCCGATCTCGGCGGCCTTGCCGGCGCAGACCAGCCTTGCCAGCGGCTGGCGGCGTCGGCCGGTGCGGGCGCAAAGACATGGCGCGCCTACCTCTCGACGCAGGGCGCCGGCGCGGTCAATGCGCGTGACCGCATCGGCAGTGGTCCCTGGGTGAACGCAAAGGCGTAACGATTGCCAAGGACGTTGCCGAACTGCACGGCACCAACGGCCTCACCAAGCAGACCGCTTTGACCGAAAAAGGGCGAGGTCAATAATGGGCGAGGCGACACTCCGAACCGGCACGATATCCTGACGGGTTCGAAAGCTGACGGCACCGCATTCACCGACGACCAGGATCACACCTGCAAGAACTGGCACGAGCAGCACGCAGGCGCGGTCATGCTCGGCCACGCCGACCGTATCGGCTTGCGCGATGACGATGCGTCCAAATCATGGAACTCGTCGCATCCCTCACGCGGCCCGGATGGAGGCTGCTCGCAGGCCGATCTTCGCAGTACGGGCGGGGATGGCTTGCTTTATTGCTTCGCAGCGAACTAGCCGCCACTTAAGAAATCACTCAACGCCGGCGAATGCGTGGAATTTCTGCGCATTGCCGGCGTTTCTTGCTTTTCGGGCGAATCGGCCGTGATATCGACAGTACCGGGGAACCACATGGGGAGCCTTCTGCGCCATGCCAGGCGGCGCGAGGCTAGATGGGGTAATGGCTGAAATCGAAAACGTGCTGCTCCTGGCCGGGGATGCTCTTCTTTATTTTGTGGTGCTCGCAGCGTTGTTGCGGGCGCGCACCCGTATCGGGCTGGGCGCCTTCTTCACCGCGCTCGGGGTGATGCATTTCCTCGAGACCTATCTCGCCAGCATACTTTACGTCTCGCTGCCGTTCGGCATCGTCACGTCGCCGGGCTCCACGGTATTGTTCACCGGCAAGCTGATGATGCTGCTTTGCTCTATATCCGCGAAGACGCGGTGGTGGTGCGGCAGCCGATCTACGGTCTTCTGTTCGGCAATGTCCTGCTGTTTGCGCTCGCTTTCGTCATGCGGCACCACAATCTCGGTAGCGCTGACGCCGGGCCGCGCGGCCGATTTCGCGTTCCTCAATGAGATGGGCGCGCTGATGGTGTGGGGAACGGCGATCCTGTTCTTCGACTGCATCCTCATGATTCTGCTCTACGAGCGCTCGCGCAGCTGGTTCCGCGATCGGATATTTCCCGCGGCTGGCCTTGTGTGGCGTGCTGGTGCTCACCTTCGACCAAATGGCCTTCTTCGCTGGCCTGCACATGCTCACTCGGCGCGGGTCTCGACGTCCTGATCGGGGGCTGGTTTGCCAAAATGGCGGCCGTCGCGCTCTACACCGTCCTTGCGGGCGTTTACCTCGTCTATTTCGAGCGGCCCATCAGGCGTCGCACGGATATGCCGCGCATCTGGGACGTGTTCGATACAGCTGACCTATCGCGAGCGCTATGAGGATCTGCTGGCGCGGTACCGGTTGTGACGCGCTCACCGGTGCTCTTGATCGCCATTCGCTGGAAGCGCATGGCCGTCGGGCCGTCGAGCACGCCGCCGCGGCGGGCCGGCCGCTGGCTCTTTGCTGATCGACATCGACCATTTCAAATCCTTCAACGATCGTTTCGGTCATGCCTCCGGCGACAAGATGCTCAAGCGCATCGCGCTCGACATTATGTCCGCCGCACGCGTGTCTGATTTCACCTATCGCTTTGGCGGCGAGGAATTCGTTGTCATTGCGGACGGCGTCAATGCCGAGGACGCCTCTGACGCTCGGCGAGCGCATGCGACGCCGGATCGCTGGTGGCCCCGCGGGTGAGGAGGACGCGCGCGTGACGGTGAGCATCGGCATCGCCAGTTGCTCGCGCGACGCGACCGATTACGACGCGCTTTTCGAAGTTGCAGACAAGCGGCTCTATCAGGCGAAGGCCGCGGGCCGTAACTGCATCGTTGGCAGCGGCAAGCCCGTTCGCCTGGTGCAGGCCGGCTAAGGCCATCACGCTGTTGCGCCGAACTTCAAATCGTCATGTCACGTTTACCCGACTTGTGCTTAGTCCTGACGGCGAAAGTCGGGCAAGCCCGACTTTCGCCGCCATCTACGACTTGCTTCACTGGTATGACGAACAGAAATGGGTGCCAGCATGCGCTATCAACTGTTCTACTGGCCGGACATTCAGGGCCGTGGCGAATTTGTCCGGCTCGCGCTTGAGGATGCCGGAGCCGCCTACGACGACGTGGCGCGCAAGTCCGGCGGCGTGGATCGTATGATGACAATGATGAAAGGCGGACGGGACAAGCATCCGCCATTTGCGCCGCCCTTCCTGAAGGCGGGTAAATTGCTCATCGCGCAGGTCGCAAATATTTTATTCTATCTGGGTCCGCGCCTGAAGCTCGCCCCCGTGACGAGGCAGGCCGCCTCTGGTTGCATCAGCTGCAGCTGACGGTCGCCGACTTCGTGAAGGAGATCCACGACACGCATCACCCGGTTGCCTCGGATCTCTACTATGAGGATCAGAAACCGGAAGCGAAACGCTACGCCGATAATTTTATCGACGAGCGAGCACCGAAATATCTCGGCTACTTAGAGACAGTGCTCAGGAAGAGTGGTGGACCCTTTTGGCCGGTCGCAAGCGACTTATGTCGACCTATCGGTCTTTCAGCTGGTCGAAGGCCTGCGTTACGCGTTTCCGCAAGCGATGAGGGGCATTGAGAGGAAGGTATCAGGTCTTGTCACGGTTCGTGACAAGGTTGCGGTGCGGCCTGGCATCCAAGGCCTACCTCGCGTCGCCGCGGCGGATCGCCTTCAATGAGATGGGAATCTTCCGGCACTATCCAGAGCTGGATCGGTGAGGAGCTCAGCCCTGGGCAGGCAGCATCTTCCCGCCCGCGGTCACCGGACTTTGCAGACACAAGCGTGAAGGCGATGACACATGGTTCGCTGCCGGTGTTCACCCAGTTGTGGATGGTGCCACGCTGGACCAACACATCGCCGGCCTTGAGGTGCACTTTTCCGACGTCGAGTTCCATATCAATCTCACCCGACATGACAACCGCATAGTCGATTGAATCGGTACGATGGTTGCGCGGCGCCACGCCAGGGCCGAAGCTGACAATGCGGAACACCGTTCCATCGGAAATCGTCGTGCCGATTTTTTGCCGGACGGATCAGCGTCGCCATCGTTGCTGACCGGGAAACCTTCACTCGACCAGATCACGCTATAGAGCGCGCCGGGACGCTGCGAGGCCACGTTCTTGACGGTTTCGTCGATCAGCACCTTGGCGCGGCCCTGATCGTCATGGCCGGTCACCACGCGGCGGACATTGATACTCATCGGTATACTCCTTTGGTTTAGTCGGCCGCCAACGGCTTTTTCGCCGTTTCGTGCCAGAGCAGGAACAGGCCTGGAGCCCACCACGATCGCTGGAGCCGGCCAGGAGCGCAAGCGTCGGTACATCGCCCCAGAACACAAAGCCGAGCGCGGCCGACCAGACCAGCATAAAATAATAGAATGGGCCGATCTGCAGAGGCGGCGCCAACGAGAGCGCACGCGTCCACCAATATTGTCCGATTGCGTTGATGACACCATTGCCGATCATTGCGGTCGCATCAGCCGGCGTCGGCCAGGCGAAGAAGAATGGCAACGGCAACGCAAAAACAGCGTCAGGAAAATCATCTGGTACATGGTCAGCGTTTCGGCCGAGTCTGGTCGTGGTCATGCCACGCACGGCCGCGGTGACGCTGCCGAACAGGACAGCGTTGGCAAGTGCGAACATTGCGCCAAGCGGAAGCTGTCGGCACCAGGCGCCGCAACCAGCAGAACGCCCAGGAAGCCCGTGGCGAGCGCCCCGGCGCGGGCAAGTCCAACCTTTCCTTGAGCCATAGCGCCGCGAACAAGGTTGCGAAGAGCGGCGACGAGAAATTAATGGCGACGGCGCCGGCCAGCGGCATCAAGCCGAATGCGACGATGATCAGGCTCTGAGCAATGGCTTGCGTCGCGTTGCGTCCGAAATGGTCACGCAGCCGGTTCGTTCGCAACACCCGGAGACCTGTGCGCGGCAGGATCAGCGCAGCGCAAGTGACAAGCGATGCGATCGCCCGGAAGAACAGAACTTCTATGAAAGAGTACTCAGCGACCTGCCATTTCGACAGGGCGCTGGAGAGCGCGAACATGACGGTCGCGCCGAGCATAAACAAGATGCCGAGCGGGATACGATCGGCGCGCAAGCTCGCGCGCTGGTCAAGGCTGTCGGTGGTCAAGGCAGGCCCCAGCGGATTCCGGAGCCTGCCTAGCATGGGTGAAGGAACGCGGGCAGGGGCAAATGCGTATGGCAACCCTGTGCCCGCGCATGGCGCGCAGGATCGCCAGGTTCAGTCGAAACGCGCGGACTTACGGCAGCTCGGAAACGAGTTTCGCGTATTCCTCCTCGGTCCAGGCGCGCGCCGTGCGTGAACGCCATTGCCCTGACTGCCGATCGCCAATGCGAGCTTGGCTATGTTGTCGCCGTTCGCTGTCTCGGCCAGGACGAGGACATCGGACTCGCCGGACGTCAGATAGACCTGTTTGATGTCGACGCCGATTTTCTTCGCCATCTCACGCGCGGCCTTTGCGCGCTTGGGGCCATCCTTGATATTGCGGATACCCTGGTCGGTGAAGTTCAGTGACAAGATGAACAACATGGTGATGCTCCCTTTCGCCACTGTTGCGCCCCCACGTCGCGATCATCGGACAATGGCGGCGCGCGGACAAGGCGGCGGAGGAGAGCTAACGCGCGCTGCGCCTGCGCCGCCGCAAGCGCGCAAGTCGCGCGGCCCGGCGTTTCTTCAGCGCGCGCACGTCGCGCTGCTTGCGTGCCCGTCGCCGGCGGCAGCGGCCGCATTGGCAGCGTGAACGGCCGATGACGTATTTGAGATAGTCAGTGCCGTAATCGTAGGTGATTTCCTCGTCCGTCTTGATATTGCGTATAGCCCGGATGAACACGCGGCCGCCATAGGTGTAGCTCTCCGCGTTGGGATTGCAGGAATGGTTGGCATAGCGGGCGAGATTGCTGCGCGGGGTGCCATCGATGGTGACCCGCGGATTGATCTCGTAGAGATAGCGGTTGCCGCGCCGTTCGAGCCGTCCGGCCTCCTCGGCGTCGACACGCGGGCCCTTGTATTCGGCGATTTTTTCGCGCGCCTTGATCGGCCTATTGGCGAACAGGCCGAGACCTGTGAAGGAACGGCCGATACGGAACGATCTTCGGGGCATTGAAGGGGACTTGAAATAAACGACGGAAGAACGCTGCGGATGACAGATGAAAGGCCGCGCGTCAATCGTCCGTTTTCCAGCGGATCATGTTGGGGAGATCGCGCCTCGTCCGGTAACGGTGCTGCAGGCGCCCGAAATATTGCGCGCGGCGTTGGCGCGGTCCGCTAGTGCACGTAGTGACCGGCCCAGCCAAGCAGCGCACCGAACTGGTCCGGAAAGACCACGAAGTAAATGATGAGCGCTACCGGGGCCAACATGAATATCAGATCTCGCATGGGTCTTTCCCCGCGCTGATATGTTGAGTCCATGTGCACCCTTTCCAGACGAGTCATCAGGTTGCGTCAATAACGTCGGCATAAAAAATGCCCTGCAAATAACAGGCTGATCCCGTTGCGGGACGCGGGTCTGGTTCCAATCGCCCGCGTTGGGGATGAAATGCGCGACGGTTATATAGTACCGGGAACTTGTGGCATTCTCGAACACGGTCGCGAAAATTCACAAGCCGGGCTCATCGAAATCATTCGGCGGTAATTGTTGTTACTGCTGAACGGGCGTATTTCACGCTCAAGTCATCTTGGAGAGTGAGTCCATGCTGGAGCACCAAAGCTCGAATATCTCTACATCAATTTTGGGGACGGACCGACGGTACCGGTGGGCACGGCGTTCCGTTGGCGCCAGCGGAAGCTGACGGACAACATCGTGCGCGTCGGTGTGAACTATAAATTCTTCTAGTTCCGAACGGTCACTGGGGCATACTGAGGCCGCCTGGGGTTGGCGGCCTCTTTGTTTTCAGGCCAAACGGTTGGCGCGGCGCAAATCAGATTCCGTATTTCACGACCGTGATGAAGAAGATAAGGACGCCGATCCACCTGAATAGCGTCGAGAGACTGACGAGCAGGCTGGCGAGTCCGGGCCGCCGTTTTCTGAGCGCCAGCGCGCCGGCGGCCAGCGCGGCGATCGGCGTAATGATGTAGAGGAAGACATCCTCCAGGCCGCCATAGTCGAATGACAGCCTCATGCCGTGGAGCGCGATCGTCGGCACGCCGTCCAGCAACCACACCATGAGATTGAACGCAGCCAGGGCGAGGATGGCGCGGTGAACATCGCCCATCGCGCAAAAACCAGTGCAGCGGCGACAATCAACGGCGTCAGCAAAAGCCTTATGTTGGTGAGCGTCTGGGCTAGCCGCAGTGCCGTGGTCTCGCTAGCATGATCGGTGAAGATGGTTTGAATGCTCGTCAGCGCATCCACCAATTCGATCGTTGCAATAACGGCAAGGAAAAAGCACAGCCAGCGATGGCGTGAGGGTGCCGCTTCGGTCGTTACCGCAGTGGTCATCGATGCCCCTCATAACCGGCTGCTACTATAAGCGAAAAAATTGTCGGCGGGGCGCGATTTGAAGGCGGCTAGCCGCCGACGATGTGGATCGGGACGCCGCGCCTGACCGAATTGCTGACGGACGATATTTCCTTCGCGCGCCGGATGACGCCGTCGACGTCCGCGCTCTTGTCGGCAGCTGTCACCGCGACGTGCATGCTCGCCTGCGTGGCGAGGAGCGGGCTACCCTCGAAGGCGACCATGACATCCACCTCGATCGAGGCCAGACGGACGCCCATATCATGGGCGACATACTGCAGATCGTTGCAGAAGCAGCCGCCTATCGCGAGAGCGAGCAACTGGCCTCCCATTAAACCCAAGGCCCATCCCGCCGGCTCGGCCGTCGGGGCGATCGACGACAATCGTGCGACCTCTCTGCCCAGCCCATCACCGCTTGCGTGTCTGGAATGCTGCGGAAGTTGCACCGACATTGTGGCTGCATGGGCGGCGGCCTCCGTTAGGAAGGGGTAATATATGCTAACGAACCCGAGCAAGGACTGGCATGTCGTCTCCTCAAAGACTGAACGCTGGCCGGAACTTCCCTATGCGGCATGGAAGGATACGCGCGACACGCTGCATCTGTGGACGCAGGTCGTGGCAAAAGTGCGGCTTGCACTGACCCCGTGGCTCAATCATTCGTGGCACGTCACTCTGTATGTCACTGCGCGCGGCCTCACCACATCGCCAATTCCCTGGCGCGGCGGCGAGCTTGCCAGATCGACTTTGACTTCATCGACCACGTGCTGTGGGTGAGAACGAGCAGCGGGCAATTTCCGTCCAGATCATGCTCAGGCCGACGAGCGTGGCTGAGTTCTATGAAGACGTCGACGATCGCGCTGCGCGAACTCTCCATCGATGGTGCCATCACGACGATGCCGTGCGAGATCGCCGATTGCATCCCGTTCGAGCAGGATACGGTGCACGCAGCCTATGATGCCGATTATGCCAACCGTTTCTGGCGCGTGCTGCTCTCCGCCAGCGAGGTCTTCGCCCATTTCCGCACCGGCTTTCTCGGCAAGACGAGTCCGGTGCATTTCTTCTGGGGAGCTTCGATCTGGCGGTGACGCGTTTTTCCGGCCGTCCGGCACCGCGCGCATCCTGGCGGTGTGCCGCACCTGCCGAATGCCGTAGCCCGCGAGGCCTATTCGCACGAGGTTTCGAGCGCGGGCTTCTGGCCGGGCGGCGGGGCCGATCGACTATGCGGCGTTCTACTCCTATGCCTATCCGGCGCCGGAGGGTTTCGGCGCGGCGAAAGTGAACCCGGCGCAGGCATTTTTCTCGAAAGAGCTGGGCGAGTTTCTGTATCCCGTACGATGCCGTGCGAACCGCGCGCGACCCCGACGGGGCACTGATGGAGTTCCTGCAAAGCACCTACGACGCGGCGGCCGATCTGGCGAAATGGGATCGGAAAACGCTGGAATGCGGGCTTGGCGAGAGAGGGAAGGTGAGGCCCGTATAGCCTCGAAGCCGCATCCCCAGCCCCTCTGGATGAATATTTAACCTTTCAGGTTACGATCCTGGACCTAGGCCGGCGCACATCTCCGCCGCTGTTCGTTTTCGGGTCACGCCATGGCAACAGATCAGACCACCCAGGCGCTATGCCACACGTGCCGGACTGCGATGGTCTATGTCACCGCCATGCCGCATCCGACCGTCCGGCATATGCGGAAAACCACGTTCGTCTGTTACACGTGCCATCAGACCCGAAGCTACATGCTCTCGTCGCTCATGGCGGACGCTTACGCCGCTGTATCCGGTCGCGACGCAAAGGTCGTGGCGGAAAAACGCGCCGGATCAATCACTGCCTCTCCCAATGAAGCCGGCGTAGCGGCGTTACTGGATTGTCACCAGTCCGACCTGATTGGTGAGGCTGTTGGCGGTGACCGCATTGCCGTCCGGCGTCACATCCATATTGCGCACGATGTCGCCCCCGCCGGGATCGGCCAGCTCTGGAATTTTTCGGTTCCCGGATCGAAGCGCACGATGGTGTTCGGTTTGGCGCGCGATCTGTTGTACCAGAGCGCGCCTTGGTGGAAGACAATGCCGTAGGGCTCCGACTTCGGCCCGCTCGGCGACGGCCATTCCTTGACGTTGCCTGTCTTGAGGTCGAGGCGGCCGAGCATGCCGCGCGGAAAGTCGGTGTACCAGATGGTGTCGTCATCGAGAAGCGCGAGACGGCGCGGGCGGGCGCCGGCGTCCGGCAGCGGGTATTCCTTGATCGCCATGCTTTGCGGATCGATGCTGGCGATCTTCGGCGCGCCGAATTCGACGAAATAGGGCACGCCCTTTGAGTTGATCATCAGCCCGTAGGGCCGCGATTTCTCGGTCGGCGAGGTGACCAGCTTGATGTCGCCGCTTTTCGGATCGAGCCGGCCGATCATGTTGCCGGCCTGCACGGTGAACCACACCATGCCGTCGGGCGCGATGTTGATGGTGTGCGGGTCTTTGCCGACTTGTCGGGCAGCGGATATTCGGTGGTGATACCGGTCTTGCGGATCGAGCTTGCCGATCAGGCCGAGATTGTTGCCGCGTGAACCAGATGTTGCCATCTTTGTCCTCGGCGAGCCCGTGCGGGCCGGTGTGGGCGACTTCAGAGCTGTATTCGCGATCGTACCGGTCTTGGGATCGATGCGACCGAGCTTGTTGGCGAGCTGTCCGGTCCACCAGATCGAGCCGTCCTTGCGCGGCGCGCGGATCGTGTGGGCGCGACCTTCGCGTCGGCACGTCCCACAGATCGATGCGGGCCTTTGACCGGGCCATCGACGAGGCACCGCCGGCGGACGTCTTCGCTCGGGGAAATTCTTCATCAGGTAGTCGGCCATCGCCGGCCAGTCCTCGGCGGGGACAGGTGTGTCCATGTTCTGCATCATGCGCACGACCGTGAGCCAGCCTTCGGGGGTGTAGCCGACGCGGACGCGGTTGATGTCATGACAAGCGCCGCAGGTGTCGGTGAAGCGCTGCTTCATCGTGCCTTCCGGCCATTCCTTGGCGGTGTATTGGGCCTGTGCGGGAGTGACTTGCGCCAACGCGAGCGTGAGCAGAGCGCAGAATCCGAGCGGCTGAGGCGAACTTGTTGCGCAATCTGATTGTCATGGGGCGTCTCCCCGGAAGCGGGCGTCTTGTTGTGCCTACGCTTCGTTGTTGGCGTTAGCTGGCGCAAATTGGCCAAAAGCGCTATCGGCCTCCACGCTCGAAAATGTGACGTTCTGCGTCTATCGCTTCGGAAAAAGGTACTATTGGTTTCGGGCAGTGGTTTGGTAGACGTAATAGTTGATGCTGTAAGTCCGGACTTCAACGAGGCTCCAAAATGAACGCCCCCGTCACGTCCCCCACCGTTCCACCCTATCACCACGCCACCGCTGTTTCCGCTCGGCCCCGACAAGACGCCCTATCGCAAGCTGGAGATCGGCGGCGTCAAGGTCGAAAGGTGATGGGCAAGGACATGCTGGTGATCGAGCGCGAGGCTTTGCGCGCGCTGTCGAGGCCGCGTTCACCGACATCAATCATCTGCTGCGCCCGGCGCATCTCAAGCAGCTGCGCAACGATCCTCGACGACCCGGAGGCGAGCGACAACGACAAGTTCGTCGCCTACGACTTCCTCAAGAACGCCAATATCGCGGCCGGCGGCGTGCTGCCGATGTGCCAGGACACCGGCACGGCGATTATCATGGGCAAGAAGGGCCGCATGGTGTTCACCGTTGGCGACGACGAGGCCGCGCTCGCGGAGGGCGCGCGCGACGCGTACCTGCAAGCGCAATCTGCGCTATTCGCAGCTCGCGCCGATTTCCATGTTCGAGGAGAAGAACACCAAGTCGAACATGCCGGCGCAGGTCGAGATCTACGCCGGAGGGCGAGAGACGCCTACAAGTTGCTGTTCATCGCCAAGGGCGGCGGCTCGGCCAACAAGGCGTTCCTGTTCCAGGCGACGCCGTCGATTCTGACGCACGACCGCATGCTGGCGTTCCTGAAGGAGAAGGTGCTCACGCTCGGCACCGCCGCGTGCCCGCCTTATCACCTCGCGATCGTCATCGGCGGCACCTCGGCCGAGCTGACGATGAAGACGGTGAAGCTCGCCTCGACCAAATATCTCGACGAGCTGCCGACGCAAGGGCAGCGAGGACGGCCACGCCTTCCGCGATCTCGAGATGGAGCAGGAAGTGCTGACGACTGACGCAGTCGACTCGGCGTCGGCGCGCAGTTCGGCGGCAAATATTTCTGCCACGACGTGCGCGTGATCCGCCTGCCGCGGCACGGTGCGTCATTGCCGATCGGGCTCGGCGTGTCGTGCGCCGCCGACCGGCAGGCGCTCGGCAAGATCACCAAGCGACGGCGTGTTCCTCGAGGAGCTTGAGCATCATCCCGGCGCAATATCTGCCGGAGATCGACCAGGAGAAGCTCGGCGGCGCAGGTGGTCAAGGTCGACCTGCGCCAGCCGATGAAGGACATCCTGGCGCAGCTATCAAAGTATCCGGTCAAGACGCGGCTCTCGCTCACCGGCACCGATGATCGTCGCGCGCGATCTCGCGCACGCAAAACTGCGCGAGCGGCTGGAGCAGGGCAGGGGCTGCCCGACTATTTCAAGAACCATCCGATCTATTACGCGGGCCCTGCGAAGACGCCCGCGGGCTATGCCTCAGGCTCGTTCGGCCCGACCACGGCGGGGCGGATGGACTCACTACATCGACCAGCTTCCAGGCGGCCGGCGGCTCGATGATGATCGCTGGCCAAGGGCAACCGCTCGCGCGCCGGTGCGCGACGCGTGCAAGAAGCACGGCGGCTTCTACCTCGCCTCGATCGGCGGCAGCTGCGGCGAACCTCGCCGAGCACTGCATCAAGAAGGTCGAGGTGCAGGAATATCCTGAGCTCGGCATGGAAGCGATCTGGAAGATCGAGGTCGAGAATTTTCCTGCCTTCATCGTCATCGACGACAAAGGGCAACGAGCTTCTTCAAGGAGTTGAACCTGGGCTGAGAGGCCGCCCGCCGTCTGGAGTCGCTGGACGAACGCTTACAGGTCTGCGACGTGATCACGGACAACGCAGCAGTCTGCACGCATCGCGGGCTTGGCGCAGGACATCGGCTCGGCCGGCCTTGCACGGCACCTCAGCAGGCCGGCTCCGCATCGTCAGGCCATTGCGGCTACTGCCACCGCATCAGCAGTGAGATGCCGACGTATTTCGCAGTCTGCATCGCATCGGGGAAGTTGATCAGCGAAACCGACCAGCCACAGCAGACTTGCAACCGCAATGATCGAGTACTTCACCGCCGGGATCGCGGTCCACTTCTTCGACAAAGCTTGAACATAGCACTCCACTCCGCCGCGCCCCCGGTCCCGCGGCAATCGTACCTGCAGTGCAATAATGCTAGCTTAGCTGCGCTGCAAAATGGCAAATTCGCCGACGCGGCGGATCATTCCGGACAACGCGTGACGCGGGCTTGGTTTCCGGGGAGCGCGGCAAAGTCGACCGGGACCGCCATAAGACCGGCGCCAAGACCGGTACCGACGACCAGCGCCGGGGTATACGTACGCAAGGATTGCTTCGACGCGCCTGGGCTACCCATCATCTTTTTCGTCGGGGCGCGCTCGACTTGCGCCTGAGCAGGATGACCTTTGCGCTTTCGCCCGCGCTTCTGCCGCAGCGCTTCTTTAGAGGCTTGCCGGGTGGCCGTGTTTCTCTCAACAGGTCGTTGAACGCTTCATCAGCGAGCTCCTGGAATGATTTCATGCTCTCCGACGCCAGCAGCCGAAGCTGCTGCCAGGTTTCATCGGTGAATTGCAGGCGTTTGCCGATCATTGCTCGCTTCCCAGATGAGTTTGTTCTCGTGGGGGCATCATCAGCACTTCGGGCCGATGAGGTCAGTTTGGCGCGCGAACGCCCGAGATTAGCGTGCAAATACACCCTGTTTCACGCGTTGTCAGAGGTCGATGGGCCAATTGGATGAGCGAGCGCATTAAAGAACATATTGCGAACAGAGAACAAATAGTGTACATTGCCTGTCTTCAGTCGATTCCGACGGTGCGGCGGGGCCGCGTTGTCGGGGGTCGAATCCCGGCCATAAGGAGCGCGACATCATGAGTCAGCCTGCCCTGCGTCTCGTCGAAGGATCTTCCATGGATAAATCGAAAGCCCTGTCTGCTGCGCTGAGCCAAATCGAGCGTCAGTTCGGCAAGGGCTCGGTCATGAAGCTTGGCAAAAACGATAAGGCCATGGATATCGAAGCCATTTCCTCGGGCTCGCTCGGGCTCGACATCGCGCTCGGCATCGGCGGCCTGCCGCGCGGTCGCGTGGTGGAGATCTACGGGCCGGAATCGTCCGGCAAGACCACGCTTGCGCTGCACACCATCGCAGAAGCCCAGAAAAAGGCGGCATCTGCGCATTCGTCGATGCCGAGCATGCGCTCGATCCGATCTATGCCCGCAAGCTTGGCGTGAACGTCGATGACCTTCTGATTTCACAACCGGACGCCGGCGAGCAGGCGCTGGAAATCGCCGACACGCTGGTGCGCTCCGGCGCGATCGACGTGCTGGTGGTCGACTCGGTGGCCGCTCTCGTGCCGCGCGCCGAGCTTGAAGGCGAGATGGGCGACGTGCAGCCCGGGCTCGCAGGCGCGGCTGATGAGCCAGGCGCTGCGCAAGCTTACCGCCTCGATCTCGCGCTCGCGCACGATGGTGATTTTCATCAACCAGATCCGCATGAAGATCGGCGTCGATGTATGGCTCGCCGGAGACGACCTCCGGCGGCAACGCGCTGAAATTCTACGCTTCCGGTGCGTCTCGATATCCGCCGCATCGGCGCGATCAAGGAGCGCGACGAGGTGATTGGCAACCAGACGCGCGTAAAGGTGGTCAAGAACAAGCTGGCGCCGCCGTTCAAGCAGGTCGAATTCGACATCATGTACGGCGAAGGCGTGTCCAAGACCGGCGAGCTGGTCGACCTCGGCGTCAAGGCCAATGTTGTCGAGAAATCCGGCGCATGGTTCTCCTACGACAGCCAGCGCATCGGGCAGGGCCGCGAGAACGCCAAGCAGTTTCTGAAGGAGAACCCCGACGTGGCCGCCAAGATCGAAGCCGCCGGTGCGCCAGAACGCCGGCCTGATCGCCGGAAGCGATCATGGCGGGCGACAAGGACAAGGACGACGACGACGAGGAGGCCGCCGAAGCTTGAAAGGATGATGGGCCGCCGGACGGCGTTGTTGCGACGCTGCCGTCCGGAGCCGGTGTTCGCGAGGAGGGCATAGCCTTCACGAGCGAAGAGCCGGCGCAGGAGCATCAGAACCGCTGCCTGTCCTGCCCAAACCGACCCAGACTCTGACGACATTGCCGAGTGTTGCCAAGCCGATCACAGAACCAAAGGCCGCTAAACCGAGGAAGGCCGGAACTGTGAAAGGCAATGCCAGGTCCGCCCAGAGCAAAGAACCGAGGTCCACTGGCGCTAAAGCCAAAGGGTCGAGGGCGAAGGGCTCGAAGCGCAAAGGAAAGGCAAGCCATTAGTGGCTTGAAGGTTAGTAAGGCGAGGCGGCGGCGCCTGAGTTATCCGCTGCACCATTCCGGTGACGCGTATCATTCTTGTGGTGCGTTAGGCGTTCGCCCCCGTCGGCACCCGGCTGCGTAAAGCGGCCGCCACCGAGGACGGGGGCGAAGGCGTTTGCGGCTGGAAATCAACGGGCTCATTCCGCCTTGCCGCCCAATCGCCCGAGCGGGTACGGCCAAGCAATTCGCGGGGCCAAGCACTGAGATGGAAGCCTGTTTGTTGCGCATTGCCTTCCTAGACTTACGTCAGCCCCGCCGCTAAATAGCCCCTGAAAACAACAAGCCGGACGGGGATTTAAGCCCCCTGAGACCCCTTTCTGGGTGGATCGTGCGCCGGCAAAGGAGGCTCGCACGGTTTTGAAATGAGCGGCGTCAACGATATCCGCAAAGGCTTCCTCGATTATCTTCGCGCGCAACGATCACCAGGTCGTGGCGTCTTCGTCGCTGGTGCCGCGCAACGACCCGACGCTGATGTTCACCAATGCCGGCATGGTGCAGTTCAAGAACGTCTTCACCGGCCTGGAGAAGCGGCCGTATGTCGCGCGCCGCGACCGCGCAGAAATGCGTGCGCGCCGGCGGCAAGCACAACGACCTCGACAATGTCGGCTACACCGCGCGCCACCACACCTTCTTCGAGATGCTCGGCAACTTCTCGTTCGGCGACTACTTCAAGGAGCAGCGCGATCGAGCTCGCCTGGAACCTGATCACCAAGGAATTCGGCGCTGCCCAAGGACAAGCTGCTGGTCACCGTCTATCATCGACGGACGACGAGGCCTGCGGGCTTTGGAAGAAGATCGCCGGCCTGCCCGACAGCAAGATCATCCGCATCGCCGACCTCGGACAATTTCTGGGCGATGGGCGACACCGGCCCGTGCGGACCCTGCTCGGAGATCTTCTACGACCACGGCGACGACATCCCCGGCGGCCCGCCCGGCTCGCCCGACGCAGGACGGCGACCGCTTCATCGAGATCTGGAACCTCGTCTTCATGCAGTACGAGCAGCTCGAGCGAGGACAAGCGCGTCGACCTGCCGCAGGCCGTCGATCGACACCGGCATGGGGCTCGAGCGCATCGCCGCCGTACTGCAGGGCACGCACGACAACTACGACATCGACCTGTTCGCGACGCCTGATCGCGGCCGTGGCCGACGCTGACCGGCGTCGATCCCGACGGCCCGCAGAAGGCGTCGCACACGGGTGATCGCCGACCATCTGCGCGCGATCGTCGTTCCTGATCGCCGACGGCGTCCTGCCGTCGAACGAAGGCCGCGGCTACGTGCTGCGCCGCATCATGCGCCGCGCCATGCGCCACGCCGAACTGCTCGGCGCGCAGAGAGCCGCTGATGTGCAAGCTGGTGCCGGCGCTCACGCGCGAGATGGGCGCAGGCCTATCCCGAGTTGCTGCGCGCCGAAGCGCTGATCACCGAAACGCTCAAGCTTGAGGAAACGCGATTTCGCCGGACGCTCGAGCGCGGCCTCGCCATCCTCGATGAGGAAAGCAAAGGCCTCAAGAAAGGCGCGATGTTCGACGGCGAGACCGCCGTTCACGCTCTACGACACCTATGGCTTTCCGCTTGACCTAACCCAGGACGCGCTGCGCTCGCGCGGCATTCGGTCGATATCGCATCGTTCACCGACTGCGATGGAACGCCAGCGCGAGAAAGGCACGCGGCATCCTGGGCCGGCTCCGGCGAGGCCGCAGCGCAGGAAACCGTGTCTGGTTTGCGCTGCGCGAGAAAACCGGCGCTACGGAATTTCTTGGCTACGAGACCGAGAGCGCGGAGGGCGTCGTCGCGGCGCTGGTGAAGGACGGCAAGGAGGTGTCCGAGCTGAAAGAGGCGAGAGCGGCGCCGTGGTGATGAACCAGACGCCGTTCTACGGCGAGAGCGGCGGCCAGGTCGGCGACACCGGCGAAATGCGGCGCGAGGGTGTGCGCGTGACGCGTCAGCGACACCGCAGAAAAAGGCCGGCGACCTGTTCGCTCACATGGTCACAGGTGGAGCAGGGGACGATCAAGGTCGGCGATCCAGCTGTTGCTTGACGGTCGATCACGCGCGCCGCGGCGCACATCCGGCAGAACCACTCGGCCACGCATCTGCTGCACGAGGCGCTGCGCCAGGTGCTGGGCGATCACGTCGCGCAGAAGGGCTCGTTGGTTGCGCCCGACCGGCTGCGTTTCGATTTCTCGCATCCGAAGCCGATGTCGCGCGGAAGAAATCGAGAGGGTCGAGGACATCGCCAACGACATCGTTCTTCAGAACGCGCCCGTCACCACGCGCCTGATGGCGGTCGATGATGCGATCGCGTCCGGGCGCGCGCGCCCTGTTCGGCGAGAAATACGGCGACGAAGTGCGCGTGGTGGCGATGGGCGACGGCACCGGCAACACGATCGGGCTGGTCGGTGGAGTTGTGCGGCGGCACGCATGTGCGGCGGACTGGCGACATCGGGCTTGATTTCGGTGGTCGGCGAAGCCGGGCGTCGCGGCCGGCGTTCGACGGATCGAGGCTCTGACCGGAAAAGCAGCCCGCAAGGCCGCTAACAAACAACTTCAGGTCGTTAAAGCTGCAGCTGCAGAGCTTAAAGTGCCGCTTGAAGAGATGCCGGGACGTATCGGCGGCTCTCTTGGATGAGCGCAAAAGCTCGAGCGCGACCTCATCCGACGCCAAAAGAAGCTGGCGATGGGTGGCGGCGGCAAGGCGGACTGGCGAAGCGAGCGAGATGTGCGCCAGGTGAACGGCGTCAAGCTGCTGGCGCGGGCCGTCTCCGGCGTCGAGCTCAAGGATCTTGCGCAAGCCTCGCCGACGAGGGCAAGCGGCAGGTCGGGTCAGGCGTGGTTGCCATTGTTGCCACGAGCTGAGGACGGCAAGGCCGGCATCGTGGTTTGGCGTCACCGACGACCTCATCAAAAGCGCTTTAACGCCGTCGATGCTTGTCAGAGAGGAGCCGAGGCTTGGGCGGCAAGAAGGCGGCGGCGGCCGTCCGCGATCATGGCTGCAGGCCGGTGCAGGCCGGACGGCTCCAATGCGCACTGCAAGAGCTGCGCTTGAAAGGCAATCGAAGGCTGCGCTCGGCGGCGTGAAAACCAGCGTTCTGGTTAGCAGGAGGTTCACCGCGGCATGGCACGCAACCGCCTCAAGGACTTGCGCCGGCGCGTTTATCAGATCCTCGAACAGGGTCCGGTGGGCGACCGCGTCAGCAGAGTCGGTCGACCGGTTTCTCGGTCATCCTGATCCTCATCAATTTGATCGCGGTCGCGCTCAGAATCCGATCACCGGAATACGAAGCGCGTTACGCGGCACCGCCTTTGCGGCTCATCGAATTTTTCTCGCTGCGTGGTTTTTACGATCGAATATGCTCTGCGGCTTTGGTGCGCCGGTCGAGCATGGCCCGCATCACCATCTGCTCCGCGCACACAGGCGCGGCTCAAATATGTGCTGAGTCCAGCCGGCATCATCGATCTCATCGCGGTGCTGCCGTTCTGGTTCGCGATGGTCCTCCCGGGCGATCTGCGGGTCGTCCTGGTGTTCCGGATGGTGCGCTTCTTCAAATTCGCGCGCTATTCGCCGGCAATGCGCTCGTTGCTGGACGTCCTCTACAAACGAGAGGCGCGGGTTGTTTGGCTGTCTTGTCATCGCGCTCGGCACCGCGCTTGTTGCCGCCTCGCTGATGCATCTCGCCGAAGCAAACGTGCAGCCCAGCAAGCTCGGCACAATTCCCGAAGCCTTCTGGTGGGCGATCGTGACGATCGGCACAATCGGCTATGGGGACGTGGTGCCGGTGACCGCGCTCGGCAAGCTCGATCGCGACCTGCACGATCTTCGCCGGTCTCGTTCTGATGGCGCTGCCGGTCGGCATCATCGCCACCGCTTTCGCCGAGCAAATTCGGCGACGGGATTTCATCGTGACCTGGGGGATGATCTCTAAAGTATTGCCGCTATTTATAAGGCAATACGTAACG
>ERZ1370068.11035-contig-9685_pt1 | contig 41401 bp, 65 predicted proteins | sample MGYA00561227_ERZ1370068 | MGnify/ENA primary metagenome ERZ1370068 (study PRJEB38410, sample SAMEA6850437) | metagenome | study: Metagenomic assessment of the ecological functions of the soil: analysis of the soil microbiota associated with the... | reverse complement strand
TTGTACTTCGTTCAGTTACGTATTGCCCCTATCCGGCTGATCGACCCGCGCGAGAAAGGCAGGAATGATCTGGCGGAGCTCGGTCAGCATCAGCTCGCGCGCAGCGCGTGCACTTCCTCGAGCGGATGCGCGAACATCCGGAGCAGCAGCGCTTCGAACGCCTGTCCGGTGCCGAACAGCCCGACGATTCGAGGTCGTCGCCGCCGGCAGCAGACCGCGAAGCGTGTCGAGCGCCTTGGCGCGGATCACCGACGCGATAGACGGCGTCGGAATCTTCCGGCCGCCTTCGGATGCTTCGCGCGGAAGTGCGCTTCCATCGACCGGGATCCAGCGCGCGTAGGTGCTCGAAGGCCGCGTCCATCGTGCGTAGCGAATGCTGCGGCGAGCGGCGAGCCGCGACTCTCCGCCGGCACGTGATATTTCCACCGGCCGTTCGGACGTTCGGTGAGGGAACGTAGCGCGTCGACTGCTCGAGGTACGCCATCAGGCGTCCCCACTCGAGCACCTTCGTCAGCACGTTCGACGACGCCCTCGCAGGCCACGTGCGCGCTCGCCGAGCTGCGCGACCGAGTCGTCGCCGCATTCGTTGAGCACGCGCGCGATACAGGCGCGTCGGCTCGCTCGGCCGACGCCCGGTCTCGCTGACCGATCTCGGACGTCGGTCAGCTCTTTCGCCCAGGAACTCGTCGAGAAACAGGCGGCGCAGCGATTTGGCGGAACGCGAGTAGCGCGCGAACAGCGCGCCCTTCGACCGTCTCAGGCAGGTTCGCTGAGCGCGAAGACCGGCTCGGTCGGTGTTGGTGAAGATACGGGTCGAGCGTCCGGACTTCGTCTGTCGTGAAACTGTCTCGCGTCAGACCGGCGGTGCAGCACGATGGTCGGATATTACTGATCGCATATGCCGCGATCTTCCGCCTATCGGCACCTGACCGTGCGATTTCGCGACTGCGACGCGATGGGGCACGTCAACCACGCGGTCTACTTCACCTATCTGGAGCAATGCCGCTTCGCGCTGCTGGCGCTGAGCTTGAGCGGCGGCATGGGCTTGCCAGGTGCGCGACGATCATCGTTCACGCCGGAATGCGACTACCGCGCGCCGGCATTCGTCCACGACGAGCTCGAGGTCCGGCTGAACGATCGGCGAGCATCGGCCGATCGAGTTTCACGTTCAACTACGAGATCGTCAACGTGCCAGCAACGACCGCCGCGCTGGCCGACGGAAGACTGTCAACGGCGACGTACGACTACACGACGACCGGAGCAGTCATTCCGATCCCGCGACGAGACACGCGCGGCTGCTCGAAGCGAGCAGGCGTCAGGCGTAGAATGGCAGGAACAGTGCCCACAAATGGCCTGATTTGACATCATTGTGAACTAGTTCACATAATTTGGCCGAAGCGCCTGCGGCCAGGTACTGCAGTAGAAAAGGTCGACCCGATGATCGAACTAGACCGCGTCACCACGACGGTTCCGAAGGCAAACGCCAGGTCGTCGCGCTCGACAACGTCACGCCTCGACGCATTGCCACGTGGCGAGATGGTCTCGATCATCGGCCCGTCCGGCTCCGGCAAGTCGACGCTGCTCAACCTCGTCGGCGGCCTCGATCGCCCGACCTCCGGCGAGGTCCGCGTCGACGGCGAGGCGCTCGCCGGCGCTGTCCGACGATGAGCTGACGCGCGTGCGGCGCGACAAGATCGGATTCATCTTCCAGTTCTTCAACCTGCTGCCGACGCTGTCGTGCCTCGAGAACGTCGGCCTGCCGCTGCACCTGCGCGGCTGGCCGCGCGCGAAGGTCGACGAGCGCGCGCGCGGAGCTGCTCGACGCTCGTGCAGCTCGGTCACCGGCTGCAGCATCTGCCCGACGAGCTGTCGGGCGGCGAGCGCCAGCGCGTCGCCATCGCGCGCGCGCTGTCGATCTATCCGCCGATTCTCCTGGCCGACGAGCCGACCGGCAATCTCGACACCGCACACCGGCGACGAGATCCTCGCGCTGATCCGCGATCTGCACGCGCCGCCTCGGCTCGACCGTCGTCATCGTCACGCACGACATGAACGTCGCCGAGAGCTGCGAGCCGGACGATCGCGCTGCGCGACGGCCGCGTCGTCGAGGACGTCCGCCGCGAGCGACGCGCAGCGGCCGTGCAGGCGATCCTGATGCTGCTGCGGCTGATCAGCTGGCCGTATCTCCGCAAGCACGTCCTGCGGACGCTGCTGACGACGGCCGGCATCGTGCTCGGCGTCGCCGTGTTCGTCGGCATGCACACGGCGAATCAGAGCGTGCTCTTCGCGTTCATCACGCACCGTCGATCGCATCGCCGGCAAGACCGAGCTGCAGGTGACGGCAGGCGAGACCGGCTTCGACGAAGACGTGCTCGAGCAAGGTGCAGTCGGTCGACGCCGTCGCGCGTGGCGGTGCCGGTCATCGAAGCCGTCGTCGATTCCGACGCATCGCGGGCCAGGGCAACCTGCTGGTCCTCGGCGTCGACATGACCGGCGATCGCAGCCTGCGCGACTACGACCTCGAGAGCGGCGACGAAGCGGTCATCGACGATCCGCTGGTGTTTCTCGCGCAGCCGGATTCGATCATCCTGACGCAGGAATTCGCCGAGCAGGAACCGCCTCGCCGGTCGAGCAGCCAGTGTCCGCTCGGCACGGCGTTCGGCGAGCAGGCAGTTCACGGTCCGCGGCATCATGAAGTCGTCCGGGCTGACGAGCGCGTTCGGCGGCAACCTCGCGATCATGGACATCTACGCCGCGCAGAAGATGTTCGGCCGCGGCCGCACGTTCGATCGCATCGACCTCGGCGGTCAAGCCCGGGCAGCACGATCGCGCGAGGCGCAGCGCGAGCTGCGCGCGCTGCTCGGCCCGGGTTTCCAGGTCGATCCGCCGTCGGGCCGCGGTCAGCAGTTCGAGGCGATGACTCGCGGCCTACTCGATGATGGTCGAGCATCTCGAGCCTGTTCGCGCTGTTCATCGGGATGTTCATCATCTACAACTCGTTCGCCATCGCGGTCACGCAGCGGCGATCCGAGATCGGCATCCTTCGCGCGCTCGGCGCCACGCGCGCGCAGATCCGCTGGCTCTTCCTCGGTCGAGAGCGCGGTCGACCGGCGTCGTCGGATCGCTCGGCGGGCTCGTGTTCGGCTTGCTCGATCGCCCGCGGGATCGCCGCATCGATCGGCAACGCTGATCAGCGACGTCTACGGCGTGGCGCAGCGCGCGGACGACGTCAGCACTGAGCCCGCGCGCTGCTCGGCCTGGCGCTCCTGATCGGCGTCGTCGACGAGCATCGTGGCCGCGGCGATCATCCCGCGCGGCAGCGCGGCGCGCGTCGATCCGGTGCAGGCGCTGCAGAAGGGCAAGTATCAGGTGCTGTCGGCGGGCGAAAGCCGCGTCCGGCGCGTATCGTGGCGGTCGTGCTCGGCGGCGTCGTCGATTGCCTGTCTGTCTGCCGGCGGCTCGCGCGCGATCTTCTACGCCGGCTACGTCCTGGCCGTGGTCGTCGCGCTGCTGCTCGGCCCGCTGCTGTCGCTCGCTGCTCGCGCGCTGCTGCGGCCGTTGCTCAAATGGCTGCGGCCTGTCGAAGGCGCGCTTGCCGCCGACAGCCTGCATTCAGGCGCCGCGCCGGACGTCGGCGAGCGTGGCGGCGCTGATGCTTTCGCTCGCGCTCGTCGTGGCATTTGCCGGCATGGCGCGGGCCAGCTACGACTCGATCATCGATTGGATGGACACGGCGCTCAACCCGGACCTCTTCGTGATGCCGTCGCAGGACATCGTGATCCGGACGCTGCGCTTTCCGCCGGAGATGGCGCCGGAGCTCGGCGGCGTGCCCGGCGTCAGCGCGCGTGCAGCCGGTGCGCGACGCACGCATCATGTTTCGCGGGACGCCGATCATGATCGTCGCGACCGACATCGCCAGCATCGGCGAAACCGCGCACGCAGACCGCCGGTCGAGGGCGACGCCGATCAGATGTACGCGCGAGACGGCGGCAGGCCGCGGCGTTGATGGTGTCGGACAACCTGGCGCAGCTGCAGCGCCTGCGGCTCGGCGAGACGCTCGAGATTCCGGCGCCGTACGGGCGTGCATGCGGCTGCCGATCGTCGGCATTCGTCGTCGACTACTCCGATCAGCAGGGCACCGATCCTCGATGGATCGGACGGTCGTTCCAGCAATACTGGAACGACGACTCGGTCAACGCCTTCCGCGTCTATCTCGCCGCCGGGCGCGACGTGCCCGACGTGAAGCAGCGCATCCTGGAGCGCTACGCCGGCGAGCGGCAGGTGTTCGTGCTGACGAACGGCGAGCTGAAGGCCTACATCCTCGAAGATCACCGACCAGTGGTTCGGACTGACGTCGGTGCAGATTGCGGTCGCGGTGCTCGTCGCGATTCTCGGCATCGTGAACACGCTGACCGTGTCGATCACCGATCGGCGGCGTGAGCTCGGCGTGCTGCAGGCGGTCGGCGGGCTGCGCGGCCAGATCCGCCGGACGATCTGGATCGAAGCGCTGAGCATCGGCACGCTCGGACTGATCCTCGGCTTTGCGCTCGGCGCCGTGAACCTGTACTACATCCTGCAGATCGTGCACCACGACATCGCCGGCATGCGGCTCGACTACGTGCTTCCGACGTCACGGTGACGCTGGCGCTGGTGCCGACGATTCTCGGCGTCGGCGTTCGTCGCCGCGATCTGGCCGGCGGAGTCGGCGGTGCGCGGATCTCTCGTTGAGGCGCTGGAGTATGAGTAGCGCCGGCTGGCATCACGTTGCACGGCGCTGGAGGCCCCACCGCCAGCGCGTGGCTGCATCGCGATGCCTTCCCGCTGCGCGCTATCGCGCTTGCGGGTAGGCAGCCTGGCGCTGCTGTCTCTTCTGCCTTCCTCGCGTGCGCCCTGCTTTACGCTCGGCACGCCGCTCCCCAGACGCGCGCTCAATCGTCGCCGAAGCGCAGCGGCGGACCGACGCGAAGTCGCAGCGCTACGAAGGCGTCCTGCAGGTGTTCGACGCGAAGGGCACGATCGCCGACAAGCGCTGGACGCTCGAGCGCCTCGGCTCGCACGGCAACAGCCGGATGGTCCTGCGCTTCACCGTTCCCGCCGAAGTGAAGGGCGTCGCGCTCCTCGTCGTCAACCATCCCGACCGCGCCTCCGATCAGTGGATGTGGACGCCGGCGATCGAGCGCGATCGCCGCATCGCGCTGCAGGATCGCTCCACGCGGTTCTTCGGAACCGATTTCAGCTTCGAGGATCTCGAGGAGCGCGACGTCGAGCAGTTCGAATATTCGTCGCTCGGCGACGACGCCGTCGACGGCGCGGCCTGCTGGAAGATTCGAATCGGTCCCGAGGCAGACGAAGTCGTCGCAGTACACGATCGACTGGTCTGGATCCGCAAGGACAATTACGCGCTCGCGCGGATCGAGAACTACGTCAAGCGACGCAGCTCGGCCGCCGTCTCGAACTACTTCGACATCCGCGAACGTGCAGGGCATCTGGACCGCGCAGGCGCCTGGAGATGATCGGACGTGCGAAGCGGCAGCCGCACGCGCCTGACGCTCGACAAGCTCGAATACAACGTGCCGCTCAAGGACGAGAACTTCACGCTGCAGGCGCTTCCGCCGCCAGTGACCATCGGCCGCGGCCTCTGCGCGTTGACGGCGGTCGTCGCGCTTCATGCGGCGGCCGTCGCGGCGCAGCCGATCTCGCTACCGTGGCTTCATTGACTGGCCGCGCAACGGTCTTTCCTCAGGACGCCGTCAACGACACCGTGAACGTCGATCGGCGACGGGCTCGCGCGACTCGAGATCTCGGCGACGCCGGCCGAGTGGCTGCGGCTCGCCGGCGGGCCTCGATGCGCGTGCGAATTCTCACGAGCAGGTTGAAGACTCGTGGCGTCTTGATGTTGCGGATCGAGGCACGCTGCGCCCGCGGTTGTCGGTCCGCCGGCTCGCGGCCACGCTCCATCGCGGACCGCTGACGGCCGATCTCGGCAAGCAGTTCATCCGCTGGGGCAAGGCGGACATCGTGACGCCGACCGATCGGTTTGCGCCGCGCGATTTTCTCAACGTCATCGACGCGGACTTCCTCGCCGTCCGCGGCGCGCGAGCCGTGCTCGAAGCGGGCAGCCACACGCTCGATCTGGTGTGGGTGCACGCTCTTCACGCCGAGCCGAGTCCCGCTCCTGAACCAGCGCTGGACTCCTGTGCCGCCCGGCGTCACGCTCGAGCTCGAAGACAGCACCTTTTCCCGATCGATCGCAGGCGGGCGTGCGATGGGGACACACGGCGGGCGGCGTCGAGTCGTCGCTGTGTCCTTCTACGACGGCGTGAATCACCTGCCGACGGTGGAACAACCCGACATCGGCCTGGCGCTGCCGACCGCCGACCGGACCTCTCGTCGTGCCAGTCAAGCGTGTCTATCAACGCATGCGGATGTGGGGAGGCGACGCGGCGATGCCGGACCCGGTGGTTCACGCTGAAGGGCGAGGTCGGGCTACTTCACGCTCTCCGGATCAAGCGGCCGACGAGTACGTCGCTCTACGTCATTCAACTCGAGCGGCAGACGGGAGAGTGGCTGCTCATTGGAGGATACGTTGGCGAGGCGGTCACGGAAAATCGTCTGAGCGTGACCTTCGCGCCGGATCGCGGGCTGGCGAAAACGATCGTCGGCCGCGCCTCGTACTACGATTGACGTGAATCGGTCTCTGGCCATCGAAGGCTCGGTTCGGCAGAATGGCGACGGTTTGTATCTGAAGGGTGAGTATTCTCAGGCGCGCGGCCAGCACTGGCGCGCGACGGTGTCCTGCTGCGCTCATCCGCGGAGAGCCCGACGACTTTCTCGGACAATACCGCTTGAACTCGAACATCGCGCTGGCGCTCAGATACAGTTTCTGAAGTTGTTTCTGATGTAGGCCCGGTCTTTAGACCGGGCTCTCCGGCCGATCTGATGATCGGCCCTACATCTGACAGGTACATAGGCCTAGATCAGCCCCCGATGTTCGACCCCATCACTCATCGACGCGCACAACCCCGAGCCCGATGACGGGGCACGGCAACCATACCTATCTGATCGTTGAACCGCGCGCGCGAGGAGACACTGATCGATGCCGGTGTCGGCCGGCCCGGATCATCTCGCGGACATCGCGCGTCACCTCGGCGAGACCATGCCACGCTGCAACAGATCCTGGTGACCCACGCACATCCCGGATCATGCGTCTGGAGCGCCGGCGATCGCCTCGGCTCATTCTCGATGCCCGTTTTCACAAGGCCCTGGCCCGACGAGGATCGAAAGTTCAGCGTCAATGGGAGCCGGTCGACGAGGGCGATACGCATCGGCACGCGGCGGCGAGACGCTGATCGTCCTGCACACTCCGGGACATTCACCCGATCACCTGGCGTTCTGGCACGAAGCCAGTCGCACCGTCTTTACCGGCGACCTCGTCGCCGAGGGGCAGCAGCGTCATGATCGAGAGCGAGCCGCGGCGGCGGCCTGGCGAAGTATCTCGCCTCGCTCGAGCGCATCAGGGCACTTCAAACCGCTGAAGGCTGCTGCCCGCGCACGGTCCTGCTGATCGACGATCCCGGAGCCAGTGCTGACGCAGTACGTGGAGCACCGGCGATGCGCGAGCGCCGGGTGCTCGACGCGCCTCGCGAAAGGCCGAGATACCATCCCGGCGATCGCGGAAAGCATCTATGATGGGCTCGAATCCGGCGCTCATGCCGGCGGCGCGCGAAAACGTCCGCGCGCATCTCGAAAGCTCGAGGCACGAGGGGACGGCCTTCGAGCAGGACGGCCGGTGGACAATCTGATGGACAAGGTCATCGACTTCATCAACGTGAACCGCGATCGCTATCTCGACGAGCTGAAGGCGCCTGCTCGCGATTCCGAGCATCAGCGCGCTGCCCGAGCACGCCGGCCGACGTGCAAGCGCTGCGCCGAATGGTGCGCCGACGAGATGCGCCGCATCGGTCTCGCAGAACGTGCAGCCTGCATCGACACGCCGGGCAACCCGGTCGTCTACGGCGACTGGCTCGGCGCGCCGGGCGCGCCGACGATTCTGTTCTACGGCCACTACGACGTGCAGCCGGTCGATCCGCTCAACCTGTGGGAGTCGCCGCCATTCGAGGCGACGATCCGCGACGGCGAGATCTACGCGCGCGGCTCCGCCGACGACAAGGGCCAGGTCTTCATGCACTTCAAGGCCGTCGAGGCGCACCTGAAGCAGAACGGCAAGCTGCCGGTGAACATCAAGTTCATCCTCGAAGGCGAGGAAGAGGTCGGCAGCGCGCACCTCGACGACTTCATCCGCGCCGCACAAGAACGATCTCAGCGCCGACGTCGTCGTCATCTCGGACTCGGGGATGTTCGCGCGCGGCGTGCCGTCGATCTGCTACGGCCTCCGCGGGCCTCGTCTACTTCCAGATCGATCTGCGCGGCAGCAGCACCGACCTGCACTCGGGATCGTTCGGCGGCGCGGTCGCCAATCCCGGCATTCGTGCTGCGCGCAGATGATCGCGCAGATGAAGGATCGCGGCGGCCGCATCAAGATTCCCGGGCTTCTACGACGATGTGGTGGCGCTGACGGAGGAAGAGCGCAAGGCGTGGGCGACGCTGCCGTTCAACGAGAAGCAGTACAGAAGGACTTCGGCATTCCGAAGCTGTTCGGCGAGACGGGCTACACGACGCTCGAACGGACGTGGGCGCGGCCGACGCTCGAAGTCAACGGGCTGCTGTCGGGCTTCACCGGCGAAGGCGCGAAAACCGTGCTGCCGGCAGTCGCCATGGCCAAGATCAGCATGCGGCTCGTGCCGAACCAGGATCCCGACAAGATCGCTGACCTGTTCCAGAAGCACGTCACGCGAAGATCGCGCCGAAGACGGTCGAGCTGAAGATCACGCGCATGCACGGCGGCAAGCCCTGGATGACCGGCGTTCGACAACCCGTTCGTGCAGGCCGCCGGCCGCGCGATCGAGACGGGCTTCGGCAGAACGCCGGTCTTCACGCGCGAGGGCGGATCGATTCCCGGTCGTCTCGACGTTTCAGGAGGAGCTCGGGCTGCCGTCGGTGCTCTTCGGCGTCGGGCTTGCCCGACGAGAACGCGCACGCGCCGAACGAGAAGCTCGATCGTCGGCAACTTCCACAACGGCATCATCGCGTCGGCGATTCTGTACGAGGAGATTGCCAATCAGATGTAGGGCGGGTCTGCAGACCTGCCGGAGCAGCTGGCGTCTAAAGACCCGGCACTACATCAATTCGAGCAGAAGCGACCCGCCGTCTGAGCGTCTTGACGTGCTCCCAGATCTGCGCCTGCTCGTCGCGCTCGACGCTGTCGAGCGTGTCTTTCGCAGCGCAGCTGCAGGTAGGCGCTGCAGATCGCGCAGCGCCGCTGAAAGTCGTTGAGCTGATAGGCCAGCAGGCCGCGGTCGCGAAGCTCGTTGATGGCCGACGGATCCACTCGCCAGCAGCAGCTCGGTGATGTCGCTCGCTTGTGGAAACGAGCACATCCTCACGTAGACGTGCTTCAGGTTGAGCAGCATCCGCGCCAGGATCTGCGCCTTCGTCGCGTGTCCGAGCGCGTGCACGTCCCAGACCGTCTCGTCGCCGGCGTGCCGCCGCACCAGCTCGCGGCAGGCGTCTTCCGACAGGAACGCGCCGTGATGCGCGTCGATGATCAGATCGCGATCGTAGGGGCCGCCCGAAACTGTCGTCCCGCGTCGAGCCGGGCATCGGACGAGAAAATGCCCGGGCATGTTGACGCCTTCGACGGTGACACCCGCCCGGCGCGCCACCTCGATGTAGACGAGCGCGAGCGTCACCGGAATGCCGGTGCGCCGATCGAGGACTTCGTTCAGGAAGCTGTTGCTCGGATCTTCGTAGCGGGCGTCGTTGCCGACGAACCGCTGTTCTTTGAAGACGTAATCGTTGAGGGCGGAGACGCGGGCGTAGATGGCGCGGATCGACGCGCGGCGGCGTTTCGCCTGGAACCGACGGCCGCGGCTGCGGCACATCGCGGCCGCCTCGCGGCCGAATCGTGTCGAGCAGGTCGAGTAGCGGCCGCGCATCGAGCTTCGGATACTCGACTCTGCGCAATCATCAACGCGGCGACCGCGAGATCCGGATCCGGGCTCAGCGCGAGCCGCGTGGCTACGAACGAGTGTTCGAAATCACTGAAGAGTTGACAACGTCGGGAAGGAAGGATGGGCCGAGAGAGAGCTGGAGGGCAGGAGAAAGCCGAGTCGTCACCTTCCTGGCGCCGGTGCCGCCCACCGACTTGCATGCCCTTTCTAGAACCGACACGCCGAATCCCATGCGGAACTGACGCGGCGTGGTGTGCCGAACCGGTTGAGCGCGACGCCGAATCCCGACGTCGCGAGCTGGCCGGTCCGGGTTCACGATCGGCGCGTAGTCCCAGATTCCGCCCTGCGCCGGCGTGTGCCGTTGAAGCGGGTTGAACGTCGTGTAGCAGCGCCGGATGGCTGACCGACGTGCAGCACCGTCTGATCGATACGCGTCTGCGTGACGCCGCCGCCGTTCTGGAACACCGTGCCGCCGCAGCCGCACGAGCTGTTCACTGGTCGAAGACGTTGATCACCTGCGCCTGGACGAACAGATCGAGCGCTTCGGCGCGCCGGTACCGACGCCATAGTCGTAGTTGACCGCCATGTCCGTCCGCTTCTGGCCTTCGCAGTACGGAACGCGTCGCGCGGCCGTGAAGAAGTAGATGGTTGACGCACCGTTTGGCGGCGTCAGGTAGCCCGGGCTCGTGACATAGGCCGAGGATTGACGCCGTTGGAGCTCGTGTTGTTGATGTTCGACGCGCCGTAGGGCGTGCCGGTCTCGAGCGTTTGCAGCGCGCTGACCGTCAGGCCCTCGAGCTTCGGCAGCCGTAGTTCGACCCAGATGCCGCGCGCGGTGGCGCTGGTCGATCCGCGAGGTCGCCCTCTGGATAGTTCCAGGACTGCCTGCTTGTATTCAGGATACTGCAGGAACGCCGCCGTGATCGGCCCGCTGCCGACGTTCTCGCCTTCGAAGTTGCCCCACGCGTGCGACAGCGTGTAGGTGCCGCCGACATCCGTGCGAGCGTTGAAGCGATAAGTGCCCTGCGTGGTTGAGCGCCTGGTACTTCCGCTGTCGGCACGTTCGGTGTTCACGATGACCGTCAGGTCGAACGCCTGGCCGAGGGTATCGCTGACTTTGCCGGTGCTGGTGTCGGTCTGCGCGGTAGAAGTCCGCGTAGTCGCGGTAGACGTAGTCGGCGCGCAGCGCGGCTGTCGCGCCGAACTGACGGCTCAGGCCGCCCGCGTATCTCGAGCAGCATTGGGCGAATCCAGCGATCCCGAATCAGCTGTGACGACGCCCGGCAGGACGGGTTATCGGCGGGCGGACGGCGGTTGAGGGCACCGTTCGCGTTGAACCAGTTGAACACGCTGGACGGGCGCGTCGTGGGTGTTCGTCAGTGAGCCGCGCCGCATTGCCGTTGATGTCCGGTCCCTGGTAGATACCTGACGTGCTGCTGGGATTGCCGCCGGCCGACGCGCGAGTCGGCGATGCTGTTCGAGATCGCCGTCGACGTATTTCGCGAAGCTGGCCGTGACCGAATCACTTCTGATCGCCTGTCGGATCCCACACGACGCCCATGCGCGGACTGAGCGCCGAGTCGTTGGCCGTGAGCTGATCCCTGCTGATCGAGGCCGTGGTTCTTGTCCCAGCGCGAGTCCGAGGTTGGCCGTGAGGCGGCCGCTCGACGCGCCAGCTGTCGTTGAAGAAGACGCGCGTGCGTCCGGAAGTTCGAACCAATGCTGTCGAGCGGAATCGGGTTGCACTGGATGCGCGTCGTGCTGTCGCTGCCGCGCAGACCGGGTGACGACCGAGACTTCACCGGTGCCGGTGACGATCGTGCCGGTGCCGAGGATGCGGTAGTCGCTTCCTGACTGGTGATTGTTCGCGTTGCGGACGTCGTTGAAGTTGTCGTACCCCGAACACCATGTTGTGCGAGCCGATGCCGCTCGGTCGACAGGAAGTAGGTGCCTTGTCGGAAGACGTTCTGGTTGTCGCGCTGCTCGGGCGTGCAGATGCCGCAGAACGTCGCCGACCAGTAGCGGAACCGCGCGCGTTGTCGATCATCAGCGTGCCGTCGATGAAGTCCTGGACTTGGCGCCGGAGCCGATGAACGTGAACTGGCGCTGCGAGTAGCGGCCTTCGACAAACAGGTTCGACGCCAGGATGCCCGTGTAGTTGATGGTGAACAGATCCTGCGGCGTCTCGCGGTTCTCGAGACTGTTCAGGTCCATCGAAGCGGTGGTGCTGAACGTGTTGTTCTCCTGCTTGTCGATGATCTTCGTGTACGCGCCCTGGAACTTGTGACTCGCCGTGGCACGAGTAGGTGCCCTTGAATTCGAACGCGGCGCGTCGGCCGCGTGAAGGTGTATGGAATGGCTGTTCCGACGAGCGCGCCGTCCTTCGGTCTGCGTCTGGATGCGCCCTGCGGTGAAGAACCACAGCCGATCCTTCGATGATCGGCCCGCCCACCGTGTATTCCGAGCGTCGGCACGGTCGCGGGCCGCTGGCCGGTGGTGGTGTTGAGCCGGGGATCGCGATGCTGAGTGTCCGCCGCGACTTGCTGATTTTCGTAGGTGCTCAGCGAGCGCCAGTCGTCGTTGGTCAGCGATGTCGCGGAACGAACCGGTGAACAGGTTGCCGCCCGACTTGGTGACGACGTTGACGACGCCGCCGGTGAACCGGCCGAGCTCGGCCGAGACGCCCGCGGTCGCGATCGTCGTCTCCTGGATGGCGTCCTCGATGTAGAGATCGTTCGCCTGGCCGCGCAGGTTCTCGTTCACGGTCACGCCGTTGACCATGAACAGGTTCTCGAACGACACCGACCCGGAGATCGAGTAGCTGCCGCTCGGACCTGACGCGTGCACGGCCGGCGCCAGCAGCAGCGCCGCGTTGATGTCGCGGGTGGTCGGCAGCGCCTGCACGAGATCCTGGCTCACGTTCGAGGCGACCTGCGCGGTCTGCGTGAGCACGTCAGCCGATCGTCCGACGACCTGAATGGTCTCTTCGACGGCCGCGGGGCCCATGACCACGTCAACCGGCAAGGTTTGCGTGGGCGCGAGCGTGACGGTCCGCTCGACGCGCTGGAAGCCGCTCAGATCGAACGTCAGCTTGTACACGCCCGACGGAAGGAGCGAGAGGATGTAGTCGCCGTTCTCGGACGTCACTGCCGTCCGGATGCCCTGCAGATTGGGCGATTCGGCATTGACTGTGACCCCGGGGACGGGCAGCTGCTGTGCATCGACGACGCGGCCCGAAATGGTGCCGCCCGTACTTGCGCGTGGGCAACCGCCGCCGTCATCAGCAACGCTGCGGCCAGCCGCAGCGCGGCTTTCATGAATCGCATCGACATTCCTCCGTAACAGAAATCGGTTGGTTCTGCTGCTAGCGCATGGACAGAGAGACGAACGCTTCCATTAATGGAAGTCTGCTTCACGCCTGAAAAAGTATGCAGTACTCGATAAGAGCCACTAGCGTAATTTCGGCCGAAATCAAGCCGTTTGACAGGCCCTTCCGCTGAGATTCAAAACCTGAATTCAGTTGCCGTTACGCGAATCTGCCCAGGAATTCCAGCGTGAGGCCACCGAGGTCCGGCAGGACCTCGTCGGCAGCGTCGGCAAGCGCCGCGGCTGCATAAGTGTGTGCAACGGCCACGGTGCGAAGGCCGGCCGCCCGCGCCGACTGCAGTCCCCAGCGAGAGTCCTCGATCGCCAGACATTCAGCGGGGTTCAACACGGGCTCCGCTAGCACCGCACAGGAGCTCAACGGCCCTGATATACGGATCCGGGCTGGCTTGCTCGCCGGCGTATCCTCCGCCCCAACCACCCCGGCGAAGTACCCCGCGAGATTCTCGCGCTGCAGCACTCGCTCGATTTCGCCGCGGAGGGCGCCGGATGCGATGGCCAGCGGAAACGCCTCGGCCAGGCGCCGCACGGCATCTGCCGCTCCAGCAAAGAGGACCGAGTGGCTGCGTTCGAGTTCTTCCATGAGCGTCGCCTTCTGCCGAACCAGCCCGGCGAGTTGGTCGGGCGACCAGACGATCGAGCAATCGAGGCCAATCTGCCTGAATGCGCCCAGGTCGTCGTGCCCGAGATAGCGGGCGTAGTAGTCCTTCTCCTCGAGCATGACGCCCGAGTCTGCCAGGACATCGCGATAGGCGCGGAAGTGCAGGGGCTCGCTATTGGCGATCACGCCGTCGAAGTCAAACACGATCGCGCGGATCGTCACGACTTCGCTTTGACTTTTCTCCGGCCGTCACGTCGATCGGCAGGCGATTCTCCTTCGGGGCGACCGGGCAGGAAAACAGCGGACTGAAATAGCAGCTCGGATTGTAGGCGACGTTGAAATCGAGCTCGTAGTACGTCGTCGGCGTCCGGCGAAGATCGATGTAGCGTCCGGCCGGATAGGTCCTCGACGCCGCTCGTGAGGTCGGTGAACGGCACGAAGACGTGGTTCACGTCGGGACTGCCGACTTCCTGATACGCCGTCAGCTTGAACGGCTGGCCTTTGAGGCTGAATTCGAGCGAGCCGAGTTTCCGGACATCGCGCACCGCTCCGTCGGAGTAGACCATCTGCAGCGTTTCGCTGTCGGCCGGCGGCTTCAGAATCGCCGGAACGTTGTACGACGGGTCGATCGGATAGTAGACGAGCGGGAGAAGGTCGGACTTCCGGTTTTCAGGGACCGGCTCCGCCTGCTTCATGAACACCGCGTCCTTTTCAGCGCGAGCCGTCTCGATTTTCTTGACGTAGTCCTCTTCGTTGGGTGGACTGTCGATCCCACACCCCGCGGCGCTGATGACTCAGACCGATTGTCAGGACCCGCAAAAACCGCGCACGTCCCTATTTTAATCGCGGCGCGGCGCGGACATTTTTCACTGGCGCTGGGGCCCTCCAGCCTCCGCTCGCTCGAGTTCTCCGCGAGCTATGGCGGGACCCGCCGTAGCCTTGGCGAGCGGGCACCCCAGCGCGTATGCCGCAGGCGCTTCTGTCTTCCGTCCTGCCTGTCCTGCCCCTCCCGCCCCTCCTGCCCATCCCGCCCTGTTAGAACGGATACCCCCGCGCTCGAGCGCCTGATCCACGATCCGGCGGCGAAGCACAGCCGTGTTGACCGGCATCGCCTTGAATAGACGCCGAAGCGCCGCCAGCATGGTGCGCAGTGTGTCTCCTTCGACCATGACTGCGAGCGCCTGGCGTCCGGATGCCTCGATGCGGAGCGCTGCATCGCTGACCAGCACGCGTGCCGCGTCGACATGCAGCGATGCCTTCGGAGACTTCTCCTGCACGGCGGCGGCCGCGCGCAGGACGGCGCTGTCGGCGGCAAACACTTCCATCAACATGTCCGCCACGTGCATCAACACTTCCTGCTCGTCGCTCAACTTCTGGCCGTAACGTCTGCAGCGCGATGCCAAATGCCATGAGCGCGGCCTTCTTATAGGCCTCCACGGCTCTCGTCTCCGCCGAGAGCACGCCATCGTCTGTTGCCGGCGCCGACGGCGGTCCGAGCAGTTCTTCCTGGAGCGCCCTGGCCGCCGCAATGATTCCGATGTCTCCCTTCACCGCGCGCCGCGCGAGCATGCCCGGAATCAGCAGCCGGTTGATTTCGTTGGTGCCCTCGAAAATCCGGTTGACGCGCGAGTCGCGGTAGTGGCGCTCGGCCGGGTAGTCGCGGACGTAGCCGTTGCCGCCGTGAATCTGGATGTTCTCGTCGAGCACGTAGTTGAGCATCTCGCTGCCGGCGACCTTCGCGATCGAGGCTTCGATCGCGTACTCCTCGAGCGTCGCGAGCGCCGCGGACTGATCTGCCGCGTCGTGCGGCGTGGCCGCGATGCGCGCGTCGATCATGCCGGCGGTCCGGTAGACGAGGCTTTCGACCGCGTACGTGCGGACGATCATCTCGCCGAGCTTGTGCTTGATGGCGCCGAACGAGCGCGATCGGCTGGCCGAACTGCTTGCGCTGCGCCGCGTAGCGCGCCGCCTCGCCGATCGCGCCGCTGCGCCGCCGCCGCCGCACATCGCGCCCAGCTTGAAGCGCGCGAAGTTGAGGACGTTGAACGCGATCTTGTGGCCCTTGCCGACCTCGCCGAGCAGGTTCTCCGCCGGCACGCGCACGTCCTGGAGGATGACCGGGCGTCGTCGACGAGCCGTGCAGGCCCATCTTGTGCTCTTCCTTGCCGCTCGACACGCCCGGCGAACGCCCGCTCGACGAGGAACGCCGAGAACTGCTCGCCGTCGCACCTTGGCGAAGACGATGAAGACGATCGGCGAAGCCGCCGTTGGTGATCCACATCTTCTCGCCGTTCAGGACGAAGCTGCCGTCGGCCTGACGCGCGGCGCGCGTCTTGGCGCCGAGCGCGTCGGACCCCGATCCGGGCTCGCTCAGGCAGTAGGCGCCGACGATCTCACCCGTCAGCAGCTTCGGCAGGTATTTCTGCTTCTGCGCTTCCGATGCCGAACAGCGACAGCGGCAGAATCATCAGGTTCGCGTGCGCGCCGAACGTGGCGCCGAACGACGCCGACTCGCGACATCCTTTCGCTGACGATCATCGACGTGACCTTGTCGAGCTGCATCGCCGCCGTAGACTTCGGCGACGTCCACGCCAAGCAGCCCGAGCTCGCCGCAGCGCTTGATCAAGCCGGCGCGAAAGCGCCCAGTCCTTCTGCTCGAGCTGATCGAGCACCGGCAGCACTTCCTTGTCGACGAGATCGGTCACGGTCTGGCCGATCAGGCGATGCTCGTCGGTGACGCGCTCGGGTGTCAGCACGTTGGCCGGATCGGTCGGCTGGAGCAGCCACTCAGCCGCCGCGAAGGAGAGTCGTTGGAGCCAGCGTCGTTGTTGCCATGATCGTTGTCCTCGTCGCGAATTCTTGATTCTTGATTCTTAATTCTTACTCTAATTTCAGAGCCGCTCAAAGATCCCGGCGGCTCCCATGCCGCCTCCCACACACATGCTGACGATCCCGTAGCTCGATCCGCGGCGCTTCATCTCGTACAGCAGCGTCGTCGTCAGCTTCGCGCCCGTGCAGCCGAGCGGGTGGCCGAGCGCGATCGCGCCGCCGTTGACGTTCAGCTTGTCCGGATCGATCGGCAGCTCTTTCAGGCAGGCGAGCGACCTGCGCGGCGAACGCCTCGTTCAGCTCGACGAGATCGATCTGATCGAGCGTGAGGCCGGCGAGCTTCAAGCGCTTTGCGGATGGCCGGCACCGGGCCGATGCCGAAGAGCTCCGGCTCGACGCCGGCGGTCGCGAAAGGCGACGAAGCGCGCCGAGCGGCGTCAGCCCGCGCTCGCGCGCGAAGGCGCTCGAGGTGACGACGACCGCCGCGGCGCCGTCGCTGGTTTGCGACGAGTTGCCCGCGGTGACGGTGCCCTGCGCGTGAAACGCCGGTCGAAGCTTGGCCAGCGCTTCAGCCGACGTATCGCGCCGCGGTCCTTCGTCGACCGAGACGATCGTTCCGGCCGCATCGCGGAGAACCGCTGCCGCCGTTCGCATCGACCAGCCTGGCCGTGACCGGAACGATCTCGTCGGCGAACCGTCCGGCATCGATCGCCGCGATCGCGCGCTGATGGCTGCGCAGCGCGAACGCGTCCTGTTCCTCGCGCGAGATACTCGACTCGCGCGCGTGATTCTCGGCCGACGAGCCCGGTGCTCAGATACACGTCGGGATAGGTATCGACGAGCGTCGGGTTCGGCGCGATCTTGTTGCCGCCCATCGGCACCAGGCTCATCGACTCGGTTCCGCCGGCGACGATCGCCGACGCGCCGCCGCGACATGATGCGTTCGGCGGCGTAGGCAATCGCCTGAAGCCCGGACGAACAGAATCGGTTGACCGTGACCGCCGAGGCGGACGACGGGAATCCCGGCGCGCAGGCTCGCGATCCGCGCGACGTTCATGCCCTGCTCGCCTTCGGGCATCGCGCAGCCGAGAATCACGTCGTCGACCTCGCGACGGGTCGAGCGCCCGGCGCGCGACGCAGCGCCTCGCGGAATGGCGGTTGCCGCAAGATCGTCCGGCCGCGTGCCGCGGAGCGATCCCGCTCGGCGCCTTGCCCGACTGGCGTTCTGACGGCTGAGACAATGACTGCTTCGTTCATGTTCAATTCCATCTCCGAGCAGATTCTTCGATCGGCGTCGGCGACGTCCCCGACTCTTCCGTCAAACAGATGGTCGGCGGCGTCGATGACCACCAGTTCCTTGGGGTCGGCGGCTTTGCGTAAAACTCGCGAATCTCCTTGAGCGGGCAGACGTCGTCTCGCTCGCCGTGGATGAAGAACTTCGGCTTCGTGCTTGCTCTGAATACGACCGAAGTCGTAACGGCCTATCGGCGTCGAAATCCCGATGAGCGTCGTCACACGTGCATCGGCGGTACCGGCTTCGAGCGCAATCCACGATCCGAACGACATCCCGGCCACCCAGAGCGGCAAGCGCGGGATACCGCGAGCCGCGTGAACTCGAGGACGGCGCCGAAGTCGTCCGCTTCACCGTTTCCTTCGTCCCACGTGCCGGCGCTTCTGCCGACGCCGCGGAAATTGAAGCGAACCACCGCGCATCCGATGCGTGCGAGCGCCTTGGACGCCTGATACACGACTTTCGTATGCATCGATCCGCCCATTTGCGGATGCGGATGGCCGAAAACAACCGCGGCGCGAGCACCCGCAGGCTGACCTCGCTCGAGGAGCCCCTCGTGATTGACGCCGCGATCGGTCGAAGGCTCGTCGAGAAGCGCTTCGAGCACGCCGGCGGGTCCGGGAATCTCAAGCTGCATCGTGCTCGCTCGTTTGCGCGCCGGGCAACGACAGCCCGATGCTTTCGAGAAACCGCAGCGACGATCCCGTGGAAGGCCGCCGGACGCGTGATGTACCCGAGATGTCCGCTGTCTTCGATCCGTGCGATTCGCGCGCCGGAAATGCAGCCGCACATAAGCCGCCGTGCCCTCCGGCGGAACGATGCGATCGAGCGACGGTTCACCAGCGACCACGAGCGTCAGGTGCCGTGACCCGCGCGCAGTCCTGCTGCCGTGACGTCGATTGAATCAGCACTCCGCGCTCGGCCATTCTCGTCACCGACATCGGAGCACGGAAGAACGTCCGCACCTGGCGCCAGGAGAACTCGCAGGCGCTGTCCTGTGCTGGGCAGAGCGCGTTTCGAGCTCGGCCGCCACGCGGCCGGGAATTTCTGCCAGGAATGCCGGCCCGAACAGCCACGGAAGCCGGGCGTAGATGCGATGCCGGGTCCGAAGATGAAAATCCGGTCCGGGCGTCGAAACCAGCAGGAGCGCTTTCGTTCGTCCCGGGCGTTCAGCGCGCATATCGCAGTGCAACGACGCCGCCAAAGGAGACGCCGCAGATCACCGCCGACGTCAGGCCGCGCTGATCGAGGATCTCGTCGATCTGATCGACGAAGTTGTCGAGACCACGCGCCCGATTGAACCGCGGCGGCTCTTGCGTTCGCCGGCGAGCGCAAACGTGATGATTCGAAACGCTCCTTCGAGCGCCTCGATCGCCGGGCGCATGTACTCCCAGCGGCCCTGGATGCCGGGGATCATGACGATTGGAACGCCGCGGCCTCGATCGATGACTTGCATCAGTTGCGCAATGTCTTGCCGGTTTTCAGGGTGTACTGAATCCGCTCCAGCGTCTTCCGCTCGCCGCACAGCTTCAGAGAACGCCTCGCGCTCGAGATCGAGCAGGTACTGTTCGCTGACCGTCGTCTGATGCGGAAGCGAACCGCCGGCGAGAATCCTGGCTAACGCCGTGCCGACGACCTTGTCGTGATCAGCCAAGCCGGCCGGCGCGCCAGGCCAGGTGCACGCCGAGCTTGAGCGCGGCGAAGACGTTGTCGCCGCCAACCGGTATTGCCGACCTTCGTGGCGGCGGCTGGTGCCCCTCGCGGACGCGTTCGAGCGCGAGCGCCTTGGCGTCGGCCATCAGCCGTTCGCGATTCATGGTGATGGCGTCTACATCGCGCAGGAATCCGAGCTCGCGCGCGTTTGCCGCGCTGGCCGAGACCTTCGCAAAGCCCAGGGTTTCGAACGACCGACTGCACGAACGGCAGCAGATCCGCCTGGCGTGCCGGCAGTTTCTCCATCGCCCGCGCCAGCATTTCGGTCGTGCCGCCGCCGGCCGGAATCAATCCGCACGCCGACTTCCACGAGCCCCATGTAGGTTTCAGCCGCGGCCTGCACCCGATCGGCGCTGATGCACGATCTCGCATCCGCCCGCGAGCGTTCTGCCCGCCGGGCACGTGATGACCGGCACCGTCGAAGTACCGCAGCGCGCTCGTTGCGCCCTGGAACGCTCGGACCATCATGTCCAGCTCGTCCCAGTTGCCTTCCTGCGCCTCGAGGAGCAGCAGCATCAGGTTGGCGCCGGCGGAAAAATTCGGCGGCTTCGGTGCCCACCACGAGCGCGGCGAAATTGGCCGAGGCCTCCTTCAGGCCGCTCATCAGGATCTGCACGGTGTCGGCGCCGATCGTGTTCAGCTTCGAGTGCAAATCGACGGCGAGGACGCCGTCGCCGAGATCCACCAGGCTGGCGCCGGGATTCGACGCCACAATCTTCTGCCGGTCTTTCGCCGACTTCAGAATCTGCAGATCGGATCCCGCTGGCGGAACGCCGTCGTCCCTGAACCTGGTGCGGCCGCCCGCGAGCAGATCCGCGACGAGCGGGGAGGCGTCGCGAGCTTCATGGCCTCGACGAGATCGCGGACGCCGACCGCGTCCCAGATCTCGAAGGGCCCGAACTCCCAGGCAAATCCCCACTGCATTGCGCGATCGACATCGTCAATGGAATGCGCGATCTCCGGGGTGACCTTTGCCGCGTAGACGAGCGTCTCGCCCAGCGTCGCGCGCAGGAAGTCGCCGACCTTGTCGCGTCCGAGCAGAGAGCGTTTTGATTCGTTGACGCGTATCGGTGATCGACTGGGCCGCTTCGAGCGGCGCGATGCGTGCCGACTTCCTGGGCCGGTGCATCGAGCGTCGCGGGCTCCAGCGTCAGGATGTCGCTTGTCGACTTTCTTGTAGAAGCCCTGCCCGGCCTTTTCACCGACCCAGCCACGCTCGATCATCGTCGCCACGAGCGACGGAAGCGCAAAGTCGCGAACCGATTCCGGATCCGTCAGGCGCTCGGTCAGGTTTCGCGCGACGTGCGCCAGCACGTCGATCCCGCGATGTCCATGGTGCGGAACGTGGCGCTCCTGGGGCGGCCGAGCGCCGGGCCGGTCATCGCATCGATGTCCTCGATGGTGAACTCGCCGGACTCGAGCGCGCGAAGAATTCCCATCACGCCGAAAAGGCCGATCCGGTTGCCGATGAAATTGGGCGTGTCCTTCGCGATGACGACGCCCTTGCCGAGCCGATGATCTGCGAACCAGGACATCTGCTCGACCACCGTCTTCGAGGTCTCACCCGTCGGGATGATTTCGAGCAGCCGCAGGTAGCGGGGCGGATTGAAGAAATGCGTGCCCAGCCAGTGGCGCCTGAAATCCTCGCTGCGTCCTTCAGCCAGCGAGGCGATGGGAATGCCGGACGTGTTCGAGCTGACGATTGTCCCGGGGCGCCGCACCGCGTCGACTTTTTCGAGCAGCGCGCGCTTGACCTCGGCTGCTCGACGACGGCTTCGACGATCCAGTCGGCCGCGGCGAGACTCGCGAGATCGCGATCGAACCCGCCGATCGAGATCAGCGCCCGGGCGTCCCGCGTGAAGAACGGATCGGGCTTGAGCGCGGTTGCACGCTTCAAGCCCTGCGTCGCGACATCTCGCCGTCAGGTCGAGCAGCCGCACCGGCACCCGGCATTGGCGAGGTGCGCGGCAATCTGCGCGCCCATCGTTCCCGCCCGAGGACCGCGGCCGAACGGATGACATCTTTCATTCTGCCGCTCCCCGTGCGCCGTTCAGGAACAGATCGACGACGCGTTCGGCGTCGGCCTCGAGCGCGTAGCTGCGGCGACTGAGAATCCAGTTGGTCGCCATTTCGTCGAGCGCGCCGAAAAACACCTTCGCGGCCAGCGTCGGGTTGATATCGCCGCGGAACACTCCTGGCGCTGGCCATCGACGATCGCCTCGCGAATCTGTCCGAGATAATCGCGGAGCAGCGTCGACGACAGCCGTTCCATGAACTTGATGGACTGCCGCAGCTCGACCTGAAAGACCACGGCCAGCTTGCGGTCGCGGCCCAGGCGGCCGAGGTGCAGCGACGCAAAGCGCCGCAGGCGTTCCGGCGGGATCGTCCGACAGCGGCGAGCGTCGATCTTCCACTCCGGCGAAGGCGTCCCGCATCGTACGCTTCGAAGATCGAGGCGAGGAGATCGTCCTTGCTGTGGAAGTAGAGGTAGACGGTGCCGGCGGCGACGCCGGCGGCGCGGGCGACGTCGGCCACCTGCGCGTTGAAGTAGCCGCGCTCGGCGAACACATCGATGGCCGCGCGCAGGATCGCGTCGCGCTTTGCCGGCGACAGGCGGTTCGACGCGGCGTTTGGCGAGAGCTTGAGGCATGACAGAGCGACTGAATGAATGTTCATTCAGTCGCGGAGCAGCGTGTCAAGGAGATCCTCGCCGCGCGGACGCTCAGTAGCGGGCCGTCTCGGTGATCGCCTTCAGGATGTCGGCGGTCTGCGGGCAGGATCTCTTCCTCGAGGATCGGGGCAGTAGGCGACCGGCGTATCGAGCGCGGCCACGCGGCGCGACGGGCGCGTCGAGGTGCTCGAACAGCTCGCCCGCGATGCGCGCGGCGATCTCGGCGCCGAAGCCGCACGTCATCTGATCCTCGTGCGCCACGATGACCCGGTTGGTCTGCTTCACGAGCGGCGCGATCGGCTCCCAGTCGAACGGCATCGATCGTCCGCAGATCGAGCACCGCCGCGCTGATGCCGTGCTTCTCGGCCTGCTGCGCGGCGAGCAGCGAGCGCTGCACGAGCGCGCCCCAGGTCACGATCGACACGTCGGTGCCCTCGCCGGCGCAGGCTCGCCTTGCCGAACGGGATCATGAAGTCTTTGCCGGGATACGCGCCCTTGTTGTAGGTCTGCCGGTAGAGGTGCTTGTGCTCGAGGAACATCACCGGATCGTCGCAGCGGATCGACGTTCGCAGCAGGCCAGCGGCGTCCTCGGCGTTCGACGGGTACGCGATGCGGATTCCCGGGCAGTGCGCGAAGATGCTCTCGCCCGACTGGCTGTGATACGGACCGCCGCCGCGCAGGTAGCCGCCGATCGGCACGCGGATCACCATCGGGCACGAGAAGTGGTTCGACGTGCGGTAGCGCATCATCGACATCTCGTCGCGAATCTGCATCATCGCCGGCCAGATGTAGTCGAAGAACTGGATCTCGACGACCGGCTTGATGCCCGCGCGTCGCCATGCCCGACGCCGCGGCCGATGATGCTCGGCTTCGGCGAGTCGGCGCGTTGAAGACGCGATCGCTCGCCGAACGCGCGCTGCAGCCCGTGCGTCACCTTGAAGACGCCGCCCTTGCCGGTGACTTCCTTCGAGCGCGTCCGCGCGGCTGGCGTCGGCCACGTCCTCGCCGAAGACGACGATGCGCGGATTGCGCGCCATCTCGTCCTTCAAGGTTCGATTGATGGCCGCCAGCATGGTGTCAGGCTGGCCTTCGCGGCGCCGCCGGCGTTTCGAACGCGTGTCGAGGCGGGATCGACATCAGGCGAGAGAGACGAAGTGCTTCGCGCTCGCGGGCGAAGGCTGCGGGCCGCTTCAGCGCTTCCTGCGCCGCTTCGTCCACTTCGCGCTCGATCTCCTGTGTCAGCGACGCGAGATCGGCCGGCAGTCGCAAGGTCGTTCGCCTTCAGGAATTCCGCGAAACGCGGATCGGGTCCCGTTTCGGCTTCCGCCTCGCGCTCCGCTGTCGGCTTGCAGAGCGCTCGTCGTCTGAATGCGAGTGTGAGTACGGCCGGACGACATGCGCGTGGACGAGCGCCGGGCCTTTGCGTGCGCCCTGACGTACGCAACCGCGTCGGCGCATCGTTTCGAGGCTGGCCAGAAAGTCGGTGCCGTCGACCGAGGACACGTGCAGGCCTGGAAACGATCCGACCAGCCGCGAAATATCGCCGCCCGGCGTCTCGACTTCGACCGGGACCGAGATCGCGTAGCCGTTGTCCTCGACCAGAAAGAGCACCGGCAGGCGACGCGTGCACGCCGCAGTGATCGCCTCCCAGAACTCGCCCTCGCTCGTCGACCCTTCGCCGAGCGACGCAAACACGACCTCATCGCCGTGAAAGAACGATTCACCGTCTGGAATCGCCGCGACGCGGCTGTAGATCAGGCCCGCCTCGGCCGCACCCACCGCATGCAGGAGCTGCGTAGTCGTCGCGCTGGATCCCGCCACGATGTGCAACGCCTGGTTGCCCCAGTGGGAGGGCATTTGACGCCCGCCATTGGCCGGGTCGGCTGTCGATCCGACCGAAGCCAGCAGCATCTCGAGCGGAGTGACGCCGAGCTGGAGGCATAGAGCGCGATCGCGGTAGTAGCCGTGGAACCAGTCGTATCCCGGACTTTCAGCGTGAGGCCGGCTGCGACGAGAATCGCCTCGTGGCCCGCTCCGCTGATCTGGAAGAAGGCGCGGCTCTGGCTCTGAGTTGGATTTCCTTGTCGTCGATCTTGCGGGATCGCAGCATGCATCGATACACATCGAGCAGCTGGTCGCGATCGAGACCCTGGAAATTGACGTCTGTTGCGGTGCGTGCCGGCGCGCTGTTCGCCGTTGACCACGCTGGCCTTCATTTCGGTCGGATTATAGCATCGGGCACTCATGCGCTATCCTCGTCGGCGATGACCTCAAAGACCGCTCGCCTCAGCCGATGGGACGAGATTGCCCTCGAAAAGTGACGGAGCTGCTCTCGCGGAAGATCGTGAGCGGCGATCGGGAAATGATCGTCAGGTTTACGTCAAGCGCGGGTGCCTGGTGCCCATGCATGCACACGAGAGCGAGCAAATGACCTACGTTTTGCAGAGGTGCGCTGAAGTATTTCGTCGCCGGCGAAGAGATCATCGTGCGTGAGGGGGAGGTGCTGCACATCCCGTCCGGCGTCGAACATCAGGCCGAAGCGCTCGAAGACACGTTTGAGCTCGACATCTTCAGCCCGATCCGCCGGGACTGGATCAGCGAGGGAACGAGGAATTGGGTGATTCGTCTAGTGCACCCGGCGATTCCAGTCGTCGGGCCGGCCGCCCGAATACACGTCGAACTTCTTCCGGGCCGATTGACCTTCCATTTGATGTATCGGCATTGTGATCTCGCCGATTGGATCGATTCGCGCACCCTTCAGATAGATGTAGCCGACCAGGAGCCCTCCGAGGTGGGTGATGCTGGCGACGCCGCTTTGCACGCCAAGCGACGAGTAGAACGCGATGGCGCCCAGAATTGCGACGAAGTAGCTTCACCTTGATTGGAAACAGGAAGCTGCATGTAGATCAGGCGTTCCGGAAAGTAGAGCGCATACGCCAGCAGCAGCCCGTAGATCGCACCGGACGCGCCGAGAATCGGCACCGTCTGCAGCTGCTGCGCCGAACCCAAACGGCAGGAGCGAAAAGAGCACCGTGAGCGCCGCGGCGCCGATACCGGTGATGAAGTAGTACTTCAGAAAATAGCGGGTGCCCCACATTCTTTCGAGCTCGGTCCCGATCATCCACAGCGCCAGCATGTTGAACAGGATGTGGCCGATGCTCCCGTGCAGAGAACATGTAGGTGGCGAGTCGCCACGGCTCGAAATTGAAGACGACGAAGGTCGGCACCAGCGTCAACCAGAACGGAATCAACGCCGACACGCTCTGCAGCAGGAACATCACGACGTTGGCGCCGATGAGCGCCTTCATCATCGTCGACAAGGGCCCCGGCCCGAGTGCATACGAGGAGACGGACGGCGAACGGTTAGCGGCTCATGACCTGAGCCTCGATGGTATCACCACGCGGCCGGCCCATTCACGCGCCAGGGCGACCGCGTCGTCGAGCTCTCTCGAGGCGGAGAATTCTCGCCGACGCCACCAGCACGAGAATTCCCGAACTGATTGCGCCGAAGAGACGAGCGGCCTGGGCTGCCACTCCAGATCCCGTCAGAACATTTTCCAGCAGGCTATGAACGAGCCACGCGGCCACGGCCATCGTCAGCGAAGCCGCCAGCACTTTCAGGAATGCCATCAGGAGACGCCGGCCGTGGACCCCGCCTAAATCGCGTTGCAGAAAGACCAGCAGCACCGCCGCGTTTGCCAGGGCGGCGAGCGACGTTCCCAGCGCAAGGCCGCGAAAGCCGAGGACTCGAACGAGCGACATGCTTGCCATCAGGTTGCAGGCCATCGACACGACGCTTGCCGCCATCGGCACGCGGAGTTCTCCCGATGGCGTAGAAGACGGGCGAGGCAATACGTGCGGTCGAATAGCCGACGAGGCCGACCGCATAGAAGCGCAGCGCCGATGCGGTTGCTTCGGTATCGGCGGGAAGGAATTGACCGCGCTCGAACAGGAGCCGGGCGATAGGCGTGGCGAGGACGGCGAGCCCGAGTGCCGCAGGCACGTTCATCGTCATCATCAGTCCGAGACCACGCGACACCGTTTCGCGAACGGCTCGCGTATCGTCGACTGCAGCGTGTCCGCGCCGCCAGGGAAGCACCGCCGTCGCAATTGAAACGCCGAAGAGTCCAATCGGCAGATACATCAGGCGAAACGCGTAGGTTGAGCCACGAGACCGCGCCCGTGCCGAGGCCTGTGGCAAGTTGCGTGTTCACGAAAATGTTCACTTGTGTGGCGGCCAGTCCCACGGCGCCCGGGCCCATCAGCACGAGAATCTCACTGAGCGCGGGATCGCGCGGATCGAGCGACGCGCGATACCGGAAACCTTCCTGGCGCAGCGACGGCCACTGAATCGCAATCTGTGCGAGGCCGCCGAGAATCACGCTGATGGCCATCGCGGTGATTCCCGGCCAGCCGAACGCAGACATCAATGGAACGAGCAGGAACGCGCACGCGATCGCGACGATGTTGAACGTCGCCGGCGAGAGTGCCGGCACGAAATAATGATGAAGGGAATTCAGCATGCCCATCGCGGCCGCGGCGACCGCGACGAGGATGAGGAAGGGCAGCATCACCAGCGTCAGCTGAATCGTGAGCTCGATCTTGCCGGGCATGCCGCCGCGTAGTCGCCGGCATACGCCTGCACGATGGGCCGCACGAACAGCATGCCGATTGCCACCAGGGCTCCCGTGACGAGGAGCAGCGCGTTGAGGACCTGATTGCCCAGCTTCCATGCTTCGGCTTTGCCGGAACGCTCCAGGCGTCGAGTGAATGTCGGGATCAGGGCGGCGCTCATCGCGCCTTCGGCAAAGAGATCGCGGACCAGGTTGGGAGACGGAACGCGACCATGAACGCGTCCATCTGGTTGCCGGCGCCGAACGTCGCGGCGAGTACTGGTTTCGCGTGCGAGGCCGAGTACGCGGCTCGCGAGGGTGGCCGCTCCCGCAGGCCCGCGGCGGCGCGCGAGGCCGCCGCTCGTCGCCGAGGTCACACGCTAGCCACCGAGAGCTTTGCGCACGCGCTCGTTGACGACCTTGCCGTCCACGTTCTGACCGGCGAGCCTGGCCATGGCGGCCTTCATCACTCGCCCGAGATCCTTCGATGAAGTCGCGCCGGTTTCCTGGATGGCGTCGGCGACCGCCTGGTCGATCGCGGCCGGGTCTGCGGCCGGAGGCAGAAACGTTTCGAGGAGGGCGAGCTCCGCGCTTTCCTTGTCGACGAGATCCTGGCGGCCCGCTTTTCTGAACTGATCGATCGAATCCTTGCGCTGCTTGACGAGCGAGCTGACCACCTGGCGATCTTCCGCTTCGTCGAGCGCGCGGGCCTTTTCGACCTCGCGATTCATCAGCGCGGCTTTGAGCATCCGGAGCGCGCTCAGACGGGGGCATCCCCCTTCCGCATCGCGTCGGTGATGGCGGCGCTCACTTCGTTGATCAGTGGCATGTAGACAGAGAGCCGATCGTCGCGGGCCCGAGCAGACGCCGGCGACTTGTTACTGAGGAATCTGAATCGGCAACTGCGGTGTCGCCGGTTGGACGATCATTCCGGGCACGCTCACGCCGCCTGGCATCTGTCGCGCGCCGCCGCCGCCGCCGCGCCCCGCCGGAGCCTGGGTCGGGAGTTGCACACCAGGAATTCCGTTAGGCGCGATGACCGGCGGGAACGTGTTGAAAATCGGCGGGCGCTGGATCTGCACGCGCGCATCGTCGTCGTCGGATGTCATCACCGGCGGCGGCGGCGCGAAAGTCGGAATCGAGGGTGTCGTGACCGGCGCCGACTGCGTGACGCGCGGCGCCGTGCTCGTCGGGAGAATCATGATGCGATCGTGCAGAGACGCCGTGGGATCGGCGGCGGCACGCGGAGCGCGCCATGTAGCCGGCAACCGACCGCAGGATGATGTCGAGCGCCCGTCCCTCGGGCATGTTGGTCAGCTCGAGTGTCATCGGACCGCCCGTCACGCGCTCGCCGTTGATGATTCGCGCGTGGCCGGCCCTCGCCCACTCGGCCAGAATTTCGCGCACCGTGGCGTTGTTCGCCTTGACGGTCACCTGTGCCGTTGTCCATCGAGATCCGGACCTCGGCTCGAAGAGGCGCGGCTGCCGTGAGCACGGCGACGACGACCGCCGGCACGAAGATCTTGCGAATCATGAAACCCAGTATACGCCCTAGGAGAACGGCAAGATCTGCACGTTCTGCCGAGGTTTGGCCTCAGGGATTATCGCGTCCTGAAGTAATCGATGACTTCCTTGAGGATATCGTCGAGTCCATGCGTCGCGGCCGGTAGCCGATCATCTCGGACACTTTTCGCAAATCGGGCACCCGTCTCGGCATGTCCTCGAAGCCCGATTCGTAGGCCTCGATCGTAAGGAATATAGATGATGGGTGAGCTGGAGCGGCTCAAGTCCCGCACCCGTTCGGCAAGTGCGCTGATCGTCACTTCCTCCGTGTTGCCGATGTTGATCGACCTGTCCAATCGCTTTCGGTTCGTCGACCAGCTTCAGCAGCGCGTCCACGACATCGGCGACGTGCGTGAAGGACCGCGACTGGGTGCCGTCGCCGAACACGGTGATCGGCTGGCCGGCGAGCGCCTGCCGGACGAAGTTCGGAATCACCATTCCGTACGGCCGGTCTGCCGAGGGCCGACGGTGTTGAAGAAGCGAACGATGATCACCGGCAGCTTGCGTTCCTTCCAGTAGGCCAGCGCCAGGAACTCGTCGATCGCCTTGCTGCACGCGTAGGCCCAGCGGTGCTTCGGCGTCGGCCCGAGCACCAGATCCGAATCCTCGCGAAACGGAACGTCGTTCGCTCTTGCCGTAGACCTCGGACGTCGAGGCGATGACGACCAGCTTCTTCTTCTTGTTCGCGTGTTTCAGCACGACCTCGGTGCCGTGCACGTTGGTTTCGATCGTGTGCACCGGCTGTTCGACGATCAGCTTGACGCCGACGGCCGCGGCGAGATGAAAGACGACGTCGCTCGCGGTCGATCAGCTCGGCGAGCAGCGGTTCGTTGTTGACCGAGTCGATGAACGTACTCGAAGCCGCCGCCGCCCTTTCAGATGGGCGATGTTGTCGAACGAGCCGGTCGACAGGTTGTCGAGCACGAGCACCTCGTGACCGTGCGCGAGCAGCGCCTCGGCCAGGTGCGAACCGATGAAGCCGGCGCCGCCGGTGATGAGCGCTTTCACGTCAGCCCTGTCCTCGAAAGTGTGGAGGTGCTCGGCGACGGTCGAGAGATCCCCGTCGCTCAATCCTGGCTGGTGCAGCGGCAGCGACAATACTTCATCGCAGGCCTGATCGCGCCGCGGGCAGTCCGCCGGGCGGGTGAATGCGAACGCCGGCTGCCTGGTCATCGACACCGGGTAGTGCACGAGCGTCTCGATGCCGTGCGCCTTGAGATGACGCTGGAGCGCTGTCGCGTCTGTCAGGTCCGACGCGACTCTCGGCTTTGACGACGAACAGATGGTAGACGTGTCCAGGATCGACAGTCCGGCGGCACCGTGACACTGCGCGCCAGCCAGCGCCGCGCGATACTTCCCGGCGAGCGCGCGACGCCTGGCGGTCCATGCCAGCGAGGCGAGTGCAGCCGCGCGCGCAGGATGGCGGCCTGCATTTCGTCGAGCCGCGAATTGATGCCTGGCTCCTGGTGGTGATAGCGGTCGGCTTGTCCGCCGTTGCGCAACCTCGAGATTCGCTCCGCCAGCGCGATCGGTCGTTCGTGACCACCGCTCCGCCGTCGCCGAGCGCGCCGAGATTCTTGGTCGGGTAGAAACTGAAGGCCCCGGCCACGCCGATCGTGCCGACCGCGCGCCCATTGGCTGTCGCCAGGTGCGCCTGGCAGCAGTCTTCGATCACGGCCACGTTGTGCCGCGACGCCACACTCGCGATGGCGTCCATGTCGGCCGCCTGCCCATACAGGTGGACCGCGATGACGGCCCGGTGCGCGAGGTGACGGCGGCGCCGACCGCGTCCGGGTCGATCGTGAGGCGTTCCGGATCGATGTCGGCAAACACCGGCCGGGCGCCGGCCATCAGAATCGCGAGCACTGTATACCCGGCCGTCAGCGGCGTGGTGATGACCTCGTCGCCCCGCCGATGCCGAGCGCTTTCAGAATCAACGGCGATGGCATCGGTGCCATTGCCGACGCCGATCGCGTGCGACGCACGCGACGCTGCCGCGAACTCCGTTTCGAACGCCTCGACTTCGGGACCGAGCACGAACCATCCGCTCGAGACCACGCGCTCGATCGCCGCGCGGATGTCGCGCGGCGTCCTCGCCAGGCGCCAGAGATGTGAATGGAATTCGCCGCTGCGGTCACGCGCGCCCCGCCGTGGGCACGGGCCGGTCGACATAGCGGTCCCAATGCTGACGATAGAAGGCTACGGTCCGTCGAAGGCCTTCTTCGAGACCGACTGCCGCCTGCCATCGAGTGGCGCTCGCATGAACTTCGAGGAGTCGGCGTAGAAGTCGCCGATGTCGATGGCCTTCTTCTCGGGAGGCCACGGCACGTACTCGGCGCGCCCGGACCCGGCGACCTTCTACCAGCAGCGCCGTCAGGTCGCGATGGCTGATGGGACGATCGCCGCCGACGTTGAACACTTCGCCGTTGCAGGCATCGTCGGCGCCCGCCCGCACGAACGCGTCCACCGCATCGTCAACGTAGACGAAATCGCGAACCTGCGAGCCGTCGCCGTAGATCTGAATCGTCTGATCTTCGATGGCGAGACGGATGAACCATCCGATGAACCCTGCCGGTTGTGTTTGATGAGCTGACGCGGCCCGTAGACGTTGGTGAGCCGCAGCGAGCACGCGCGGACGCCAAAGACGTTGTTGTAGACGAGGTGGTAGTACTCGCCGGCGGCTTTGTTGATGCCGTTGACGTCGGTCGGGCGCACCAGGTGCGCTTCGTCACCGGCAGCGAGTCGGGCCGGCCGTAGACCTGACGCGTTCCGGCGAACACGACTTTCGCTCGCGGGTTGTTGTGCCGGCACGCTTCGAGGATGGTCAGCTGGCTGCGGCAGTTGATCTCGAGATCCGCGTACGGCTCGTGCATGCTGTCGATGTGGCTCACCTGGCCGGCGAGGTTGAAGATCACCTCGCACGCCCTGCACCAGATAGTTCATCGTGCTCTGCTGCCGCACGTCGGCGACGTTGATCTGCAGCCGATCGGCGATGCCGTCGATGTTGAAGAGATTGCCGCCGAAATCGGGAATGAGCGAGTCGACGAGCAGCACGTCGGCGCCGAGGTCCACGAGGCGGCGCGCGAGGTTGCTTCCGATGAAGCCGAGCCCGCCCGTGATCACGACCCGCCGGCCTTTGTAGAACGAGAGATAGTCTCCCGTCACGGTCGCGGAGGTGCGGGGTAGACGCGGTTGGCGGGATCGACCGCCGTCTGCGCCAGCGGAATCAGCCCCGGCTTGCGATGCTCGCGTCGCACGACCAGCGCCAGCCAGAGCACGAGCAGATCCTTCGCCACCCGGAACAGCCGGCGGAAGTTGAAGAACTGCGACTGTCCGTACGCGCGATGGTAATGGTGCACCGGCACTTCGACGATCCCGGAACCCGCTGTCCTGGATCTTCTTCATCATCTCGACGCAGATGACGCCGCTCGTCTTTTCGAGATTGATGCGGTCGAAGATGATCCGGCGCATCAGCCGGAAGTCGCAGTCGACGTCGCGCAGGTTCAGCCCGAACAGAGAGCTGACCGCATGGTGGTAGATCCGCCCGATCACGATGCGATGGAACGGATCTGATCGGCTGATCTTGTAGCCGTTGACCAGGTCGGCATCGGCGGTGAGCGCGTTCCAGAGCACTGACAGTTCCGCCGGGTCGTACTGCGCGTCGCCGTCCGTATAGAAGATGAGCTCCTTCGTCGCCGAGCGGAACCCGGTCCTGAGCGCGGCGCCGTAGTCGCGGTTTCTCGGGTGGTGCACCGCGCGCACTTCCGGATAGGTGCGCGCGAGCTCGTCGGCGATCTCAGCCGTCCCGTCGGCGCTGCCGTCGTCGACCACGATGATCTCGAAGTCGGGCGTGAGCGCTCCGCCGCCTTGACCGCGCGGATCACCATGCTCGCAATGGTGCCGCTGTCGTTGTAGGCCGGGAAGAAGACGCTCAGGCTCGGAGACTTGGGACCTTGCGGGACCGTCATCTTTGGAAAAACCGCCACAACCTTAGCATGCAGAAAAGGCCGTCAGATCTGCGGGCTTCGGCGGCGCTTCGAGCGAGCTCCGATCGCCGACGAGACGCCACGGCGTGATCGCCGACTCGACGAGAACCGCCCGCGAGAACTTCGATTCTCCCTCGCGCCGCTCGACGAATGTGATCGGGACTTCGGCAATCCGCGCGCCGCGCCGGGCCGCGACAAACAACATCTCGACGAGGAACGAATAGCCGTCCGGAGAATGAACCGATCGAGCGGCAGCGAGGCCAGAAGCGATCGCGGCGCCAGCAGCGATAGCCGCTCGTGCAGTCGCGCGCGCGAGTCTCGTGATCCCTCGAATGTAGATGTTGGCGAAGCGGCTCAGCAGACGGCGCGGCGGCGCGGCCAGTTGACGATCGCGCCGCCGGGTATGTAGCGCGATCCGATGACCACATCGGCGTCCGCCGCGGCCGCGATCAGGCTCGGGCAGATGCTTCGGATCGTGCGAGAGATCGGCGTCCATCTGGCAGATGACGTCCACCGGTTCCTGAATCGCCGTGCTGATCCCGTCGATGTACGAGCGGCCGAGTCCGCGTTTGCCGGTGCGGTGCATGACGGCGATGCGGCCGGGATATTGACGCGCCAGATCGTCGGCGATCTGCGCCGGTGCCGTCCGGAGATTGATCGTCGACGACCATGCACGCGGACGTCGGCGTGGCTCATCGAGGCCGGCGACGAGCACGGGCAGGTTCGTCGCGCTCGTTGTAGGTCGGGACGATGACCAGGGCGGTCACGATCTCGGCGCCCTCGATGCGCAGCGAGCGAGATCTGCTCGGACACGAGGCCGACCAGGAAAATCACCACGCTGATCAGGATGAGCAGCACCGAGGAATTTGTCACGTGCGACTGCGTGGCAATGGTCCAGACGCCGTATGCGCGCTGCCGACCGAGAAGGAGACGTCAGGCTGATCGGCAGAAAAATCCGCATCGGGCTGAAGATGGTGATCACCTTCAGCAGGATGAGCGCGAAGCGAAGCCCGTCAGAACCCAGCCTGATCTTCGATTTGCCCTGCCGGTGCGCCGGCCTCCACCGGCTCGAACCAGACGCTGTAGCCCGCCTCGGATAAAGGCCAGCGTCGTCGTCGTCGGCGTCGAAAAGCCGTTGGGCAGGAGATGGATGAACTCGAGCAGGTAATCGCGGCGAGCCGCGCGAAAGCCTGACGTCAGATCCGGAATCGGCCGCCTCGGCGAGAAATCCTGCCGTGGCGTTCAGCATCGCGTTGCCGATGCGCCGGACTGCGCTCGCCTGCGAGCGCACCGACCGCGCGCCGACGACGAGATCGAAGGTGTCGAGATGCGCAACCAGACGCGTGGCGTCCGACGCGGCAGTGCTGTCCGTCGGCGTCGATGATCGAGGACGTAGGAACCCGCGGCCTCGGCGGATGCCCGTTTTCACCGGCGGCGCCGTTGCCCTTGTTATGCGGATGCCGAACGACGGTCGCGCCGGCCTCCGCCGCTCGCTCGGCGGTCCCATCGGTCGAGCCGTCATCGACGACAGGATTTCTCGCCACGGGCGGCGTCGCTCAGCGCGGCGACGATCGAGCCGATAGACGGCGCCTCGTTGAACGCAGGGATGACGATCGAAGTGGAGCCGAGATAATCGCAACGCTTATGTAGCGAATCGGAAGTTGATGATGTCGCCGTCCTGGACGATGTATTCTTGCCCTCGAGCCGAACCTCGCCGTGGTCGCGGCAGGCCGCCATCGTGCCGCGGCTCATCGAGCGTGTCGTAGCTCACGACTTCGGCTCGGATGAACCCGCGCGCGATGTCGCTGTGAATTTCGCGCGGCAGCCAGTTGTGCCGAGATGCCACGCGGAATCGACCAGGCACGGCACTCGTCTTCGCCGACGGTGAAGAACGAGATGTAGCCGAGCAGATCGTAGCTGGCGCGAATGACGCGATCGAGTCCCGACTCCGATCAGACCGAGATCCGCGAGAAACGCCGCGCGCGTCGGCCGGTTCGAGCTGCGCTGATCTCGAGCTCGATCTTCGCGCAGACCGCCGCGGCCGCCGTCGATCCACGCTTCAGAAACGCTGTCAGGCCGGTCGCCTCGGCCGCCCGGTGATCGTCTGCTGCCGCCCGCGCATCGGCCGAGATGACCGCCTCGTCGAGGTTGATGACGATGAGCAGCGGCTTGGCCGAGAGAAACTGAAACCCGCGCAGCCGCTTGAGATCGTCGCCTTTGAGGTCGAGGGTCGCGCAGCGGGCTTGCCTTCCTCGAGTGTCGGACCGGCACAGCGTGACGACCTCGCGTTCGCGCTCGAGATCCGGCGGACTTGGCCTTCTTGAGATCCTTTCGAGCCGTTCGAGCCGTCGCTCGGCGACGCCCAGGTCGGCGAGGATCAGCTCGTCCTCCATCGCCTGCGCGTCGCGCAGCCGGATCGATCGTGCCGGCCGGATGCGGAACGGCCGGGTCCTGAAACGCCCGCAGCACGTGAACGAGCGCGTCGGCGTTCTTGTACGCGCGCGACGTCCACCGAGCGTTTTCGCGACGCCGGCCTGTCCCGTCGCCGCCAGGTCCGTGAACTCGACGGTTGCCGGCACGCGCTTTCGCGGGTTGAACATCGCCGTCAGGCGATCGAGTCGCGCGTCCGGCACCTTGGAGATCCCGATCGACGTCTCGCCCTTGCCGCGACGCCGCGTGCGACCTCACGCGCGCTCGTCATGAGTTGGAAGAGAGTGGTCTTTGCCGGTGGAACCGAAACCTATGAGGGCTGCCCTGAGCATCTGAAACCGCGCATCGTAGCACGCGTGCCGAATGCAGCGAATCTAGCTCCGTCCTCATCCGTTACCATGAAGGTGAACGCGCCCAACAGACGATCAAAGGGCGAAAATAAACCGCGGATCTGGGCGCAAATTACTGAAGGGGTGAGTTTTGTTCGCTTGACAACCCCGTGACGCCTCTCCTACTATTTCGGTGGAAATTTGTGGCCGAAAAGTGGAGTAGATGGCGCGTGTTTAGGGGCAATGCGCCAGCTCGCATTGATGACAAGGGGCCGACTCAAGGTGCCCAACACCTTCCGGCCGCCTGCTCGAGAGCAAATACGGACGCGAACTCTTCTCACGAGCCTGACCGGCGAGTATCGTCCGCATTTATCCGATGCCCGTCTGGCTCGAGATCGAACAGAAGCTCGGCTCCATGCCGTCGACGCATCCCGTCGCAGCGTCCGCTTTCTCGATCGCGTCAACTACTTCGGCCAGGCCGCGGAACTCGACGGCCAGGGCCGCGTGATCATCCCTGTCCGCCTGCGCGACGCGGCGACGATGGCCGGGCGACGTCGATGTTCTCGGTCAAGTCAACGTGGCCTCGACGTCTGGAACCACGAGCGCTTCCTCACCAAGATCGCAGCGCGAACCCTACACCGACGATGACGCGCGCGCGCTTTCGGAGTTCGGCATTTGATCGACGCACGTCCCGGTCCTGACCGACCGAAGCGCTCGCGTTTCTCCGTCCCGAACGAGGCGGGCTGTTCGTCGACTGCACGGTCGGCCTCGGCGGTCACGCGCGAAGCGCTGCTCGAAGCGGGCGCGACGCGCATCCTCGGCCTCGATCGCGACACTCAGGCGCTCGCGTCCGCGCGCGCGCAGGCCTTGCGCTTCGTGTGGCGATCGCGTCGAGCTCGTGCACGCGGACTATCGTCTCGGTGGATGCGGTGCTCGGCGGCCGCGGATCGATACCGTCGACGGCGCGCTCGCCGATCTCGGCGTGTCGTCGCTGCAGTTCGACGGCCCCGGCCGCGGCTTCAGCTTTCAGCGTGACGAGCCGCTCGACATGCGCATGGATCGCGACGACGCGGCGAGACGGCAGCCGATCTCGCCGGCCGCGTCGACCGAACGCGAGCTGGCCGACGCGATCTGCGCAGCTACGGCGAGGAACGGCTTCGTCGCGGCGAATCGCCACGGCGATCGTCGCGGCGCGCCGCGAGCGACCGATCGACGACGACCGGCCGGCTCGCGGCCATCGTGCCGGCGGGCGCTCAGGCGTCGCGGTTACCAGCGCGCATCGACCCGGCGCACCCGCACGTTCCAGGCGCTGCGCATCTGGGTGAACCGCGAGCTCGACGGCCTCGATCGTTTCATCGGAACGCCGCGTCCGCCGGCTGCGCGCCGGTGGCGCGGCTGGTGGTGATCTCGTTTCACTCGCTCGAGGATCGCATCGTCAAGCACACGTCTGGCGCTCGCGCATACGGCGCCAATGCGGCGGGCGGCTCGTCGCTGCTGACGAAGAAAACCGGTCGGTTGCCCGAGCGACGACGAAGTCGAGCGAAACCCGCGCGCACGCAGTGCAGGGCTGCGCGCCGCCGAGCGCATCGCGTACCAGGATGAACGAGGTGAAGCATGTCTGACGCTTTTCGAATACGCGATCCAAGCAAGGACGTTCGCAACAACCCCATCGTCCGCGAGGTCGACGATAACGCGCGTGCAGCGCGAGCCTGGAAGTCGGTGGCCGTCGCCACTCTCGTGGTGGTCGTGCTGCTCGTGTCGGCTACGCAGCACTTCTACCTGCTGCGCAACGGTGCCATGTGGTGGATCAGCTGCAGCGGGAACGCGCGGCCGAGGAGGAAGCGGCACGTCATCTGCGGCCGGAGATCGAGACCTTGAAGTCGCCGCAGCCCGCATCGAGGCGTCTCGCCACGGAGAAACTGCATCTGATCGCGCCGATCGAGTGGAAGACGCGATCGTCGATCGAACGGGTGGCGCCGGCGGATCCTCCGGCGTCGTCGATCGTCGCGCGCCGGTGATGGAGATCGTCCGGCGCGTCTTCGAGCAGCGTCCGCAGCGCCGAGGCGCCTGCGCCGGACTGGCGCACGACGCTTCGGTCGGCGGGCTGGTGCGCGGGCATGTTGTTCCTGATCTGGGTCGCCGCGATCGAGATCCGGCTCATGTATCTGCAAATCATCGCGCGTGCCGAGCTTCGCCGAGAGGGCAGCGCCAGCATCGCGCGAAGTGTCGGCTCCGGGCAACGCGGAGACATCCCGACAGGAACGGGCGCGTCTTCGCGACCAGCGCCGACGCCAGATTCGATCATCGCGATCCCCGCGGCGATTGACGACGTGCCGGGAGCGGTGACCAAGCTCTGTCGAGGCCCTGCAGGACTGCGAGCAAACACGATCGCGAACTGCTCGTCGAACGCCTCGGCAAGCGGATCAGTTTGCATGGGTCCGCCGGCAGGTTTCTCCCGAAGCCGCCAAACGTGTCGAACGCCCTGACCCCGACGGGATCGGATTCCGCAAAAAGACCGCAGGTTCTATCCCAACAAAGAGCCGGCGCGCATCTGCTCGGATACGTCGGGGTCGACAACAAGGGCCTGAGCGGAATCGAATTCGCCTACGACAGCCAGATTCGCGGCAAGCGGACGGCAATGCGCTCGTCAACGCTGACGCCAGGCGCCACGTGTTCAGCCGCGTGGCGCGGTCCGCCAACCTCAGGCTCCTCGATCGAGCTGACCATCGATCAGCACCTGCAGCAGTGTCGCCGAGCGCGAACTGCACCGCGGGTGTCGTTGAAAATCGCGCCGACGGCGGCAGCGTCATCGTCATCAATCCGAGGACGGGCGAGATTCTTGGCGATGGCCAACGAGCCGGACGCTCAACCCGAACGCCTCATCGAGACGCTCCGAAGCCAGGCGAAGAAACCGCGCCGTTCAGGATCTTACGAGCCGGGCTCGACGTTCAAACTCGTGACGGCGTCGGCCGCGATCGAAGGCAAGGTCATGCCGGTCGATGCCTGATTGACACCAGCCCCGGCTACATCACGGTCGACTCGGGAACCGTGCGCGACACGGTCGAATCACGGCAGTTCTCGTTCAGACGACGTAATCGCCAGATTCGAGCAACGTCGGCGCGCATCAAGATCGGACTGCGCGTCGGGCGGCGAACGCCTCGGCGCTACGTCAACCAGGCCTCGGGTTCGGCCGTCCCGTGTCGAGGGATTTTCCAGGCGAGAGTCCAGGGCATCGTCTGGGACTGGTCGAAGTGGACTGAAGGCGCCCTCGCTCACGTCGCGATTGGCTATCAGGTCGGCGTCACACCGCTCCAGATGCTGGCGGCGGTCAGCAGCATCGCCAACGGCGGCGAGTATCTCGAGCCCCGCATCGTTCGCGCTGCGTATCGCGAAGGACCGGCGCTACGTCGTCGAGCCGAAGGTCGTCCGCCGCTCTGCGTCAGCGCTGACACCGCCGCCACATTGACCGGAATCATGGCGGGCGTCGTCGAGCACGGCACCGGCACACCCGCGCAAATCAAAGGGTTCACCATCGCCGGGAAGACCGGCACGTGCGGCCAAACTGAACAACGGCGGCGCACTCACAGTCCGATTACAACGCGTCGTTTGTCGGCTTCGTGCCGTCGCGCCATCCCGCAGATGCGCGATCATCGTCGTCATCGATTCGCCGCACGGGCCCCACCGCTATTTCGGCGGGCCGGTCTCGGGGCTGATCTTCAAACGCATCGCGGAAGCGTCGCTGAGATATCTCGGGGTCGCGCCGACCGTGGACCCGGCCCCGCCGGTGATGATCGCGCGGCACCTCGAAGAAGGTCCGCCGCCGATTGCGAATGCCGCGGCCTCTGCCACAGGTGAGTCTCGTCTCTGACGACGCGCCGGCGGGCAATTACGCCCGACCTTCGCGGTCTGAGCGCCCGCTGACGCCATTCGAGCCCTGGTCACGGCTGGGCTGTCGCCTCGGATCACCGGCGACGGAAATGTAGTGTCTCAGGATCCAGAGCCCGGTGCTCCGTTGTGGCAGTTACATCGCCACCGCCAGACTTCACCTCGAGCGCACGCGCCTCGATTTCTGCGGCGGGCGCAGCCATGACCTGGGTCGAACTCTTCAGTGAGCTCGAACGCAAAGGTCTGGTGCGCGAGACGACCGGAACGCCTTCATCGGTGACTGTCACCGCGCGTGACGTACGACTGCGGCGAGTCGAGCGCGGTCACGTGTTCGTCGCGCTTCAGGCCGCAACGTCGATGGTGCAGCATTTGCTGCGCAGGCCATCGAGCGGCGTGCGCGCGGTCGTCTCCGAAAGCCCGGCTGCCTGCCGGCAGCCGCGCGCCCCGGTTGACGGTCGTGAACGCGCACGAGTCGCGCTCGCGGTACTCGCGGCTGCTTTCTACAGGCAGCCGAGCACCGAGATGCAGGTCGTCGGGGTCACTGGCACCAACGGAAAGACAACGACGGCCTATCTGCTGCGCGTCGATCTTCGAAGCCGCCGGAATCCGGTGCGGTCTGCTCGGCACGGTCGGCTACCGCATCGGCGAGCTCTGCTGCGAGACGCCACGCATACCACGCCGGAAGCGCCGGAAGTTCAGGCGCTGCTGCGCGAGATGGTCGATCTGGCTGCGGCGCCTGCGTCGATGGAAGTGCTCGTCGCACGCGCTCGCTCGCATCGCGTGGACGAAGTCACGTTTGCCGCCGGCGTCTTCACCGAACCTGACCCGCGACCACCTCGATTTCCACGCCGACATGGAAGTCGTACTTTCAGGCGAAACGGCGGCTCTTCGACATGCTGCCGCCGCGATGCGCCCGGCGCTGATCAACCTCGACGATCCCGAGGCCGCGACGCTGGTCGAGCTCGTTCGCGCGGCCGGTGACCTACGCCGTGAATCGGCCGGCGGACATCACGCCGGGTCCTCGTCGTTCTCGCTCGACGGGCTGACGTTCGAGGTACGCACGCCGCGAGCGACGCTTCACATCCGGTCGGCGCTGGTCGGCCGGCCGAACGTCCACAACATCCTTGCGGCGGTCTCGACGGCGATACGCGCTCGGCCCGTCCTTTGATGCCATCGAGACACGGCATCAGCCGGCTCGACGGCGTGCCCGGGCCGGTTTCCAGATCGTGTCGAATCCGAAGGACGAGGTCACGGTCGTCGTCGACTACGCGCACACCGACGATGCGCTGCGCAATCTGCTCGAGACGGCGCGCCCGCTCGCGCGAGGCCGCTTGATCACCGTGTTCGGCTGCGGCGGCGATCGCGATCGCACGAAGCGCCCGCTGATGGGCGTCGGTGGCCGGCAGGCTGAGCGATCTCGATCCTCATCACCGTCCGACAACCCGCGCAGCGAGGATCCGCAGCGGATCATCGACGAAGTCCGCGCGGCATCACCGCCGACACGCGGTCGCGACAGCGCGCCAGCGCGCTGCATCACGATCGCCGATCGACGGCGAGGCCATCAACAAGGCGATCGAGCTCGCGCTCTGGCCCGGCGATCTCGTGCTCATCGCCGGCAAGGGTCACGAGAAATATCAGGTCATCGGCAGCGCAGGCTGCTGCCGTTCGACGATGTCGCCGTCGCGCGCGAGGCGCTGACGCGGCGTCGCAGCAACTCCGGTGTCGTTTAGCAGTCGATGCTCTACCACCCGCTCGTATCCCGTTCCACACCGAGTTCATCGTGCTCAACGTGACGGGCTACATCACGTTCCGCACGGCAGCGGCCGAGCCTGTCGGCGCTCGCGATCAGCCTCGCTGCTCGGCCCGTGGATGATTCGGCAAGCTCAGCGCGAGTTTCAGATCGGACAGGTGATCCGCCAGGAAGGCCCGACCAGTCACCGCGCAAGGCCGGCACGCCGACGATGGGCGGGCTGCTGATTCTGGCCGGGTCGCTCGTGCCGACGCTGCTCAGCAATACGTAACTGAACGAAGTATAC
>ERZ1370068.11061-contig-9708_pt1 | contig 41408 bp, 48 predicted proteins | sample MGYA00561227_ERZ1370068 | MGnify/ENA primary metagenome ERZ1370068 (study PRJEB38410, sample SAMEA6850437) | metagenome | study: Metagenomic assessment of the ecological functions of the soil: analysis of the soil microbiota associated with the... | reverse complement strand
AGCATTGCTTCGTTCAGTTTATATTGCGCTGCCCCTCCTCGATCTGCTGCGCGCGGTCCGCCAGCGGAAGCCGTCCGCGTCGCGCCGCAGCGGGTCGACGCCGAGTCTCCTCGCGAGTGCGCCGCGGCGCAGGCCGGCAGCAGCAGGGTCGAGGTCGAGCAGCGCGTCGCCGCGCGCAGCCCGGTGTCGCCAGGCTCCGGCGCCTCTGCGCAGATCGCGTAGACGGGCTGGCCGGGACGGTCGTCGCGCGGCCGCGGGCATCCGGCGGCGCGCCGGCGTCCCAGAGCTCGCGACCGCGCGCTCCTCGCCGATGATCATCCGCGCGCCCGCTCGCGGGCCGCCGCCTCGGCGAAGGCCGCAGCAGCCGCTGCCGGACAGGGACGATGTTCGCGCCGACGTGGCAGAGCGCCGTCAGCCGCCCGTCGCCGTCCGATCACGGCCGCGAAGCGACCGAGCCCGCGCCGGGCGACGTCCTCGAGGAACACGCGCTCGACCGGGCTCCTCGGCGCAGAAGCGCGAGGATCTGGTCGAGCGTCGGCGATCGGTCGGAACGGCCGGATCCCACATGCGCTTCGAGATCGCTGCTCGCATCGCGACTAGGGTTCGCGCCATGCCGATCCACATTCGAGCCAGAGCCCGGCGACTACGCCGACGCCGTGCCTCCTCCCCGGCGACCCGCTCCGCGCGAAGTACATCGCCGAGACGTACCTCGACGACGTCGTGCAGCGTGAACGCGCGAGCGCGGGATGCTCGGCTACACCGGGCACGTACGAAGGCAAGCCGGTCTCGGTGCAGGCGACGCGGGATGGGCTGCCCGCGGCGCGACGATCGTGTTCGAGGAGCTCGATCCAGCTCGGCGTGCAAGAGGCTCATGCGCGTCGGCACCTGCGGCGGCCTCCAGCCGCGACCACGACGCTCGGCGACCTGATCGTCGCGCTCACGGCGGTCCCGGCCGACTCGACGGCGATGCACCTCGTCGGCAACGAGCCGCACTGCCCGACGGCCGTCGTGGGAGCTCGTCCACGAGCGCCGTGCACGCCGCGAAGGCACATCGGCGCAGCCGATGCACGTCGGCCCGATCGTCTCGAGCGACGTCTTCTACAACCCGGACGAGGGCCAGTACGAGCGCTGGTCGAGCGCGGCGTGCTCGCCGTCGAGATGGAGGCGGCGGCGCTCTTCACGGTCGGCGCGCTCCGCGGCGTGCGAGGCCGGGCTGCCTGCTGACCGTGCAGCGACATCGTCGTCGAGGGCGAGTTCACGCGGATCACCGACGACGAGCTGCGCGCCGCCGTCGACCGGATGACGCGGCATCGCGCTCGACGTGGCGATTCGCCGAGCTAAGCATTACGCGCGTCGTCTTCCTCGTCAACCCGGCGTCGCGACAACGGCGCGACCGGGAAGCGCTGGCCGAGCTCGCGGCACCGCGCGCGCCCGAGCTCGGCCTGCGCGGGCGAGACGCCTGCTCGTCAGCGCGCCCGGGCCACCTCGACCGAGCTCGGCCGGAGCGGCTCGCCGGGGCGACGCTGCTCGTCGTCGGTCGGCGGCGACGGGACGCTGAACGAGGTCGTGAACGGCGTCGCCGGGAGCGGACGCCGAGCTCGCCGTGCTCCCGCGCGGCACCGGGCCAGGACTTCGGCCGGACGCACGGCATCCCGACCGAGCTTCGACGACGCCGTGCGGGTCGCGCTCGAGCGGCAGCGACGCGGACGATCGACCTCGGCCGCGTCGTACGCTGCGAGCGGCGGCGACGGAGCGCTGCGTTCGCGAACGTCGGCTCGGCCGGGATGAGCGGCGCCGTCGCGCGGCGCGCGAACGGGATGTCGAAGGCGCTCGGCGGCCGCGCGACGTTCTTCTACGCGCTCACGCGCGAGTTCCTCGCGTGGCAGAACACGCGAGGTGACCGTGCACGCTCGACGGCGGCGAGCGCCGCGGGCCGATGCACGACGTGATCGTCGCCAACGGCACGCTGGCACGGCGGCGGCATGAAGCTCGCGCCCGACGCGCGAGCCCGACGACGGCGCTCTTCGACGTCGTGCTGATCGGCGACGTGACCAAGCTCGACTTCCTCACGACCGTCGCCGAAGCTCTACAGCGGCCGCTATCTCTCGCGCACCCGAGGGTCGGAGCTCTGCGGTCCGCGTCCGTCGGCGATCAGCGCTGCCGAGCCGCTGCCGCTCGAGGTCGGACGGCGAGCCGATCGGAGCGACGCCTGCGCGCTTCGAGGTCGTCCCGCGGCGCTGCGGCTGCGGGTTCCCGCTGCGTAGCCTCGCTGCAGCGGCTGCGGCGGCATTCGGTGACGCTGGCCGGTCTCGTCGCCTCGGGCGCGATGACCGGCCTCGACCAGTGGGCGGCCGAGCACGCGATGCCGCTCGCGGGACGGCCAGTCGGCTGCGCCGACGTCGCTCGAGTCGCTCGTGCCCCTCCTCCACGCGGCCGTTCCAGCCGGTCGGCGTCGCGATCGCCGAGATCGTGACATTGCCCGGGCAGGTCGTCATCTCACTCCGTACTCGTCCTCGCCGCCGCCCGGCAGCCCTGACGCGGGGGCGGGTCCAGGCGGCGCCGGCTGGACGGCGGCGTGGTTCGTCGCCGTCGCCGTGGAGACTCGTCTGCCGGCACACGCTCACGCGGCAGCCGCTCTACCGGCGACGGCGTACATCCTCGTGGGATCTGACTCGTCCTGGCCGAGCGGTCACGCGCTGCGCTGCGCGCTCGTCGCGGGCGCACTCGCCGCCGCAGTGCCGCGCGCTACGCGTTCCCCTCGCGATCCTGGCTCCTGGCCGTCGTCGTGCTGCTCGAGCTCGCCGGTGTTCCATACGCCCACCGATGTCGGCGGGTTGCTTCTCGCGACGGCCGCCGCGGCCGGCGTCGTCGCGCTGGAGAGGTCAGCTTCTCGGCGGCTGCGGCACCACCTGACGCTGGCTTGCGAGCGGCCTTTGGCTTCCCCAGCGAGTCCAATCTCTTCTCGAGCTTCGTCAGCCGCTTCTGAGCTCCTGCGCCGCGCGTGCGTGAAGCTCGTCGACACGGTCGCCGAGCCCCTTGAACGCCTGGACGGCGCGGTCATTCGCCGGGCGCGCCGGAGCCGCTGGATGGCGCCCTCGCTCAGGTCGGCGAGCCGAGCCACCAGATCCTTGTTCCCATCAGCCATCGCTCCTCCTCGGTCGGTCTGACCCGACCATACCGAGCGCGGCCGCCAGACCGCGCAGTCTGGCTCGCGCCGGCCGTCGAGCACGAGCTCCGCCTCCAGTCCCAGCAGCGTCGCCGCCGCGGTTGACACGATCGCGAGAGGCGCCCCCGGAGGCGAGCGTTGCCCCGGGCAGCGCGGCGACTGGATGCACCTCGAGCGACGAGCCGACGACCAGGAGCAGACCCGCCTCCGCGGCCAGCCGCTCTGCGCCCGCTCGATCGCCTGTGCCGGCAGCAGCTCGCCGAACATCACGACGCCCGGCTTCAGGATCTCGCCGCACTCCGGGCACGGCGGTAGCGGCAGCGAGCGCGACGGCGTCCTCCATCGGCACGCGGACGCCGCAGTGGATGCACTCGGCCTCGCGCACCGAGCCGTGCACCTCGACGACCTCGCGCGAGCCGGCGCGCTGCGTGAGACCGTCGATGTTCTGGGTCACGACGGCCCGCACCGAGGCCGCGTCTTCTGAGCTCGGCGAGGGCTCGGTGCCCGTCGTTCGGCTCCGCGTGCGAGAGCGCGTCGAGCCGGAGCGCGTAGAACTCCCAGACCCGCGCCGGATCGCGGCGGAGCACGTCGATGTGCGCGACCTCGGCCGGGCCGTACTGCGCCCAGACGCTCTGCAGCCGACCGGAAGTCCGGGATCCCCGACTCGGTGCTGATGCCGGCGCCCGTGAGCACGACGCACGGGCGCCGGCGATCGAGTAGCTCAGCCAGGCCTCTCGACGCTCATGCATCGACGGTAGACGAGCACGCTGGTACGCGAACGCGCCGGCGAGCAGTAGCGAGCACCACGGCCAGGAACGAGCCGACGCGCCAGATCGACTCGAGGTGTGCGAGGTCCACTGAGGAAAGACCTTGCCCGCGTAAGCGTCGGGACGCCAAGACCTCCGAGCCGGGTAGTCGCCCGCTTGCGCCGAAGCAGAGGCCGGCGACAATCGCCGCGAAGCCGAGCCCCGCCCAGAAGCCCGAGAGCGCGAGCTGGCGACGCCCGGGTCGACTGCCCGGATTGCGCGCCGGAGAGGTCGACGACGAGTCCGCTCGCCAGGTAGACGGCAAGCTTCCTGCGCCGACCCAGGCGAGGCTCAGCGACGTCGCGGTACGCAAAGCCGCGATGCCCGCGAGCGCTGGGAAGGAAGTAGCGCGACCGCGCCGATTGCGACCGGGATCGAGTGCGGCGCCATAGGCCAGCGAGGTCGGCGGAACTTCCGAACCTGACGCGTCACGCCCTGCGGCAAGCCCGGCGAACACGAGCGCGAGTAGCGACGAGGCCAGCGCTCCGGCGTGCTCGCCTGGCGCCCGGCCCGGGCGAGCACGAGCCGCCTCGAGCGACCAGGCTGCGACGACCGCAGGGCCGTCCAGCGTGACCGTGATCGCGACAGCACCGACGAGCGCTGCGGCGACGCCGTACAACAGCATCGCGACCTCGCGACTCGCGCGCGACCTCAGCACGAGTGTCCCAAGCGCGACGCGTGCGCCGGCGAGCGCGAACAGCCACGCATTTGCGCCTCCCTCGGTGTCCGGCGTCGTCGATCAGCCGCCAGCCGCCGGCCGCCGTGACCACGGCGTTCGTGACGAGGAGCTGATCGCGCCGAGGAGAGGCGCAGCGATTTCGTCGGCCTCCGCAGTTTCGTGGCCGATCGCGGCCGACGTTAGAGCAGCCAGAACGCCGCGGCCACCGCGAGCGTCAGCGCGAGTCGTGCGCCTGTCGCTCGCGCAAGCCACGACGCCAGGCCTGCGGTGCGCTCACGACGTACGTGATCACCGCGAGCCATGCCCAGCCCTGCTGGACGACGACGCCGACGGCGGCGACGAGCGCGATTGTCATGTGAACACGAGCGAGCTCGTGTTGGTCCCGGCATCGACGAACACCGGCGCCAGGAGCGAGCCGACGATCCCGATGCCGGCGATCTCCTGCGAGTCCCAGCGCTGGCGGCGAACAGCGCCAGTGCGCCGACGGCCCGGCGATCCACGAGCCCGACGGTGGGTGACACGAGGTGGTAGTGCAGCGCCGTCGCCGCGTCGCTGGCGTAGAGGCGCGGCGAGGCCGGCAGCGACGGTCGCTGGTGCCGCCTGCGTCCGGCCGTGACGCTCGTAGAGCCAGCCGCCGAAGCATGACGAGCACGAGGGAGCCAGCGAACGCGAGCTCCATGCGCGCGGGTCACGCCGATCCAGCCGTTGTGCACGGCCATGACGACAAAGAAGACCGCGAGCGATGACGACGGCGATGCCGCCGACCCAGCCGAGGATGCGACCGCCCAACAGCTCGAGGTCACGCCGCGGCCTGGTGGAGCGGCCTGTCTCGGCGGCGGCCAGACCGGCGTCGGCGGGGCAACTGGAGCGGGGCAGGAGCCGGCGCGGCGGCCACTGCCAGCAGGCCTTCGAGGGTCTTCACCCTGGCCTGGAGGAAGGTCAGGCGTTGCTCGACCGAGGGCTCCATTTGTTCTCCTCCTTGGGAGACGGTCATAGCATTCCTGCTATACGCTGTATATAGCACGTCTGCTATACCTGTCAACCCTCGGATAGGCTCGCGCCCCGTGAATGGCTTCACGTTCTTGGTCCCGATCCGCGTGCGCTTCGCGGACACCGACGCCCAGGGCGTCGCGCACAACTCCGCCTACGTCGTCTGGTTCGAGGTGGCGCGCGTCGAATACCTGCGCGAGTTCGCCGGCGGCTACCAGGCACTCCGCGACCAGGGCATCGAGGCGCTCGTCCTCGAAGTCGTTCTGCCGCTACCGGATCCCGGCGCGGTTCGACGACGAGCTCCTGGTCCACACGCGCTGCGTCGGGCCTCGTGGCGCGCGTTTCCGCTACGAGTACGCGATCGTCCGGGGCGACGAGCTCTCGCCGACGGCCACGCACCGAGCACGCCTGCGTCGACGCGCCAGACGTTCCGTCCGACGCGCGTTCCCGAGTGGCTCGCGGATCGCGATCCGAGCCGCCGAGGGCGCTAGCTCTTCGGCATGAAGATCTCGCTGCGCGATCACGAGCCGCTGGATCTGCGAGGTGCCCTCGTAGATCTGGAACAGCTTCGCGTCGCGCATGAGCTTCTCGACCGGGTACTCCTTGATGTAGCCGTAGCCGCCGAAGACCTGGACGGCGTCGGTGGTGACCTTCATCGCCGTGTCGGCGGCGAAGCGCTTCGCGAACGACGAGTAGAGCGTCGCCTTGCGGCCGTAGCCCTGGTCGAGCATCCACGCCGCCTGCCAGCGTGAGCAGGCGCGACGCCTCGATCTCGGTCGCCATGTCGGCGATCATGAAGTTGACGCCCTGGTGCATCGCGATCGGCATGTCGAAGGTGACGCGCTCCTTCGCGTACTCGCACGGCGTGCTCGTACGCGGCCTGCGCGACGCCGACCGCGCCGATCGCCGTGCCCGGACGCGTGCAGTCGAGCGTCTGCATCGCGATCTTGAAGCCGTCGCCCTCCTCGCCGAGGCGGTTCGCGGCCGGGATGACGGACGTCCTGGAGCGCGAAGGCCGACGTGTCGGTCGCGCGCTGCCCCATCTTGTCGAGGTGCTGCTCGATCGTCACGCCCGGCGTGTCCATCGGGACGATGAACGCCGACATGCCGCGTTGCGCCCGCCGCCGGGTCGGTCTTCGCGAAGACGACCGTCCAGTCCGCGTAGCCCGCGTTCGTGATGAAGCGTCTTCGAGCCGTTGAGGACGTACTCGTCGCCCTCGCGAACGGCGGTCGTCTTGAGCCGACGCGACGTCGGAGCCGGCGCCCGGCTCCGAGAGCCCGAACGAGCAGAGGATCGGCTGCTCGATGCAGCGGCGCGCAGCCACGCGTCGCTTCTGTTCGTCGCTAGCCGGCGATGACCGCGGGCCCGGCGCCGAGGCCGTTGCGCCGAGATCGAGGTGCCGATGCCCGAGCAGCCCCAGTTGAGCTCCTCGCCGACGAGCATCCCGTCGAACGCGGAGAGGCCGAGGCCGCCGTACTCCGTCGGGACGTGGAGGTTCATCAGACCGAGCTCGTGCGCCTTCGCGATCACTTCGGCGGGATGGCGCATGTGCCTCGTCGTACTCGTGCTCGACTGCGGGCGGATCTCCTTCGCAGCGAAGTCGCGCGCCAGCTCGCCGCAGCTCCTTCTGCTCCTCCGTCAGCGAGAAGGAAACGCCCGTCGCGTGCTGCCTCGAACGCAACCCATCGGAACCTCCGCAGGATCGATTGAACGGTCAGTCAACGATACACTTGTCCGCCCGGAAAACGCTTGAAACCGTACGATTGAGCGGTGGCAACGACCTCCAGCAAGACCGGGATCGACCCGCTCGACTTCCTCGCGACCGACGCCCTTCTCTCCGACGAAGAGCGCGCGATCCGCGACACCGTGCGCCGGTTCGTCTCGGAGCAGGTGAAGCCGTACGTCGGCGAGTGGTTCGAGCAGCGGCGAAGTCCCGCCGCGGAGCTGATCCCCGAGCTCGCGCGCGCTCGGCCTGTTCGGGATGCACCTCGAGGGCTACGGCCTGCCCGGGGCGAGCGCGGTCACGTACGGCCTGACCTGCCACGGAGCTCGAGGCGGGCGACGCCGGCATCCGCAGTCTCGTCTCGGTGCAGGGGTCGCTCGCGATGTACGCGATCTGGCGGTGGGGACTCGGAGGAGCAGAAGCAGCGCTGGCTGCCGCCGATGCACGCCGGCGAGCAGATCGGCTGCTTCGGGCTGACCGAGCCCGACGCCGGCTCCGACCCCGGCTCGATGCGCACGCACGCGCGACGCGACGGCTCCGACTGGATCCTCAACGGCGCGAAGATGTGGATCACGAACGGCTCGATCGCCGACGTCGCGATCGTCTGGGCGCGCACCGACGACGGCGACATCAACGGCTTCCTCGTCGAGAAGGACATGCCCGGGTTTCAGCGCGCCGGAGATGCACCAGCAAGCTCTCGCTGCGGGCGTCGGTCACGTCGGAGCTCGTGCTGCAGCGACGTGCGTGTGCCCGAGGAGAACCGCTTCCCGGAGGTCGACAGCCTCCGCGGGCCGCTCTCGTGCCTCAACGAGGCGCGCTACGGCATCGTCTGCGGCGTCGGTCGGCGCTGCGCGCGCGTGCTTCGAGGCGGCGCTCGACTACGCCGAAGGAGCGGATCGTCTTCGACAAGCCGATCGCCGGCTACCAGCTGACCGCAGCAGAAGCTCGCCGAGATGGCGCTCGAGGTCAACCGCGGCGCTGCTCGTCGCCCTCCACCTCGGGCGCATGAAGGACGACGGGACGCTGCGCCCGGAGCAAGTCAGCGCTGGGGAAGATGGGCAACGTCCGCGGCGCGCTCGAGGTCGGCCCGCACTGCGCGCACGATCCTCGGCGGCAACGGGATCACGCTCGAGTACCCGGTGATCCGCCACATGAACAACCTCGAGTCCGTCCTCACGTACGAGGGCACGCACGAGGTGCACACGCTCGGTCGGCAAGGCGCTGACCGGCGAGGACGCATTCAGGTGATGAAGCTCGCAGACCGCATCAAGCGTTGGCGGAGTCCCGCGGAATGGAAGGAGGAGCATCCCGTGGAGACCGAAGGCGGCCCAGGGCACCCGCTGACGGAAGAGGAGCGTGCGGATGGACCGTCGGATCACGAGCGACGTCCGGTTTCCCGAGACGACCACCGACTACTCCGACGAGACGTAGGGCATTCCGGCCGCCGCCAGGCGCGCGACTCCTCGCCGTCCCAGTAGCCGACAGCGTCGGCGCGGCGGAACACGCGCCCGCCGGCAGCAACCTTTGTCGCTGTCGGGATACGTGGGATAACCGCTGCGCAGCGTCGAGAAGATGACGATGCGCGACGCCTCGGAGCCGCGGTTGTAGAAGGCTGTGCGCGCCGTCTTCGCCCTCGCGGAAACCCGACGACGTCGCCGGCACGTAGCTCTCAGCTCCACCTTCCGGACTCCGGAAGCGTGGGTGTACCGGAGACGACGACGGCCCACTCCTCGTTGCCGGCGTGGAAGTGATACGGCCACAACTGGTTCCCCGGCTCGAACTCGTAGAGTGACGCGCCGATCAGCTCCTTGCCTGTGCGTTCGCTCGCCGAGATCTCAGCGAACGCAAAGCCCGGCGGTGTCTCCTCCGCGGGCGGGACGGTGACGTCGCGGAGATTCACTGGATGTCGACCCAGCCGCGGACGGTCTCGACATCGGGATTCGTAAAGCCGGCGACAACTCCGACCTTGCCTCGTCCGGGTACACCGCGAGCCCGGATCGGAGACGGTCGAGGAAGAACACGACGCGCGCGGGCTCGTCCGGCGTCGTTTCGGAGCCCGTGCGCGCCGGCCGGTCCCGCGGACGAACCACACGATGTCCCAGGGCGCGAGCACGCGCTCGCCCTCCGGCGTTCGCAACGTCGGAGTGCCGGTGATCACGACGCAACACTCCTCCTCGCCCATCTGCCAGTGGTAGGGCGACGAGTTTCCGGGCGCGAGCTCGTACAGCGTTCCACCCCACAGCGTCGCTCCGAAGTCATCGCCGAAGCGGCGCGGCTCGTCGTCGAGGAGGTTCAGAAGCCGGGCCCTCGCGCAGCGCGCAGCGGCTCTGCGGCAGGCCCTCTCGCGGCTCGCCCTCGTTGTACGCCGACGGCGCGGACGTCATTCGGGCCTTCGGCGTAGAAGACGCTCGCGAGGCGCTGGATCTGGAGACGGCCCCGGGCCGAGCTCGTACTGGCCGCCGCCGTACATCTGGATCTCGCGCTCCTCGCACGCCTCGATCGTCTCGAGCAGACCGCGCACCGTGCCGAAGCGCGACGGCTTGATGTTCAGCCAGCTGCGGCTCGAGCGGCAGGTCGTCGACGTCGCTCAGCGAGTGGATGGGCGCGTCGAAGCTGAGCCGGCCCTCGGCGCCGGCGAGCGCGTCGCGCAAGCCGTCCTCGAGCCACGCATCCTCGATCACTACGTCGGGCAGCTCCTCGGCGACGGCGCGGTACAGCTCCGGATCAGGCGCGAGGTCCACGACCGTGCCGCTGTAGTACGCCTTCAGGTCGACGACGCGGACGCGGTCGAGCTCGCGCAGCGCGCCGCAGCAGCTGGCGGTCCCAGTCCTTCTCGGCGTCGAGCTTGAACTCCAGCCCGGGTGCGACCTCGAGCCACCGCTCGGGCGCGGCACGGGTCGAGACCACGAAACGGACGGGCCGCTCGCGGCGCCCGAAAGCCTCGCCGAAGCCGACCCTGTTCTGCCGTAGGGCGAGGTCGAGCGCGGCGCTCTCGAACGCCCAGCGGCGGTAGCCCTCGGTCAGCTCCTCGACCTCGTCGAGCCGGTGGGAAGTCCTCGAAACTCCACGTGCCCGCCAGCATGAGCTCGTCCGGCACGCCGTCGTGCAGCTCGGACTCGTAGGTGACGTCCTCGCCCTGGCCGGTCGCACCCTCGCCCAGGAGGACGACCGTCGTCGTCACGCGCGTCCAGCCGGAGGGCGTCGACGACTCGCGCCGTTCAAGTTCGTAGCCGTCGACCTTGACCGGCAGCTCCGCGACGGAATCCCAGAGCCATACTGCCGAGCATATGAGGCGGAGCCTTATCGCCACCACGGTGGCCGCTCTCTTCCTCGCCGCAACCGCGGCGGCCGGCCTGCCGAAAGCAGGGGTCCTCGTGCCCGGCCGATCGCTCGGCGAGATCAGGCTCGGGGAGTCTCCGCAGGCCGTCCGCGCCGCGCTCGGCACCTTCTACGGGACCCTGTCGCGGCTGTCCCGCGCCGGACGTGGTACTTCACGTACCGGCCGTTCGACAAGCACGGTCTCGCCGTCGAGTTCACGGGCGCGCGAGTCTCCGGCGTCTACACGCTCTGGCGGCCCGCGGGCTGGCACGCACCGCACAAGCTCGGGTTCGGGTCCTCGGTCCTCGCCGTGCACCGGCTCACCGGCGCATCGCGCACGGTCTACCTGCAAGAACTACGAGGCACTCGTGCAGGACTCCGCCCACGCGCGCACCGCCTACTACCTGCTCAACGGCCGGCTTTGGGGCTTCGGCCTCTTCCGACGCGGCGCCTCTCCCTGCAGATGAGCCTCGAGCTCGAGGGATGTCGAGCGGGCCGCCGGGCGACTCGCCGGCGTCGCCCATCGCACGCCGGTCCTCACCTCGCGCACGCTCGACGAGCGCACGGGCGCACTCGTCCATGTGAAGGCGGAGTGCTTCCAGCGCGGCGGCGCCTTCAAGTTCCGCGGCGCGTTCAACAAGATCTCGTCGCTCGACGAGGACGCGCTGCGGCGGCGTCCTCGCCTACTCGTCGGGCAACCACGCGCAGGCCGTCGCCATCGCCAGCCGGGCTCCTCGGCTCGCACGCGACGATCGTCATGCCCGAGGACGCGCCGGCCGCGAAGCTCGACGCCACGCGCGGCTACGGCGCCGACGGTGGTGCCGTACGACCGCTGGACGGAGAGCCGCGAGGAGATCGGCGCCCGGCTGGCTGCGGAGCGCGGGCTGGAGCTCGTGAAGCCCTACGACGACCCGCTCGTGATGGCCGGCCAGGGGACCGTTGCACTCGAGCTGCTCGAGGACGCACCGGAGCTCGACCTGCTTCCTGGTGCCGGTCAGCGGCGGCGGCCTGATCGCGGGCTGCGCGACCGCCGCGCAAGGCGCTGCGGCCCGGGATCCGCGTGGTCGGAGTCGAGCCCGAGGCGGGAGACGACACACGCCGCTCGCTCGCCGCCGGCGAGCGCGATTCGCGATCGACGTCCCGCCACCATCGCCGACGGGCTACAGGCGACCGAGCCCGGCGAGCTGACGTTCGAGGTGAACCGCCGGCTGGTGGACGAGGTCGTCACCGTGAGCGACGAGGAGATCGTCGAGGCGATGGCCTTCCTCTTCGACCGGCTGAAGCTCGTCGCCGAGCCGAGCGGCGCCGTCGGAGTCGCCGTCCTCCTGAGCGGGAAGCTCGACGCGCGCGGGCGCTCTGTCGGCATCGTCGTCTCGGGCGGGAACGTCGGCGCCGCCCGATTCGCCGAGCTCGTCTCTAGGACGTCTTTCAGAGCCGAGCAGGATGACCTCGACCAGCGTCTGCTCGGCCCTGGCGACGGCCTCTTCATCGGACGGCAGGCGGCCGAGCACCCACGCCGTGAGCAGCTCGTCGATCGAGCCGTAGACGACGGTCGCAGCGAAGGCCGGGTCGATGTCCTTGCGGAACTCGCCTGCGCTCGATGCCGCGCGCGATCACTCGCTGGAGCGCGTCGATGGGCAGCGTGAGCTCACCGATCCGCTCGCCCAGCTCCGGGCTGCGCCCGAACTCCTGGATGACGACGCGGACGACATCCGGCAGATGGAGCCAGGTGCGCAGGACGATCGCCGCGATGTGGCGGATCTGGTCGGCGGCTGGCTCGTCGGTCTCCTCCACGCTCTCGATCCGCGCGATGAGGATGCTCCAGTTCTCGTGGAAGACCGCCTCGAGCACCTGGTCCTTGACTTGAAGTAGTGGTACAGGAGGCCGTGCGCAACGCCGGCCTCCTCGGCGATGTCGCCCACCCGGCTCGCGTGGAACCCTTGCGCGCGAACACGCGCACGGCGGCCCCGCGAGGAGCTGCTGCCGCTTGTCCTCCACCGCAGACGTCCGCTGGGCCAAGGGAGGCAGAGCCTACTCCTGCTTCTGTCCGTCTGTCACCGCGGGCGGTGACGGAGGCGAGGTCCTTGACCGCGCCCGCAACCCTCCCGACGGCCGACTGCAGCTCGCTCGGATGATCCAGACCTTGTTCGACTCGCCCTGCGCGATCAGCGGCAGCGTCTGGAGGTACTGGTACGCGAGCAGCTCGGCGTCGGCTTCCCCTCGTGGATGGCGTTGAAGACGGTCTCGATCGCCTTCGCCTGACCTTCGGCCTCGCAGCATCGTGGCCTGCTTCTCGCCCTCGGCCTTGAGGATCGCGCGACTGCTTCTCGCCCTCGGCCTGGAGGATCTGCGACTGCCGCGCGCCCTCCGCCGTCGAGGATCGCGGCGCGCTTGTCGCGGTCGGCGCGCATCTGCTTCTCCATCGAGTCCTGGATCGAGGCCGGCGGGTCGATCGCCTTCAGCTCGACGCGGTTGACGCGGATGCCCCACTTGCCGGTCGCCGTCGTCGAGCACGCCGCGCAGCTGACCGTTGATCGTCGTCGCGCGACGTGAGCGTCTTCTCGAGCGCCATGCCGCCGATCACGTTGCGCAGCGTCGTGACCGTGAGCTGCTCGATCGCCTGGATGTAGTTCGCGATCTCGTACGTCGCCGACTTCGGATCGGTGACCTGGAAGTAGATGACAGAGTCGATGCTGACCACGAGGTTGTCCTCGGTGATCACCGGCTGCGGCGGGAACGAGACGACCTGCTCGCGCAGGTCGATCGGTCGACCGGATGCGGTCGATGAACGGGACGACCAGCGTGAGCCCGGGCGAGAGCGTGCGCGAATAGCGGCCCAGGCGCTCGACGACTGCGGCGCGGGCCTGCGGGACTGACGCGGATCGTCCGCGCCAGCGTGACGAAGACGATGAGCGCGACGATGATGATGACGATCACGGCGACCATGGGCGGGATTCAGCTCCTTCTTGTTCTCTACCTGTAGACCAGGGCTGTGGCGCCCTGGATTTGCACGACCTCGACTTCCGTGCCGACGTCGAACTGCCTCGTCGGGCATCGTAGGAGCGGGCGCTCCACTCCTCTCCCCGATCTTGACGCGCCCGCCGCGGCCGTCCACCCGCTGGAGGACGATCGCCTTCGCGCCCTCGAGCGCGGCGGCCCCGGTTCGGATCGCGTGCGGCATCGTCAGGTGGCGCCGAGCAATCGGGCGCAGAAGGCCGACCGCCGCGAACGAGCCGACTCCGAAGACGACGATCTGCAGCCAGATCGCTCCGCCCACGGGCCGCGACCACGGTCGAGGCCAGCGCGGCGAGCGCGATCGGGCCGAGGAAGAAGAGCCCCGGTGTGAAGATCTCGCCGACCGCGAGGAGTACGGCGACGACGGCCCAGACGACCCAAGCTGGCATGCCAGGAAGATTACGCCCTCTAGATCGCCGTCACGGCGTATCCTGATTCGCATCATGAAGCGGGCGCTCGCTCGTAGTGCTTGCCTCGCTCGTCTTCGTCGGCGGTGCCGCGGGGGCGACCTCCCGGCCGCGCGTGCTCGCGATCACCTTCGGGCCTGACCTCGAGATCAACCCGGTCACGCAGGACTACGTGACGAGCCAGCTCACGAACGCGGCGAACGACGACTACGACGCCGCCGTGATCCTCCTCGACACGCCCGGCGGGCTCTCGACCTCGATGAAGACGATCTACCAGGCCGAGCTGACCTCGAAGATTCCGGTGATCGTGCTACGTGTCTCCGGAAGGCGTCCCGCGCCGCCTCGGCCGGCGTCTGGGTCGCCCAGGCGGCCGACGTCCTCGCCATGGCGCCGACGACGAACATCGGCTCGTCGACGCCCATCGACTCGAGCGGCAAGAACCTCGGCTCGGACCTGCGCCGCAAGGTGATCAACGACTCGGTGGCCTCGCTCACCGCGCTCGCGGCCGCCAGTCACCGCAACACGACCTGGCCGGAGAAAGCCGTGCGCAGTGCATCGAACCTCACTGGCCGACGCAGGCGCTGCAGATGAACGTGATCGACTTCATCGCGCCCACGCTCCCCGCCCTCCTCGACAAGCTCGACGGCTACAAGACGAAGAACGCGCAGCGTCCCTTCACGCTGCATCTCGCGCGGAGCCGAGATCGACACGGTCAAGCCGGGCTTCATCACGCGCTTCCTCAACACGATCATCAACCCGAACCTGATCAGCCTGCTTCTTCCTGCTCGGGATCGTGGGGCTCATCTTCGAGGTGCTCCATCCCGGAGTCGTGCTGCCGGGCGCGCTCGGGGCCGTCTGCCTCGTACTGGCCCTCTACGGGTTCTCGGTGCTGACGCCGAGCTGGGGAGGGCTCGCGCTCATCCTGCTCGGGTCGCGCTGCTGGTCGATCGACCTTCACACTCGCCGACGCACGGTGTGCTCACTGACAGGCGGTCTCATCTCGCTCCTCTTCGGCCTGGCGCTCCTGTTCCAGAACGAGCCGGGGGTCTATCGAGTCAACCTGTGGCTGATCATCGGGATAGGCGGGGCCATCGGCATCTTCTGGGCCTTCGCCACGGGGAAGGCGCTCGCCGCACGAAAGCTGCCCGTGGAGACCGGCGTGCAGAAGATGGTCGGACAGGTGCAGAGGTACGCGGGCCGGGCCTCGTCTTCGTCGACGGCGCGCTCTGGCAGGCCCATGCCGCGGACGACTCCGAGCTCGTCCCCGGCGAGCAGGTGAAGGTCGAGGCCAGTGGACGGCCTGCAGCTCACAGTGGGCCGATAGCAATAGGATCAAGTCGTGCTCGGGTTCGTCCGGGTCTTGCGGGAATACGAGCGGGCGGTCATCGTTCCGGTTTCGGCCGGCTGCTCGACCCACCGCGCGGTCCTGGGCTCGTCTGGAAGATCCCGATCGTCGACCAGCATGGTGAAGGTCGACCTGCGCACGATCACGCTCAACGTCCCGCCGCAGGAGGTCATCACCAAGGACAACGTGCCCGTGCGCGTGAACGCCGTCGCGTACTTCAAGATCGTCGACCCGAAGAACGCGATCGTCCAGGTCGAGAACTACATGTCCGCGACCTCCCAGATCTCGCAGACGACGCTCCGCTCGGTGCTCGGCCAGCACGTCCTCGACGAGCTCCTGTCGGAGCGGGAGAAGATCAACGAGATCCTGCAGTCGATCATCGACGAGGCGACCGGCCCCTGGGGGATCAAGGTCACGATCGTCGAGGTGAAGGACGTCGAGATCCCGACCGGGATGCGAGAGGCGATGGCCCGCCAGGCCGAAGCGGAGCGCGAGCGCCGCGCGAAGATCATCAGCGCCGAGGGCGAGTTCCAGGCCGCGGAGCGGCTGAAGGACGCCGCCATCGTGCTCGAGGAGCCCGGTCGCGCTGCAGCTGCGCTACCTGCAGACGCTGATCGAGGTCGAGCGGCACACCAGTACGACGACGATCGTCTTCCCCGCCCCGATCGACATCATCCGGCCGTTCCCCTCGAGCGCGCAGAGAAGAACTCAGAGTCCGAGCAGCGCCGCGCAGCTCGTTCAGCGTCTCGACGCGCGGCTCGAACTCCCGGTGAGCACCCTCGCGGTCGAGCAGGATCGCGCGCGCATGCCGCAGCGCCAGCGCGCCTTCGATGTCGTCGGCGATCGTGTCGCCGACCATCACCGCCTCGGCGGATCGACCTCCAGGCAGGTCGAGGACGGCGCGGAAGATCGACGCGTGCGGCTTCGTGCGGCCGTGGTGGAAGGAGGCTGATGCCCGCGTCGACGTCGAGCCCGTGGTGGCGCGGCGAACTCGCGCACGTCCGCGCTGAGTTCGGGACGAGGCCCGATGCTGGAGGCCGGCCGACCGGAGCGCGGCGAGTACGTCCGGCACGTCGTCGTAGAGCTCAGAAGTTCTCGTGCCGCTCCCACCGCGCGTGATCTCGACCGCGCAGGCGTACGCCGAGTCCGCGTCCCCGCCCATCCCGCGCACGATCCGCTCGGTGAAGCGGAACCAGATCTCGTCGTCGTGCTCGAGCTCGGGGTGGCGTCGGAGATCGACGAGCGCCGCGTCGCGGGCCGCCTCGTAGCGGGCCGGGCTCGAGCGTGAGCCCGTGGCGCTCGCCGGCGCGCGACGTAGCCCTCGGGCCCGAGCTCCGGTCCCGGGCGAGCGAGCGTGAAGTCGACGTCGAAGGACTGCCCGGAGCATCGCCCGCTACCCTATGGCCGGTTTCGGGGTGTGGCGCAGCCTGGTAGCGCGCGCTCCGTTCGGGTCGGAGAGGTCCCCAGTTCGAATCTGGGCACCCCGATTTTCTCCTCTCACCGGCCCGATTCCAGCGTCAGGCGAAGAGGACGCTGGCCCAGGCGAGGCGGTCACCGTGGGCCCGCGCCTGACAAGCTCGAGCACCTTTCCGCCGCTGCAATGCGATGTGGTAACGGGTCGGGTCGATCTGCGGAGTGCAGTTGTGAAGAAGCGTTTCCCGGGGCGTCCAAGCCCCGCGATGATTGTTGCGCTCGCCGCTCGATGCCGCAGGCGCAGGCTAGCGGCACGAGCTGCGCGCGGCGTTCAGCCTTCCCAGAACAAGCGGTCGGCGGCGCCCAGATCAAGCGCGGCGCGGTGACGGAGACCAAAATCGCCAAAGGGAACGCTCGCGCCTGGACTACATGGCAGCCAAGGCGCTACCGGTCCGGCAGGGGCCTTCTGGGCAGACATGACTAGGGCGATCCAGGGTTAGGCATCCAGGGCGTCAGAACTCCAGGGCATCCAAGGGATTCCAGGGATTCAGGGGATGCTGGGGATCCAGGGGCCGCCTGGTGTCCAAGGCGACTCCTGGGCCGAAAGGGCGACCAAGGGGCATCCAGGGCATCCAGGGGATCTGGGCGGGGTCCAAGGGCCGCCCGGTGATCCGTCGTGCCTGCGGGTCGAAGCGGCAGCATCACATCGCCTCTGACCGAAAAGTGTCGCCGAGCAAGCAACTCGCCACAGCGTCCGCGCGCACTGCCCGGGTCAGGAATGGTCGTCACGGGCGGAGGCGTGTGCCCCATCAACATCGCGACGGCGTGAAGATCAGCATCGACAGTTCGGGTTGGGACTGCCCTCCACGGAGCCCCACCCCGACGCATGGGTCGGAGTCGTCAATAACACAGGCCCAGCGGACGTACTTCACGTCGATGCAATCTGCCTCGCGGCAACGGACATCTTAATTGTCGCTTCCAGTAGCCAGCGCAGGGAACGCGGTGAGCGGGCCGCCAATCCTGACGCCGTCAGGGAGGTCAATTCCGGAACACTGGCCCAGGTCAGAGTCCTTGATCCAGACGGCGCATGGGGTGCGTCTCGTCCGTGATTGGACTTCCGCGACCGCGCTCTGGCTGAAACGGATGGAGCCGCGAGCCGACCGCCAGCCGCTGGTGCGCAGCTGCCGTTGTCCCCGAGACCGCCCAAAAGCTCTGGGCTATCGACCTGCGTGCGTCGGCCTGATCGCCGAGCCTCAGCGATGGCATCCAGGACCTCGCCGACGACTGCGCGTGCGGCAGGGTGACGGCGTCCAGAACGGCAGAGAGCCGCAGTGTGGCCCAGCTGCTCTTCGCTCGGCGGTTGATGTAGCCGACACAGGCAAAGCCTAATCAGCGGTCAGGGTCAATCCGGAACACTATGGCCCAGGCGAGTGTTCTGGTCTCCGGTCTGTCGCCCGTCGATTTGGTCAGCTGGCGCGACGGGGACAGTCGGGTCACTCCGGCCTCAAGGCGTACGTCTCGCGGTGTGAGCCGCCAGGCGAGCCTGCACTTCGCCAGCACCGGCCCCAGCTCCGGCCGGCGTGGTAGCCGCGATCGCGAACGAGGCGTAGACCCAGGCCGCGATAGACCGGGAGGCACTCCTCGAGCAGGCCCGCATCGTGATCGCCGTACGCCTCGAGCGCGATGCGGGACGCGTCGTCCTCGCCGCACCCTCGCCGGCAGAGGTCGAGCGCCGCGAGGTCGAGCTCGCGCGGTCCGCGGCACGCCGTCTCGAAGTCGTGCCAGAGCGGCCCCGGCAGGCAGTTCACGCGAGATGGGCATCGCCGTGCAGCGCCTGCGCGCGGCCGGCCGGCTGACGCAGACCAAGCTCGCGCACGAAGCTCGACGTCTGCGGACAGCTCGAGGCCTGTCGGTGATCCACGCGAGGTCGTCCGTGTGAAGGGACGGCAGCTCTCCTCGTAGTCGGCCAGCGCCTCGTGGATCTGCGCGGAGCCCCTCGCCGGCCGCCACCGGATCGACACTCGCGTTTCGGCTCCACGTACTGCCAGAAGGTGACGACGTGGCCGCGGCAGTGCCGGTACGGACCCGGATCGAGCAGGCCGGACGGCGGTACGACCGGCGCTCCGGCACGAGGCGGCGTGGGACGCTACCGCAGAACTCGCGGATCACGTCCTCCTCGGGCGGGCCCTCGGGTATGGCCGGCCGCTCGGAGACGCGCGCGACGAGACGGCAGAGGCCGCAGATGGACGGCACGTGCCAGAGCGTCGCGGAGGACGCGCGGGTCGTCGCTGCGCGAGCCCACTGCTCCGCCGCCACCTCGACCGCCGCTGACTGCGCCTCGCTCATCCGAACCCGTACGTCCCCGGGAAGCGCTCCGCGAGCAGGCGAGCGAGCAGCGCCGTCGGCAGCCCGACGACGTTGAAGGTAGTCGCCCTCGATCCGCTCGACGAGGGCCGCACCCTGGCCCTGGATCGCGTAGCCGCCTCGCGCGCGCCCTCCCACTCGCCGGTCGCCACCGCATCGGGCGAGGTCGCGCGGTGTCAGGCCGCGAAAGGTCACGCGTGTCACTTCGTGCCGCACCTCTTCCCACATCGGCGTGATCAGGGCGAGGCCGGACATCACTTCGTGCGTTCGGCCCGGAGGGCTCTCGAGCATCTCCTCGGCGTCCTCCGGGCCGGCGCGGCTTGCCGTAGACGCGGCCCTCGCAGACGACCTCGGTGTCGCAGCCGAGCACCGGCCGCCCGTCGGCGTCGGCCAGCGACGGAGCGCGCCTTGCCGACGTGCATGCGCGACCGGATCGTCCCTCCGTCTCCTCGTACTCGCGGCGCGATCGACGTCGAACGGGATGCGGAGCTGCTCGAGGATCTCCGCCGCCGCGGCGATCGTCGAGGCTAGGAGGAGGCGTCGGTGCAGGCGCGCTCGCCATATCTCCTCCGCCGGCCACTTCCGCCCCCCAGTCGGCGGTCACGTAGCCGTAGTAGCTCGTGGGTCGCGGCGCCGGCCGGTGCCTGGATCTCGATCAGGTCGAGGATCTCGAAGCCGTTCGCGCGCAGAAGCCGGATCCATCGCCGTGCGGGAGGTGGTACTCGACGCCCTGGTCCGGCCACGGAAGCGGTGCATCCCGAACTGCGGACGCTGCAGCGTCTCCACCGCCGCGACGTCCTCGTCGGGCGAGCACGAGGATGACGAGCGTCGAGTTACGGAGGAAGACGGAAGCTCGCCGCCCGGGCGTAGCAGCCGAGCCGCCTCCGGGATCCAGCGGTACGGGTCGGCCCAGATCGAGGCGCCGTACTCCGAGACGGCGAGGTCGAAGCGACGCGTCCGGCAGCGGCACGTCCTCTCCGAACGCCTCGACGAACTCGAGCCCGAGCCCGAAGCGTTCCTCACAACGGCGCGCCGTCGCGAGCTGCGCGGGAGTCGGGTCGACGCCGACAACCCGCGCGGCACCTGCCTTCTTCAGCCAGGCGCCGAAGTACGCGGTGCCGCAGCCGAGCTTCGACGACCTCCGTGCCGGCCACGTCCGGCAGAGAGCGTGCAGCTCGCGACTCCGGGACGTTGAAGACGCCCCATGTGATCTCCTCGGCCGCCCACGCCTGCTCGCGCACGCGCGTCCGTGTACTCGAGCGTTCTCGCGCGTCCACGCCTCGACGGTCGGGTCAGTCACCGAACCAGAGCGCGATCTCGCGCTCCGCCGACTCGGGGAGTCGGAGCCGTGCACGAGGTTGTCGGGCATCGAGGAGCGCGAGGTCGCCGCGGATCGTCCCCGGCGCGGCGTTCGCGGGATCTCGTCGCGCCGATCGTCGCGCGCAGCGTCGCGATCGCGCCTTCGCCCTCGACGACGAGCGCCCAGGTCGGCCCCGAGGTGATGAACTCGACGAGCTCGCCGAAGAACGGCTTCTCGCGGTGCTCGGCGTAGTGCTCCTCCCCGAGCTCGCGGCTCGGCGGTGACGAGCTTCCCCGCTGATCTCGAAGCCGCGCGCCTCGATCCGCCCGAGGATCTCCGCCGGCGAGGCGGCGCTGCACCGCGTCGGGCTTGATCAGGATGAGGCTGCGCTCGACAGCCACGGTCAGCGCCTGCTGCTGGTGCTGCTGCTGCTGCTGCGTCGCGCCCGGCGCGTCCCGAGCGCCGGCGGCGTCGCCCGGCACCGCGGCTCGATCGGCGTCTCGCAGTACGGGCAGACCTGCCAGATCGGCTCGAGCGGCGAGCCTGCAGCTCGACGCACGCCTGCTTGAGCTTCGTCGTGCAGACCGGGCAGACGAGGATAGCTCGCGTCGACCTCGGCGCGGCAGACCGGGCAGCGGAGGTCGACTGCCGCGATGCGCTCCTCCATCGCCTTGATCTCGAGCTCGCGCTCGCGCACGTCCTCGAGGTACTCCGGCGGGCGGAAGAGCATGTAGATGAACGGGCCGAGGAACGGCGGGATCAGCCCGAGCGAGCGTGCAGAGCGCGATCCAGGAGCGGATCCTCCATCCGCCGCTTCGCGTCCTTGTACGTCCAGTAAGCCGAGCGAGAGCCAGAAGCACGAACGCGAAGAACGCGACCGGCTGAGGATCGCGTGCTGGGTGCCGGAGCTGAGGAAGCTGGCGAGCGTCACGAAGAGCATCCTGCCGATAACCCAGCCCGCAGCGAAGCAGCGGAACCGATCGCCCCGGCGAGGACGGCAAAGGCAAGCACGAACATCGAGAGCTTCTCGCCTTGCTTTCTGGGGTTATAGGTCGCGGTGCTCGGCACTTAGGTCGGCAAGAAGGTACAGGAGCCCGTGACGAGCACCGGCCCTCCGGCGCCTGCGAGCTCGAGCGCGCGGCGGCGGGCGGTGGTCGGCTCGGGCTCGGTTTCCACCCGCTCGAAGTGGCCGGAGGCGAGCGCGGCGAGCTCCGCAGCGGGCAGCGCGCGGCCGTTCGTGCTCTCCGTCGCGACGAGCGTCGGGCCGAGCGACCGACAGCGCCTCGAGCATCATCCCGGGCCGCCTTGTCGCGGAGGATCGAGCAGACGACGGTCCAGCCGGGAGCCGAGGAAGCCGCGGCAGCAGCGCAGCCGACGCCTGCGAGGTTGTGGGCTCCGTCCCAGATCTCGAGCGGGTGCTCGCCGCGGCGCTCGAGGCGACCCGGCAGCTCGACGCTGTCGCGCGGCGTGCGGGTCGACGTCGGACGGCCGAGGAAGGACTCGCGCCGCCGCGATGGCCAGCGCGAGGTTGCTTCGCCCGGTGAGGACGACGGCGGCCGCGCCGTTCTCCGCGGCGAGCTCGCGCCACTCGTCCTCGGAGAGCACGACGGTCGCTGCCCGGCTGGCACGACCGCGAGCTTCTCGGCCGCGATCGCCTCGCGCGTGTCGCCGAGGACGTCCATGTGGTCGAGCGCGACGCTCGTGAGCACGACGACGCGCGTGCGCGAGGACGTTCGTCGGCGTCATGCCGGCCGCCCGAGCCCTGCTTCGACGACGGCGACGTCGACCTCCGCTGCCGCGAACGCGCGCAGCGCCGCCGCGGTGACTGACCTCGAACTGCGTCGCGCCGAGCGACTCGGCGGCAGGGCGCACGCGCGCGCCGCCGCGGCTTCGAAGTCCGCCTCCTCGCCGTCGATCCGGATCCGCTCGCTCCAGCCGCGCACGTGCGGCGAGAGGTACGCGCCGACCGACAGCCCGGCGTCGAGCAGGAGGGCCTCGGTCAGCCGCGTGGTCGTCGACTTGCCGTTCGTGCCGACGACGTGGATCGCCGGGAACGCGCGCCTGCGGATCGCCGAGCTCGCGCAGCAGCGCGCGCATCCGCTCCGTCCCGAAGCCGTCCTCGGGCCACGGGCCGACGAGCGACTCAACTGCGAGCGCGTCGAGCTCGCGCACGGTACTGCTCTGAGCTTCTCGCGCTCGCCCTCGACGACCTCGGCGCGGCGTTCGCGACGAACTCCTCGTTCGCGAGCATCTTCTCGCCGCGCTCGATCTCCTGCGCGCGCGCCGCGCCGATCTCGGCCTCGACGTCGCCGCTGTCCGCATCGTCCGCTGCGGACGGACGACCGCCTCGAAGATCCGCAGCGCGTCGCCGTCGAGCTGCGATCCGCACGCCGCTGCGGCGGTAGAGCGCGTGCCGCCGTCTGCGCCTCGTCGAGCGCAGTGCAGGTCGGCCGCGAACGCGTCTGCCGGCTCGGGCCACGGCGCGACGATCAGCCGCGACTCGCGCGTCCGGCAGGTTCGACCAGATCTCCTCGGTCACGTGCGGCATCACCGGATGGAGGAGCTTGAGCAGCCGCTCGAGCGCCGCGAGCGCCGTCGCCCGCACGTCCTCGCTCCGCCGTAGAGCCGCGGCTTGATCGACTCGAGCGTACCAGTCGCAGAAGTCGTCGAACGTGAGGTGGTAGAGCCGCTCGACGGCGTGCGCGAAGTCGAACGCCGCGAGATCGCGCTCGAGCTCGGCGCGCGTCGCGTCGATGCGCGCGAGGATCCAGCGCTCCTCGATCGACGACGGCCGCGCCGTCGCGGTCGTCGCGCCGGCGTTCGGCAGGATCAGCCGCGCTCGACGTTCCAGAGCTTGTTCGCGAGCTTCCGCCCCTCCTCGATCGTGCCCGACCGAGAAGCGCGCGGTCCTGCGCTCGACGTCATCTTGAGCAGCCCGTAGCGCGTCGCGTCGGCGCCGTACGGCTCGCAGCGGCTCCTCGGGATCGATGCCGGTGCCGAGCGTCCGCGACATCCGCCTGCCGTCCGGGTTCTGCAGGTACGAGTGGATGACCACGTCGTGTGAACGGGACCTCGCCGATCAGCTCGAGCCCGGAGAAGATCATCCGGCGCGACCCAGAGGAAGATGATGTCGCGCGCCGTCGGTCGAGCACGTCGCCCGGGTAGTAGCGCGCGCAGCTCGGGCGTCTCGCTCGGGCCAGCCGAGCGTCGCGAAGGGCTAGAGCGCCGACGAGAACCACGTGTCGAGCACGTCCTCGTCCGCGCGCAGCTCGGTCGAGCCGCACTCCGGCGCACGCCTCGGGCTCGGTCTCGGCGACGGTCACGTGGCCGTCCGGGCAGTACCAGACCGGAATCTGGTGGCCCCACCAGAGCTGGCGCGAGATGCACCAGTCGGCCGGACGTTCTCCAGCCAGTCGAGATAGACGCTGCTGCGAAGCGGTCGGGCGTGAAGCGGACGCGCCCTCCGTCGACCGCGGCGACCGCGGGCGCCGCGAGCTCCTCCATCGCGCACCACCACTGCGAGCGACGACGAGCGGCTCGATGCGGCTGTGGCAGCGCGTCGCAGTGGCCGACCGAGTGGCGGTAGCGCTCGCGCTTCTCGAGCAGCTCGCGCTCTCGACGCCCACTCGAGCACGCGCAGCCCCGCCTCCTCCTGCGGTCAGCCCGGCGAGCTCGCCGGCGGTCGCTCGTTCATGCGCGCCGTCGCGGCCCGATCACCGTCAGCTCGGGCAGCCCGTGGTCGCGGCCGATCTCGAAGTCCAGTCGGGTCGTGGCCGGGCGTGATCTTGAGCGCGCCTGTGCCGAACTCGCGGCTCGACGCGCTCGTCGGCGATGACCGGCACGCGCCGCTCGACGAACGGGACGACGACCTCCTTGCCGACGAGCTCGCGGTAGCGCTCGTCGTCCGGATGCACGGCGACCGCGACGTCGGCGAGGATCGTCGCCGGCCGCACGGTCGCGATCGTGACGTGGCCGGAGCCGTCGGCGAGCGGGTAGCGCGACGTACGAGAGCGTGTCGTCCGTCGTCCTCGTGCTCGACCTCGAGGTCGGAGAGCGCGGTCTGGTCGCGCGGGCACCAGTTGACGATCCGGTTCGCCCGGTAGATCCAGCCGCGCTCGTAGAGGTGGACGAACCAGCGCATGCACGGCGCGGTACGTAGCCCTCGTCCATCGTGAACCGCGTCGCGCCGGTAGTCGAGCGAGGCGCCGAGCCGGCGGAACTGGCCTCATGATCGCGCCGCCGTAGCGCTCGAGCCACTCCCGGACGTAGCGCGTCGAAGCCGTCGCGGCCGAGATCGCGCTGGCGTCCGGCCCTCCTTCGCGAGCGCTGCCGCTCGATCGACGCCCAGCGTCGAGATGCCCGGCGTGGTCGTAGCCGGGCTGGAAGAGCGTGTTGAAGCCGCGCATCCGGTGCCAGCGGACGAGCGCGTCCTCGAGCGAGAGCTGCAGCGCAGTGGCCGATCGTGCAGCGAGCCGGAGATGTTCGGCGGCGGGTGCATGACGACGAACGTCTCGCCCGGCGCGTCGGGGTCGGCACCGTAGAGCCCTCCTCCTCCCAGGTCTGCTGCCAGCGCTGCTCGACGCCCTCGCGGTTTGTAGAGCGGATCCATGCGCGAATGTGGTCAGGCAGCGACTATGAGCGAGACCTTAGCGGCGGAGCGCTTCGGCTGGGGCCAGGTGCCGCCGACCTGCTCGAGGATCGCTTCGAGGAGCCCGAACGAGAGATGACGCGCTCGTGCGCGAGCGCCCGCGCTCCCTCTCCGCTGCCGCGCGACGAGCGCCTGGCGGATCGCGCGGTGCTGCTCGGCGTTCTTCGCGTAGAGGCCGTCGATCGAGTGGTCGCTGGGCGCCCACACGGCAGGCCCCGAGAACGAGCGGCGCGGAGCTCTTCGCGAGCTGCTCGACGAGCGGCAGGTCGGCGACCCGGTAGATGACGTCATGGAAGGCGTGCGTTCGCGCGCACCCAGTCGCCCATGATCGAGCGCCGCTCCTCGGCCGGCGCTCGCGGGCGCCGTTCGAGATCTCGGCGAAGTGCTGCTCGGCGGCCTCGAGCACTCTCGAGATCCTCCGGCGTCATCTTCGCCGCAGCGACCTCCGTCGCCAGCGCCTCGAGCTCGGCGCGCACCATGAACGCCTCGTGCAGCTCCTCCCGCGAGATCGTACGGACGCGGACGCCGCGGTTCGGGACGAAGGAGACGAGCCCGAGCGCCGCAAGTCGCCGCAGCGCCTTCGCGGATCGGCGGTGCGCGAGACGCTGAACTGCTCCGACAGCTGCTCCTGGCGGAGGATTCGTCCCCGGCTCGAGCTCTCCGGAGACGATCGCCTCCTCGATCACAGAGCGCAATGTCGTCGGCCTTCGTGGTGTCGAGGCTCATGCGCCGAGTGTACGCCCGGCCTCGCGGCTACTCGTTGTCGTGGTCGCGCCTCGCAGAAGTCAGGGCAGGTGCATTCGGCGAGCTCCGGCGGTGCAGGGCGCGTCGGCGTCCAGCGGCTCGACCTGCTCTTTGCTCCGTCGTGATCAGCGTCTCGCGCATCTCGTCCCTCCTCAGTCGAGTCGTTCGTAGGCGGGCAGGGTCAGGAAGTCCTCGAGCCGTTCGAAGCGCAACCGCGGCGAAGAGCTCCTTCGCCTCGTCGCCGGCTTCCACGAGCTCGATCTCCGTCGCGGACGCGTTGCTCGTCGACCGCGCCGTGGCGCACCCACTGCCAGATCTGGGAGCGGGAGATCTCGGCGGTCGCGGCGTCCTCCATCAGGTTGTCTGATCGCCGCCGCGCCTGACGCCGTGCAGCCACGACGTCGAGATAGCGGACGCCGACCGAGACGTTCTGTGCGCACGCCCGCGCGTCGGTGATCTCGCCGGGCGTGTCCGGATCGGAGGAGCGCCGCCTCGTCGGGCACGACCTCCTCGCGCAGCCGCTCGAGCTGGTTCGGCCGCTCGCCGAGCACGCCGTCGAAGACCTCGGTGCAGATCGGGACGAGGTCGGGGTGCGCGACCCAGGTGCCGTCGAAGCCGTCGCCCGACTCGCGCTCCTTGTCCTCGCGCACCTTCGCCGAGCGCGGTCTCGTTCACCTCCGGCGTCGCTTGCGCGATCGGGATGAACGCCGCCATGCCGCCGATCGCGTGCGCGCCGCGCCGGTGGCAGGTGCGCACGAGCAGCTCGCGTGTACGCGCGCATGAACGGCACGGTCATCGTCACCTGCACGCGGTCGGGCAGCACGCAGTCGCGCGCCGCGGAACTTCTTGATCGCGCTGAAGATGTAGTCCCAGCGGCCGGCGTTGAGCGCGCGGCCGCAGTGCTCGCGGAGCTCGTAGAGGATCTCCTCCATCTCGAAGGCGGCGAGGATCGTCTCGATCAGGACGGTCGCGCGGATCGTCCCGCGCGGGATAGCCGAGCTGCGTCCTGCGCGCGCAGCGAACACGTCGTCCCAGAGCCGCGCCTCGAGATGCGCTCTCGAGCTTCGGCAGGTAGAAGTACGGCCCGCTGCCGCGTCGAGCTGCTGCGCTCGCGCTGCGTGGAACATGTACGAGGCCGAAGTCGAACGAGGCTGCCGAGACCGGCTCGCCGTCGACGAGCAGGTGCCGCTCGGGCAGGTGCCAGCCGCGCGGCCGGATCGAGCAGCGTCGCGATCTCGCTCGTTCAGGCGGTAGCGTCTTCTCCGGCGTCTCGAGCGAGATCGTCGCGGCGCGACCGCGTCGATCACGTTCGCGCTGGCCCTCGACGACGTTCTCCCACGTCGGCGAGTTGGCGTCCTCGAAGTCGGCCATGAAGACGCGGGCGCCGGAGTTGAGCGCGTTGATCATCATCTTGCGGTCGACCGGGCCGGTGATCTCGCAGCGCCGGTCGCGGAGGTCGGCCGGCGCCTCCGCCACGCGCCATTCGGCGTCGCGGACGTCCTTCGTGTCGGACCGGAGCGCGGCAGGCCGCCCGCGTCGAGCTCTGCCCTGCCGCTCGCGCCGCCGCTCGAGCAGCTCGCGGCGCCGAGGATTCAGCTCGCGGTGCAGGCGCGCGACGAGCGTCGAGCGCCTCGCGGGTGAGGACTTCCTCGTCGGCCGGGGCGAGGATCTGCACGTCGGCGAGCATGCTCACGCCGGTTCCTTCGTGAATTGCGCCTCCTCGGTCGAGCCCTGAGCGCGAGCGTCTCGCTGTCGGGCGCGACCGCCTGCGTGACGAGGTCTGAAGTAGCCGGCCCCGACCTCGTGCTGATGCCGCGTCGCCGGTGTAGCCGAACTCCTCGAGCTCGAACTCGTGCTGCTGCAGCTCGCACGTATGCGCAGGCATCTGCTCCTCGGCATAGCCGCGGGCGAGCTCGAACATCGACGCGTTGAGCGACGTGGAAGCCGGCCAGCGTGACGAACTGGAACCGGTAGCCCAGTCGCCGAGCTCGCGCCTGGAAGCGACGCGATCTGCGCGTCGTCGAGGTGCTTGCCGCCAGTTGAACGACGGCGAGCAGTTGTAGGCGAGCAGCTTGCCCGGGAAGCGCTCGTGGATCGCCTCGCGCGAACTCGCCGCGCCTCGCCGAGGTCCGGCGTCGAGGTCTCGAACCAGACGAGGTCGGCGTAGGGCGCGTACGCGAGGCCGCGCGCGATCGCCGGCGTCGAGCCCGTCGCGGACGCGGAAGAAGCCCTCCGGCCGTGCGCTCGCCCGTCACGAAGTCGCGGTCGTACTCCGTCGACGTCGCTCGTCAGGAGCGTCGCGCGACAGCGCGTCGGTGCGCGCCACGAGCACGGTCGGCACGCCGCAGCACGTCGGCCGCGAGCCGCGCGGCGTTGAGCGTCCGGACGAACTGCGCGCGTCGGCACGAGCACCTTGCCGCCGAGGTGGCCGCACTTCTTCTCGGAGGCGAGCTGGTCCTCGAAGTGCACGCCCGCGGCGCCGGCCTCGATCATCGACCTTCATCAGCTCGAAGGCGTTGAGCGGTCCGCCGAAGCCGGCCTCGGCGTCGGCGACGATCGGCGCGAGCCAGTGCGTCCAGTCGTCGCCCTCCGGCCCAGTCGATCTGGTCGGCGCGCAGCGAGCGCGTTGTTGAGCCGCCGGACGAGCGCCGGGGCGCTGTTCGCCGGGTAGAGGCTCTGGTCGGGATATGTGCGCCGGCGAGGTTCGCGTCGGCGGCGACCTGCCAGCCGGAGAGGTAGATCGCCTTCGAGGCCCGCCTTGACCATCTGGACGGCCTGGCCGCCGGTGAGCGCGCCGAGCGCGCGGACGCGGCCTCTCGTCCTGCAGTAGCTCCCAGAGCCGCTCCGCGCCGAGCCGCGCGAGCGTGTGCTCTCGACCGACGGAGCCCGCGCAGACGGACGACGTCCTCGGCCGTGTAGGTGCGCCTCGATTCCCGCTCCAGCGCTCGTCGCTGCTCCATTGCGCCTCGAGTTCCCGCGCCGCCTCCTGACCATTTCGCCTCCTGGTCGCTGATTCGGATCCCAACGTACCCGTACGAGCCAGGCGTTACACCCCTTCGGTGTAAAGGAGAGCGATCTAGGATCCAGACTAGAGGCGGTAGTACCGGTAGACGACCTCGGCGACGCAGACCGGCTTGTCGCCGTCCTCGCGCTCGATCGTCGCCGTCATCGTCACCTGCCGGCCCCAATCCTCCTCGTCGACGCGCGCCGACGACGGAACGAGCCGCGAACGCGCGAGCCCGAGGGCACCGGCGCCGGGAGCTGCACGCGATTGCAGCCCGTAGTTGAGCGCCATGCCCGCGCCCGGATCGTCGTGCGGCAGCGACCTGTACGACATCTGCGGCAGCAGCGACAGCGTCAGGTAGCCGTGCGCGACCGTCGCTCCGAACGGGGTCTGGGCCGCCATTCTCGGGATCGACGTGGATGAAGTTGTGGTCGCCCGTGGTGCTCGGCGAAGGCCTGGATCTTCTCCTGCGGCACCTCGATCCACGATCGACGTGACCGAACTCCGCCGCCCCGACCTCGATCGCCGCTCATGCGGCCGCAACGCTACGCGATCTCCATGAGCCGAGCGAAACGCGCCCGCCACTCGGACAGCGCGCAGCTGCGCCGCGGAATGTCACCCAAAGCGCGTGGATCGCGCCTCGGCCGGAGGCCAAGACAGCCGCGCAGCGGCGACTTAGCCGCAGGCTTCCCGCCCCCGGCGCGCTGGCCGCGCAGCCCGCCGCGGCGCGGGCGACGAAGCTCTCAGCATCGAGCGCGTGGAAGACCGCGCGCTCTTTCCGGCGCCGGAGTTCCTGGGATCACCAGCCCAGTGAGTCCGGATTGCCCAGCTACGGCTAGGCACGTCTGTCGACCGGCCTCGTCCGGGCTCGCCGCCGGCGGCCCGGCGCTCGTGACGAGCGTCGGGCGGATGCCCTTGCGCGATCGTCTCCTTCGTGATCACGCACTTGGAGACGTCCGTGCGCGACGGCAGCTCGAACATCACGTCGAGCAGCGCGTCCTCGATGATCGAGCGGAGCCCGCGCGCGCCGGTCTCGCGCTCGAGCGCCTTGTCGGCGATCTCCCAGAGCGCGTCCTCGGTGAAGACGAGCTCGATGTCGTCGTAGCCGAAGAAGCGCTGGTACTGCTTGACGAGCGCGTTCTTCGGCTCCTCGAGGATCTGACCGAGGTCCTCGCGCCGCAGCTGGTGCACGGCGGAGACGACCGGCAGCCGGCCGATGAACTCCGGGATCAGCCCGTACGAGAGCGAGGTCCTCCGGCATCACGTCCGCGAGCATCTCCGACGACTTCGACGTCGTGCTTCGAGCGGATGTCGGCGCCGAAGCCGACGGCGTTCTTGCCGATCCGCCGCGGCGATGATCTTGTCGAGGCCGGCGAACGCGCCGCCGCAGATGAAGAGGATGTTCGTCGTGTCGATCGAGAGGAACTCCTGGTGCGGGTGCTTGCGGCCGCCCTGCGGCGGCACCGAGGCGACCGTCCCTTCGAGGATCTTCAGCAGCGCCTGCTGCACGCCCTCGCCCGACACGTCGCGCGTGATCGACGGGTTGTCCGCCTTGCGCGCGATCTTGTCGACCTCGTCGATGTAGATGATCCCGGTCTCGGCCTTCTTGATGTCGAAGTCCGCGGCCTGGATCAGCTTGAGGAGGATGTTCTCGACGTCCTCGCCGACGTAGCCGGCCTCGGTCAGCGCGGTCGCGTCGGCGATCGCGAACGGGACGTTGAGGATCCGCGCGAGCGTCTGCGCGAGCAGCGTCTTGCCGCAGCCGGTCGGGCCGAGCAGGAGGATGTTCGACTTCTGGAGCTCGACCTCGTCCTCGTCCGTGCGCCCATCTGGACGCGCTTGTAGTGGTTGTAGACGGCGACCGCGAGCGTCCGCTTGGCCTCTTCCTGGCGAGACGACGTAGTCGTTGAGGACGGCGTAGATGTCGCGTCGGGCGCGGCAGGTTGTCGAGGTCGAGCTGCGCTGGAGTCGGTGAGCTCCTCGTCGATGATCTCGTTGCAGAGATCGATGCACTCGTCGCAGATGTAGACGCCGGGGCCGGCGATCAGCTTCTTGACCTGCCGCTGGCTCTTGCCGCAGAAGCTGCAGAGGAGCTGCTCGTTGCCTTCGGTTGCGCGTGCCATATGCTCTTCTTGTACCTCGGATCGCGGTTTCGACTAGTCCTCGTCTAGCGGTGTGGCGATCACCTGGTCGATGATGCCGTACTCCTTGCGCCTCGTCGGCGTTCATGTAGTAGTCGCGCTCCATGTCCTTCGAGACCTTGTCGACGCGGCTGGTTCGGTGTGCTGGGCGATGATCTCCTCCAGGCGCCGCTTGAGGCTGATCGTCTCCGGGCCTGGATCTCGATGTCCGTTGCCTGGCCCTGGAAGCCGCCCGAGACCTGGTGGATCAGGATCTTGGCATTCGGCAGCGCCATGCGCTTTCCCTTCGTGCCGCCGGCAAGCAGCAGCGCGCCCATGCGACATCGCGATGCCGACGCAGATCGTCTGCGACGTCCGGGCTTGATGAACTGCATCGTGTCGTAGATCGCGAGGCCCGAGTACACGGAGCCGCCCGGCGAGTTGATGTAGATCGTAGATGTCCTTGTCGGGGTCCTCGGACTCGAGGTGGAGCATCTGGGCGACGATCAGGTTCGCGATCTGGTCGTCGATCGGGCGTGCCGAGGAAGATGATGCGCTCGTTCAGCAGCCGCGAGTAGATGTCGAAGAAGCGCTCGCCGCGCGAGGTCTGCTCGATGACGGACGGGATGACGAGATTCGACGGCGGTACGGCGTCAGCGATCGCTCCTTCGCGTGCTGCTGATCTGGTCGGTGGTCCAGAGTTTCGTCTCGGTCGGGGATTCTCCTTGTCGGGCGTCCAGATCGCCTCGCGTGCCTCGGCCTGCGCGCAGCGGAATGCGCTTGACCTCGCCGGCGACGTGGTCGAGGCGCCTTGCGTAGCTGGAGGTCCTCGCGGAGCGACTCGAAGCGGCCTGCTCTCGCGCAGCGGCCACGAGCATCTCGTCGGCGTCGTCGTCGACCGCCTCGGCCTGCTCGCGGACGAGCTCCTCGACCTCGGCATCCGGCACGTCGAGCCCGAGCTGCTCGGCGACCGCGTCGAGCACGAGCTCGCGCCCGACCGAGCGCTGCCGCCTCGTCCTGGAGCCGCGCGACGAGCTCTTCGGGCTGCTGGCCCGTCATGGCGAGGAACGTCTCGAGCTGGACGCCGCGGGACTCGACCTGGCGAGCGAAGCCACGCAGCAGCTCGCGTGCGCGACTCGACGAGCGGGCCGGCCGCCTCGACCTTCGAGGCGGCGACGAGCGCGTCGGCCGCGTCGGCGCGGAACCGCGTCTCGATCTCGTCCTCGATCTGGTCGCGGAGGCGCGACCTCGATGTCGGCCCGCAGCTCGGCAAAGGTCTCGAACTCGGCGACGGCTGCGGGCGAGGTCGTCGTCGAGCGGCGGCAGCACCTTCTCCTTGATCTCCTTGACCGTCGCGGTGAGGGACTGCGTCGACCCGTCGGCGAGCTCGAACGACATCTCCTTCGTGTCGCCGGCGCTCATCCCGATGAGGCCCTGCTCGACCTCCTCCACGACGGCGCCGCGGCCGAGATCGACGACGTAGTCGCGCCGTGTCTCGTCCTCGGCGACGAGGTCGACGACGACGGTGTCGTCGGGACCGACCGGACGGCCCTCGACCGGAACGAGCTCGGCAACCGTCGCCCGCAGGGCGTCGAGCTCGCCGCTGGACGAGCTCCTCGAGGACCTCCGACCTCGGCGACGCCGACCTCGAGCTGCTGTCCAGTCGGGCAGCTCCGGCTTCGCCTGCACCGCGACCGTGCGCGGTGAACTCCCAGTCCTCGTTCGTCGAGGCGGGCAGCTCGAAGTCGTACTCCGGCTGCGCGACCGGCCGGACGCGGCTGCGCGCGGCCGCGTTCCAGAACCAGCCGCTGATGTGGCTCTCGACCGCCTCGGTCATCAGTCCGCTCGCAGCCGACGCGCTGCAGCAGCACCTGGCGCGGCACCCTCCCCTTGCGGAAGCCCGGCACCTTGACGCTCTGCGCGAGATCGTCGCGCAGCGTGCTCGACGGCGTGGTGCACGTCGTGCGACGGAACCTGAACCGTCAGCCGGACTACGGTTCTCCGGCAGCCTCGACCTGGGCCTGCACGCGGTCCATTCAAGCAGGGAGCGGCCGGCCGAGGTCGAACGATCGAGGCACGTGAGCGCCTGGAACCTGAGCCTGCTCGGTCTCGCCGGAGCCATCTGGCTCACGATCTTCACGGCCATGGCCTACGCCGTTCGCGTTCGCGCCCAGCTGCCGGCGGCCAGTGCGCGGCGAGAGGACTCGAACCTCAAGGGCCTTGCGGCCCAACGGGACCTAAACCCGCCGCGTCTGCCAGTTCCGCCACGCCCGCGCTCGAAAATACCAGAGTCGCGCCTCGGTGCCCGGAATGAAGCCCGAGGACGTCTATGCGCTCACGAGCGTCGGGCGACCCGCGCCTGTCGCCCGGACGGCCGGCGCGTCGCCTACGTCGTCAGCCACACCGACGAGGAGGCGAACGACCTACGTGACCGCGATCTGGGTGGCGCCGCTCGACGGCTCCGCAGGAGCCGAGGCAGATTCACCTCCGGAGAGCGGAACGACGGCGTCTCCGCGCTGGTCGCCGGACGGCGACTGGCTCGCCTTCGTCTCTGGAACCGCGACGGCGAGGACGAGAAGAAGGCGAAGGGACGCTCTACGTCCTGCCGGCCGACGGCGGCGGGAGCCGCGGCGAGCTGACCGACGTGCAAGGAGTCGCGTCGAGGCGATCGCCTGGTCGCCCGACTCGTCGTCGTCATCGCGTTCGCGCGCGCGCGTACCGCGACGAGGCGTACGAGGAGAGAGGACGACCGCAAGCGAGCGCCGCGCCGGTTCACGCGCGTCTTCCACAAGCTCGACGGTGTCGGCTGGATCGGCGACCGCCGCTCGCATCTGTTCGTCGTCGACCTCGACGGCGGCGAGCCGAGCGTCAGCTCACCGAGCGGCGACTGCGAGCATGACAGCGATCCGGCGTGGTCGCCGGACGGCAAGCGGATCGTCTTCTGGTCGAGTTGCGCGGCGAGCGCTGGGACATCGCAGCTCGATCGAGGCGCTCTACGAGCTCGAAGTCGACTCGCAGGTTCCGGAGGCCGCAGGCGACTGACCGCAGCCGGACGAGTCCGCCAGCAACGGCCCATCGTTCTCCCGACGGCTCGCCGCATCGCGCTACATCCGCTACGCTCCAGGACGGTACTGCATCCGCATCACACGCCCAGGTCGGCGTGATGAACGCCGACGGCAGCGACCGGCGCGTCCTCACCGACGTCGCTCGACCGGCAGTGCGCCCTTACCCGGCTCGCCCGCGAGCCGGTCTGGGACGGCGACCAGGTCGCGTTCGGGGTCGAGGACGGCGGCAACGTCCACATCTCTACCGCGTCGCCGCCGGACGGCTCGGCGAGCCCGAGCTCATTGTCGGCGGCGAGCAGTCGACCGGCGCTCTACGACCTGCGTCGACGGCGTGCTCGTCGTACACGGCCAGCACGCTACGACCGCCCGCACGAGCTCTTCAGCGGCACCGACGGCAGAAGCGTGATCGACGTCCGGCTGCGACGACTTCGTCGCCGGGCGGCGAGCTCGCCGACGTCGAGCGCGTTCACCGCCAAGTCTCGCCGACGGCGACCGAGGTCGACGCGTGGCTCGTGCGTCCTGCCGGCTTTCGACGAGGGGAAGCGCTACTCCGACGCTCCTCACGATCCACGGCGGACCGTTCACGCAGTACGGGACCGGCTTCTTCGACGAGGTCCAGGTGTACGCGGGCGCCGGCTACTGCGTCCTCTTCTCGAACCCGCGCGGCGGCTCCGGCTACTCCGAGGAGTGGGGACGCGCGATCCGCGGCACGGGCAACGGCGACGGCCCGGGCTGGGGCTCGGTCGACTACGAGGACGTGATGGGCGTCGTCGACACGGCCCTCGAGCAGCTTCCGATTCCTCGACGCGGATCGCCTCGGCGTCCTCGGCGGCTCCTACGGCGGCTTCATGACCTCGTGGATCGTCGGCCACACGAAGCGCTTCAAGGCGGCGCTCTCCGAGCGGGCGGTCAACAACCTCGTGAGCGCTGTTCGGCTCCGAGCGACCTCGTTCTGGATCTTCGAGCGCCAGTTCGGCGGTCCGATGCGGAGGACGTCGACGAGTGCGCTCGCGGATGTCGCCGGCGACCTACGCGCAGCGACATCGAGACGCCGCTGCTCGTCGCTCCACTCGGAGAACGACCTGCGCTGCAACATCGAGCAGGGCGAGCACCTGTTCACGCTCCTCCGGCTGCTCGGCAAGGAGGTCGAGATGCTCGCGCTTCCCGGCCGAGGGCCACGAGCTCGCGCGCTCGGGGTCACCCGTGCACCGCGTCAGCGGTTCGAGGCGATCCTCGACTGGTTCGGCCGCTATCTAGCCTCGGCGACTAGCCGAAGCGCGCGACCGCACGGGCGCGGCGGCGCTCCGCCTCGACCTCGCGATCCTTCGGCGTCGCGGTCGTGACGAGGTCGGCGAGTAGGTGCTGCGTGATGTGCGCGATCTCGTGCACGGCCGGTCGCAATGCCGCCTCGTTCGCCTTCGACGGCTTGTTCATGCCGCTGACCTTGCGCACGTACCGCAGCGCCGCGAATCCCACACCTCTTCGGAGCTCGCGGGCGGATCGAAGTTGTAGAGAACGCGGATGTTCCGGCACATGCCCCTGATGCTATGCGACCCGCTTCATGGCCCCGGGAGGAATCGAACCTCCGCACGCAGCTTCGAAGGCTGCCGCTCTGTCCGCTGAGCTACGGGGCCGAGCGGCCAAAGGGCAACCCGGCCCCCTGCTCGCTACGCTGTGGCCGGCTCGGTGGCGGTAGCTCTAGTCGGTAGAGCTCCGGGTCAGTAGTCCCGGTGGTCGCGGTTCGAGTCCCGTCCGCCACCCTCTCTGAGCCGGGCCTCTTGAAAGAGCCCAGCGCGCCGCGAGATAATGCGGCGCGTGAGGAAGGAGTATCCTTGTCGCCGCGGCAGTGCCCGCGCTCCTGGCCGCAGGCGGCGCGAGCGCCTACGTAGTCGGCGCGGACGATCTGGCACTGAAGCCGGGCACCGCCGAGTGGTTCACGGCAGAAAGGTCTGTGCGCCGCAAGGCGAAGCCGCGCACGGTGACGCGCACGACAACAGTCGCGCCTGCGTCGACCGGCCAAACCTTCTCCGCGCAGCAGCGGCTCGACTCTGGCGCCGCGTGACGATTCCGGCCACGATGGGGGTGGTCAGCTCATTGGACCGCTCAGCCGGATCAATTCGGCGACAACTCGTTCGTCGTGTCCTCGTCGACGAACGGCGCGAATTCGTCGAGTTCGACAACGGCAGCGGCGCGACAAGCGGATCGAGCTTCATTCCTGCCGGGACCTGCCGTTCGAGGTGACCGCCTCGGGCCGCCTGGACGGCCTGCTCAAGTTGCTACGTCGTCATCGGCCCCGCGCACCTGCTCCAGGCCGGCACGCGCTCGCCGGAGAAGATTCGGAGCATCTCGCGGTTGAACGCCGGGATGTCGTCCGGCTTCCGGCTCGCTGACGATGTTGCCGTCGACGACGCCTCCGCATCCGTCCACTCGCCGCCGGCGTTGCGGATGTCCGTCTCTAGGGTCGGCCACGACGTGAACGCCTGCCGCGCACGACTCGGACTCGACGAGCACCCACGGGCCGTGGCAGATGACCGCCATCGACTTCCCGGCTTCGTGGAACCCGCACGAACGAGACCGCGTTCTCGTCCCCACGCAGCTGGTCGGGGTTGCCCACTCCGCCGAGGACCAGAAGCGCGTCGTAGTCGTCGGGCGAGACCTCGTCGACCGTGTGGTCGACCTGCCTGACCGTGTTCGCCGGCTCCGAAGTGGTCGAATGCCCTGATCTGCCGCCGTCCTCGATCGAGACGGGACCTCGACGTCGGCTCCGCGTCTTCGAGCGCCTTCGCGCGGTTCCTCGAGCTCGACTCTCTCGAACATGTCGGCAGCGAGGATCGCGACCTTTCTTGCCTTTCAGCACATCAGCCATTTGATCCTCCTCGGTTGGTCTTCGTTGCCTCAGCGCCTACCCGGGACCGCAAGACCTATGCGTGCCGTACATCTGTGTCAGATGCTGCACCCATCCTCGGAACAGCGATCGGAGCTCGCTCTCGTGCTGGCCGTCGCCGCGGCGGCCTCCGCCGCAACCTTCAGCCACACCCTTCGGGTCGTGATCGACGGGCGCTCGATCGCAGCGCCGAGTTCCTCGCACGGCCCTCGATCTCTCTTCCCGCTATCCGGCGAACTGGCATATCACGAGGACACCGCCTGGACAACGTGCTCGATCCCCACACACTCTGTTCGCCGTCGCCACCTGCACCGGCTGCCGACGCCGACTCGGTAGACGACTGCGACAGGCACGCGCGCCGGGCCGGCCGGCCGCCGGGGCCTTCGTTCTGATGAAGGAGGTCTCCTCGACGGAGCTCGTTGCAGTCGCAGCCTGCCACGCCTGCCAGTGCAGCCAGTCACTTCCGGCTCCCGAGCCCACGGAGCAGCGGGCTGCCTCCGGCTCCGGCGTGCAGTACCAGTTCCGGGTCGCCAAGCGCGCCTTCTATGTCTGGATCAGCATGGGGATCCCGAGCGTGGCGCAGACGCGCGCGGCGCTGACCCGCTTGCTCGACCGGATGCGGATCGCCCGCTACGCGACGCAGCTGTGGCGGCGAGCGAGCTACGCGGCGTACGGTCTTGCGGAGGTAGTCAGATACGGCTGGGCGGCGATCGTCGAGCGGTCGCGCGGCGCAGCGTCTCTGCGGCGAGAACTTGCGGCCGTGCGCGTGGACGTGCTCGCCGAGCCACTCGCGCAGCGGCGTCGAACTCGCCGCGGCTCGACCTGCTCCTCGAGGTCCGGCAGCGTCCTCGTGCGCCTCCTCCCAGATCTGCACCGACACGACCGTCCCGAGCAGGTAGGTCGAGAAGTAGCCGATCGAGCCCGGACGCCCAGTGGACGTCCTGGAGGACGCCGTGCGCGTCGTCGGGCACCTCGACGCCGAGGTAGTCCCACATCTTCTCGTTCCAGCGCTGCGGCAGGTCGCGCAGCTCGACGCGGCCGTTGATGATGTCCTGCTCGAGCTCGAAGCGGAGGATGACGTGCATCCCGTACGTCACCTCGTCGGCCTTGATCCGGATCAGCGACGGGCTCGACCGCGTGTTGATGCCGGCGTAGAACCGATCGAGCTCGACGCCCGCGAGCTGCTCCGGATAGGTCTCCTGCAGGCGCGGGATAGAAGAAGCCGCCAGAACTGAGGGCTACGTCCGACGAGAGTTCTCCCAGAGCCGGCTCTGCGACTCGTGGATCCCGAGCGAGCAGGCGCTGCCGGTCGGCAGCCGCTCGAGCTGCTCGCGGCAGCTGGTGCGATGTAGAGGCCGTGGCCGTACTCGTGCATCGTCGAGAAGAGCGACTTCAGCGTCGTCGGGTCGTAGTTCGTCGTGATCCGGACGTCGTCGACGCCCGGCCCCGACGCGAACGGATGCTCGGTGGGGTCGATGCCGCCAGCGTGTCGGGCCGGTGGCCGAACAGCTCGACCACCTCGTGCGCGAGCGCGCTCCTGGCGGCTCGACGGGAAGTCTCCGATCGAGGAACGAGTCGTCCACCTCGCGCTCGCGCAGCTCGGCGATCAGCTGGCACGAGCTGCGGCTTGAGCTCGTCGAAGATCGTCGCGCACCTCGGCGGTCGTCGTCTGCGGCTCGTAGTCGTCGAGCAGGACGTCGTACGCGCTCGGCGGCCCCATCCGCGACGCAGTCGACGTACTGGAGCTTCAGCTCGACGATCCGCTCGAGCGACGGCAGGAAGAGCTCGAAGTTCGGACTCGGCCTTGGCCTTGACCCAGACCAGGACGCGCCTGCGGCGAGCGCGCGGCGCCATCTCCGCCCGCAGCGACGCCGGCACGTGCACCGCCTTCTCGTAGTCGCGGCGCGCGAGCGCGAATCAGCGCGGCGTCGTCGGAGTCGGATCGAGCGACTCCTCGAGCGGGCGTAAGCTCGTCGAGAAGCGCACCGACCGCGGGATCGGTGAAGCAGCTCGTGCGCGATGCGACGCGCAGCGTCGGCGAACTGGTCGGCGCGATGGCCGGTGCCGGCGGGCGGCATCATCGTCTGCTGGTCCCACGAGAGGAGGCGCGCGACCTTGCCGAGGTCCGTGACCTCTGCCATCACGCTCCTTCAGCTGCTCGAGCGCGTCCGCCATCGGCGGCACCTAGCCCGGTCTACCCTTTCCCGCACGCGCCCGTAGCTCAGTGGACAGAGCGGCGGACTTCTAATCCGCGGGTCGGAGGTTCAGAATCCTCCCGGGCGCATCTCTCTGTGGCTCAGCTGAGGAACAAAGCAGTCAGTGACCAGCAATCCGCCTTGGGTGCGATGGCGGCCGCGGCCGCTCCGCAGGTGCTGTTCGCCCACCACCGCGAGCATGAGGCGCACCACGTCGTGATGGTCACCAGTCGTCGCGGCCGCGCTCTGCGCTGATCGCGACGATCTCTCGTCGCCGGAGCCGGCCGGCTACGTGGCCCCGTCGCCTCGCGGCTCCGGCACGCGAACTGACGTACTGGTTCCCGTTCGCGGTCGCCGGTCGCCGTGGCCGCGCTACATCGGCTACGCTTCGCGTACCGCGAGGTCGCCCGCGTCGGGCGCGGCGTCAAGCTCGGCGCGCTGCGGGCGGGCGCGATCGTCGCCGCCGGGTTCGGGATGTTCATTCCCCGCGGCGGGGTTCGCGGTGGACATCAGGGCGCTCCGAGGATCTCGGCGTCCCGCGGGACGAGGCACGGATCCGGGTGCTCGGGACTCGGCTCGCTCGAGTACGCGGTCCTTGCCGCCGGCGCCTGATCTGCGCCGATCTTCCTGCTCGATCGACCACTCGGACGCGCAGCGCGCGAGTGACGCCTCTCGTGGGACGATCGGAGTCCCCGCTCGGGACGGCGCTCGCCCTGATCGCGGTCCACTACCGCAAAGTGGATCTGCCGCGGCCGCCTGGCGGGGATCCTCGGCCCGCCGCTCGACGCGATCGCGATCGTCGGGCAGATCGTCGCGTCTGCCGCGCCGGCACCAGGGGCCGTGGCGTTCACCGGGCATGGCTGTCTACTGGGCCGGCGAGGTGTTCGTCCTCTGGGTCTGCCTCGCCGCCTTCGACCGCGGCATCACGCCGTCGGTGTGCGGCGATCGTCGTCGGCTACGCGACCGGCTACGCGCTGCACGCGCCGGACGCTGCCGCTCGCCGGCGCCGGCGCCGTCGAGGCGCTCCTGCCGTTCGCGCTCATCTGGGTCGGGTATCGAGCTTGCGCCGGCCGCAGTCCTCGCGCGTCTTCGCCTACCGGGTCTTCAACCTCTGGCTGCCGCTCGGCCCGGCGGCACTTCGCGCTCTACCACCTGCAGCGCGAGCGCCCGGGGGCGCCGAGCCGCTAGCGCCTGACGCCGAAGTCGGTGGTGATGACCGTGACGGTGCGCCCGTCGAAGACGCCCGGGCGCAGCGACGACGTGCACGGCTGAGACTCCGAGCCGACGCCACTGCGGCGCCAGCAGGTTCTTGAGGTGCGGGGGCTCGCGATCCACAGCTTCAGCGCGCCCCCGGCGGCGTCCACGCTCGGCGACGTCCCAGAGCAGGAGGTTCTCGCCGACCGACCGGTACGCGAGATGGCCCCGTGAGCAGTAGTAGTGCCGGATCCGCCGCCAGAACACGCGTCCCATCGGCCGAGGAGTGGGCGAAGTAGCCCAGCGCGGCCCATCTCGAGCGAGTGCTGGCGCGCCGACCTGTCGAGCGCCGCCGACTCATTTAGCAGTCGCCGCGAGACCGTGCGCGACGCGGAGCTTGTTCACCGCGGCGAGCACCTGGTGGTTCAGCGTCTGGAGGTTTCTCTTCCGAGCGACTGGTCGCGAGCGCCGAGTCGGCGAGGAGGCGCGAAGCCACGACGAGCGCGGGCCAGGGCCAGGCGCGCGAGGCGGAGTGCTCTCTTACCGTTCACATGTTCACCGTCGGCCCAATCGCGGAAGCGAAGCGCTCATGAGGCCAGTCTCGGCGCAACTTCGCGCAGGAGGTCCTGCTCCTGCGGTGGTGTCGACCTTGCCTGCAAGCGTCGCCGCTTAAAGCTGCGGCGACGCGCGGGCGAAAGTTCCCGCGCGTTCGGCGCTGTGGGCCCGTCGGCAGAATTGCGCAACGATGTCCCTCCGCTGGCGAACCAGCTCGGAGCAGGAGGTGACGCTGCCGGACGGGCGCGTCGTCGCGCAGTCCGCGTCGGCATCGCCGAGGACTCGTACATCCGGCGCCGCGAGCTCGACACGGTCGCGATCGAGCTCTGGGACGAGGGCCGCGGCGAGCACCCTCGCGGGGTCGTCGCGACCGTCCTCTCGGCCGACGCGACGTCGGCGCCGCCCGGTGTCGCTCCTGCGCGAGGCCGTCGCCGGCGCTCGCCGACGGGTCGCTCGAGCCCACACAGCCAGC